>OJPZ01000138.1_pt1 | contig 45984 bp, 38 predicted proteins | sample 1598611 | NCBI WGS metagenome assembly OJPZ01 (sample SAMN03922494, study PRJEB24848) | human gut metagenome | isolation source: stool sample | host: Homo sapiens | place: Germany | collected 2011-11
AAAGCCTAAAAGGGCTGCGATCTTCTATTCGTCAGAGGTTTCTCGACAAGCTGAGGCCGGCGGTGAAACCGCCGGCCTTCTGTCCCGTTAGCCTTCCGGCCAACGGGCAGCTTGCTTTGGGATATGCGGGGCTTATTGCATGAAGGTGCCCTGGGTCATCTGGTCGATGTAGGCCAGATACTGCTCCTGGATCTCCGCAGGTACCAGGTCGCTCAGGGCGCCGGCGGACAGAACCCCGTTCTGCAGAGTGCCGTAAATGACTTCGCCGCCAAAGGTGCCGTTCTCCACAGCCTCCATGCACAGGCCCACCAAAGAGGCGTTATCCGTGACCTGGCTGCAGATGATGCACTCGTTCTGGCCCAACAGGTCGGAGGGCTGGGCGATGTCATAGATCTTCACGGAGCCGCTGGCCGCATTGGCCTCGTCAATGGCCTGGCGGGCGCCGGAGTCCACAGCGGAAGCATCGCCGAAGAATACGTCCGCACCCTGGTCGATCATGGCCTTGGCAAATTCGATGCCCTTATCGGAGGCGGAGAAGTCGCCGGAGTATACGATATCCAGGGTGGAAACCGTCTTGCCGGCCTGCTCGCCCACATAGGCGGCGGCTTCAGAATAGCCGTTATACTTGCCCACGGTGGTGTCCAGCTCCATGCCGCCGATGAAGGCGATGGTGCCGCTCTCGGTCATCAGGCCCGCCAGGGCGCCGGCGATCCAGCCTACCTGCTGGGCGTCGGGCAGCAAGGAAGTCACGTTGCCGTTGACGGCCTGCTCCGGAGTGCCGGTGCCGCCGTTAAGCAGGGCGAAGGCTACTTCCGGATACTCCTCGGCAGCCTGGAGCACCGCGTCGGTGTACTGGTTGCCCGGGGCGTAGATCAGATCGTAGCCCAGGTCGCAATAGGTGACGATGGTCTCATAGTAGGCAGATTGGGCGATCATGTCGGAGACCTCGGTGGTCCAGCCATATTGCGCAGCCGCATCCACCATGGCGTTGTAGCAGGACATGCCCCATCCGCCGTCGGAAATGCTGGAGTCGCAGATCATGGCTACCTTATACTCTTTTCCTTCTTCCGCGGGTTCGGCAGCGGATTCTTCGGCGGGTTCGGCAGCCTCTTCACCAGATGCTTCCGTTTGTGCGGCGGGTTCTTCGGCCACCGCTTCTTCGGCGCCGCTGCTGCAAGCAGCCAGGGACAGGATCATGACCAGGGATAGGAGTAGTGCCAACAGTTTTTTCATCGTTTTTTCCTCCATTTCTTGTTGTCCGTGTTTGTGGGTCCCTTGGGTCGCATGTATCTCTAACAGCCGTTTGTACGGCGGTTATTCTTAGCGTTCCTCTCGGAGATAGGGTTTCCCCGCGCCCTTGGGCCCGGCCTTCTTCATGCCGATCAGGGCCAACACCACCACCGTGGCAATATAGGGGATCATCTGGAAAAACTGGTAGGGGACGCCGAAGCTCCCCACCTGGAGCCGGATCTGCAATGCATCGCAGAAGCCGAAGAACAGGCATGCTAGCAACACCCCGCCGCCGGTCCACCGGCCAAAGATCACCGCCGCCAAGGCGATAAAGCCGCGGCCCGCCACGTTGCCGTCCACATAGGTATTGGAATAGCAGGTGGTCAGGAATGCCCCGCCCATGCCGGCCAACGCCCCGCAGATGATGCAAGCCAAATATTTCACCCCGATCACGTTGATGCCCAGGGTAGCCGCCGCCTTAGGATATTCCCCCACGGCCTTGTAGTTCAGGCCGGACTTGGTCTTATTGAAGTAGATGGCGGTAAAAATGACCAGGGCATAGGCAAGGTATACCATAGGCGTCTGATCCAGCAGGAGTTTCACCAGGAAATTATCGGAGGTGATGCCCAGGGTCGTGGACAGGTTATTCATCAGGGTCACCTGGACCAAGGTACTGCCTGCGCCAAAGTAGACCCGGTAGATGAAGGCTGCCAATGCGGGGGCGAAGATGTTGATGGCCATGCCGTAAACGATCTGCTCCGCGCACAGGGACACGGTGGCGTAGGCGAACACCATATTCACCAGAATGCCAACCAGGGCGCCTGCCAACACCCCCAGCATGGGGCTGCCGGTGATCAGGCTCACCATAAAGCCCACCAGGGAGCCAATGGCCGCCAGGCCTTCCAGGCCGATGTGTACCAAGCCCGCCCGCTGGGAATACAGCTCCGCTAGGGACAGGAAGATCAGGGGCGTGGCCATTCGGATGCTGGCCAGCAGCAGGTTCGAAATGAATTCCCAACTCATGACGCAATGGCCTCCTTTCCGCCGAAGAGGCGGTTGATCGCCGCCTTGAACTGAGGCAGCTTCACCATGGCCAGGCCTGCTACGGTAAACACGATGACCAGGGCCTGGATAATATCGGATACGCTGGTAGGCACCCCGGTGGCTGCCTGCATGGTGGTGGACCCCACCCGCAAGGCGGCAAAGAAGATGGCTACCAGAATGGTTGCCAGGGGATGCAGCTGGGCGATCAAGGCCATAGCCACCCCGTCGAAGCCATAGCCGGAAGCAAAGCCGTTGATCAGCCGGTACTGGGTGCCCAGCAGCTCTGCGCTGCCTCCCAGGCCTGCGATGACCCCCGACACCACGAAGCTAAAGAGGATATACTTTTTCACCGCAAAGCCGTTGAACTCTGCCGCAGTCATATTCAAGCCCACCGCCCGGAGCTGGAAGCCCTTGGAGGTGTAGAACAGGAAGTAGTACACCAGCAGCCCCACCACAAGGGCGATCACAAAGGCGGTGGTGGCCCTTAGGCCGAATAGGCGGCTGAGCTTGGTGGCGTCGGGTACGGACATGGTCTGGGGTACGCTGCCCTCCCGGAGCCAGTTGGTGTACACCACCCCCATAAACAGGGTAGCCACATAGTTGAGCATGATGGAGATGATCATCTCGTTTTGGCCCCTGTAAACCTTCAAGACCCCGGGGATCAGCGCCCAAAGGCCGCCGGCCACTATGCCCGCCAGCAAGCACAGCACGATGGCGGGGAAGCCTTCGATGCCGCTCTGGGTGGCCACATAGCAGCAGGCCACGGACCCGACGATGAACTGGCCCTCGCCTCCCAGGTTGAATACCCCGCACCGGTAGGCGAAGCAGGCGCAAAGCCCGGTGAAGATCAAGGGCGTGGCCCGGGCCAAGGTGGTGCCCAGGTTACGCAGGTTACCAAAGGCGCCGGTCCATAGGGATTGGAGCGCCACCAAGGGGTTGGCCCCCAGGGCCGCCATCACCACGCAGCCGATGGCGAATGCCAGCAGCACGGAGACCACCGGCACCAGCACGCTGATGAGCTTATTGCTGTCTTTCATATCTGTGTCTCCCTCCTTACTTGCCGGCCATGGCCAGGCTGATCTCTTGAATGGGCGGCTCCTTGCCGGAGAACACCCCCATCACCTGTCCTTCAAACATCACCACGATCCGGTCGGAAACCTCCAGGATCTCGTCAAAGTCTGCGGAGATCAGCAACACCCCGCAGCCTTTTTCCCGGGCTTGGATCATGGTATCGTGGACAAACCGGGCCGCACCGATATCCAGGCCCCGGGTAGGATGCACCGCCACCAACAGATCCGGCTGGCCCTCCAACTCCCGGGCTAAAATCACCTTTTGCTGGTTGCCGCCGGAAAGGTTCCTAGCCTCCTGCTCCACAGAGGTACAGCGGATGTCGTATTTCTTTCGCATTTGCTCTGCGTAATCCCGAATGGCCCGTTTTTTCAGCCGGAAGCCCCGGGCGGAAGAGAATTGTGGGGTATCGGTCGACTTGAGGACGATGTTCTCCTGCACGGACATGTCGCCGATCAGGCCCATTTTATTTCGATCTTCTGGAATATGGGAGACGCTCTCCAAAATAAAGCCATTGGGGGTAAACTGGGCCACCCGGGACCCTTTTAGATCCACCCGCCCTGCATCCGGGGTCAATACCCCGGTCACCACCTGGGCCAACTGGCTCTGGCCATTGCCATCCACCCCGGCGATGCCTACGATCTCCCCCCGGCCTACGCTCAGGGATACCCCCGAAAGGCCGTTGTGTTTGGATTCCTTATGGTAATCCACCTTTTCCAGGGATACCACCGGCTCCCCGGGGGCGGTGATCTTTTCATAATGGGAGGGGGTCAACTCCCGGCCGATCATCAGGTTGGCCAGTTCCTCGCCGGTGGTCTCCTCCCGGTTTACCGTTCGGACCGTTTGCCCTGCCCGCAGGATGGTGATCCGGTCGGAGATCCGCAACACTTCCCGCATCTTATGGCTGATGAAGATGATGCTCTTCCCCTCGCTGGTGAGCTTGCGCATGATGGCAAACAAGCCTTCCACCTCTATGTCCGTCAAGGCGGCGGAGGGTTCGTCCAGGATCAACAGCTCCGCCCCATGATATAAGGCCTTGAGAATTTCTACGCGCTGCTGGGCGCCCACGGAAATTTCCGTAATGGGCTTATCCAGTTCCACATCCAACCCATACCGGGCGGATAGATCTTGGATCTCCTTTTTACGGGCTTCCCGGTCGATAAAGACCCCCTTGGTGTTCCGATCCCCCAGGATGATGTTTTCAAATACCGTCATGGCCTCCACCAGCATGAAGTGCTGATGCACCATGCCGATGCCCAGCTTCACGGCCTGGGCCGGGGAATCGATGCGCACCTTTTTCCCATCCAGGTAAATGGTGCCCTCCGTGGGCTGGTACAGCCCGATCAGGACGTTCATCAGGGTGGATTTGCCAGCGCCGTTTTCCCCCAGCAGGGTGTGGACCTCTCCCCGCCGCACGGAAAAATCGATGTCCTTGTTGGCATAGAAGTCGCCAAACCGTTTGCTGACATGCTCCATTCTCAGAAATTCATCCAACTTCCATCCCTCCTTTATTGGCTTTCGCCCCGCCGGGATAGGCGGGCGAGCATCAGCTGCTTTTTCTCCAACAGGGTATAGACCATGGGCTCCGCCCAGGAATACTGGCGCAGGAAGCTACCCTGAAACTGGCAAATGGCGTCTGGATCTCCGTCTAAAAACCGCTGATAATCCGAATCCACCAGCTCCAGCCGCAGCTGCAAGCTGCCCCGGGCCCGCAGGAGCAGCTCCTCGGCGGCGTAATCCCGCAGGGTATCCGTCAGCTCCTTGATGGTACGCCGGTAGCCGGTGCTATCTGCGCCGGCGGTCTCTTCCCCCCACATGCATTCCACGATCTCATGGATGGAAGCCGGGCAACCCTGCCGGTATAGGCACAGGGCCATCAGCTCCTTGGCCTTGGCGGAACGGAACCGGACGGGTTCCCCGTCCACCAGCATATCAAAGGCCCCGAAGGTACGGAAGAAAAACCGTTTGTTCTGCCGCCGGCGCAGGAGCTTAGCGCGCTCCATCACATCGGCGATGTCTTCCCGGTCAAAGGGCTTGAAAATCATATAATCCGCCTTCATGCGCAAGGCGTCTACAGCAAATTTGGGATGGGCTGTGGCGAATACGATGATGATATCCCGCCGGATCTGTCTAAGGCGCTGGGCCAGTTCCATGCCGTTCATGCCTGGCATATCAATATCCAACAGGGCGAAGTCAACCACATGGCCTGCCGCATAGGCGATGGCCTGGTCTGGATTTGTGAATTTTCCTACGATCTCGAAATCTGGCATATCCGCGCATTTGAGCTCAAACAGCTGTAGGTCCAACAGCATGTCGTCCACCAAAATGGTCTTCAAGGCGCGTTACCTCTCTTTCATATATATAGTATAGCAACAGAAGCGTACGGAAACCGTACGCTTCGCCCTGGTTTTTTTGCAAAACCTTCCAACTTTTTCAGGAATATCCATGGCGCCGCAGGTTTTTCGGCAATCCGGCTGCGCTAATTCCCCGGGGCAGGATATCTCTATATCGGCGTCCCGCCCTTTGGCGGCTCTTTCCGGTAGGTAAGCACCACCCTTGTCCCCTGGCCGGGGGCGCTTTGGATATGGATGCCGCAGCCGGGAAAGCGGCTTAACCGCCGGCGTACGTTCCCCAGGCCAATGGCGCCGTCCGCCACGGCGGTCGCGGGATCAAAGCCCACCCCATCGTCGGTCACCATGACCCGCCAGTGGGTGTCCGTCTCCTCCAGGGATAGGGTCACCGTGCCGCCTCCCACCTTGGGCTTGATGCCGTGGAGGATGGCGTTTTCCACCACCGGCTGGATGGTCAATACCGGCAGGGGGAAATCCACATCCGGCACATGATAGACCATGGCGAGCCTGTCTCCCAGCTGGGCCTGGTTGATATCCGCATAGGCCCGCACCGCCCGGAGTTCCTCCTTAAAGGAGCCCATGCCCCCAGCCGCCGTGGAGGCGTCCAGGGTAAAGCGCAGGTAGCGGGAAAAATCCCCGGCCATTTTATAGGCTTCCTCCGGCCGCAGGACGATAAGGGCCTGAAGGGAATTGAGGGTATGGTAAAAGAAATGGGAGCGGATCTGGCTTAGGAGCATATCGGTCTGCTCATGCTCCAACTGGGTTTGCAGCTGAAGAATGGCGCGTTGCGCAGCCTCGGCTTGCATGAGGCGTACCCGTTCCAGGTTGTAGGTGCCTGCCGCTGCCAGTCCGCTCAGCAGCAACCCAATGGCCAAATAGATCCACAGACTGGGCCGGGCATACCAGGCCACAAGGGGCGATAGGGTAATGGTCCAATCGGCGTTGAACATCTCCTGTTCAAAGGAAACCGTTCCCCAACTGGAACGGGGCGGGGTCTCCGACATGAGGATGGTCTGGCGCTGGCCGGTATCCGGGTTGATCCGCCACACCTCGCAGGCAAACCCTTGGCTGGCCACCCGCTCCACCGGGCTACCGGATAGCACCGCCGGAAAATCCAGCGTTACGGAGACGATGCCCCAGAAGCTGCGTTGGCCCGACGCATCCGTCAAGTATACCGGCAGCCGCCCGGCAATGCCCATGCCCCCCTGGATGAGCGGGAAAGGACCGGCCATATACAATTCGCCTTTTTCCATGGCGGCCTGGGCTTCCAGGTTCCCCGCCCCTTCCTCGTTCATGTTGAGGCCCACGGCGTTTTCATTCCCCGCCAGAGGATATACCGCCTCCACCACGCCGCCGGGAGCAAACAGCACGTTCCGCACGAAAGCCTCCTCCAACAGGATGGGCGCCACCTTTTCAAAGCCTTCGTAGGAGCCGCCGGTCTGGATCAAATAGGCTTCCAGCACCCGGGTCTTGCCCATTTCGGACAGGAGGGTCTCATAGGTCTCCGATCCCACGGACTGGGCGATATGGTTCATCCGGTCCCGCTCCTGCTCCAAAGCGGTCCGCTCCATATACCAGGTCAACAACAGGGCTGCCGCCAGCACCAGCAAAAACACGCCGCCAGCGTGGACCCGCAGGCGTTTTTTGGTTTTTCGGTCCTCCATGGCGCACCCCCTTTTTTCCAGCATACGGCATTTTCTTCCATTTGTAAAGCCGCGCCCACGCAGCCCCATGAACCCTCGCCGGGCGTTCCCCAACGTATGGCCCCGCTATACTAATTTCCTGAACTTTTCCAGTTCCGTTTGATGAATATCCATCCATCGCCCTGGCAATTCTCCGTCCATTCCCCGCTCGCCCCGGCTCTCCCCTGCCGGGAATAGGCGCAGGCAAGCCTTATGCGCGCGATTTTTTTGAGGAGGCGCGCGCCTTTGGGGAGAACGGCAACGGTTTCCAAGGCCGTGGGCGAGGGCCGTCTTCCAAAGGCCCTGCCGGCGTTTTCCTCCGCCCAATTAAAAAGGCGGCCCAAGCCGCCTTTGAAACAACGTCGTCTTTTTTGATTCTAGCCCTTACAAAATTGCCGCCGCAAAATACACCGCGCCCACCGCTTGGCCAAACTGGGCCACGCTGTAGTTTGGATGGGCCCGCAGCTGCTGCATCAGGGGGGTAAAGGCCAGCTCGTCATCCGCCGCGATCAGCTGTAGCTGGGGGCAGACCCGCTTTGCGCCCTCCCGCATCAGCTGAAAGCAGCGGTTCCTTTTTACAAACCGGCCAAACAGCACCCGGGATTTGGCGGCGGGGGCCAAAACCGTTTCCGTCTCCAGCCAGGTCGCCGCCAGATATTCCCCAATGGTCCGGAAGATCTCCTCCGCCTGGGGCATACCGGCTTCCGCTTGACCCATCAGGTGCTCCAAGAAGGCCTTCCGCATATCCTTGGGTTCCACCGCCACCGTCAAGCGTTCCGGGGTTTCCCACCGCAGCAGCCCCAGTTCCAATAGCCGCTGATATGCTTGGGGCGCGTGGGCGCGGTAGTAGGCTTCCGCCAAGCGGAAGGCCCCGCTTTGACCTGCATAGCGTTGCAAGGTGCCGGAAAGCCCGGTGTTAAAATTGTTGATGCTGCGCACATCCTGGGCGGGCAAGGCCTTGGCCGGGAAATTCCCCAGGTCTATGATACAATTGTACACTTCCAGAGGAAATTCCGGGACCTTGCCGGATGCATCGATCCACCCGGTTCCCAGCTCCGTCCCCAGGGAGTGGGCAAATATCCCATCCCGCACCATTTCCCACTGGGGGGAATGGGCCAGCTCCACCGCGGCGGTATAGGCGGAAATATGGCCGTCGTTGGTGATATGCACCTTGCCTTCCGGGGCGCATAGCTTCCCCAGCTCCAGATCCAATCGGGTAAGCCGGGCAAATTCCCGTTCATAGTCCGCCGCGTGTTCCCGGACGCCCTTGGTTTTGTGGGTCTCGCCCCCTACGATCCGATCCCGCACCACAACGTCTGGAAAGCTGACCCCTATGCCTTGCAATGGCGCTATCTTCCCAAGGCTAGCTTCAAACGCCGCCAGGGCCGTCCCCAGCTCTTGGATAGGCGTCCCCTTGTCCAAGATCCGCCCTGCAAGCAAACGCTGCGCCTCGCTGGGATGCTCCGGCATGGACAGCAGCGCCCGGGAAGCGCCAACGAGCAGGCATACGGTCTGCAGGATCGGGTCGATCGTGGGGAACCCCGCAGGGTTCCAATCGTATTCCTTGATGTGGTGAATCCTTCCATTGCGCACCCCCACCAGCTTGATATCCGTACCCCCGATGTCAATGCCGCAAAATAGGCCGTCCATGGCTTTGCTGGCGGCTGTACGCAGATCTTGTACGATATCCCCTGGAGGGCAATCCCCTACCGGGCCCAGGTCCGGCGCTTCCCCCTCTGAAATCTGAAAGGAGAAGGCCGGCGCGCCCAAGGCCCGGTTCATCCGGTCGGCCACGTTAACGCACTTGGCATAACCCTGGCGGGCTTCCTTCGCCAGCCCAATGCCGAAAACCCGGGGCAAGCTCCCGGCCAATTCCCGGGCAAACGCCCTTTCCCCGGGATAGACCCGCATCCCCACGCCCCCCAGGATGGAAAGGATATTATATATCCGGGCATAGAAGTAATCCCGGATGAATTGGGCCTCTTCCTGAGAGCTTGGCTGGGGCAAGCACACCCGAAACGTCCGGGTATGGCCATTGGCCAAATCCAGCGACAGGTAGCAGGGAACGCCTATGTTATCATAGGCCGCCCGCACCGTATGCATATAGACGCTGCCGCTATGGGTCGCGGTATTCAAAAACGCGCTGGTATCGTTCATAGGTTCCTCCGCTCAATATTTTACATATAGCCCTTGGGCTTTTACAATTTCAGCGAACCGGGCCATCTCCGCCGGCGGCAAGGGCTTGCCGTCTGTGGGGATATAGTCCTGGCGCAGGGTCTCATATTTGCTGATACACAAGGGGTTGAAGTTGATCAGCTCCAGGGGGATCGACCGGTTCACCTTGGCCACATACGCGGCGATGGCCGCCACATTTTCCGCGTCCGCCGTATACCCAGGGATCAAAGGGATCCGGATCAACAGCGAGGGGGCCCGGCTGGCCAGCCGTTCAAAATTATGCAGGATCAGGCTGTTGTCCACCCCCGTCGCCCCTTTATGCCGGCGGGGGTCCAGAATCTTGATGTCGCCGATAATGGCGTCGGCTGCCTGGGAAAAGGCGTCCATAATGGAGGGCGGCGCATGCATACAGGTTTCGATGGCGGTATGGAGCCCCGCTTGCCGGCACGCTTCCAGTAGCGCCAGGGAAAATTCCGGCGACGCGGTGCATTCGCCGCCGGAAAGGGTGACCCCGCCTTCCGTACCATAGAACATACGGTCATCCAAAATCCGTGCCATGGTCTCTGCCACATCCATGGGACGCCCGTCCCGCTGGAGGGTCATGGTGGGGCATACTGCTTCGCACTTGCCGCACAGATCGCATTGGGCCGGGTTTATGACCAAGCCTTTAGGATCCCTGTGAATGGCCTGGTTTGGGCAGCTTTGTATACAGCTGTCGCACCCGATGCATTGCTTGCCCCGGGCCCAGATCCGTATCTCTTTGGAAAACCCCTCCGGATTTTGGCACCACTTGCAGCGCAGGGGGCATCCTTTTAGAAAGACCACCGTCCGGATCCCCGCCCCATCCTGGATGCCGAAGCGCTTGATATCAAAAATATTCGCCTTTATCATACATCCCCGTAACTAGTTCTTGCAATGATCTCATTTTGCAGGTCCCGGGCCAGCTCCGTAAAATAGGCGGTATAGCCCGCCACCCGTACGGTCAAGCTCCGAAAGGCTTCTGGGTCAGCCTGGGCGCAGAGCAGGTCCTCCCGGTTGACCACGTTGAACTGTACATGGGAGATACGCAGGCGTATAAACGCCTGGATGAAGGAAACGAATTTGCAAATGCCTTCGTCCCGCTGGAAAAGTTGAGGCAAGAACTTCATATTTAGAAGGGTGCCGTTACTACCCAGCTTGGAATCCACTCGGGAAACGGATTTGAGCAAGGCGGTGGGGCCTTGCAGATCCCGGCCGTATACCGCGGACATGCCGCCGTCCGCCAAGGGGGCCTTGGCGTGGCGTCCGTCCGGGGTAGCGCCTACATTTTGCCCCATGGGCACATGGGCGGAAACCGTATACAATCCCGCGTGATAAATGCCGCCCCGGGCGTTGGTATGCCCCTTTAGCTTGTCTGCGAAAAGCCGCACCCACTTATGGGCGATCTCATCCACCCAGGCCACGTCGTTGCCGTACTTTGGCGCCCGGTTCAGCAGGGTCTGTCGCATGACCTCTTGCCCTGCAAAATCGTTACATAAGGCCGCATATAGCTCGTTTCTATCCACCCGCGCTTCGTCATAAACCAGCGCCTTTAACGCCGCCAGGCTGTCCGCCACATTGGCGCACTGGATCGCCTGGATGCCGGATAGGTTATAGTGGGCCCCGCCCAGGGTAACGTCCAACCCCTTTTCCAGGCAGTCTCGAATCACGCCGGATAGGAAAGGGGAAGGCAACAGCATACCATGGGCCTTTTCCACCACATCGCAGCAGGTCAGCATTCGCTCAAAGAAATAATCGATTTGGGTGGCGAAGGCCCGTTCCACATCCTCATAGGTGGCGTGATCCGCCAGGGTGCCGGTGTGGGCTCCCATCTGTATCCCGCTAAGCATACATTTCCCGTCGTTTAAGGCCAGCTCCAAGGCTTTTACCAAATTGAACATGGCCGCATCGCTCCACCCAAGGCTATTCCCCATGGTGGATAGCTCCACACAGCCCACGATGGCGTAATTCCTGGCGTCTTCTTGGGAAATGCCTTTTTCCATCAGGGCGGGGATCACCGCCTCGTCGTTGAACAGCTGGGGCATACCGCTCCCTTTGCCGATCACCTGGGCGCAGCGGCGCAAAAACGGTTCCGGGGAATTCCTATGCACCCGGGCGGAAAGGTTGGGCTGGGGCAGCCCCAGCTGCTCCTGGGCGGTAAGAAATAGATAGGACAATGCATTGGAGGCGTCCTGCCCGTCCGGGCCCTGGCCGCCAACGGCCACGTTAAAGCCGATGGGAAAGCCGGCAAAATACTTGGCGCTTCCGGAGCTGCGCAGGTAGACGATATGGTTAAACTTGATGAATAGCCCTTCAATCAATTCCAACGCCTTGGCGTCGTCCAAGCGTCCCGCCCCTTTGTCCCGCTGATAGTAGGGATACAGATACTGGTCCATCCTGCCGGGGGAGAAGGAGGAGGCGTTGGATTCCATCTGCAACAGCACCAAGAGCATCCAGGCGCTTTGCAGCGCCTCATGGAAGGTATCCGGGGGTGCGATCGCAAGTTTTTTGCAAATGCGCCCAATCTCCAGCAGTTCTGCCGCGTCATAGTCCGGGCTTTGGGCCAGGGTTTCTGCCAACGCCCCATAGCGGGCAAAATACCTGCAAGCCGCCTCCATCGCCATCTGCACGCCTTCATAAAACCGCTGGGGGTCCCCTGTTTCCTCCCGGTTTTTCCGGGCTTGCTCAGCCAGCCCGCGGGGGCCAAGCAAAAGCCATGTGGGGGTATCCGGACAAATATGCCCCTGGGCATGGTCCGTTTGGTTGATTTTTGCCACTTTCCCAATGGCCCGCATTTCATCGCCGATCTTGGCTTCTAGTACATCTTCCAGGGTGCGCCCCCGCCAAAATGGCAGGATCTCATTCCGAAACGCCGCTATGTCCTCCTGGGTGACCTCAAATCGATCTTGGGGCCGGGTAGGCAGGGTCTCGATTTCCTGCTCCACCCACTTTAAACCGGATTCTGGAAATATGACCCCTGCCCGGATCCCCGCTGTGCGGTTCCCCACGATCAGCTCCCCCGGGTCGATCCGCAGCGTGATCTCCTCCAATGCGGTGGCGAATGCTTTGGCCCGCAATATATTTACCGGCAGATCCGGATGCTCCCGATATACCCGAGTCACGATCCGCGCCTGCTCTATGGATACGCAACGTGGTTCAGAAAAAAGGCGTTCTTTTAGTTGTTGTATCCGTTTAGAAGGGGCCTGCCCAGCTCCTTGTTCTCTCATCGACCTTCACCCACCCTTATGTTTATAGAAATGGAACGCATTCTTATTGCTTTCTGCTCTTGATTATAATTGTTTCTACTTGAAAGTAAACGCAAATCAATCTACAAAAGGTATAAAATTCTGAACAGTTCTGTTGGTCCGTTAGTCAAATTTAACCATGCCTAACCGGCATTTTGCCTTCCGCGCCACCGGTTGACAGGGGTGCGTTGCCGTGAGCTTTCCTGCCCCGACCCTTTGGTTGCCAGCCATTTCCCCAGCATACGTTGCCCCAGCCTCTTTCCCAGCCCAGCTATGGGCATGCGAAAAAAGAGGCGGTGGAGTTTGCCACCGCCCAAGTGGCAGCAGCCACTTTTGATACCATGTAAGTCCATTGCCTTTATTCTGTTATCCCTGGGGTATGCTCCTGGGGCGGATGCAATTGGGAAAGCCACGGGGCCCTACTTAAGGGCATAGGGCGGGTTCCGCCGGCCTATGCGATTATTCGGCAGGGGTGGACCCGCCCAGGGATATTAGTCCAGCGCCGCTTCTAGGGCTTTGTACATCACTTGCTTATTGGGCTTTTTCCCCGTCCACATTTCAATGTTGATGGCAGCCTGGTTCACCAGCATGCCCATACCTGTGCTCCATTTTGCCCCCCGGGCCTCCGCCGCCCGCAGGAAGGGGGTAATGGCCGGATTGGGGATCACATCCTGGACGAACATGCTGGGCAGGATGCTATCCAGCTGAATGTCGGGGATTTGATCCACGTTGGGATACAGGCCGATAGGCGTGGCGTTGATCAGAATGTCCGTATCCGCCGGCACCTCATAGGTCTTTTCCCAAGAAACATAGGCGGCGGCCTGCCTCATCCTTTTTAGGAGGGCCATCAAGCTATCCCCCAGCAGCATATCCTGGGGCCGGTTCACAATGGTGATATGGCCTGCCCCCGCCAGGCTCAGCTCCACGCTGATCGCCCGGGCTGCGCCGCCGGCACCCAGGATCACCACCCGCTTCCCCTTGGGTTGAATCCCATTTTCCCGCAAGGCTTCCATAAAACCTTTGCCATCGGTATTATCCCCATATAGCTTCCCGTCCTCGTTGGCGATGGTGTTTACCGCGCCGATCAAGGCCGCGCTTTCGGAAAGCCGGTCCAAATACTTTAAAACTTGGATCTTATGGGGAATGGTACAATTGATCCCCCGCATTTTGAAGGCTTTCAGCCCTTCTATGGCTGCGCCCAGATCCTGGGGCTCCACGTCAAGGGTAAGGAAATGCCACCGCTCCAGGCCCATGTCTTCAAACGCCGCCTCTTGTATCACAACGCCAGGATTCTCCGCCACAGGATGGCCGAAAACCCCCACCAGATGATCCAAATAGTTTTGTTCTTTCATAGGTTATCCGCTCCTTTGGGGTATGCCCCGTCTTGTTTGTTCTGCTCGATACCCTGGGGAACTCCCGTGCCCCTTCCTTCCGGATATAGGAAATCGGGCTTACCTGGTTGCCTTCAAATGTTGTTCCATCCAGGCTGTAATTTCCGCCAGCCGGCGCACCCGGGCCTTGGGATGGCCGCTCCTGCTCAGCTCATGGTTTTCCCCCATAAACAGGCACAGGCGGGTTTCGATCCCGTGGAACTTCAGCGCGGTGTACATTTGCAAACCCTCCGCAGGGCCGCAGCGCCAATCTTCGCTGGAATGGATAAATAGGGTGGGGGTAGTTACATTCCCTGCATATTTTAAGGGGGACGTATTCCACACATACTGGTAATCTATAAACGTGGAAGAATAGATCTGCTGGGACGCATGTAAGATCCCCAGGTCCGTGGTCAGCTCCATGGTCACGTTATTGGCGATGGATCGCTGGGACGCGGCGGCGGCAAACCGGTTGGTATGGCCGATGATCCAATTGGTCATGAACCCGCCATAGCTGCCGCCGGTTACGCCCACGCGTTTTTTATCGATCTGGGGGTATTTCTCCAGCACTACATCCGTAAACTGCATCAAATCATCGTAGTCGATGGTGCCGAACCGGCCGCCAAGCCAGAATTTGTTGCCCCGGCCATCGCTTCCGGTGGGATTGCAGAAGAATACGAAGTATCCCATCCGGGCCCACAGCTGCATTTCGTGGAAATAAACCGCCCCATATGCCACCCGAGGGCCCCCATGGATATCCAGGATGGCTGGGTATTTTTCATTTTCATTGTAATTGGCAGGCTTTATCACAAACCCGTGGATCTCATCCCCATTGGCGTTTTGGAACTGGAGTTTTTCCGGCATAAGGGGCGGGCAGGCTTTGATCACGTCATCGTTATGGCCTGTCAGGCATCTAGGCCGGCGGTCCTGACGGATATCATATAGGTATACCTCCTGCAAATGCATATCATGCATGCCCACATAGGCGATACAATCCCCCTTAATGTCGAACATGTCTATGGAGCCGCCGTTTGCCACAACGGTTTGAAGGGTGCCCTGCTTGTCGCAGCTTAAGATGCAGGAGGCGTCCTCGATGACGGAAATAAAGTAGATCTTTTCCCCTTCTACGCACAGGGACTGGCCCGAGCCATAGCGGCAATCCGAGCCGATGGAATTGCCGACGCTTAAATCTTGGTTGCAGAGCAGGGTCACCCCGTCCGTTGCAAGATCCACCAGCATAAACTCCGGGCATTGCATGGCCGCTTCTTTTTCATGTTTGCCTGCAACAAACATCAGTTTATGGTCGTTTAGATAGACCATCTGTGCAATGTGGTACTTGCCGGGTTCAAACACGCACCGGGTTTTATCCTCGGCCAGATTATAGCGGTACAGCCCGTACCGGTAATCCGCAAAGTCCGTATAGTCGATCCCACTGAAGGCGATTTCCGTACCATTGGGATGGATGGCCACCTGGTCCACTTTGACCATGCCAAAGGTAAGCTGCTTAAGGGCGCAGATTTTTAGGTCCAGCAAATACAAGGTGTTCCGCAGCTTATTGGTGATCCCCAGCCCGTTAAAGGCAAAGGGGTATTCGTCAAATACGATGCAGTTTTCCCCTTCATGGCTGTATTGTGCAAGGCCGGCCTGCTGCATATAGGCTTCTTGGGTCTCCTTTTGCAGGTTCCGGGTGCCGGTTACCGCCAGCGTTGTGCCGTTGACCTTGCCTTCCAGGTGTACGGCCATCCTCACCTGTCCCAAGGAAGCCACCGTCTTTTCCACGGTATTGTAACAATACAGATGGGTTGCCTGATCTTTTACCGCGGCAAAGGCCAGGCGGGTCACCTCCAGCCAGCAAAGCCAGCTGACATTTTCATGGAAATCCACTTCCTCATTTTTTCCTGAGGCAATATCTGTAAGCCAGAGGCGTGACGCGTAGCAATTGTCTTCCAAGTTGATCGTATGCTTCAAATAGGCAACCATAGTATGGTCGTCATTTGTCGCCAGCCCAGAGAGCGATGCGTATTTTTTAAAGTCGTCCAGCATCAGGGTTTTCATATACTGTCTCCTCAGTCGTTATTTTGCATGGATGAAACAAGCCACTTCATGGCCTTCTTTTGTTTTTTGCAGGGATGGTTTGTTGATGGCGCATTCGGGCCGGGCCAAAGGGCAGCGGGTATGGAAACAGCAGCCGGAAGGCGGATCAATGGCATTGGGCACGTCCCCGCTCAGGCTGGCCTTCATGGGAGGCTTATTGGGGTCAGCGATGGGGATGGCGTCGACCAAAGCCTTGGTATATGGATGTTGCGGGTTCTCAAACAGCTCGTCCGCATCCGCCAATTCCACCAGGTTGCCCAAATACATGACCCCGATGCGATCGGATATGTGCTTTACCACGCTTAGGTTATGGGAAATGAAAATGTATGTGAGCCCATACTTTCGCTGAAGCACCTTCATCATATTCAAAACCTGGGCCTGAATGGAAACGTCTAGGGCGGAAACCGGTTCGTCGCATACCAAAACAGATGGGTTTAAGGTCAACGCCCGGGCGATTCCCGCCCGCTGCCGCTGGCCGCCGGACAGCTCATGGGGATAGCGGTCGTACTGGTCCTCCCGCAGCCCCACCTCGTGCATCAATTCCAGGGTTTTTTCCCGCTGCTCCTTCCGGGTGCCGATTTTATGCACGATCAAGGGTTCTTCGATAAACCGACCAATGGTATACCGCGGGTCCAACGAGGAAAAGGGGTCCTGGAAGATCATCTGAATGCTGCGCTTTAATGCAAATTTCTCCTTTTTGTCATGGACGTCCAGGATGTTTTTCCCGTTGAAGCGGATCTCGCCAGCCGTGGGCTGCACAAGCTGTAAGATGGCTTTGCCCGTGGTTGTTTTCCCGCAGCCGGATTCGCCTACGATGCCGAAGGTCTCGTTCTTTTCCACAAAGAAGCTCACATCGTTTACCGCCTGTACTAAACGGTGCTCCTTTTTGAGCCCTTTGCTTGTGAATTTATAAAAAACCTTTAGATTTTCTACTTCGATCAAATGGGAGCCTTTCATGCTTTGTTCTCCTTTTGCACTTTGCAGCAACGTACCCAATGTCCTGCTTCCACCTCCAGCAATGCTTGGGCGCATTCCCGGCACATCGGCGCGTTTTCTTCGCACCGATCGTAAAACCGGCATCCAGGGGGATAGGAAATGGAATCCGGGACCGTGCCCTTGATGGAATACAACATATCCACCTTTTGGCTCACATTTGGTATGCTCTTTAGCAGCCCTCTGGTATAGGGGTGCAATGGGTTCTCAAACAACGTCTTGGTCGGCGCATACTCAATGCACTGGCCGGCATACATCACCATGATATTTTGCGCGATCTGGGCTACGATTCCCAAATCGTGGGTGATCAGGATAACGGAGGTATTTTCTTTGTCCTTGAGGTTTGCGATCAGCTCAAGGATCTGGGCCTGGATGGTCACGTCCAGGGCAGTGGTGGGCTCATCCGCGATCAAAATGCTGGGTTCGCAAGCCAAAGCCATGGCAATCATGACCCGTTGTCGCATACCGCCTGAAAGCTGATGGGGATAGTAATGCATGACGTTTTCCGGCGACGGGATACCCACCTTTTTAAGCATTTCCAGGGCCAGCTTTGCCGCCTCCTCCTTCTTGCATTTCTTATGGAAAATGAAGGGGTCCATCAGCTGGTATCCAATGGTGAATACTGGGTTCAAGGAGGTCATGGGCTCCTGGAAAATCATGGAGATTTCGTTGCCCCGGAGGGCCACCATCTCCTTTTTCGTCAGTTTGAGCAGGTCTTGGCCTTTATAGAGGATCTGACCGGAAACGATCTCCCCTGGGGGGGATGCGATCAAGCGCAAGATGGACAGGGACGCAACGCTTTTGCCGCAGCCCGACTCGCCTACGATGGCCAAGGTTTCGTTTTCATGCAGGGTAAAGTCCAGCCCGTCAACCGCGTGCACGGTGCCTGCTTCCGTGTGAAAGACCGTTTTCAGCCCTTTTACTTCTAGAATCGGTGTGCTCATGCTCTGCTCCTACCTGTTCTTAAGTTTTGGATCCAACGCATCCCGGAGCCCATCCCCCAACAGGCTAAAGCCGAGAACCACCAGCATGATCGCCAGCCCTGGAATGATCACCCCCAAGGGGTAGGTCATAACCGAGGTCCTGGCTTGGCTCAGCATGGCGCCCCATTCGGGATTGGGGGGCTGGACGCCCAAGCCTAAAAAGGACAGGCCGGATGCAGAGAGGATCGCCGTACCGAAGCTCAGCGTAATATTGACGATGATCTGCGAGCTGCAATTGGGAATCAGGTGCAGGATAATGATGCGCAAATTGGATGCGCCGATGGTTCTGCAGGACTGAATATACTCCTGGTTCTTGTTCTGGATCACCAGGCCCCGTACCACCCGGGCCATGGTGGGTATGTTAAAGACCATGACCGCAAACATGGTATTGAGGGTGCCCTTGCCCAGGATGGCGACCACCAGCATGGCAAGGAGCAAGCCGGGGAAGGACAGCAATACGGTGATCAAGCCCGAGATGATATTATCCACCCATTTCCCAAAATACCCGGCGCATACTCCCAGGAAGATTCCGATCAGGCTGCCGGTAATTACGCCGCCAAAGCTGATCCCCAGGGATATCCGTCCGCCGTACATCATGCGGGTCAGCACATCCCGACCTAGGTAATCCGTGCCCAGCAAGTGTTCCGCTGTAGGGGGCTGGTTCATGATATCCGTATTCTGTGCAAAGGGGTCCACATCGCTGAGGATGGGGCCGAATATGACGGCGGCAAAAATGATGATTAAGATGATCGCGCCGACAACTGCGGTTTTCCGCTTCATGAAGCGCTTTAAAAAGGACCCGCCATGTGTTTGTTTTGCCTTCTTCATAACTTCCTCCCCTGCAGCGTCAGCTATACCGGATGCGCGGATCGATCTGCGCATACAGGATATCCACCACGGTATTTACCACCACGAACGTAGCCGCTATCATGAGCACGGCGCCCTGTACGCAAGGGTAGTCCCGATAGCTGATGCTTTCCACAACCAGCGAGCCTAAACCTTGGATGCTAAACACCGTCTCCACGATGGAGGAGCCTGCCAGCAGGGAACCGAACTTTAAGCCGGTGGTGGTTACGATGGGGATCAGGGCGTTTTTCAGGGCCTGCACATAGAATACGATGCGCTCCGGCACGCCTTTTGCCCGCGCCGTCCTGATGTAGTCCTGGGTGATTACATCCAGCATGGAGCTTCTGGTTGTCCGCGCCACATAGCCCAGTTCCATAACGCTTATGGTTACCACGGGCAGCACATAATGCAGGGAGGAGGATAGCCCCATGCTGGGTAATACCTTTAGCTTCAGCGCAAACACCAGCAGCAAAACAAGGGCCAAGAAAAAGGAAGGGGTGGAAATGGAAAGCATGGAGGTTGTACTGATGATATAATCCAGCACGCTATTATGCTTTACCGCTGATATGATCCCCAGGATCACCCCAAATAGGGTCGCCAGCCCAATGGAGAGCAGCGCGATCTTGATGGTGACGGGATATCGATCCAGGATGATCTCAATCACCGGTTGATCCGTGCGGATGGACACGCCGAAATCCCCCCGGAACAGGTCCTTCATATAGTTGAAGTACTGGACGTACATGGGGTCATTAAGCCCCAAGCGTTCCCGTTCATATTCCAGGTATTCTTCAGACATGCCGGCTACTTCCGAACCCAGCATTGCCACCACCGGATCGCCGGGCACCAGTCGGATCGCAACAAATACAACGATGGAAATCAGCAGCAACAGTACGACTAAAAACACCAACTTTTTGCAAATATATTTTAACAAAGCGATTCCAACCCTTCCTCAGTCATGTTTTGCCTTGGGTGTGCGACGGGATAGCGGTTACTCCTTGATCCGCATCTTCTGGAAGTTGATCATGCCGCGGATGTCCAGCTCATAGCCTTCCACATTATCCGTCATGACGTTGATATTCTTGGTATCATACACCCAGATTCCACCGGGGTCTTCCAGATAGATGATCTCCTGAATCCGCTTATAAATGTCCAACCGCTTCTCTTCGTCCATCTCCTGGGCGCCTTGCTCGATCAGGGCATCCACTTCCGCGTTGGAATAGAAGCCGATGTTGGAGCCGTTCATGCCGTTATCTGGGGTGATGAAGGAGCGGGCATAGGCTTCGTGGGCGTCGGCGGAGCTGGGCCCAAGGCCGCAGCAGATCATGCCGAATTCCGCCTGCTCAGGGGTGAGGGTCTGCATGGAACTAAAGGTGGTGCTATCGATCACCTGGATGTCCACGATAATCCCAACGGGCTTGAGCTGCTCGGCGATCATTTCCAGCACTTCCCCGTTCTTTGCATAGATGGAGCTGGCAATGGCCTGGAAGGTAAATCCATCGGGATACCCGGCTTCTGCTAGCAGCTCCTTGGCCTTGTCGTAATCCTGCTCAATCACGCCCAGGTCCACATAGCCCCAAACATTGGGGGACAGGGCGGATGTGCAGGCGGTGTATCCCACCTCGCTCCACAGGGCGTCAATGATGGCCTGATGGTCAATGCAGTAATTGATGGCCTGGCGGATCTTGGGGTCCTTGATGATGGGATGGGTATAGTTGAAGCAGAAGTTATGCTGTCCAACACTGGGGGTGATCTCCGCGTGGAACCCATCCAGGGCGTCCAAGCGCACGGTCTCGCTGGGGGACATGCTGGTGATGATATCCACCTCGCCGGTCTCCAGGGCGATGGACCGGGAGCTTTCCTCCTTTACAACCAGGAACTTCAGGTTCTTGGTGAGGGGGGCGCCTTCAAAATAGTTTTCATTGGCAACCAGGTTGACCTCCTGGTCCGTAATGCGGTTCACCATCATATACGGGCCGGTACCAATGGTGTTTTCCGGCGCGGTGCCGATGTCCCGTCCATATTCGGCAATGATGTCCGCGTCCATGATGGAGGCCTGGGTGGCCGTCAGGTTGGCCAGCATGGGAGCAACGGGATACTTCAGCTTGATCTCCACCGTGTAATCGTCAATGACGTTGGTGCTTTCGATAAAGGCGAAGCTGGAGGTATAGGCCAGGGGGTCCTCCTCGTTGGTGAGCCGGTCAAAGGATGCCTTCACATCGTTGGCGGTCATTTCCTTGCCGTTGTGGAATTTGATGCCCTGCTTGAGGTAGAAGGTCCAGGTTAGGCCGTCCTCGCTGCATTCCCAGCTCTCTGCCGCGTCGGGCACGATCTCGTTGTCAGGATTGCGCTTTACAAGCCGGTTGTACAGCATGGTCAAGATCCGGTGGTTACCGGTGTTGTTGTGGGGGTCGTCGGGATAATGGTCGGTGTTAATGGCCACGGTAATGGTGTCCTTATAACCGGCCTCCCCCGATGCGGCAGCGCCCTCCTGGCCGCTGTCGGCAGTACCCTCTTCATTCGCAGCGGGGCTGCAGCCAACAAAGGCAGCCACCAGGAACAAAAGGGCCATGAGCAAAGCAATTTTTTTCATTGTTTACCTCCTTTTCGTCACATTTTTTATACTTGTATGCAACCTCATTTGTTGCATTCCGCAGCCCACTTATCCCGATCCAGCAGGGCAAACTTGTAGGCGAAGGCATGATGCTGGGTGGGAATGGCTAAGACCTTGTCCAGCAGCTCTACTGCCCGTTTTACATCGCCCTTTTCAAAGTAATAGTAATTGGCAAGGGCATAATAGGCGGACATGCTGTGGAGATGATCGTTATCATCGATCAGGCTTACAAACTTCTCCTCGGAATATACCCCCTTGTAAAGGAGCACCCGGTGCTTATAGGTGATGTCGCACTCGATGATAGGGGTATTCTCATCGGTATATTTCAGGATCTCATGGGCCTCGTCCTTCTTGCCCAGCTTCATATAGGCCATCCAGATCCAATCCACCTCTACCGGGATGAAATCGATCTTGTTCTTGATATAAAGATCCATGGCCTGGCGGAAATACTGTACCGCCTTTTCCAGATCTCCCATGTAGAAATAGGCTAGGCCCAGATAGTGCTGGGGCAGATAGAACCAGGACACCCCCAGGTTTTCAAAGGGTTCATAGTCCTCGGGATTGATCCGGATGCACATGAGGAAATCCGCGGCGGCTTCCGGCCACTTATCCAAAGACACATACTTCCGACCGCGCATATAGCGCAGCTTGGTGGAAAAAGGCTCCTGGAGCAAGCCCAAGGAATACGAATTGATAGCTTCCTGGAAGTCCCCGTTAAAGTACGCTGAACCCCGGGCAAACAGCAGGTCCACGTTGGTGGGCTCGCTTTCCAACGCCTTTTCAATATCCTCCACGGTTACCATGGAGACCCGTTCGTTCTCCAGCAGGCTTTCGTCGATCCGGAAGCCGCGCTTTTTGGCGATGGTCTCCAGGATGATTTTTTGCAACGGATCGCAGTACGTTGTGTTGTCCATGTTTTTTTCCTTTCTTCTTGCTTAGTTTTTGAGCTCTTGGGCCCATTTGTCTCTGTCGAGCAGAGCAAATTTGTACGCAAACGCATGGTGGTGGGTGGGAATCGCTAATACCTTGTCCAGCAATTCCACCGCCCCTTTCACATCGCCCTTTTCATGGTAGCGGTAGTTGGCAAGGGCATAGTAGGCGGACATGCTGTGGAGATGGTCGCTATCATCGATCAGGCTCACAAATTTCTCCTCGGAATAGACGCCCTTGTAGAGCAGCACCCGGTATTTGTACACGATGTCGCAATCATGAATGGGGGTATCCGCATCGACGTATTGGAGGATCGCATGGGCTTCTTGCTTCTTGCCCATCTTCATATAGGCCATCCAAAGCCAATCCACCTCTACGGGGATAAAGGCGATATTGTTTTTCTGGTACAGGCGTATTTCATCGAGGAAATACTTGGCCGCCATTTCCAAATTTCCCATGTAGAAGTACGCCAGCCCCAGATAATGCTGCGGCCCGTAAAACCAGGATAAGCCCAGGTTTTCAAAGGGCTCGTTTTCCTCAGGATTGATCCGGATGCACATGAGAAAATCCGCGGCGGCTTCCGGCCATTGATCCAGGGAAACGTATTTGCGGCCCCGCATATAATGGAGCTTACAGGAGAAGGGCTCCTGGAGCAGGGCTAGGGAATACGAATTGATCGCTTCCTGGAAGTCCCCGTTAAAGTACGCCGAACCCCGGGCGAACAGCAGATCCACATTTTCGGGCTCCGTTTCCAGGGCCTTTTCAATGTCCTCCACCGTCACCATGGACATCCGTTCCTGCTCCAGCAGGCTTTCGTCGATGCGGAAGCCCCGCTTTTGGGCGATGGTCTCCAGGATGATCTTTTGCAGCGGATCGCAATAGGTGGTATTGTCCATTGTTTTCTCCCCCATCGGTTACAGCTGGGCCGCCCATTTATCCCGATCCAGCAGGGCGAACTTATAGGCAAAGGCATGATGCTGGGTAGGAATGGCCAGCACCTTATCCAGCAACTCTACCGCCTTCTTTACATCGTTCTTTTCGAAGTAATAATAGTTTGCCAGGGCGTAATATGCCGACATGCTATGCAGATGGTCCGCATCATCGATTAGGTCCAGATATTGCTGCTCCGTAAGGATCCCCTTGTAAAGCAGCACCCGATGTTTATAGGTGACGTCGCTCTCTGCAATGGGCGTAGATACATCGGTGTATTGCAGGATCTCATGGGCCTTGTCCTTCTGGCCCATCTTCATGTAAGCCATCCACATCCAATCCACCTCTACCGGGACAAACTCGATGCCGTTTTTCAGATATACGTTCATGGAATCCCGGAAGCATTCCACGGCCTTTTCCAGGTTGTTCATGTAGAAGTAGGTGAGGCCTAAATAATGCTGGGGATGGTAAAACCAGGAGATGCCCAGGTTTTCAAAGGGGCCGTAATCCTCCGGATTGATGCGGATACACATCAAAAACTCGGACGCCGCTTCGGGCCATTTATCCAGGGACACATATTTGCGGCCCCGCATATAGTGGAGCTTGGTGGAGAAGGGCTCTTGCAGCAAGCCCAGGGAAAACGCGTCGATTGCAACTTGAAAATCGCCGTTAAAATAGGCCATGCCCTTTGCGAACAGCAGGTCTACATCGGTAGGGGCCTGTTCGAGGGCTTTTTCGATATCCTCCACCGTTACCATAGACATTTTCTCGTTGGCGAGAAGGCTTTCGTCAATGCGGAACCCCCGTTTGCGCGCTATGGTTTCAAGTACAATTTTCTGAAGTGGATCGCAATACGTTGAAGTATTCATTATTCTCCCTCACTGTTTATTATTTTTAATTTCTCCCTTATATTTTCCCCTAACGAAAGCTAATATATATTCACATTTTACGTCCCCTTCTTTTCTATGCACATATTTTTAATATTTGCATATTTATATATATTATTTAATAATACTAATAATAAAATCAATATTTATCATTATTAGTATATATTTAACAATATAAAAAATTTACTATGATATCACAATCATATTTCATAATGTGCTGATTAAAAATATGCAGATATAAGCCCGGATGCCGCAATCACACCGAAATTATGCCCTAAAATATCAATTTTCCGGAAAAATTAAATAAAAAAATACAAGTTTGCATTATTCAAAGTTTTTATAAACTATTTCCAGGGTATATATGCATATATCCCTCGCTTTTATAATGAATAAATATACATAACTGAACACGGGAACGCGCGCCTGTTATCCGCGTTCTTCACCATGATTTTTTTATTTTTCCCTCTCATAAATGCGCCGCCCTGCTTTCGCTGCCCTCCCTTTGCATGTAAGCCGGCCCTTTTCTTCCTGTTGCAGATTGTGGGGCGCACGGTTCGCGCATTTTGCGAAACCCCCAAAAATCCTTGGGTTTTTCGCCTTTGCGCCCGCCCCGGCCAGGAGAACGCCGCTCCTTCAGCAGCTGTTGCGCAAGTGCGCGCTATGTTTCTTTCCCGAATCAGCCTTTCTCTTGCTTCTGTTGCGTCCCTTGCTTTGGCATGTTTTTCTTGGGCAAAGGCCATATAGATGTTGTCTGTGCTATCGTTTTCAATGTAATGATTATACTTTGTCTTCTTAACCCGATTCAACCCACAGATCGTGCACAGACCTCCACAATTCTGAAATGTCTCGACTCCTTTTTGATTCCGTTTTCTTGTCGGGATTTCATCCATTTTGCACCTGGGACATCGAACGGGCTGCCACTGGGAACACTAAGGGTATAACATTATAACCAATTCGTGCAAAATAATGGCTCCCCTCTCCTCAATTTCCCCGTCGGCATAGGGTTGCCACATGGAAAGCGGCATAGGGTTCCCACAGGAGGGGAGTACACAAAGCAAAGGGGCCGGAGGGCGCGCCCGCTTTGTTCCCCTTAAGTTTTGGCCTGAATCCCCTATGCTGGCAGGCTGCCAGGTGAAAAGAGCATATTTACTTTAATTATAATTTATTATATTGTTATTATATCCCCTAGGTATTCCCGCGCCGATGGGCCTGCGGCCTGCATTCGCCCCGCTTCCCCTTGTCGCCCCTCCGCGTTCCGGGTGGGCCGGCGCCTTCAGCGGGGCCCCGGCAGGCCCTTTCCAGCCGGAAATGCCTTTCGGTCCGGCCCCTTGGAACAGGCCGGCCATGGCGGACCACAGCGCAAGCGGCCGCGATCACGTGTTGCAAAGCGGCCGGGCTGCAAGCCCGCTATCCCCTTGTGCACGATGGGTAAAGTAAGGAGTGGATCAAATGGATTTCAACAACTTCTGCAAGGTTACAGAAAAGGCGGACGCGCACTTGGTGTTTTGCGAACGGTTTGACGGAAACAGCAATATATGGAATTTTACCTGCCACAATCATCCATACCTTGAGTTGATGTATTTTTTAGACGGGAAGGCCAACATCAACATTCAAAACGAAAAGATGAACGTCTCCCTTTTTGACGCCATCATCTATCCGCGTTATATGTTCCATCAGGAGTCGCTGATATCCAACAAGCGCCATGAAGTCATTGTTTTATGGATTGATGCGCCGGAAATTGTGCTGGATTCCTCTATTCACGTCTGCGATTCAAACGGCCAGCTCCGTTGGCTGTTCGAGAGCATCCACATGGAATCCAAAAACTCGAATTTATGCCCCAGCCTCCTTTCCAATTATATAAAAGCATTGCTGATATTGATTGTCAGGAATTCCATCGCGTCCTCCAACAACGACAGCATCGAAAAGATCCGCCAGTATATCCATAACAATTTTTCGGAGAAGATCACCATCTCCCAGCTGGCGGAAATCGACCATTGCAGCGAATCCTATTTAAGCAGGCGTTTCAAGCAGCTGACCGGCACCACCATTGTAAAATATATCAATAAAACCCGGATAAACGCTGCGACCCATATCCTGGTGACCTCCAATGCATCCATCGAGCAGGTTAGCTATTTGGCCGGATTCGATTCTCCCAAGTACTTCTGCAAGGTGTTCAAGGAAGCTACCGGTTTATCGCCCCGGGAATTTCGCACCTCCTTTTTAAATAACGATTTAAAATAGGGCGGGGCGTGGAAGCCGGGCTATATGCCCCTTGCCGCGGGACGAGGGGCAAAGCCCAGTCGTCGGTATGTAAGGGGACGGAAAGCCAGACATAAAATTAGGCCAGCCGGAGATGGATTCCGACTGGCCCCTTCTATTTTAGGGGTTCTTCTCTTTAGCCCACATGTTGGTGGTATAGGCAGGTGGCTACCTGCTGGCCTTCCGCCAGGATCTGTCCTTCGTCCATACGGGTCAGGGCGCCATCCTCCACCAGGATCTCCCCCTGTACCATCACCAACTTCACATCGTGGCGGTTTGCATTGTACACGATGGTGGCCACCGGGTCCTCATACATGGGCACCAGGTTGGGGGATCGCAGGGACAGCATGACCAGATCCGCCTCCTTCCCCGCCTCCAGGGAGCCGATCTTATCCCCCAGGCCCAAGGCGCAGGCAGCCTCAATGGTGGATTTGCGCAATGCTTTGGCTGCGTTCATATCCTGGGTGGTACAGCCCAATAGCCGGTCCGCAATGACGGTGATCCGCATATTGGTCCAGGGATCGGTGGTAAGCCAATCTGTACCCAAGCAGAACCCTACGCCCGCGTCCATGACCGCCTTCATGGGTGGCAGCGCCCCCCGCTTCCCCGAGGTCTCGCAGCAGTGGGCAAATACCAGGCCGCTTTCCCGGAGCAACTGCATATCATGGGGGGTGAGAAATTTGCAATGGGCCGCCACCGTATCCGGGCCTAAAAGGCCGGTTTCCTCTAAATATTCCACAGGGGTCAAGCCATAGGTCTCCCGAAGGAAATTTACCTCCTGCTGCTTTTGGGATACATGGATATGGAACCCGACTCCCAGCCTATGGCCTTCGTCTACGATTTGCTTTGCCAACGCCACAGAAATGGTGTCGGTGGCATGGGGACCCAGCTTGCACAGGATCCTGCCGTTGTGGGTGTTGTGCCACTTTTCCACCAGGGCTACCCCATCGGCCAGCCGGCGCTGCCCCTCCTCCGGCAAGAGGGTATAGTCTTGCCGGCATAGGTTCGCCAGGTTCCGCTCGATGATCTTATGGGCCAGCACCCCCCGGACGCCCATATCCGCCACCGCCTGGGCTGTGGCATCCATATAGTGGTACAGGTCGTTGATCAGGGTCACGCCCCCCTTTAGGGCCTCCAGGATGCCCAACAGGCTCATGGTATATACGGCATCGTGGGTCAGCACATCTTCCATGGGCAGGGCCAGCTTATAAAAGCCGTTGTCCACATCCTCGGTCAAGCCCTTGAACAGGGAGCCGCATACATGGGTATGGTAATCCACGATCCCTGGCAAAATCGCATGGCCCGCGGCCTGGACCCGTCGATCCGGCAGGATAGGGCCTGGGTAATCCCCCTCCCCCAGCCCAAGGATCTTCCCATCGGATACCAGAAGCCACCCATCCCGAATCACTTCTTCCTGGGGGTTCTCGGTAATGATACATCCGTGTTCAAACAAAAGGTTCATGCAGGTCTCCTTTTTGCAAACAGTTCAGCGGGTTGCCGTCTCATCAGGGCAGGTTGATGGAAACGCCGGGCCCGATGGGCAGGTCCAATGCCATCCACAGCAGCAGGAACAGGATCCATACCACCTGCAAGATCAACGCGATGGGTACCATACTGGCCACCACCGTGCCGATTTTAAGCTTGGGATCGTATTTTTCCTTTGCGGTTTCCAGCAGCATCCAAATGTAGGGGCACATGGGGGTCAAGCAATCCACAGGGGAATCGCCGAGCCGATAGAGCAGCTGGGCGAAGCTGGGATGATAGCCCAGCATCATGAACATGGGGACGAATACCGGGGCGAAAATGGCCCATTTGGCGGAGCCGGAGTATACCAGGATATTCACCAGGGCGCTGATGATGATGAACAGCACGCACATACCCATGCCGGTGAAATTGATGCTTTGGAGGAAGTTGGCGCCGCCGATGGCCAGCAGCGTTCCCAGGTTGCTCCAAGCGAACAGGCCGGAGAACTGGCCGCAGATAAAGCAGAAGAGGATAAAGCTGGAAAGGTTCTTGGTGGCGCTGACCATAGAGGCGTTCACATCATGGGAATTGCGGAATTTGCCGGAGGCAAATCCAAAGGCCAAGCCGGCCGCCGTGGCCAGCAGGAACAGCACCACGGTGATATTCTTCAAAAGAGGCGAGCCGATAAACGCGCCGTCCTCCCCGGCGGTGATGCCGGTAAAGAAGCTGAGCAGCACCAAGGCCAGGAAGAGCAGGGAGGTAATGCCGGCAGCCCGGAGGCCCTTATGCTCCTCGGGGGAAAGCTGGATCTTCCCCTCCTCCGTATTGCCGGTATATATGCCGAAGCGGGGCGCCACGATCTTTTCGGAAACCAGGGCGATGACCATGGTGACCAGGAAGGTGGAGGCAATCATGAAATACCAGTTGCCCGTCACGTCCGCCGTAATGCCGCTATCCGGCATAAAGCCTGTAATGGCGCTGTTGGTGATGCCCGCCAAGGTGGCGTCGGTACCGGAGATCATCACGTTGGCGGTAAAGCCCGCCTGGGCGCCTGCATAGGCGGTGATCATACCCAGGACCGGATGCTTGCCGATGCTCATGTATAGGATGGCGGCCAGGGGCGGAAGGACGATAATGGCCGTATCCGAGGCAATGTTACCGCATACGGCGATGAATGTCAAAACGAAAACCGCAAGGCTTGCCGGCACTTTTTTCAGGCTGGAATGCAGCAGCGCCTTGATCAGGCCGGAATTTTCACAGATACCGATGCCGATCCCCAGCACCACCACCAGGCCCAAGGGGGCAAAATCCGTGAAGTTGGTCAGCATATTGGCCAGCAGCCACTGGACGCCGTCCTTTGAAAACAGGTTGTTGACCACAACGGTTTCGCCGGTGGCAGGATTGACGCTGCTAACGCCGCACCATGCCAAAATGGCGCTGAGTACCGCCACAAATACAAACAGCCAAACAAACAAGATGGCTGGCGGGGGTAGCTTGTTGCAGGCGCGTTCCACCGCATCCAGGCAACGGTCTACAAGGGGCTTTTTCATCTCTTTGATGGTTTTGTCGTTTTCCATGGTTTACGCTCCTCACCCTTTTTCATTGTTGAATTGTTCTTTGGGCAACTTGTATTATATTCCCTTTTCCCTCCTCCTCCCATGATAAATAAAATGAAAAGTTTAGAATATACTATGTATTTTTGATTTCATTATAAAGATAAGCCTCTCGCCCTTCCAACATTTCTTTGTTGTTGTCCACAACTTTTTGTTGTGGTTGGCCGGCTCCTTTTGTACAATAGAAGCAAGCATTCAAATGCGTGGGGAGGAAGGCATGCAAACATCCTATTTAGAATCCTTTTTGAAAATCGTCGAGCACCAAAGCTTCACCCTAGCTGCCAAACAGCTATTTATCTCCCAGCAGGCGGTCAGCAAACAGGTAGCCTGCCTGGAAAAGGAACTGCAGGTTTCCCTTTTCCAGCGGACCACGCCGCCCCGCTTGACCCGGGAGGGGCGGATCGTGGCCCGCTATGCGGGCTCCCTGCTACAGCTTTTACAGGACATGGAAGGGGAATTGCAGGATGCAGCCATCGCCTGTCAACAGGCCCTGAATATCGGCGTGGCCCACACCCGGGGTAAATTCCTGGCCGCCAGCCTGTTTTCAGCCTTTCATGCCCAATATCCGGAAATTCAGTTCAACCTATTTGAAAGCTGCAATTCCGGGGTTTACAAGCAGCTGTTAAACGGCCAGTTGGATTGCGTCATCGCCCGGGGCACCCCCACCACCGCCGGGATCGTAAGCTTTCCATTGTTTACGGAAGAGGTGGTGCTGGTGATGGCGGATGCAGTATGGACCTCCTTATTGCAAAAATCCGGAAAGGAGGTTAAATCTCCCCCGCCCCAATGCCTAGACCTGGCCATGCTGGCCGACTGTCCCTTCCTGCTGCTCAAGGAGGGGGATCTGGTGCGCACCATTGGGGATCAGATTTTAGAGGAAAGTAGAATACATCCCGTGGTCAGCGCCTACGCGGAGCATTTGGACACCCTGTATACTATGTGCAAAGCCGGGTTGGGCGCCATGTTCTGTCCCAAGATGTACCTGGCTGAATTGCATCCAACCAATGCCGGGGCGCCCATCCCCGGGATGCATTGCTTCCATCTCTCCAACCCCTTGGCCCGCTATGTTGTAAGCCTTTCCTATCCGGCGAACGCCTACAAAAACACCGCCTTGCACGCCTTCTTAACCACGGCAAAAAATTTTGCAGCCGCCCTGTGACCGGCGCCTGCTTATGCGGCTTCCCACCTGGACCTTTATACTTCCAGCCGCCCCCCCCATTTAAACAAAAAAAGCCCTTGTACAAGGGCTTTTTCGCTCGCGTTACCGGTTGAAAGGCCGACAGGCATTATCGGTCAAAACTGGTTCCTCCGTTTTCTAATAACGCCCTGGAAACCATAGGGCCCGGGGTCCCCCCGTTTTGGGAAGCGGCGGGGGAAATATACCAAGGGCGGCCCCTTGGCCGCCCCTCCCTTTCCTATTGACCAGCTCCCGCGTGTCAACCAGCCTGCAGGAATTCGGTTATTCCGTTGGGATGGTTCCCTGGGGCACGGACAGTGTCAAGTTGGTATAGGTCATGCTGCCCGCATAATAGTTGATATGGGGCATACCGGTGAAGAAATAATCGGGATACGTTGCCTCGGCCGGCCAGGTATCCAAAAGCTGGCCGCTCAGCTGGAAGGTGTCCGTGGGCGGGGTTTGACCCTGCAGCTCTTCTGTTTTCTGGTTAAAGTGCCAGGTATATACGCCCTTGTTCTGTTCATCCGGCAAGTGGTACTTTTTATGGCAATAGGTGGTGTCTCCGCCATAATAGAAAATTCCGCTTACGGACATCTCGTAATATTCCGGCGTCCGGATGATGGTGAAGGTATAGGTCTCGCCGGGAATGTACTTGTCCACCATTTCCACCGTATTGACCCGAGCCTCTCCATCACTGGGCCGGAAAGAGTAGAATTTCTGGCCGGTGGCCAGGTACTGGATCCACTTATGCCGGTCAAGGTTCCCCGCTTCATCATACAGGTCGGGATGGTTGCCGTTTGCCCACAGCATGGAAATATACCGGGAGCCGTCGTCTACATATTCCGTGCCGTTCCACACCTTGGACCAGGTGCCGCCTTCCCCAAAGTCGATGTTGTTGTCCGTATCCATGGCCACCTTCCGATGGTGGTGGATGAAGATGTTGTTGTGGGGCTTGGGATTTTCATAATCCACGATGCTGAGGAAGTAGCCGCCATTTTGATCGTACGCCGTGGCATAGGGGTCATCCGGGTTCCAGGTTTCCCCATTGGGACGCCAGGGGCCTGCCCGCAGGGACATGGCGGTGTCCTCGTCGTAGCCGTTCATCTTTCCATCCACGGTCCAGGCCTCTTGGGTCCGGTCCGGGATATCGTGGCCCTGCGCATCCTGTTTTTTGCCGCCTAAATCGATGTTCTTTACCGTTACCTCCAGCTTATAGGTCTGGGGCAATTCGGTTGTGGAACGGATGATGATGGCGTCCGTATGCTCCTGGCAAACCAACTTTGCGCCGCCGCCATTTTCCAGCAGCACGAATTGGCCGCCGGAGTCAGGCTGATCGCCCCCATCCTTGCTGATGCCGTAAGCCTCAATGGTAAGCCAGCCCTCCTCGCCATAGGTATAGGATTGACGGAACGCCTTGAGGGCAATCAGGTCTTCCCTGTATTTTGCAACGGCTTCCTCCCCGCCTACGACCCGGAACAGCTCCTCGATCCCATAGCCCTTTTCGCCAAAGAAGTAATCGTCCTGAATGTCATAATTATCCGGCGTCCAGGTATTCGGCACAGCAGGTGCTTCCTGGAAATTTTCTTCACGCCATACTTCCCATACGATTTCTTCCTCTTCCGCCTCCGGCTCCGCAGCAGCGGCTACGGATAAGCCGGAAGGCAACACCAGAAGCAACGCCAGGATCAACAACAGCCAAACTCTTGTTTTTCGATTCCCCTTCATAAAAATCCCCTCGCAATTCATATAGATTTTATAGTCAAGATAGGAAAGGCAAAACAGATAAGCTGATAGATATTCTGAATAGCCCAATAGCATGCTATTCTTACAATATTAAGTGTAATAAATATTTTTTGTAATGCAATAAAAAATCAAATATCCGTCCAATTTCGATCTGGTATGTATTTATTTTACATACCACTTTGGCAGGTGGACTGATGTATTCTCTATTTCTGCATAAAAATCCAGTCGAAATCTGTAGGGAATCCTTTCAGATATATTATAGCAATCGATATAGCGGAAAGAAGCGGCGAAATCCGCACGTTTTCGTTGCAAAAAGGGAGGCTGATTTTTATCTGCTTCAGGGGGGCGTGAACAAAAAAAGGGGCGGTGGCATTAAGGCTAACCACCGCCCCTTTCTCCTTATGTTTGGCTGGATCAGGATAACAATGCGCCCACAAAGGCTTCCATGCGATCCATGCCCTTTTGAATGTTCGCAATGGATGTGGCGTAGGAAATGCGGATGAAGCCCTCTCCATGGGCGCCAAAGGCGTCGCCGGGGGCCGCCACCACCCCCTGCTCCGACAGCAGGCGCTCGGCGAATTCCACCGAGGATAGCCCGGTTTGCTGAATATTCAAGAAGGCGTAAAAGGCCCCGCCCGGCGCCCGGCAGGACAGGCCGTGGATCCCGTTGATCCGATCCAGCAGAATGGCCCGGCGCTTGCTGTATTCCCGGTGCATGGCGGCAATGTCCCCTTCCCCATGTTCCAGCGCCTCCGCAGCCCCCAGCTGCAAAAATTCCGGCACGCAGGAGGGCATGAACTCATGCAGCTTCGGCAGCAGGGAGATGATCTCCCTGGGGCCCGCCGCATAGCCCAGCCGCCAGCCGGTCATGGCATAGGTCTTCGAGAAGGAATCCACATACAGGGTGCGCTCCCGCATCCCCGTTAGGGCCGCCAAATTATAGAAGCGGCTCCCCTCGTAGGTGAAATGCCGGTATACCGCATCGTACACCACATACAGGTCATACTCCCTGGCGATCCTGGCAATGGACTCCATGGTGGCCAGATCCGCTACGCCCCCGGTGGGATTGCAGGGGGAATTGAGCAGGATGGCCTTGGTCTTCGGGGTGACGTGAGCCTTCAGGCTTTCATAGGTAAAGTGGAAGCCGTTGTCCTCGTAGACCGGCACCGGTACCGGTACCCCGTTGTTCATGGAGATCTGGCCATAATAATTGGCGTAGCAGGGGTCGGTGATCAACACCTCGTCCCCTGGGTCCAATAGGGCGGAAAAGCAAAGGAATATGATCTCCATGGCCCCGGTGCTTACCATAATCTCCCCTACGGGATCGTAGGTTATGCCATCCTGCCGTTCCAAATAGTTGGCGATGGCTTTGCGCAAGGGCAGGATACCCGCATTGTCCGTATAATGGGTCAATCCCTGGTCCAGGGCGTTTTTTGCGGCCTGTATAATATGCCGGGGCGTGGTAAAATCCGGTTCCCCCAGCACGAAGCTGATGACGTCCTGCTTGGTTTTTGCAAGGTCGTACATGCGGCGGATGCCGGATTCCTGCAATTTAGTCCGTTGGGAAAGCGATTTCATCCGAATAGGCCCCCTTTGCCTAACAGGTATCTAGCAGATGGAAGGCGGGACGCTGAAACGATGGAAGGCGGCCGCCGCCTTTTGAATATGCGCTGCGCCCCGGTCCATGATGGGCTGCAAGTGCCCGGGCAATAGCACTTGGACCGGCAGCTGTTCCAGCCGATACAGGCTCTCCCGATAGGCCAGCAGATCCCCGTCAAAGATGCTCATCAGGTTGATCTTCCCATCGAAAAACACCGTGTCCCCTGAAAACAGTACATTTTTTCCGTCGATCTCCCCATATAGGCAGAGGCCGCCTCCCGTATGCCCCGGGGTGATCACGGCCTGTAAGCATACCCCGCCCAGCTGCAAGCAATCCCCCTCCTCCAACTTCACATCCACTTCTACGCTGGGGAAGCGGTAATCCGCAGGATACAGACCCGTGGCGATGTATTGGGCCATGGTGCGTTCCATGCGCGCCTTGTCCGCCAGCACCCCCGCCTCATAGCCGGAGGTCACCAGCTTGGCATGGGCCGCGTCCCGGAAAAAGTCCGCTGCCGCCCCGTGATCCCCGTGGGCGTGGGTGATGACCACATATTGGATATCCTCCACCCGGTAGCCGTCCTTTTGGATCTCCCGGAGGATGGCCTGGTTATCCGCCCCAGCCCCTGTGTCGATCAGGATCCCGCCGGCCCCTGTATCCACATAATATACGTTGCAGTCCAGCGGATGGGTGAGGGATAGCCCGTTGTTCCCTGAAGCAACCAGGGAGATATGATTCGTCAATTTCATGCGCAAGCTCCTTTTTGCCCTAGTTCCCTAAAAGCTGGTCGATCTGGGCGTTCAACGCCGCCTGGGACATGGGGATGGCCGGGGGTTGCAGGATCTGCTGCAAGGCAAACCCCGCGTCCTTCAATCCATTTCCCGTTATGATGCATACCGCCCGGTCTTCTTTTTGCACCACGCCCGCTTCCCGCAGCTTAAACAGCGCGGCCACCGTGGCGGCGCTGGCGGGTTCCGCGAACACGCCGCAGGACCGGCCCAGCTCCCCCTGGGCCTGGGCGATCTGCCCCGCCGTGACCCGAGCCGCTACCCCGCCGGAATCATAGATGGCCTGTAGAGCCGTTTCCCCATCCAGGGGGTAGGCGTCCTTGATGGCAACGGCAACGCCGGTGGGATTCTGGACCCGCTGGATCGCCTGGGGGGCAGCCCCCTTCTCAAAGGCTTCCGCCACCGCCGCGCACCCGGCTTCCTGTACCCCCGCCATCTTTGGCATACGCTGGATCAGCCCCAGGGTATACATCTCCTGATACCCCTTGTAAATGCTGGACAGGATGCCGCCGCCGCCAATGGGTACGATGATCCAATCCGGCACATCCCATTCCATATCCCGGGCCAGCTCGTAAGCGATGGTTTTAGTCCCCTCCCCCTGGAAGGGGTTGTGGCTGTGGGCGGTGGTCATATCCTGCCAGCCCCGTTCCTTGCATACGGTTTCCAGCAGTTCGATGCAGTCGCTTACGTTGCCCTGAACCCGGATCAGATTGGCCCCGTATTGCAGGGTCTGGGCCAAGCGCTCCATATTGGTATCCGCCGGCACCACCACAAAGCACGGGATGCCGCTGGCGGCGGCGTAGGCCGCCGCAGCGGCCCCCGCGTTCCCGGCGGAACCGATGATGGTGGCGGGGGCGCCCATTTCCTGGGCCTTTGTATAGGCGATGCTCTGGCACCGGTCCTTAAAGGTGCCGCTGGGGTTCATCCCTTCGTTCTTCACATAGACCCCTTGCATTCCCAGCTGGCTGGCCAGGCGCGGGGCGGCCACCAGGGGCGTATTCCCCTCTCCCAGGCTAACGGGTCGTTCCCCTGCCACCGGGAAAAAGGGCCGGTAATCCCAAAATCCCTTTGCCCCCTGTAAGATGGATCGATACCGGGGCGGGTCTTCTAAATCGAACCGGCAATCCAAAATCCCGTTGCAATGGGGGCAGCGAAACACATCCTGTTTCGTATGCCGCCCACAAGCCCGGCAAACCAAATCATATCCCATTTCATACACCCCCAGGCATTTCTTAGGCTTTCCCAGCGGGATCGGCCGTCACTCCTCAATATAGGCGATGGCTTCCACTTCCACCGAGGCCCCGTCCGGCAATGCGCTCATGCCGATGGCTGCCCGGGCATGGCGGCCCTTTTCCCCAAAAGCCAGCACAAACAGATCGGAAGCGCCGTTGACCACCTTGGGCTGATCCACATAATCCGGGGCGCTGTTTACATAGCCCGTCACCTTGACGATGCGGACTTTATCCAGATCCGCTACGGAGCGCAGCTCGCTAATGCAGCGCAAAGCCGCCAGTTTTGCCGACTCATAGCCGTCCTCCGTGGAGATCTCCTCTCCCAACTTGCCCTTATACTGCAATACGCCGTCCACCCAGGCGGTCTGCCCGGACAGATATACGAACCTACCCTCCACCCGGGCCGGCACGTAGCTTGCAATGGGGACGGGACATGCAGGGATCACCAAATTCTTTTCCAACAGTGTTTTTTCAACGTTTGTCATCATACATTCCTTCTTATAAAAATTTTTAGTGTTTTTCCTGATATTCCGTAAGGATGCTGGCCAGCAGCTGGGGGCTGCAATTGCCGCCGGTGGCGATGGCCACCACGTTGCCCTTCACCGGCACCTTCTTCCCCAAAATGGCTGCCACCGTGGTGGCGGAGGAAGGCTCAATAAGCATCTTCATATAGGAAAGGGTGGTCACCACCGCTTCCCGGATCTCCTCTTCGGTGAGGGTAATGACATCGTCCAGATAGTGGCCCACCATCTCCAATGTGGCGTCCCCTACCATCATGGCTGCCAAGCCGTCGCAGCAGGTATCGCATTTCTCCAGCTTCACCAGGCGCCCAGCCTTTAAGGACTCGTACATGGCGGCGCAGTTTTTCGCCTGCACCCCGTATACCTTGATATGGGGATATAGCTCCTTCATCACCATGCCCACGCCGCTGGCAAGCCCGCCCCCCGCCACCGGCAACACGATGGTATCCACCTGGGCCAGGTCCTCTAAGATTTCAAAGGCAATGGTACCCTGCCCGGCAATGGTCCAAGCGGAATTGAAGGGATGCAGGTAAATATACCCGCATTCGTCCCGCAGCCGCTCCGCCTCCACCAGGGTATCCACGGAATCCCCATGGATAAGCTTGATCTCAGCCTGATAGCCTTTGCAGGCGGCGATCTTGGCGGGGCTGGACCAATCCTGCATGCATAGGGTGCAGTGGGTATGGAACATCTGGGCCGCATAGGCCACCCCTTGGGCGTGGTTGCCGGAAGAGGCGGTCACCACCCCCCGGGCCCGCTCCTCCGGGGTCAGGTGCAGCAGGTTGTTCATGCCGCCCCGGACCTTAAAGGCCCCTGTTTTCTGTAGGTTCTCGCACTTCATGTAAAATTCCGCCCCGCACATTTTGGAAAGCATGGTAGAATGCACCAGGGGGGTGTGATGGATGTACGGGGTGATCAGGCGCCGCGCCTCCGCCACGTCTTGCATGGAAATCATCATGGTTCTCTTTTCTCCTTCCGCTCCTGCGCCAATGGGGTCAGTGTGCCGCCCCTGGGCAGCATACGCTTTGCATCAATCGAAAATAAAGGTCCGCGCATTGCATGATCTGTTCAACGGGGGCATACTCGTCTACCCGGTGGGCCTGCTCCAGGGAGCCCGGCCCTACGATCAACGTGGGAATGCCAAACTGGGATACATACGCCGCTTCGGTCCCCCCATGGAATACCCCCAAGACAGGCTCCCTTTGCAGCACGGCCGCCAGCAACGCCTCGGTGCGCCGGGTAAAGGCATGGTCCCGGGGCAGCAGGCTGGCCGGTGTAAATTGGTTCCGGGGGGACACCTCCGCCAGGTCGCCCAGGGTATGCTGTAGCTCCCGGCAAATGGAATCCAGCGTCTCCCCTGGAAGTGCCCGGCGCTCCACCTCGCACACGCAGGCGTCCGGCACGATGTTCACCCGCACGCCCCCGTGGATGGTGCCCACGGACAGGGTGGCGCTGCCCAGGTAGGGGTCCGCATACGCGGACAGGCCGTCTGCATAGGCTTCCAGCTTTTGGATGGCCCTTGCCATCTCATAGATGGCGTTTTTTCCGTGGGCCGGCTCGCTGGCGTGGCAGGATATCCCTTGGGTCTTCACATAAAAGGAGGCGTAGCCCTTATTGCCCAGCAGCAGCTGCATATCGCTGGGTTCCCCCACAATGGCGCAATCCGCCTGGATCTTGTATGTGCTGCAGGCCCGGTTGATCCCCTTGTTGGTGTTCTCCTCGTCGCTGTCCAGCAGCAGCTGGACGTTTTTGGCCAGGGGGACCCCCGCCTGGGCCATAGCCACCACAGCGGCCATCATGGCCCCGATGCCGCCTTTCATATCCGCCGTACCCCGGCCGTACATGCGGCCCTCTACGATCTCCGGGTCAAATTTGCCGTGTTCCCAGCAGCCTTTGGCTGGCACCACGTCCATATGCCCTAAAAAAAGGATGCCGGTATCCCGACAACCGCCATACGTTGCTGTAACATTACAGCGTCCCGGTTCAAACTCATCCAGCACAGCCTCGATCCCATATGCCTGGAGGGCTTGAACTGCATATATGGCGGTTTCCAGCTCGTTTCCCGGGGGATTGGAGCTATCACGCCGCACCAATTCCTGGGTAAACGCTACAGCCAATTCTTTATATTTTTCTGGCAATTCCTGAACCAAAGCCCACAACACCTCTGTTCTGATCCGCCCCGTAACCCCGGCTATGCCTGGGGTGGGGCGCAGCCGGCCTCACGTTTGCGGCTGCGCCCCGATACGTTACGGTATGGATCGATTATTGATACTCAGGCATGACTTCCACGTGATTTTCCGGCGTGGCGATGGTGCAGCCTACCATGTACTGCTGATCCGGGGTCTCGCCCTTCATCATCATCACCAGGTTTTCCGCGGCATGGGTGCCGATCTCGCCGGCGGAGAAGTAAACCGTCGCCTTGCAGCAGGTGCCCTTCTCAAACTCGGCGGGGGCCAGATAGCCGCCCAGGGCTACCGTGCAGGATTCCTTATCCAGGCCGGCCTGCTCCAGGGCGCGGGTGGCGCCGATGGTGCCTTCATCCGCCGTGGAGAGGACCATCCACTTCTTGATCTGAGGATTGGCTACGATGATGGAGTTGGCAGCCGTATAGGCCACGTTCAGGTCGATCTTATAGTCGGTGTAGAAGATACGCTCCGCGGGGAAATCGGGCAGCAGCTCCGCAATGGTGTCTTCCTGGCCTTCGGTCCGGGGTACCGCGCTAGTGACCGTATCGGTGGTCATCAGCATGATGCCGCACTCCTCGTCCGTGTCAAGGCCGTTCTCCTTCATGTAGTCGATGATCCAGCGGGCGCTTTCCACGCCGGTGCTATAGGCGTCGATCACCACGCAGGGCGCAAGGAGGGTCCCATCGTCAGTCTGGAGGGGGTCGTCGGAGGCCAGCACCGGGATGCCCGCTTCCGCCAGCTTATCCACCGCCACCTGGGACAGGGTCTGATCAGGAGGCGTGGTGATCACGCCGTCCACGCCCTGGGCGATTGCGGTATCGATCATCTGGAGGAACAGGTTACCGTCGTCCTTGGCGTCCATAAAGGTGTACTCATCCACGCCCAACTCCTTGAGCCGGGCCTCCGTGGCGGCGCTCTCGTTTACAAACCACAGGCTGTCGCCGAATTTGTGGATGCCGGCAACGGTGATCTTACCGTCTCCGTTCACGTCGATGAGTTCGCCGGTGGCAGCCGGTGCAGCTTCTTCTGCGGGGGCTTCCTCGGCAGGGGCTTCTTCAGCGGGCGCTTCCTCGGCGGGGGCTTCCGCAGCTGGGGCTTCCTCGGCAGGGGCTTCCGCAGGCGCGGCCTGGCAGCCTACAAAAGCGGACAGGGCGATGATCGCTACCAGCAGGATGCTCAAAAGTTTCTTCATGTTCTTTCCTCCTTTTTTTATGTTGATGTGTTCCGGGTTCTATCGCAATGCGCGCAAGGCGCATGAGCGAACGATGGATTTAGGCCTTTTTCGCCTCTTCGGTTACCTGGATGCTCTGCAGGAGCATCTTCTTTTCATAGTTCTTCCGCCGGTAGAAGTCAAAGATCAAGGCGAACAGCAGCAGCAGGCCCCGGGCGACGGTTTGCCAGAATACGGGCACCTGGGCCATGATCAAGCCCGTGTTGAAGCACTGCATGATGAATACGCCCAGGATCATGCCGCCGATGGTGCCCACGCCGCCGGACATGGCCACGCCGCCCAGCACCACCGCGGTAATGGCGTCGAACTCCAGGCCCTCGCAGGAGGAGGGCTGGCTGGATTGCATCCGGGCCGCCAGGAGGCCGCCGCCCAGGGCGGAGAGGGCGCCGCTGATCATAAAGAGCACCGTGGTGATCATGGCCGGGTTCAAGCCCGCCAGCCGGGCCGCATATTTATTGCCGCCCAGCACGTAAATGCTGCGGCCAAAGCGGGTTTTGTTCAGCAGGATGGCGAAGATCACAAAGGCGATCAGCAGCACGATCACCGGAATGGTCATAAACCATACGATCCGGGTGGAACCGATGGAGGTAAAGTCCGGGTTGTTGATGAACACGGGCTTGCCCCCGCACAGGATGTATCCCAAGCCCCGGAAGATGGACATGGAAGCCAGGGTAATGATGAAGGGTTCCAGCTTGAACCGGTTATAGCCCCAGCCGTTGAACGCGCCGATGAGGGCGCCAAAGAGGGTGGTCACCGGGATAACCAGCCATACGGGCATCCCGCTGGTGGCCAAGTATCCTGCCACCACCGAGGAGAAGGCCGCCACAGAGCCGGGCGACAGATCGATCAAGCCGGCGATGATCAGCAGGGTTTCCGCAATGGCCACCAGGCCCGTCAAGGAGGCGGAGGTCAAGATATTGGATAGGTTCTGGGTGGAAAAATAGTTCGGGTTGATGATGGTAAATACGATGATGATCACGAAAAAGGCGACGATCAGGCCGATTTTGTCCTGGAGCCCGTTTTTGATCCTTTGTTTCATTGCGCAACTCCTCCCAGCATGGCGTAGTTTAGCAGTACTTCCTCCGTGGCGTCCGCCCGGGCGACCTCCCCTGTGATCCGCCCTTCCCGCATGACGATGATCCGGTCGCTTAAGCCGATGATCTCCGGCAATTCGGAGGAAATCAGCACGATCGCCATCCCGCGCTGGGCATACTCTCGGATCAGCTTATAAAATTCCGACTTGGCCCCCACGTCGATGCCCTTGGTGGGCTCATCCAGGATAAGGACCTTGGGATGGGTGGCGTCCCAGCGGGCGATGATGCACTTTTGCTGGTTGCCTCCCGAAAGCTCCACGATCTTCTTCTGGGCGTTGGGGGTGTTGATGGAAAAGCGGTCGATGCTCTCCTCCACCAGGGCGTCCTCCTTTTTCCGGTCCAAAAACCGGGCCCGGGTCAGCAGCTTATCCAGGACGCTTACCGAGATGTTGTCCCCCACGGAAAGCAGGGGGATAATGCCCTGTTCCTTCCGGTCCTCAGGGCATAGGGCGATGCCGCACTTAATGGCCTGGGTGGGGGATTTGATCTCCACGGGTTTGCCATCGATCCGGATCTCGCCCCGGGTCATGGGATCCGCCCCGAACACGGAGCGCATCACCTCCGTACGGCCGGCGCCGACCAGGCCGGAAAACCCGACCACCTCCCCGGCCCGCACCTGGAAGGACACATCCTGCACCTTGGCGTTGCACAAGCCCTTTACCTCCAGCACCACCTCCCCCGGGTGGTCGTTGAAAGGCAGCTCCTTAAATATATCGCCCAGATCCCGGCCCACCATCATCTTCACCAGCTCGTTCATGGTGACTGCGCCGCAATCCACGCTGCCCACCAATACCCCGTCTTTGAACACGATGATCTTATCCGCGATCTCGGAAATTTCCTTCATCCGGTGTGAAACATAGAAGATGATCTTGTTTTCCGCCTTCATCTTCTTAATGATGCGGAAAAGCACCTCGATCTCCGCATCCGTCAGGCTGGCGGTGGGCTCGTCAAAGGCGATGACCTTGGCGTTCCGGGCATAGGCCTTCATGATCTCCACCATCTGCTGGTAGGCGGCGGAAAGGTTTTTGACCTTTTCGTTGGGATCGATGGGCAGGCCGAATTCGTCGATGATCCGCTTGGCCTGGGCCGCCATGCCGTCGTAATCCACCAGGCCGCTCTTTTTGCGCAGCCAGTTCCCCAGGAATACGTTTTCCGCCACCGTCATGTTGGCTACGATCTGCCGCTCTTGATATATGACGCTGATCCCTGCGTCAATGGCGTCCTTGGGCGCTGTGAAATTCTGCTGCGCCCCGTTTAGGAGCATCCGCCCGCTGGTCATGGTATAGTCCCCGTTCATGATCTTCAGCAGGGTGGATTTGCCCGCGCCGTTTTCCCCCACAATGGCGTAGACGTAACCGCTTTGCGCGGTCAAGGATACGTTGTCCAGGGCCTTGACGCCGGTAAAATACTTGCATATGGACTGCATCTCGATCCGGTTGGACCCGTTTGCTTCAGCTGCCATGCGTCTCCTCCTCTCCTGGTTTGTTTCGCGTGTATTGTACCCACCATGTAAACGTCCCCTTCCCCGGCAATTGCCGGGCCTGGGTCGGGATGCCTGCGTTCAGGTCCACCGAATGGTGGGTGGAAGGCTCTGGGGCCACCACATAAGCCGGCGCCTGGGGGTCGGAACACGCATCCATCCAAACCCCTAGATATGGCACCTGCGCCGTGGGAAATGTGATCAACACATCCCCCCTCCGGCCCTTCCCTATGAGCCTGCAAAAACCCTGTCCTTGGCCCAGGGGCGCGGTGGCGGTGTATTTATAGCCGATCCCCCGTTCCCTGGGGGGGATGGCCCGAAGATCCACCGGCGTCCCGTCGTCCCAGGCGTCCACGGGATAGGATAAGCGCCCCTTTGCATTGCCGGGGCCGATGCAGAAGGGCACCAGCACCTGCCCCGTTATGCCGGTTTGGATGCCGGCGAATAACGCCCCCTGGAACTGGGGGTGGGCCGCCCACAGGAAGGGAAAGGGCTCTGGGCTCAGGTTTTCCAGCCGGTAGTCCATCCGCAGGGCGTTGCCCCGGACCGTCACGTCCTTTTGCAGCCGGTAGGGCAGCTGTTTGCCCCTTAGCTCCAAGCGGACCGTTTGGTCCTGGCAGGCCAGCACCTGCCAGGGCATCCGCCATGCCTCCCCATGGCCCGGCAGCTGTGTGCCGGCAAAAGCGCCCGCTTGGATCGTGCAGGGGATGGCGTTGGGGAACATATCGTCTATGCCGGCGCATATGCCCCCTTCAAAGGTATCCGCCGGGGGCAAATGGGCGTAATCCCCCAGCCGGGATTGGCACAATAGCTCCTGTCCTTCCTCCTGGTCGTACAGGGAAGCGATATTCCCGCCCATAGTGGGAAGGAGCACCGCCCGCAGCTCCTGAGAAGCAATGGCGATGGCCGGGACGCCTTTGAATTGTAGATCTGCTTCTATCATGTGTTCCCCTTGCCGGTTTGGGCCAGGGCCACGCAGCGGTGGGCCCTATTGTTGCTCGTTCTGCCGCCGGGTGATGAGCCCGCCGCCTGTAAACTTGTTTTCCGGCACGCAGGGCAGCAGGGCGCCGCCGTCGCAGGTGACGGTGGTGCCGGTGATGTACCCCGCCTTGTCGGAGACCAAAAACGCCACCAGGTTGGCCACCTCCTCCGTGGTGCCGAACCGGCCCAGAGGCATCCGTGCAACGGCTTCGTAAATGGGATCGTCCTTGGGCCAGCCGATGTCCGTATAACCCGGGTTTACGCATACCACCCGGATCCCGTATTCCGCCAGCTCCATGGCGCAGTTCTTGGTGAACTTGGACAGGGCCGCCTTGGTGCCCGCGTAAACCGTGCAATCCGGCCAGCAGCCCTCCGCGTGGTTGGAGGCGATGTTGACGATGACCCCTTTGATGGAGGCTTTCACCATCTCCTGGGCCGCCCGCTGGGCCGAGAAGAACCCGCCCCGCCAATCCGTATTGGTCAAGGTCTCAAACAGCTCCGGCGTGGTGGACAAAAAGGGCGCCACCAGGCCGATGCCTGCGTTGTTCACCAGCACGTCGATCCTGCCGAAGGCTTCCATAAATTCATCGAACATCCGCTGGATGTCCGGCAGCGAAGAAACATCCACCTGGATCACCTTGGCGGATACCCCCAGCGCCACCACGGTATCGTACAGCTCCATGGCGCCTTCTTTGCGGGTGTGGTAGGTGATCCCCACGTCATAGCCTGCCTGGGCCAGGGCCAGGGCAATGGATTTGCCGATCCCGTGGCTCGATCCGGTTACAAGCGCCGCTTTTCTTTCCATGCTTTTTCCCTCCTATCGCCGTTTTACCTATCGTTGAACCCTGCCGGAGGCGTTGCCCTTTGCCAATGCCTCCACCTCGGCTACCGTGACCAAATTCAAATCGTGTTCGATGGTCTGCTTCAAGCAGGAGGCTGCCACCGCAAACTGGATGGCCGCCTGGGGGTCATAGCCTGCCAGCAGGGCGTAGATCAGGCCCCCGCCAAAGGAGTCGCCCCCGCCCACCCGGTCCACCAGCTTGATGTGATAGGTGGGGGAAAAATAGGCTTGCCCAGCCTGATAGAGCATGCCGCCCCAATCGTTTTCGCTGGCGGAGATGCTGCGCCGCAGGGTAAAAGCCACCTGCTTGCAGCCAAACATTGTTACCAGCTGTTGGGCCATGGAAATATAGTCCTCCTGGTTCAACACGCCCTTGGAAACATCGCTGGTCTTGGCTTGGATGCCAAATACGTCGGTGGCGTCCTCCTCGTTGGAGATGCAAACGTCCACGTAGGGCATGAACTGTTCCATCACCGCCCGGGCAGCCTGCTTGGTCCAAAGTTTTTTGCGGTAATTGATGTCGCAGCTGATGGTCAAGCCCATTTCCCGGGCTTTTTTGCAGGCTTCCAGGCAAATGGCAGGCAGGTCGCCCCCCAGGGCGGGGGTAATGCCGGTGAAGTGGAACCAATCCGCCCCCTGGAAGATGGCCCCCCAGTCGAAATCCTCAGGCTTGGCCAGGGCAATGGAGGAACCCGCCCGGTCATAGATCACCACGGAAGGCCGCTGGGAAGCCCCCTTTTCCATGAAAAATAAGCCCAGCCGAGGGCCGCCCCGGACGATTTGGCTGGTATCCACCCCGTATTTGCGCAGCTCGTTGACGGCGCACTGGCCGATATCCCCTTCCGGCAGCTTGGTCACATAGGTGGAATGCAGGCCGTAATTGGCCACGGACACCGCCACGTTGGACTCCCCGCCGGCAAAGGTGACCTCCAGCTCGTGGGCCTGCTTGAGCCGCAGATACCCCGGCGGGTTGAGGCGCATCATGATTTCCCCGAAGGTTACGACTTTTTTCATATGCTTTCCCCCCGTTATTGGATGGCTTGGCAAAATTCCTTGGCCAGGGCCGTCAGCTCGGCAAACCGGCCTTCCTGGATCCATTGCTGCTTTACCAGGCAGCCCCCCACCCCCACGCCGGCCGCGCCTGCTTGGAGAAAGGCGGCCATGTTCTTTTCATCCACGCCGCCCACAGCCAAAAACCGGATGTGGTTCAAGGGGGAACGCAGGGCCTTGAGATAAGCCGGCCCCAACATGGCGGCGGGGAATAGCTTTACATAATCTGCCCCCGCCCGATGGGCCGTCAAGGCTTCGGTGGCGGTC
>OJPZ01000140.1_pt1 | contig 45872 bp, 40 predicted proteins | sample 1598611 | NCBI WGS metagenome assembly OJPZ01 (sample SAMN03922494, study PRJEB24848) | human gut metagenome | isolation source: stool sample | host: Homo sapiens | place: Germany | collected 2011-11
CCGCCAAACGCCGCCGCCCCCCTTTACGGCCCCGTCATGCCCCAGGGGATGGGTAAGGGGCCATGGCCTGTCAACTGGCGGTCATGACCAGCCCTTGAATGGAGCGGTATTTATCTTCGGTCACCACCTGGGTGTCTATCAATTGGCCCTGGGCGTCATAATATTCCTTATAGGTGACCGCGATACAGCCCCGCCGGCTTTCCCGGACCTCTAGGATCTCGCCTGGGGCCAGGGAAGGGTCCACCTGGTATTCCGTACCCAGGTCCTCCAAGGTGGCGGTTTTTTCCGAGCGGATGCGGATGCTGCGGCCATCCGGCAAGGGGGCGCCATAGATGGCCACGGTGATGGTTTTCTCATCCGTATCCACCTGGGCGGATAGGGTAACGGGCAGGTCGCTGGAATTGAGGAAGCGGAAGTTGGGCCCATCCGTACTGATGGTGGCGTCCCGGCCCGGATCGATATAGCCCAGGGGCCAGGAATGATGGTGGCGTTCCGTGACCGTAAGATCCGCCATGAGCACAGCGTTGTATAGGGTGGAGGATACCTGGCAGACCCCGCCGCCGTATTCCTGCACATAGGCGCCGTCCCGGATGCCGGCGGCCTCCTTCCAGCCGTTTTCCTGGTTTCGGTCCCCCAGGGTCTCGTTCATGTCGAATTCTTGGCCGGGCTTGACCTCCACGCCGTCGATCAATTCCGCAGCCTTTTGGATGTTATGCACCCGGTTCTTTTTGCCATAGGTGCTGCCGGCAAAGGAAGTGGAAAATTGACAGATCAGCTGGTGTTCCGCCTGGGCCTGTTCTAAGGTATAGTCCGGGGCTTGTTCCAGGAAGGGGACCTGGATGGGTCCCCGGCTCCCAGACTGGATGGCGGTTTGCAGGGCCTGGGCCAAGGCGGGAACATCCACTTGGCGGCCGGCTTCCGCCTGGGTAAAGGAAAAGGCGCCGGACGTTGGATCGTATGTGGCCTGGGCGTCCTGGGCAGGCTGGTTCAGGGGGGCGACGGCGTCGTCCAGGGCCGCCCGCAGGGCGGCCAGCTCCACCTGGGGTTGACAGGAGAGGCTGCGGATCTCCCCGGCAGCGGCATAGGAGGGGAGAGCCAAGGCCTGAGAGAGGGCGGCGTCCACATCAAAGCGGATGGGAAGGCTGGTAGCGGATAGGGTAAGGGTTTTATCCCCGGCTGTCAGCTGGTATTCCCAAGCGGCCAAGGCGTCGGCATGGATTTTGTCCAAGGCGTCTTGGGCTTCCTGAATGGTCATACCGGAGACCTGGACCCCGTCAATATAGATCTGGCGACCCAAAGGGATGTCCTGGGCCTGGGCTTCCTGCAAGCTATCCGGGGCCGGACCTGCGCAGGCGCCGGCCAATAGCAGCAGGATCAGCATGAATTGGATAAAAATGGTGGGTTTCATGGCTGGTTCCTTCCTGGATGATATGTATCAGTATGCACAGTATGCATCTTTTTCTTGCATCCTGGATTGGGTTGGACTACAATAGAAATACCAGGAACCTACGGTAGGAGTTAGAGCAATGTTTTTTGACACGAGCGACAAGCAATCGCTGACAACAAAAGTATATAACCATATTCGGGATGGTATCCTGGATGGCACCTATCCCATCGGCGGCTATTTGGTAGAGACTCGATTGGCCGATGAGATGGAGGTAAGCCGCACGCCGGTACGGGAAGCCCTGAAACAGCTGGAGCTGGAAGGGCTGGTGGATAGCATCCCAAACCGTGGCATGCGGGTGCAAGGCATTACAGATGGAGATCTAGACGATATCCACACCATCCGGCTGTTGTTGGAAGGGCAGGCGGCATGGTGGGCAGCCCAGCGGGTAGACCAGGAACATCTGGACCGGCTGGCGGAAATATTGGAACTATTGGAGCTATATACCCGGCGCAACGACGTAGGCCAGCTGGCCAAGCTGGATAGCGCGTTTCACGATGTGATCTATGACGCGGCAAGAAGCCGCATGCTCAAGCATGTATTGACCTCCCTGCACCAAAATGCCCGCAGGGGCCGTCGCAGCAGTTTGACTGCACCCAGCCGGCCACACTATTCTTTTCAGGAGCATCAGGCCATTTTCCGGGCGCTGGAGAAGCACTGCCCGGAGGAGGCGAAGGCGGCGATGGAACAGCATATTGCCAACGCCTGCGCAAAAGAAGAAACGGAATGATGGTTGCCCCGCCGCGGTCTGCGGCGGGGATTTTTATTGAAACAAGCATGTGAAGATCGGCTCTGGGCCTTGACGCAACGCGCCTAAGGCATAGATATGGTTTGCAAAAATAACGGGCATAGCGGGTGAAGGAGGCGAGCATATGCGTTTGATCCCCTGCACAGGCGAACGGTTTATGGTGGCAGGCGGCGGGCGGTTTCTGCTATCCCAGGTCCAGGATGCAGCCCAGCTTTTGCGGGAGGGCTATGCCCAGCAAGTGCAGCTGATCTATTTGGACCCGCCCTTTGGCACGGGCACCAGCTTTTATGCCAAGGTCCCTGGCGGACAGGCTCCGGTACAGGCGCCCGCCTATACGGATCGCATGGAGCAGGCGGCATATCTTTCCATGATGGAGGAGACGCTGGGCCTGTGTTATGACCTATTGGCCCCAACGGGAGCGGTGTACGTACACATTGACCACCGGATGAGCGCTTATATTCGACTGCTGATGGATAAGATTTTCGGCGCGGGAAATTTTGTAAATGAGATCATCTGGGCCTATCGAAGCGGAGGCCGGGCCACCCGGTATTTTTCCCGGAAGCACGACAATATTTTGTTTTACCGCAAGAGCCGGCAGATGTATTTCAACATCCAGGCGGTGGGAACGCCCCGTGGGCCTGGACGCCGCAACCATATGAAGCGCACCGTAGACGAACAAGGCCGGATCGCTTACACCATCCGTTCCGGAGGCCGGGAATATATATATCGGGAAGATGCCCTGATGTATCCGGGGGACGTATGGGAGGACATTGGGCATTTGCATCAGCGGGACCCGGAGCGCACCGGCTATAGTACCCAAAAGCCCCAGGCACTGCTGGAGCGGATCATAAAAGCTTCCAGCCGACCTGGGGACCTGGTCATGGATTTGTTTTGCGGCAGCGGGACCACGGCGGCAGCAGCCTTTGCCCTGGGCCGGCGTTGGGTGGCGGTGGATGCGTCGCCGGTGGCCATGCTGGTGCTGCGCAAACGGCTGCTCAAGGCCATGGGGCAGGGGGATCTGTTTACCCAACCGGATGCCCTGCGGCTGGAATACCATAGCAGCCCGCCAGACTGGACGCCTCCACAGCTGCAATGGGAACAGGCGGGCGTCCAGCTGCGCCTATCCATGGACGCGCCTCTGGCATATCTGGCTTTGGGCACCCTGCAGGAGGGGTGCTTTATACCCTTAGTATACGATTTGGAACCAGCAGGACAGCGCAGCATCCAGGTCCCGCCCCAGGCAACGGCCATCCAGGTGGCGGACGCCTTTGGCCGCAATGGCCTATGGTCCATGCCGGCCATAGAAACGATCCATATGGCAACATAAAGGATGGCGGCATGGGGATAGCGCCGCCTTTCACATTCGCATGCTAAATAAAACGGCGGCCTTTCGGCCACCGTTTCCATTTTTCCACCGCAAAGGCTTAGCGCCCGTTATACTGGGCAATGCCCAACTTCAGCAGGTCCATGGCCCGTTCCAGGTTTTGGCAGTTGAGCACATAGGCAAAGCGGACCTGGGTCTTGCCCAGGGCTGGATCTGAGAAGAAGCCGCCGCCGGGGGCATACATGATGGTCTCATGGTTATCTTGGAATTCTGTAAGCAACCAGGTTTGGAAGGCGTCGGTATCCGGCACCGGGAGCTTGGCCATCACATAGAAGGCGCCCTGGGGCTCTTTGCACACCACGCCGGGGATCTCTTGAAGCTTCCGATAGATGGTATCCCGCCGGCGCCTGTATTCCGCCCGCACGCTGTCGAAATAGTGGGGGTCCACCTGGTAAAGGGCGGCGGAGGCCACCTGGTCCAGGGTGGCCACGGAAAGCCGGGCCTGGCAGATCTTTAATGCATGCTGTTGCAGCGTTTGGTTTCGGGTGATCAATACGCCGATCCGGGCGCCGCAGGCGCTAAACCGCTTGGAGACGGAATCGATAAGGATCAGGTTCTCATCCAGATCCCGATAGGCGCCCATGCTTTGCAGGGGCTCGTCCCCATAGATGAACTCCCGGTAGACCTCGTCGGCAATGAGGAACAGGCCGTGCTCTTTCGCGATGTCCGCGATCATGCGCATCTGCTCCGGGGTCAACACCACGCCGGTGGGATTGCCGGGGTTGCTGATCATGATCGCCCGGGTCCGGGGAGTGATCAAGGGCTCGATCCGTTCCCGGTCCGCATAGTGATATCCCTCTTCCGGGGTGGTTGGGATGGGGACGATCTTTCCGCCGGCGCAGTTGACAAAGGTATTGTAATTGGGATAGAAGGGCTCCGGGATCAAGATCTCGTCATCCGTGTCCAGGATGCAATTCAGGGCCATTTGCAGGGCCTCGCTGCCGCCGGTGGTCACCAGAATGTCCCCTTCCCCATAATCGATGCCGATGCGGGAATAGTACCCTTGAACCGCTTGGATCAGCTGAGGAATGCCGGGGCTGGGGGCATATTCTAGTACGGGCTGGGAAAAATCCCGGATGGCCTCAAAATATGCAGGCGGCGTTTGAATATCGGGCTGGCCGATGTTCAGGTGGTAAATTTTAATGCCCTTTTTATTGCATGCCACTTGGTAGGGGTAAAACTTTCGGATGGGGGAAAGCTGGGATTTTTCAATCCGGGACGAGAATTTCATATGGTATGAACCTCCTGTTGGCGTAATAGAAAAAATGGAAGGCAGGCCATGGATGGCCTGCACGTAATGAACACGATGAGATCCCCAGGCAGGGGAAGGCCGCAGCCTTATTCCTCCTCGGGAACGGGAAGGGAGGGGTCCCCGGTGCCCCGGGTAATTTTTTCCGTAACAGCCCGGTATTTGTCCGTATATAGCAGCTCCCGGGAAATCAGCTCGTCGTCCTGGTAGACGTTCATGTAGACTTCGGCAACATATCCCACGCGTCCTTCCGCATCCACCTTTTCATAACCGGTGGGCCAATTGGGATTATCCGTATACTGGGTCTCGCCAGGCTCCAGCTCCTCCACAGTGACCCCCTCCGGCTCATAGCGCAGGCCGTCTGGCAGGGGTTGGCCGTAGATATAAATGTTCATCTTATAGTTTTCCTGGTCGCAGTATGCGAAGATATACAGGGGGGTATCCATCTGGTTGATAAATACCAAGTTTTTCCCGCCGGTGGTTACGGTGGCGTCTAGGCCGCGGTCCGCATAAGAGCTGGGCCAGGAGTGGTTGTTCCGCTCGGTGATGTTGATAGGCGCCTCCAGGGCCTCCTGGGCGGTGGCTTCTACGTCGCTGCGCATGGCGCCCGCCCGCAATAGGGCGATATATAGGGTGGTGGACACCTGGCAGATGCCGCCGCCGGGCTGCATCTCATACCGGTCCCCGTTTACGATGCCCGGGGCCAGGGGCCAGCCGCCGGATTCATACCGGGGCCCGATGAATTCATTGAAATCCAGGGTCTCTCCAGGCAGGATCTCCGCCCCATTGAGGATGGTGGTAGCCTTTTGGATATTGCCCACCCGGTTGGTATTCCGGGCGCTGCGGCTGGAAAAATCCGTTTGGAAGGCAGAGCGCAGCTGGGTATTGGCCTGCACCTGCTCCAGGGTGGTGGTGGGAGGGGTAAGATCTAGCTCCGGGGTAAGGATGGCCTGGTGATCCCCGGAGGCCAGGCAAGCCAGGATCTCCTGTACCAAGGCGGACTCATTGAGCATATAGCCGTCCTTTCCGTCGGTATACGAGAAGGAGGGCATGTCTCCTGCCGCCGCGTCCCAAAATAGAATGGGGGTGGCAAAAGGCTCCGAAGGAAGGGTGTCGATGGCCTGGCCAATGGCCGCTACCCGGGCTGCAAGCAGGGCGCTATCCGCCGTGAAATTGGTAGAATAGGCTTTTCCATTGTCCGCAAGGTCGTTGCGGGCTTTTTTATTTTCCGCTGGGGTATCTCCCCGGCCCAGCAGCATGGCTTCAGCCAGCACCTGGTCCAGGTCGCTTTGTGCGCCCAGGTCCACGGCATTAAAAAGCCAAAGGCTGGTATTGTAGCGCACCCCAATATTGATGGCGTCCGCAGCAGCTTCCACCCCAGGCAAAAGGGCTTGACGGGCTTCGTCTATGGTCATGCCGGACACGTTTACTCCGTCGATATGGATACCGTTGAGGAAGGTGCCTTCCGCCAGGTATTTTTCCAGCTTTTTTTCGCTGGGTTGCACAAAAAAATAGCTCCGCGCCCAAAGCCCCACCCCCAAAAGCACCACCATCAGCAGCAGAATGCGGCCGAGAAGGGTGATGGTATGAGGCAGCCGGGAACGCCGGCGTTTTTGCTCCCGGGGGGCGCGGACCGCAGCCGGCGCCTGCCGGGGCCGGCGGGCCTTGCCCGCAGGGCGGGAAGCGGAATCATAGGGCATTGTCGTAAATCGTTCTCCTTATCGTATCAGGATCCGTCTTCCAAAAAAGACTTGGTTTCATTATATCGCAAGGGAAAGCCGGGTTCAACACCAACCTGGCCCGATATTTGGACAATCCGTGAACAAATGCCGTCCCAAACGACCCTGCTCCCGCACATCGCCTCTATAGGAAAGCGCCTTAAAAAAACACGACGGACCGACTGCGTCATCAAATCCGCGTTTTGGGCATAGGTTAACAGAGAGGCTAATGATTAAGGAGGGAACAAAGGACATGAAACGATTTACCATATGCCTATTGGCGGCTGTGTTGCTATTGGCGGCCCTGCCTTTGGCGGCTTCGGCAAAGCCCGGCCCGCCCCAACCTGGCGAAACCCTGGACATTCCCGTTCAAAAAAGCTGGGATCATGGGGAGAATCCCCAGGAAAAGCAGCCCGTACAGGTAGTGGTCCGCTTGCTGGCAGACGGCCAGGATACGGGCAAGCAGCTGACCTTGACCGCCCAATCCAATTGGGCAGGGGTGTTTGAAGGCCTGGCGAAATATGGCCCGGCGGGCGCCGCCATCGTTTATACGGTGGAGGAGGAGACGATCGCAAATTATGTTGCCAGCTACAGCCAGCCCCAAGGGGAAAGCCTGGCGGTTTCCCAGTGGGGGGAAAAGGTGACCCCTGCCAGCAACGATACATACCCCATTTCCGGCAATCTGGTAGTGGCCAAGAAAGGCGGGAGCTATGACGTTTGGACCGCCGCATCCCTAACGCCCCAACAAAAGGAGCAGCTGCTGCTCGCCGTCAATGCAGCCAACCTACAAGGATTGGGAAAGGAGCTGGCGCTGGCCAATACGAATTTTAATGCGGGCTTGCCGGCTACCTTCACCGGCAAAAAGGGTGAGACCGTCACCCTGCAGCAAAGCCAGGAAGGCGGTACAGAGATCCTCTTTAGCGAAACTTCTGCTTGGAGCCTGTTCTATACCGGCGTTGTAGAGATTACCCAGGCCCGAGGCGCGGCCATTACCAACACCTACCAGGCGCCGGAGCCCACCCCTACCTGCACCCCGGAGCCTACCCCCACTTGCACGCCTGACCCCACCCCTACGACCAAGCCCACCTGTACCCCGGATTGGGTATGGACGGATTCCGTTTGGGTGCAAAAGACCTGGCAGTATGACCATCCCAGCCAGCGGCCCGGGGTGGTATGGGTGCAGCTGTATAAAAACGGCTGGGCCTATGGGGAGCCTGTAGGGCTTACGGCCCAGGGCGGCTGGTCCACCAGTTGGCACGGCCTGCCCGCCGGCTACCACTGGACGGTGGAAGAATGCAACGTGCCCCTGGGTTATTCCTCTACCACCTACCGGCAGGGAAATCAATTCACCATCGTAAACACCCGGCTTACGCTGCCCCCTAAGACCGGAGATTCGGAAGCTGCCGCGCTGGCTGGAGGTATTGCCCTCTTGACCCTGGGCAGCGCCGGCATCCTGTGGAGCCGCCGGCGGCGATCCCGGTAACGATCCCTGCGGGATAAACGACCCCTTTCGCCCCGGCGTTGGCCTGCTGCCCGCGCCGGGGCATTTTTTCGGCGGCGCGTTTTGCGGCGCGGGCCCGGGCGCCGGAGGGGGGCGGCGGCGTTTCCCCGAGGGGCTGCCGGGCCGGCCGGGATGAACTGCCGAAAGGCCGCCATGGCCGAAGGGGAAGGAGGAAATACAATTGTTTACATGTTTCCCGGCTTGTGGAGCTGGTGCACAAAGAGTATAATAGAATCGGTGTAGAATGGAAATACATTACATAGCGCCCCCTGCGGGCAACCCCACGGGGCCGGCGATTTTGTGATGTTGCAGACCGATAAAGATTTAAGAAAGCGAGAAAACGTACATTGGCATCGAAACTTAGAATCATACCCCTAGGCGGGGTAGGGGAGATCGGCAAGAACCTCACCGTGATCGAATACGGCAAGGATATGGTGGTGGTGGATTGCGGCCTGATCTTCCCAGACGACGATATGCCGGGCATCGATCTGGTGATCCCGGATATGACCTATCTGGAAAAGAACGCGGAAAAGCTCCGGGGATTTTTGATCACCCACGGCCACGAGGACCATATCGGCGCCCTGCCCTTTGCCCTGCAAAAGCTGGAGGCCCCGGTTTACGGCACCCGGCTCACCATCGCCTTGATCCAGCATAAGCTGGAGGAGGCCAAGGTGAAAAACGCCCACTTGAACTGCGTGAGCCCGGGGGATACCATACGGCTGGGCTGCTTCAACGTGGAGTTCATCAAGACCAGCCACTCCATCGCCGGGGCCTGCGCCCTGGCCATCAATACCCCCATCGGCACCATTATCCACACCGGGGACTTCAAGGTGGACTATACCCCCATCGACGGGGAGCCCATCGACATCCGGCGCTTCGCCTATTACGGCACCAAGGGGGTGCTGGCCCTGATGAGCGACAGCACCAACGTGGAGCAGGGCGGCCATACCCCCTCGGAACGGGAGATCGGCAAGACCTTTGAAAGCTGCTTTGAGCGGGCCAAGGGCCGGGTCATCGTGGCCACCTTTGCATCGAATATTTATAGGATCCAGCAGATCGCGGATCTGGCCATTGCCAATGGGCGGGTGATCTGCTTCCAGGGCAGGAGCGTGGAGAACATCTCCGCCATCGCCCGGGAGCTGGGATATTTGAACCTGCCTGAGGAGAGCGTGGTCAGCGTGGACAAGCTGAAAAAATACCGGGACGACCAGGTATGCGTCATCACCACCGGCTCCCAGGGGGAACCCATGAGCGGCCTGTTCCGCATGGCCAACGCTTCCCACCGGCTCAACGTGGGCAAGGGGGATATGGTGATCATTTCCGCATCCAGCATCCCGGGCAACGAGCGCAGCGTGGCCCGCATCATCAACCAGCTGTATCAGAACGGGGCGTCGGTGGTGTATAACCGCATGGCGGATGTCCATGTATCCGGCCACGCCTGCCGGGAGGAATTGAAGCTCATGTTCCGCCTCACCAATCCCCGCTTCTTCATCCCCGTCCATGGGGAGACCCGGCATCTGCACCAGCACGCGGAGCTGGCCCAGGAAATGGGCATACCCGAGGACCATGTGTTCATCACCGAGGCAGGCAGCGTGGTGGAGCTGAGCCGCAACCGGGGCAAGCTGGCAGGAGAGGTGCCCGCCGGCTGCGTCATGGTGGACGGCAACGGGGTAGGGGATATCGGCAACGTGGTGCTGCGGGACCGGAAGCTGTTGAGCGAGGACGGCCTGTTCACCGTGGTGATCACCCTCAACCGGCAGACCGGGGCCCTGTTGGCCAATCCGGAGATCCTGTCCCGGGGTTTCGTGTATATGCGCAGCAGCGAGGAGCTGATCAACGAAGCCAGGGAATTGGTGCGCAAGGACGCTCTGCGTTTTGAAAAGAGCCACCGGAGCGAATGGAGCGCCATCAAGAACAATCTGCGCAACGAATTGAAGAACTACCTATATGCCCAAACCAAGCGCAGGCCCATGATCCTGCCCATTATCATAGAAATATAGCAAAGGAGGAAGTTCCATGGTATACGACAAAGCGAGGGAGCTGGCCCGGGATATTAGCCAGAGCCCGGAATATACGGAATACAAGAAGCTGCGGGAGGCAGCCATGGCCAACGAGACCACCAAGGGGCTGATCCAGCAATACCACCAGCTGCAGCTTCGGGCCCAGGCGGCCCAGTTGGGAGGGCAAAAGGACGAGGAGCTGATGACCCAGCTGCAAAAGCTGGGAGAGATCCTCATGCTCAACCAGGACGCGTCCGCTTATCTGATGGCGGAGTTCCGGCTCAACCAGATGCTGGGGGACGTATATAAGATCCTGGCCGAGGCCATCGACGTGGACCTGGGCGCATTGGACCAGGCCTAGGCCGGAGGCCGGAAAAAGGAGGCGCCGATGGAAGAAAGACATACCCATGAGGAACGGGATGAAGCCCGGCGGCAAAACCGGGAGCGGCGGTTGCGGCGGCATAAGCTTTGGCGGGCCGTGCGGCCGGCGCTGGTAGGCCTGGTGAGCATAGGGATCTGCATAGGGGTCCTTTGGGGCGGCATCAAGCTGGTGCTGGAGGAATTCATATACCCGGTGGATGTAAACGACGCCACCCCGGTGGTGGTGACCATCGTGCCGGGCAGCGGCGCTTCCACCATCGCCAAGGCTTTGTACGAAGCCTGCGGCGAAGGGGAAGAGGGCTTGATCCGCTCCAAAGCCGCTTTTAAGATCTATGTGGATTTCACCGGCAAATCCAGCTCCTTGCAGGCGGGCACCTATGTGCTCAGCAAAAACATGGGCATCGCCCAGATCGTGGATACCATCTGCCTGGGCAACGCGCCCCGGCCTACGGTGACCTTTACGGTGCCGGAGGGCATGGGCGTGGAGGAGATCGCCAACAAGCTGGTGGCGGAGGGCATCCTGGAGGATACCACGGAATTCCTGGAACTGTGCAGGACCGGGGAGAGCTTCCAGGAATACAGCTTTATCCAGGCGGTGATGGACAGCCCGGACGCCGGGGCGCGGGATTATGCCCTGGAAGGGTACCTGTTCCCGGATACCTATGAACTGTATACGGACTCCTCCCCCAAGACCATTATCACCCGTATGCTGATCCGGTTCAACGACATTTTCACCGACGAATACCTGACCCGGGCCCAGGAGCTGGAAATGACCATAGACGATGTGGTCACCCTGGCGTCCATCATTGAAAAAGAGGCGAAAACCGCCGATTTTGCCAAGGTATCCGCCGTATTCCACAACCGGATGGCCCAGGATATGCGGCTGGAGAGCGACGCGCCCCTCCGGTACATTTTCAAGACGGAAGGGGTCCTGGACTTCACCGCCGAGCAGATGCAGTCCGACTCCCCCTACAATACCTACACCCACGATGGGTTGCCCGTAGGCCCCATCGGCAACCCAGGGGATCAGGCCATCCAGGCCGCCCTGTGGCCGGATGAAGAATATGTAGAGGATGGGTATTTGTACTTTGTGCTCAAATCCCGTACCTCCACGGAGCTGGTGTTCTCCACGGATTATGATGACTTCCTGGAGAACAAGGAGGCGTACCAAGCCAGCCCCACCGCCACCCCAGAGGGCCCGGCGGAAGGGGAAGCAGAACCTACCCCCACCCCGGATAGCACCCCTACGCCGGAGGAATAGCCGACATGGACCAGCCAAAACCCAAGCTGCCGGAGCTGCTGGCCCCAGCGGGAAATCCGGAGCGGCTCAGGACCGCCCTGCATTATGGGGCGGATGCGGTGTATGTGGGGCTCAAGGCCATGAGCCTGCGGAACTATGCGGACAACTTCACCCCAGCGGAGCTCAAGGAAGCCTGCGCCCTGGCCCATAGCATGGGACGGCGGGTATATGTGACCTTAAACGCCTTTGCCCGGGACGAGGATCTGCAAGCCCTGCCCCAGCTGCTGGAGCAGGCGGCGGAGGCGGAGGCGGACGCCCTGATCGTCAACGATCCGGGGGTGATCCGCATGGCCAAGGAAATGACGCCCCATATGCCCCTGCATCTAAGCACCCAGGCCAATACCCTCAACGCCCAGGCCGCCGCTTTTTGGTGGGAACAAGGGGTGAAGCGGATCGTGCTGGCCCGGGAGCTGTCCATCGAACAGATGGGGGAGCTCATCCGGCAAAGCCCCAAGGGGCTGGAGTTTGAAGCCTTTGTCCATGGGGCCATGTGCGTGGCCTATTCCGGCCGGTGCCTTTTGAGCGCCTATCTCGCCGGCCGGGACCCCAACCGGGGGGAATGCGCCCAGCCCTGCCGCTGGTCCTATGCGCTAAGGGAGCGGGGGCCGGGGGCGGCGTATGGTTGGTTCCCGGTGGAGCAGGACCAGCGGGGCACCTATGTGCTCAATTCCCGGGATCTGCGGCTCATCCAATACATACCCCAGCTGGCGGAGGCGGGCCTTTCCAGCCTGAAGATCGAAGGCCGGATGAAGTCCATTGCCTACGTGGCCACGGTGGTGAACGCCTACAGGATGGCCCTGGACGCCTATGGGCAAAGCCTGGCGACAGGGACGCCCTATCAGCTGGACCCGGATCTGCTCCAGGAGCTGGAGCGGGCCTCCCACCGGCCCTATACCACCGGCTTTGCCCTGGGGCTGGGGGCCACTCCCTACCAGGCCCCGGAAAGCGCGGCCTATATCGGGGAGGGGAGCATCGGGGCGGTGGTGCTGTCCTACGACCCCCGCCAGGGCCGGGCTGCCATCGAGCAGCGGAACAAATTCGCCCTGGGGGATACCTTGTCCATCCTGTCCCCAGGGGACGTGGGCCGCACCCTTCGGGTGGAGGGCCTGTGGGATCTTGACGGCGCCCCCCGGCAGGATACCCCCCATCCCCGGGAGCGGTTGCTGCTGGCCTGCCATACTCCCCTGCAGGCAGGGGATATCCTGCGCATCCTGCCAAAGGCATAGCCCCGGGCCCCTTCCAAAGCCCTGGACGCATTCGGCAGCTTGCGGCCCTATTGCAAGGAACCATCGTCAACTTCGGCCCCATTTGTCCAGCACTTTTGCCGGCCGGCCCTGGAGGGGGAACGCCCTATCCACGCCGCCCAGCCGATGCTGGAACAAATGGGGCCGTACGCGACGAATGGGCCCAGGAAAAGCCGAATGCTAGGGGGATAAAAAACCGATGGGCTCCTTGTTCACCGCCCCCCTCGGCGGCCACTTACCTGGACGATCCCCTGGGGCCCCTATGCCGCATGGGGCAGGGGACCTGGCCGGAGACCCGCCCCCTAGGGACGGATTGGTCTTGTACCCATATAGCCATGGTGGTAAAATAATGTTATTATAGCGCTACTAAATCTGCTTTTAATGAGAGCAGATCCATGATAAGAAGCTTGCCGGTTAGCGGGGCATCCCTATGGCAGAGGAGCTTTATAGCCTCGGCGCATTGCAGGGCCGCGCAAAAGGCGGCGGTGAAGGATAAGCTGCTTTTATTTGCCGGGGGTTCCACTCCGCTGTATAGGCGATGCAGCAGCCCGCTACCTGGCGGGCAAACGGCAACCTGGGCGTTCCAACCGCGGATGGCCCCATGGACAATGGGGACGCCCAGGCTTTCGCAATGGGTTTCCAGGATCAGCCTGGATCGGGGGTTGTCCAAACCATCCATGACAAGATCGCAACCCGTGAGTAGGTCGTCGGCGTTTTCCTGGGTGAAAAAATCGGCGATCGCCTTGACGGTTATTTCAGGATGGATGGAGCGTATCCGGGCTGCGGCGGCTTCGGCCTTTAGGGAACCCAGCAGGGGCTGGGTACAGAGCAGCTGCCGGTTTAGGTTGGAGGGTTCAAAGCGATCCCCATCCACAACGGTGAGACGGCCTACCCCTACCCGGGCGAGATACTCGATGATATAGCCCCCCAACCCGCCGCAGCCCACTACGCAGACATGGCTTTCCCAGAGCTGCCGCTGTTCCTGTTGGGTGAGAGCCGGAAAATTTCGATCGAAGGGCGCTTCCATTTGTGTTGCTCCTTTTTTATATTTGCCCTATGGGCGTATGCAGCCTAGGGTAGGCTGGAGTTTATTGTATGAGGTTAACCGTATGCTTAGTGTAAAAACCCCGGACGAGGCCTTTGCGATCATAGAAACCCAGTTTGACACCCCATTGCCTGGGGAAACGGTCCCCCTGGCAGAGGCAAGGGGGCGGGTATTGTCCGAAGATATCGTTGCAGGGGAATATATACCCGGGTTCCATCGCTCTACGGTAGACGGGTGGGCGGTGATGGCTGCCGAGACCTTTGGCTGCTCGGATAGCATGCCGGCAATTTTTGTAAAGGGGGGCGCCGTTGCAATGGGAGAGGCGCCGCCCCATGCCCTGCTCCCAGGCACCTGCATGGAGATCCCAACGGGAGGGCAGCTGCCGGAAGGGGCGGACGCTGTGGCCATGCTGGAATACGCAGAGGATTACGGGGACGGCACCATCGGCATATGCAAGCCCATCGCCCCTAAGACTAATATTATATTCCAAGGGGACGATGTATTTCCAGGAAAATCTGTTCTGCTTGCAGGGCGGCGGCTTACGTTCCAGGACGTGGGGGCGCTTGCGGCCATGGGAATAACCGCCGTGCCGGTCAGGAAGCAGCCGCGGGTGGCGATTATTTCCACAGGGGACGAGCTGGTGGCCCCTCACCAGGTCCCGGGGCCCGGCCAGATCCGGGACGTAAACACCGCCATGCTGGCCGCCTTTGTGGCCCAGCTGGGAGGCGTGCCCTTGTGCCAAGGGTTCCTGAAAGACCAGGAGAAACGGCTTAGGGCGGCGGTGGAAGCCGTGATCCCCACCTGCGATATGGTCATGCTATCCGGCGGCAGTTCCGTTGGGGAAAAAGACGCCGCCCATAGGGTGATCGCCTCGTTAGGCCGCCTGCTGTTCCACGGCATCGCCATGAAACCAGGTAAACCCACCATGCTGGGGGTCATTGCGGGGAAACCCATCTTGGGCCTTCCAGGGCATCCGGCTGCGGCCGCCTTTACGGCGGACCTGTTTGGCCGGGCCATTTTAGAAAGGCTGACCGGCAGCCGGTCTGAAAGATATCCCGTTCAGGCCGTTTTAGATGAAACCATCGGCGCAAACCATGGCCGGGCAGAGTACATGGGCGTAAAACTCTATCCCGTGGGCACCATATTATATGCCCACCCCATTAGAAGCAAATCCGGATTGATCACCGCCTTGGCGGGAAGCGACGGCTGGTTTTGCATACCCCGGGATGTGGAGGGGCTGCAGGCCGGCGCAACCATCCAAGTGATGACCCATACAATCGGATAAGGAGCGGAGAATGAGTTTTCAATATTTAACGAACGTGTCGTTGGATCGAGCAAGGGAAGATTATTTGGCCGCATTAAAAAAGGCGGGTTTTTGTTCCCGGGTGGAGGAGATCCCCGTGGGGGAGGCTTGCCAGCGGATAACCGCACAAGCCGTATACGCCCACATTTGCGCCCCCCATTACCAGGCTTGCGCCATGGACGGCGTGGCCCTTGAAGCGGCGGTGACCTTTGGGGCCACGGAAACCACCCCGGTGGTGCTTTCGGCGGAACAGTACCGCTTTGTAGACACAGGGGACCCTGTGCCGGAAGGCTGCAATGCGGTGGTCATGATAGAAGATGTGGTGACCCTGCCGTCAGGCCAGATCCGGCTGCATGCACCGGCAGTGCCATGGCAGAACATACGCCAGATCGGCGAGGACATCTGCGCTGGGGAAATGATCGTATCCTCCTTTAGCCCCATTACGCCCGCAGCCATCGGCGCCATGATCGCCGGCGGCGTCTCCCGGGTGAAGGTGATCCAAAGCCCTGTGGTGGGGATCATTCCCACGGGGGATGAAATCGTGCCGCCGACGGAAGATCCGAAGCCAGGGGATATTTTGGAGTTCAACTCGTCTGTTTTTTCCGGGATGCTGGCCGGCTGGGGGGCAAAGCCCAAGGTATATCCCATTGTAAAGGACCAATTCCACCAGATACGCGACCAAGTGGCGGCTGCGGCGGAAGCCTGCGACATCGTGCTGGTAAACGCGGGCTCCTCTGCGGGCAGGGAAGATTACTCCGCCTCCGTCATCCAGTCCCTGGGAGAGGTATTCTTCCACGGCATCGCCATCAAGCCGGGCAAACCGGCTATCCTGGGGCGGATCGGATGCAAGCCGGTATTGGGCATCCCGGGATATCCGGTCTCCGGGATCATCGTCATCGAGGAATTGCTAAAACCCATCCTGGACCTATGGTTCCATACCGATACGGCCCGCAAGCAATATGCTACCGCCGTGCTGACCCGGGGCGTGGTGTCCGGGCTAAAATACCAGGAATTTGTCCGGGTCCGGGCGGGCATGGTGGGGGATCGGCTGGTAGCCGCCCCATTGAGCCGGGGCAGCGGCGTTGTATCTTCGTTTATGAAGGCGGACGGCATTTTGGAGATCCCCCAGGGCCAGGAGGGCTTTGAGGCGGGGGAATCCGTGAACATCCGCCTACTGCGGCCTATGGACCGGCTGCAGCATACCCTGATGACCATAGGCAGCCACGACCCCATCCTGGACGAGATGAGCGACCTGCTGCACAGGGCGGACCCGAGGCTGTTTATGAGCTCGTCCCATGTGGGTTCCATGGGCGGGATCTTTGCGGTGCGCCGGGGAGAAGCCCATTTGGCCGGGGTGCACCTGCTGGATGAGACCGATGGCAGCTACAACCGCTCCTTCATAAGGAAATATTTCCCCAATGGGGGCGTCAGGCTGGTGGAGTGTGTAGGCCGCGAGCAAGGGCTAATGCTGGCCCCGGGGAACCCCTTGGGGATCGCCGGCATAGAAGACGTGGCCAGGTGCAACGCCCGGTACGTAAACCGGCAAAAGGGCAGCGGCACCCGGATCCTGACGGACTATCTGCGCAAGGAAAAAGGCATCCCCACAGATAAGATCCGGGATTATGAACGGGAGGAGTTTACCCATACCGCCGTTGCAGCCCAGATCGCATCCGGGTCCGCCGACGCAGGCATGGGGATCTATTCGGCGGCCAAATTGTATGGGCTGGACTTTGTCCCCGTTTGCATGGAGCAATATGACCTGTTGATCCCGGACTATGCCTGGGATACCCCCATGCTACAAAAGCTGCTGGAGATCCTGGGTTCCCCTGCATTCCAAAAAAAGGTGGAAGCTATGGGCGGATACCGGTTGGAGCATCCTGGGAAGGTGCGGGAGCGGTTTTAGCATACTGGCCCGCACCCCCAAAAACATAGGGCCCCATACCGTGGCGATGGGGCCCTGTTCGTTTGGATAAAAATATGCCCGCCCAAAGGAATAGGCGGGCATGTTTACACAGCAGGGGCGCTGGCTGGGGGCAGGCCCTTCCTGAAAAGCCCTACGCCAACGGGCGACCGCCAGCCGATCTGCCGGCGGGGCGTTACGCCTCCTCCAGGCTCTCCACCTTGAAAATGACGGGGCGGAGGCCATCGGTACAGGATGCGATGATGCAGCCGGGCTTTTTGCTATTGGGGAATTCCGCGTGGAACATAACGGAAATGATCTCCCGATGGATGTCGGCCCAGGCCCAGGGGCAGAACCCCGCGGGCATTTCAAAGCCGTCCACAATGAATACGTCCCCCTCGTTAAACCGGTAGCAGGGCGGATAAGAGGCTTTCTTCTCAGGGAGCAAATAGGCGTCCACCAGATCCTCGTGATAGAGCTTTTTTAGTACGGTTATTTTTACTTTTGCTGGATTTTGCGTAGCCATTTCCATTCCTCCTTATCATTGGCCGCCATGACGGTCCATAATGAATTTTACGAGCAAGGCGATCCCATATACGATGGCCTCGTCGTTAAAGTCAAACTCCTCCGTATGGATGTGATGGAGGGGGGCGCCTTCCTTGGTAATGCCCAGCCGCACGAACGCGCCTTCCCCCACCTGGGACAAAATATCGGAAAAGTCCTCTGAGCTCATGACGCTTTCCAATGGATCGATGGAGTCCGGCCCGAATAAGCTGCTCCAAGCGGCCTTGAGCTGCTGGATGACCTCGTGGGAATTCACCAGGGGGGCGGGGCCATGCTGAAAGGCAACGCTTGCAGAACACCCGTTTGCATCGGCGATCCCCTGGACAACCCGGTGGATCTCCTGCTGGATCTGCTGGCGCACGGCTGCGTCCTGGGTACGGATGGTCCCGGCGATCACCGCTTCTTCCGGAATGATATTGGGCGCGGTCCCAGCATGGAACATGCATACGGAAAGCACGGCGGGACGCTTGGCGTCGATACGGCGGCTGGTGATCTCATTGAGCAGGGTCACCCCATGGGCCGCGGCGTTCAAGGCGTCGGGGACCCGGTGGGGATAGGCGCCATGGGCGGAACCCCCTTTGAAGGTTACGGTAAACGAATCTGCGGAGGCCATGTAGGCCCCGGAAAATACGCCCAGATGGCCCAGCTGGCATTCAGGCCAGCCATGCAGGGCTACGGCGCAATCCACCGTTGGATTGGTTAAAATGCCGGCCTTGAGCACCGCGTGGGACCCGGTCCCCGTTTCCTCCGCCGGCTGGAACAGGAGCTTTATGGTGCCGGTAAGCCGGCTTTTTTGTTGGGCCAGGAGCCTGCCGGCCCCCAAGAGGATGGCTACGTGGCCGTCATGGCCGCAGGCATGGGACACCCCCGGCACCGAAGAGGCATAGGGCACGCCGCTTCGATCCTGCATGGGCAGGGCGTCGATGTCCGCCCGCAGGAGGGTCACCCGTTCATCCGTCCTGCCGGCTTCCCCGCGGATGATCCCCATCGCCCCTGTGGGTAGCCCCAGGGGTTGCTCCTCTATGCCCCAGCTGCCCAGGGTCTCCTGGATCAGCTTCGTCGTTTCAAACTCCCCATCCGCCAATTCCGGATGGCGATGGATCTTGCGGCGCAATGCAATACAATCTGCCGCTACCTCTTGGGCTTGCTTCAAAATAGAATCCATATCCTTTATTCCGCAAGATAGGCCTTGCGTACTTCCTCGTTGCGCATCATTTCTTCCCCGGTCCCCTCGATGACGATTTTGCCCGTTTCCAACGCATAGGCATAATCGGCAATTTCAAGGGCCATGCCTGCATTTTGCTCCACCAATAAGATCGTCATGCCGCCGTCCCGCAGCTCTTGGATGATCTCGAACACCTCTTCCACAAACAAGGGGGAAAGGCCCATGGAGGGCTCGTCCAATAGAAGCATACGGGGGCTGGAAATCAGGGCCCGGGCAATTGCCAGCATCTGCTGTTCGCCGCCGGAGAGGGTGCCAGCCATCTGCTTATACCGCTCCTTTAGCCGGGGGAACCGGTTATATTGTTCTTCGATCCGGGTTTTGATTAGGTGCCGGTCGGATATGGTGTATCCGCCCATAATCAGGTTATCCTGTACGGAAAGCTCAGAAAAAACCTGCCTGCCTTCCGGGATCTGGGAAATCCCCATCTTCACCACATCGTGGGGCTTTACCTTTGTAATGTCGTTCCCGTCAAAGGTAATGCTTCCGGAGCGAACAGGCAATAGGCCGGCGATGGTTTTCAGGGTGGTGGTCTTTCCAGCGCCATTGGCGCCGATAATGGCCACGATTTGCCCCTTTTCTACCGTAAGGCTGATCCCTTTGATGATTTCGATATTGCCGTATCCGCAGTGGACTTCAGACAAGGAAAGCATCTCTATTCACCCCCCTTAGTTTGAAAATGCTTTAGGCTGCCATACAGGGCAGTGGCACGCTGAAACTCCTCCTCACAGTAAAACAGATCCAGTTTTTCATCGATGACCTTTGCGGCTTCCACGCAGAACATGGCCGCATCCCGGATATCGTTTTCTTGGTTGGCGCCGGTGGCGCAGCCGGGGATCACGCTGGTGGCGGTGATGGCTAAGCCGATGACCGGGGCGTCGGTGGCGCAGGCGGCTTGCAAAATGCTGTTGATATGGTGCAGGTCATTTCCATAGGGGGTGATATCGTATTGGCTCAGGGCGATGACCCGGGGCAACTCCCCGGAAACATAGCCGGCCAAATCCAGCAGCTTGGCGCTGACCGGCAGGATATACCCTTCTTTGACCGTTGGGGTAATGGCGATTCCCCGGCTATTTAAAATCCGGTTGCCCTTGGTGGTATCCACAGAGATAATCGCTTCCATATCCCTGGAGACTTCCATCTCGTTCATGGTATCGATATCCACGGGCGAACCCATAAAGGGAACCGGGATATGGGGGATGGTGGGCGCATTGGGGCAGATATGTGTGGAAATGGAAACATCCCCAGGGAGCATATCCCCGTGGGCGCGCATGCGCAGCAACCGCAGGGCCGCCGCCAAAACCGCAATACATCCATCTGCATCGGAGACCATTCCAGTGATATCGGGGCGTGCGCCTATGCCGCCCAACCGGCCGACAAATCCCAGTGTTGGCACAGCGCCGCCTTTTTTTCGGCCATGGGTCCCTGCAATGGACAGATGCACAAAGTCCGTATGGCCTTGCGCGCCTTCCACACGCTTCACCTGTACATCGTCGGCGCCATTTTGGGTCAAAAATACCGCCACGTCATTGCCAGTCACTTGTCCTTCTAACAGCTGGATAATATCCAATACTTCCTTTAACACAACAGATTACTCCTTCTTAATTATAATTACGCTGCGTTTCCTTGTGTCCAAATTTACCAAGATACGCCTCGACAACTTTGGGGTTGGCCGCAACAGCCGCAGGCAGCCCTTCGGCGATTTTCGTGCCATGGTCCAGGCAGGTGATCTCATCGGCCAGGCTCATAACCACCCGCATATGGTGTTCGATGATTAGGATCGTAATGCCATATTCGTCCCGCAGCTTCTTGACCTTTTGCACCAGGTCCGTGGTCTCTGTGGGATTCATCCCCGCAGCGGGCTCATCCAGGAGGATGATTTCAGGGTCCAGGGCCATAGCCCGGGCGATCTCCACCAGGCGCTGCTTTCCATAGGGCAGGCTACCTGCTTGCGTGTCCCGCTCTTTGGAAAGCCCCATGAAGGAAAGATACTCCAGGGCTTTTTCCCCCCGTTCCTTTTCCAAGGCCCGCTGCTTTTTATTGGGGAACATATTTGGCAGCAGGGGATATTTGGAATTCCTTTGTTGCCCCACGATCACGTTGTCATGGACGCTCATGTTTTTGAACAGGCACAGGGTCTGGAAGGTGCGGCTTATGCCGGCCCGCCCGATCTTATAGCTGGGGAAACCGGTGATGTCTTTTCCCTGAAACTCCACCGTGCCGCTATCCGGGGTATAGAACCCGGTGATCACATTGAAAAACGTAGTCTTACCCGATCCGTTTGGGCCGATGATGGCGTGGATGGAACCCTTTTTTACCGCGATATCCACGCTGGACAATGCCGCAAGACCGCCAAAGTTTTTACAGATGGAATGGGTTTGAAGAATAGCGTCTGCCATACTATTTCTCCTTTCTTGCGGCCGTCAAAACGCCCTGGGCTTTTTTGTCCTTGCGGGCCTTGCAAAAACTTTGCAACCGCTTAAAGCCCCCCATCACGGCGCCGCAGATCCCACGGGGCATAAAGATGATCACGATCACCAGCATGATCCCGTAGATAATGAGCTGATAATCATTGAAGAACCGGAACATTTCCTTGGCGAAGGTCAGCAGGAGCACGCCAACCACCGGGCCTAGGATAAAGCCCATACCGCCGGCCAGCACCATCATCAAATAGGACACCGACTGGGTGAAGTTATAGGTATAGGGGGAGAGGTACCCGTTTAAATGGGCGTTCAGGCTTCCGGCGATGCCGGCCAGAACCGTAGAGATCACAAACGCCTGTACCTTCATGCTGCTGGTGTTGATGCCCATGAACCCAGCGGCGATCTCCTCCTGGTTGACGGCCTTATAAGCGCGGCCCACTTCCGAGCGCACGTAATTGGTATACATGAAATATATCAGGATCACGATGGGCATAATTAGCCAGTAGTAGCTTAGGTCGTTATCCAGGGCGATGCCGAAAAAGGTGGGGGAAGGGATGTTTTTAAACCCTTCCGCGCCGCCGGTCAATTCCGTCCAATTGATGAGGACCAGCCTTGTGATCTCCCCGATGCCGATGGAGGCGATGGCCAGATAGGAACCGCTCAGCTTCAAGGTGGGCTTGCCGATCACATAGCCCAGCAATCCGGTGATCAAGCCGGATAAGGGCAGGGCCAGCCAGAAGGAAAGGCCCAGCTTTACAGTGAGGATGGCGGAAGCATAGGCGCCGATGCCGTAGAATGCCGCGTGGCCAATGGAGATCTGCCCGCAATAGCCGGTGAGGATATTCAGGCCGGCCGTGAGGATGGAAAGGATCAGCACGGTATTCACCAGGTGCATATAATACTTATTGGTGACCACAAAGGGGATGACAAGCAGCAGCACCACCAGCCATATACCGGGATGTTTTTTGAAAAGGCTAAGCATCTTTTTCATATTTTTTTCCTACCCTTCTCCTTTCCTCCAAGAATCCCGTTGGGCATGGCCAACAATACGGCAATGAGGATAACAAAGGCAATGGCGTCCTTGTATACGGAAGAGATATAGCGGGCGGAGAGATTTTCCGCCAAGCCCAGGACAACGCCGCCGGTAATTGCGCCGGGGATGCTGCCAAAGCCCCCCAACACGGCTGCGGCAAAGCCCTTAAGGCCCGCCAGGGCGCCCATTTCGGTTTCCACATAGAAAATGGGGCCGATCAAAACGCCGCCGATCCCGCCTAGGGCCGCGCTGATAGCGGCGGCAAGGGAATCCATTTTTCCCACGGGGATGCCCATCATGGCCGCGGCATTGCGGTTTTGGGCGGTGGCGCGGATGGCTTTGCCCACCTTGGTCTTATGGAAGAAAAACTGTAGGACCACAATGGCCAATGCGGCAATGCATAGGACCGCCAAATATGCCGGCATGATCTGGATGCTGCCGATATAAATGGGGTCGCTGCCGAATACCTGGGGATAGGGCATTGCGTGGGAGCCCCAAATAAGCTGGGCCCCGGCCCGGATGGTAATGGATATCCCTATTGTGGCGATGATCAGATTGAGGGCCGCATAATTTCGCAGGGGGCGAAAAATGCCTCGTTCGATTATTACGCCAAATAAAGCAGATGTGAGCGCCCCCAAAACGATGGCTGCGGCATATGGGACCCCCAGGTTCACATAGGTCAACCCAAATACAGCGCCCAGCATATACATATCCCCTTGGGCAAAGTTGATCAGCCGCAGGGAGTTATAAGTAATGGTGTAGCCTAAGGCCATCAACGCATATACGCTGCCAATGGCACAACCACTTACGATGATCTGAAGCAATTCAACACCATTAAACAACCACAATCACACTCCATTCCTCTAAAATATCAGCCGCTTGCAATTGCGGGAAGAACAAGCACGCTGCTTTGATGTTCCAGCTCCCGGTCTAAGCCGCCGGAAACCATGGCGTTCCTACCGTTGACCACAACATAAAATTCATTGAAATCGTCGCTCTCTCCAAAAGCGATGGGTAGCTCATCTTGTTCTTCCAGCCGTTTCATCAGATCCCGAACCGTGGACCCCATCGGCAGCGTTTCATGCCGCTGCCGTATGGATTGCCCGCAAGCGCGCCCAAATACCGATAGGGTTATTTCGATTTCTGCCTGTTCCATTTATTTTTGCTGCGCGCCCCGCTTGATCAGCAGGGCCAGCTCCGCTACATGCTTGCCGATCAGCTCGGCGGATTTCATACCCACTTCCGTGTCGTTTTTTACGCAATCGGGCTCCTTGCCGCCCATGCCCCAGCCAGGCGCGCCAATATAACCGATGTGCTTGGCGCCTACCACGCAAAAATCATTGATGATGAACCAGTCGTTCAAGGCTGCCAGGGTATGCTCTTGGCCGCCGTTGCGGTCGTAGCCAACGGCGATGGAGGCGCCGACGCACTTGCTCCAATCCGGGGCTTTGGTGGTGGCTTCCGGGAAGAAGTTGGCCTTGAGCAGGGAAGTGGCACGCTCCATATAGGCCCGCATCTGGGAATTGATGCCGTAGAAATAGACGGACGCCCCAAAGATCACCCCGTCGGGCATGGGGTCATAAAGAGGCCGGAACAGCTCGTCCCAATCGTCCTTGAGCACGCACTTGCCAGTCCGCACACAGCCCCGGCAATTTAGACAACCCCGCACGTTTTTCTGGGCGAGGGATATAAACTGGGTTTCCACAGATACCTCTGGGGTCTCTATGCTTTTCGCGGCTTCTAAGGCATGTTTTACCATGACCTCCGTATTGGCATGGCGGGGGCTACCGGAAACGCCGATGATCTTTAAATTCATTTGTAGAAATCCTCCTCGTTAATAATATCTTCCAAACCGTAATGCTCTACGGTTTCCCGGGTGGGCAGGCCGTTCTTGTCCCATCCCCGCAGTTCATAATACCGGTCCAGCATGCCGTCCATTTCCTCTTTGGAGTTCATGCTGGTCCCCTGGTTGTGAGGCCGCTCCAACGGCTCGTGCATAAGCCGCCAGGGCAAGGTATCCGCTTCCCGCCGGACCCCTTCCCGCATGTTGAAAAACCGTTCCAGCAGGACGATCCGCCTGGAGGCTTCCGTAAGCTCCTCCGTGGTCATGGGGATGCCGGTGGCGGTTTCATACATGGCCGCCATATCTTCCGGCAGGATGGCGTAGGTGGATAGGGTAGCCCGGGAGCACAGGCCCAACGCATCCGTCATGGTAAAGGCGTTTTCATGCCACTCTACGATTTCCGGCTTCATGGCCGTGGACTCGCTGACCGCATACTTTTCATCGCCGGTGATCCGCTTGATGATGGCCCGCATTTCCGGGGACAATCCGCCCTCCGCCATGCATTGCCCATAGAGATGGTCCGGCCCTCTGGGGTTGGTGGCAAAGGATAAGGCGTAGCCCTTGGCGTTTCGGGTCTCCACCCTGGATTGCTCCAGGCCCTTGGCCTCAATGGCCCATTTCCAGGAATCATGCCCGACGATCTTGGCGGCTTCCCGTACCCCTTCCGCCAGCAGATTGCCCAGATATCCCCGCCGGAACGCGATCATATCGATGAGGGCAAGCATGGCGTCGGCGTTGCCGAAGGCTAGCTTATAGGTTTTCCCGGTAGCAGGGTCCTCGAAGGTGTCGGGCAATACCCCCCGTTCCGCGCATTCCATGGCCCACTGGATGCAGGCGCCGCAGGAGATGCAATCCAGGCCGTATTGGTTGGTCAGGTCGTTGGCGCGGAGGCAAGCGTCGGTATCGGAGACCTCGCAGCCGCCGCCGAATACGGAAATCGCCTCGTATTCCGGGCCGCCGGATTCGCTGCCCAGATAGTTTTTGATGGTTTTGGTGTATCGCTTGCAGGATATGGTGCAACCAAAGCAGCTTTCTAGCCGCACCACGTTGCCCTGTTCCACCAGGGCTTGACCGCTCAGCGGGTATACATCGTCCATATGGCCCTTTTGGAAATTCCGCACGGGCAGGGTGTGGGTCTCGTTTAAGCCGATCATCCCCCCCGGGGTGCCGTAGGCCTTATAAAAGGCGCAGCGGCCGATGGACGCGATGCTGTCCCGGCTTCCCTGGGTAACGGAAAGGAAGGCGTCCTGGTCCGCCATCTCAAGGCCGTCCCGGCCAAAGCAACATACGGCTTTTACCTTCTTCGACCCCAGCACGGCCCCTAAGCCGCAGCGGGCAGCCGTATGGTAGGTGGAACAAAAGACCCCGGCGTATTTTACCAGGTTTTCCCCGGATTGCCCGATGCAGCATACGGCAATATCCGGGCAGTCGGGGTGATCCTCGGCAATGCGCTCGGTGGTCTCCTTTACCGATAGGCCCAGGTACCGGTCCGCAGGCTCAAAGAGGATGCGGGTGTTTGTAATAACCAGGTTGATCCAGGAAGGGGATTGGCCGTGAAGCACCAGGGCGTCATAGCCGGCGTACTTCAATTCCGGGCCCCAATGGCCGCCCATGTTGGCCTTGGCAAACAGGTTGGTAGCCGGGCTTTTTCCGGTCACGGTGGTGCGGCCAGCGGTGGGGGCGTTGGTGCCGCACAGTACGCCGGGGGCAAAGGCCACCGTATTTTCCGGCCCTAGGGGATCGATGCCTTTTTTTACATCCCGATATAAAAGATAAGATGTGATTCCACGGGCGCCGATGAAGCGCTTCATGTAATCTTCACCGAATATTTCGACGTTATAGGTTTGATCGTCCAAGAATACGTGTAGTACCTTGCAAACATTCAATTTATGCATAAGCCTCACTCCTCGCAAACGAGCACGTGCGCAGGGCATACCAGGGCGCATTGGGGCTTGCCGCCGCATAGGTCGCATTTGAACGCACAATCGTCGTCTTCATTAAAATGCATCGCATGGAAGGGACAGGCTTCCACGCATGCTTTACAGCCAATGCAAACGGCAGGATCTACCACCAGGGCGCCGGCATCCGACATTTGGATCGCCCCAACGGGGCAGGCGGCAGCGCATAATGCTTTTTTACAATGCCGGCAAATGATGGGGGTACATTCCAGGGTGGATTCATTGCGGGCGATGTGGACCCGGCTCAGCCAAGGTGAAAAGGCCCCGCTATGCACCACGCTGCAGGTGGCTTCACATTGCCTGCACCCAACGCATTGCTGCGACAAGTCAATCTTTAACTTCATAGCAAAAACATCCTTGGGAAATATTATTGAAAACGAGGGGGAGTCCTGCAAAGCATTCCTCCCCCCTGGCTTAAGTTCTTGGAGTCTGGAGGCGCGGCTTACTGGGCAAGGATCTCGGTTTCGCCGGTCGTTCCATCGGTGATCCGGAACAGGAGGCAATCCTGGCCGCCGTCGCCATTTTCATTGAAGGAAACCGTGCCGCTGATGGCGTGGAAATCCTGGATCTCCCGGAGGGCGTCCCGGATGGCGGTACGGTCGCTGCCGCCGCAGTTTTCAATGGCCTGGGCAAGGACGTTCACCGCATCATAAGCCAACACCACGTTGATATCGGGGGTATATCCCTTGGCCTCTTCAAACTCTTTGATGAAGTTTACGGCTTCCTCATCGGTACGGGCCGGGCTGAATCCGGAGGATACGCCATAGCAACCCGTAGCAGTTTCGCCGGCAAGCTCAAAGAAATTCCCGATCGTGGCGCCGGTGGAAAGGAGGATATCCGCATCAATGCCGATTTCTTTCACCTGGCGCACGATTTGGCCGCCCTCGGTGTAATTGCCCCAGAGGATGATGGCGTCTGCGCCGGCAGACTGGATCTTCAGCAGGGAAGCGGTAAAGTCCTTGGTTCCGGTGGTATAGCCTTCTTCAGCCACAAAGGACATGCCCCGCTCTTCCATATATCCCTTGAGCAGGTTCAACCCGCCTACGCCGTAATCGTTGGTATCATAGATGACTGCGATCTTGGAATCGCCCAGGGTATCCACCGCATAGTCCAGCAGGGCCTTGGAATACACAACATCCGTGGCGGTGACCCGGAATACCCACTGGCAGCCGGAATCGGTAATGGCCATATTCACGCCGGAAGGAACGATATGGGGGGTGCCGGATTCGGTGAGCATGTCCAGAATGGCCAGGACCTCGGGGCTGTTATTGGAGCCCATGGTGCAGGCCACCTCGTCCTTGTAAAGGAACTTGTTCATAATGGTAACGGCGTTTTCAGAGTTGCCCTCGGTATCTTCAAAAATGGCGTTGAGGGTGTATTTGCCATCGCACAGGCCGCCGTTTGCATTGATCTTCTCAATGGCGTAAGAGATGCCGTCCTGCTGGCGGGTGCCGCCGATGGCCATGGTGCCGGTGAGGGGGCCGAATACGCCAATGGTGATCTCTTCGGCGTCAGTGGCGGCGGATTCGGTGCCGGTTGCCTCATCGGTTTCCGCGGGGGTCCCGCATGCGGTTAGGCAAAGTAAGGATAACATTGCTACAGCACAGAGAATAGCAATCCATTTTTTCATATTTTTTCCTCCACATTCATTAAGTTTGTATTATTTCACAAGGCAAGGCCTTGCACGCCACCATAGGATAGGATTTGTATTATTATGAATTTTATTATAAATTTACTCCAAAAAAACAGGAGCGGTAAAATAAAGAAATTAATGATCGATCCGTTTTTATCATGCAGGAATTATAGCATAACGATATAGGCGTTTCAATTGGTAATAATCACTAGTATGCATAATAATATTTATATTTTATTATGATATATCATATAATACGGATGCCGCAGGGAATTTATACAATCGATCTCCCGCCTTTCGGCCCTATTGGCCTTGCATAAAAAAGAACGAAAATAAATTTTTCCTGGTTGCAATGAAGCAAGGAGATACGATAAAATTAACTAAGAGTTTTCAGCATATTTTTAGCCTTCTTGGAGGACCGTAATTTTGCCGCTATTTTTTACGTAGAATCATGATGCCAGAATTAAAATTAATTTTCTGATTTTTTGCATTTGAAGCGTTTAAAAAACCACGCTTTCAAGGGAAACCTAACCTTACGTTAAATTACATCTTTGTATGGTGAAACGCAATGGATATTTTAAATCAAAACGAAGAAATATTTCTCACTGTTGCCGAGGTGTTTGAAATTCTTTCATCCAAAATGGACTGCGATTTTATTGCAGGTTACAATGGAATGAATAATAGATGCGAGCACATTGCAGTTTGGGAGACCCCGGACGGCACAGACTGGCTGCGGGGCCATGAATTTTTACTATCCTCAGGCTATGCCATGCACGAATATCAGCAATACCTGCCTATGTTCGTCCAAAAGATCAGCGAGCACGGGGGGGCGGCGGTGGCAATAAAAAGAGGGCGCTATCTTTCCGAATTTACAAAGGATATGCTGGAGGAGGCCAACCGCTGCAAGCTTCCCATCATCAGCATGCCCCGGGAGGCTTCCTATACGGACGTGACCGCCAAATTTTATGAAAAGCTGTTTTATAAGCGCAACAGCGCCTTGGTGCGGGCTCGCAACATCGATAGCCGCCTATTGTCCCTGGTGTTTGACTACAACAATACGGAAGAGGTGGTGGTGGCCCTTTCCAGCCTATTTGGGATCTCCATCTGCGTATATGATAACGCGTATATAGAATCCTTTAGCTGCTATACGGCGGACGGGTTCCACCGGGAGGCCATGGAGGAATTCCGCAAACGGATCTCTGCCCAAAAGAACGCCCCCGCCGCGCCGGACGAGGCGCCCAATAAAGCCAACCGCACCGAGCCCATAAAGCTCTGCTTGCCCTATGGGGATTTTTACGCCTTTGAATTAAGGCTATCCGATACCAGATTGAACTATCGCATGTGCGTCATCAGCTCAAACGCCTTTGACGGCCAGCAGCTAAGCGCCATAGAGCAAGGGGGCATGGTGCTTTCCCTGAAATACAATTCAGAAGAACGGACCGCCTTCCGGGAATTGCACCTGCGGCGGACGGCAACGGAATTGATGCTCAATAGCGAAATCCCCAACCGGGAATTATTGCAGAGCATTGAGGGGGACTTTACCTGGAATTCCAGGGGGCATTATTGCGGGATCGTGATCAGCTATCAGGACCGATCCGAAAACGGGGATCCGGACCGCTTAAAACAATACATGTACAGCGTGATCAACAGGCTGTTCAAAGGGCAATACCTTATTACGGACCGGGGGAACGCCATATACATTTTTATCAAAGTCCGCAACAACGAAGATATCAAACGCTTTGCCGAACGGTTTGAAATGTATTTGACCCATTTCCCTGACGGAAAGCCCCGGGTAATGATCGGCGCGTCGAATATCTATAACTCCATCAAGGAGCTGCCGTCCATGTATCACGACTGCCTGGTGACCACAATGTACAGAAGCAAATCGGGACTGGTATTTTTCGACCAGGATGATGCGGCCCGGTTTTTATATCCTCTGTTTGAGGATAAATATTTTGCATCCTGCTACAATAAAACCATCGGTTCCCTCATCCAATACGACCAAAAGAACAAGGGCCTACTTGTAGAGACCTTGCAGGCGTATTTCGATAATAATATGAATAAAACGGAAACGGCCCAAGCCCTTTACATCCACATTGAGACCCTGCGCTATCGGCTGAAAAAAATAGAGAAGCTCACCGGCTTGAATATGAACGATAGCAATGACCTGCTCACCCTGCAGCTGGGGATGAAATTCTGTCAAATGCGGGGGATCAACCAGGTTTTGAATTGAGGCGCCGCGGCGTCTAGGAGGAAGCCCCTATGCCTTTGCCGCCCATGCCCGGCCAGAGGGAAACGGGGCGTTTGTCTGGGGGGAGGCAGGCGGCTTTGGGCATAATCCCCGAACAATAGACATAAGATGATACACCCTGTGTTTTTGGAGGTGTATCATGCTGGATGCCATCTTACAGCTTGCCCGGGATGTATGTTTCTTCGCGGGCTATGTGCGCGGCACAAACGCCTTTCCGCCTCCGCTGGAGCCCCAGGAGGAGAAGGCATTGATCCAAAGGCTTACCCAAGGGGACCAAGGGGCCCGCAACCTTTTGATCGAACATAATCTCCGGCTGGTGGCCCATATCGCCAAAAAATACAGCGCCCCCCGCAGGGACCCGGACGATTTGATCTCCATCGGCACGGTGGGGCTCATCAAAGCCGTTTCCACCTTTAAGCCGGATAAGGGCAACACCCTGGCCACCTATGCGGCCCGGTGCATAGAAAACGAGATCCTTATGAGCCTACGGGCGGAAAAGAAATCCGCCGGGGAAGTTTCCCTTAGCGAACCCATCGGGACGGATAAGGACGGGAACGAGATCTCCCTGGCGGAAATACTGGGCACCGACGGGGAAGACGTGCAAAACCAGGTGGAACAGACCCTATTTGGGACCCAGCTCAAAGCGGTCATGGACCGGGTCCTGACGGAGCGGGAACGCATGGTGATCCAACTGCGATACGGCTTGGATGGGTGCCCCGTCCTCCCCCAGCGGGAGATCGCCAAAAGGCTGGGGATATCCAGGTCCTATGTATAGCGCCGCCGCTAATGTAAATGGAGCCTGGAAAGCCTTGTGGGACAAGGGGGGTGGGGCTGGAAAAACTTGATAAACTATGCCAAAGGGCGCATCCTTTACGGTAAGGGACAATATAGACAAAACGATAAGCGGGCATTTCTCAAAAACCACAAGATCTGTACCGGGATTTTCAGGATCACATTTAGGAAAGGGCATGGAGGGGCGCGTGCGCACCAAGCAGTTCCGCCTGCGGATTCAGGATAAAGAAGAACCCTACGGGGCGCATGGTTACATCGGCGGAACCTGTTTCCTCCTACAGATCAAACAGGCTGCATTTGATCCGCGTGTGTTTCAGAATCCCTCCAGGGATGCCTGTTTTGGTGTTATAGATTCCATTCATGAACTGTTTGACCAGGCGGATGCGGGGCACGGAGGGCAATTTCCCAACCCCGAAGACCTGGCATCCATTGCCGTGGAGCGAAAATGCGGACGATTGGAATGGCGCCTAGACTGGAATAGCCCCAGCGTGGATTTCTATCTATCGCTTGGCGGGGGCCAATGTGGGATTGGGCCGTGTATCGCACTGCCGGCGATACACTTGGGAAGTTTGCAGAATAAGATTCATTGATTTGTCAACGAAATACCGAAGACTGACCGTTGACCGATATTGCCGTTTAAGGTCAACGGCTTTGTTTGTTCTTATTTTAATAAGGAAGCTGTTTGCACGAGCAAAACACCAAATAAAATTTTGTGAACGTCCCTTGACAACCGGCCGTTCTTCCACTATTATGTAGCTTGCTACCAAATTAGGTAGTATGCTACTAATTTAAAAAAAGGAGGCGGCATCCATGTTACCGGTCGGCAGAGACGACCTGGGATTCAAGATCAAAACCATTTCCAAACTGCTGACACAGAACATGACCAACAGCATCACATCCCTGGATCTGACCAGTTCACAGGCCATCGTTCTGGGTTACCTGTGTTATCGGGCACGCCAGCAGGAGAGGGCTTATCCCCGGGACCTTGAGCGGCACTTCTCCTTTACCCACCCCACGGTGTCGGGGCTGCTGCAGCGGCTGGAGGCAAAAGGCTATCTTCGCTTCGAGCCGTCGCCGGAGGACCGGCGGTGCAAGCAGATTCTCGTCACAGAGCGGGCGCTGGAGACCAACCAGCAGGTCCTCGATCATCTGGCCGCGTGGGAGCAGCGGCTGGTCAGCGACATGTCCCCTGGGGAAATTACCCAGCTCCACAGCTCCCTGGATCGGATGATCCAAAACCTCAGCGCTTCCAACGGCGCGCCACATGCGGCGGACCAATCCCCTCGGCCCGCCGATGAGACGGAGAGGAAACCCGAAGATCGCGGTTGGCAATCTCCGGATATTCGTTAAAATTTGTTTTCAAACTCGGGATGGGGCCACGCCTCGGGCGGTGCGGAGGCGGCCCGCGGGCGGGGAAGGCCCCGGGAGTTTGGATAGGAGGAATTTTCTGGTATGATCAAAACACTCAGTAAAAGCATACGGGAATTCAAGAAGCCGGCAATCCTCACGCCGATCCTGGTGGTGGGCGAGGTCATTCTGGAATGTATCATCCCGTTTGTGATCGCCAATCTCGTCAACGAGATGCAGGCCGGCTGCGGCATGGACGTCATCGTCCAATACGGCTTGCAGCTGATTATTATGGCCGTGCTGTCGCTGATTCTCGGCGTGGCAGCCGGCAACACCTGCGCCACAGCTTCCACGGGCTTCGCCCGGAATCTGCGGCAGGATATGTTTTACCACATTCAGGACTATTCGTTTGAAAACATCGACAAGTTCTCCGTCTCCAGTTTGGTTACCCGGATGACCACCGATGTCATGAACGTGCAGATGTCCTTTATGATGATCATTCGCGTGGCCACCCGCGGCCCGCTGATGCTGATCTTCTCCTTCATCATGGGCTTTGCCATGGGCGGCCGTCTGGCCTTGATCTTCCTGGTGACGATCCCCTTGCTGGGCGTTGGCCTGGTTCTGGTGATCCGCAAGGCCACCCCCATTTTCCGCCGGGTGTTCCGCAAGTACGATGCCCTCAACGACTCGGTGCAGGAAAACGTCCAGGCCATGCGCGTGGTCAAAAGCTACGTCCGCGGGGACTACGAGAAGAAGAAGTTCGGCGTCGCCGCCGAGGACGTCTGCAAGGACTTCACCCGTGCCGAACGCATCATGGCCATCAACAACCCCATGATGCAGTTCTGCGTGTACGCCGGCATGGTCTTCGTCCTGAGCTTCGGCTCTTACGCCGTCATTTCCAGCCAGGGCCTGGAGGCCAACGTCGGCCAGATGTCGGCCATCATTACATACAGCTTCCAGATCCTCATGAGCCTGATGATGCTCTCCATGGTGTTTGTGATCATCACCATGTCCATGGAGTCTGCCGAGCGTATCGTGGAGGTGTTGCAGGAACAGAGTAGCCTGACCAGCCCCGAGAATGCGGTCAAGGAAGTGAAGGACGGCTCCATCGATTTTGACGGCGTCAGCTACAAGTACTCCCGGACCGCCGAGCGCAATGCCCTGGAGCATGTGGATCTCCACATCCGTTCCGGCGAACTCATCGGCATCCTGGGCGGAACGGGCTCGTCCAAGACCACCCTGGTGCAGCTGATCCCCCGGCTCTACGACGTGACGGAGGGCGCGGTCCGGGTCGGCGGCGTGGACGTGCGGAATTATGACCTGGAAGTCCTCCGCGACAACGTGGCCATGGTGCTGCAGAAGAACGTGCTGTTCTCCGGCACCATCAAGGACAATCTCCGCTGGGGCAACCCCAACGCTACCGATGAAGAGATGTATGAGGCCTGCCGCCTGGCCCAGGCCGACGAGTTCATCCAGCAGTTCCCGGACAAGTACGACACCTGGATTGAGCAGGGGGGCAGCAACGTCTCCGGCGGACAGAAGCAGCGTCTTTGCATCGCCCGGGCCCTGCTGAAAAAGCCCAAGGTCCTGATCCTCGACGATTCCACCTCCGCTGTGGACACCCATACCGACGCCCTGATCCGCCAGGGCTTCCGTGAGTTCATTCCGGATACCACCAAAATTATCATTGCCCAGCGTGTGGCCTCGGTGGAGGACGCCGACCGCATCATTGTCATGGAAGGCGGCCGCATCAGCGCCATCGGCACCCATGAAGAGCTTTTGGAGAGCAACGAGATTTACCGTGAAGTGTATACGTCCCAGACGAAGGCAGGTGATCCTGATGAAGAATAAAGACACATTGGAAGGACGGAATGCCGCCCCCGCTGCGACCCGTACCACCACCAGCCGCGGCCGCCGCGCCCCCAAGGGCGTACTCCGCAGACTGCTGAAAACCCTGTTTGAATTCTATCCAGTGCTGCTGCCGGTGACGCTGGTTTGCATCCTGATCAACGCTCTCGTCAGCTCCATGCCGGCGGTCTTCCTGCAAAAGGTCATCTCCTTGGTGGACCAGAGCTACAAGAGCGGCGACTGGTCGGCAGTCTCCGGAAAAATCCTCGGCTATGTAGGGATCCTGGTGGCCATGTATGTGGTCAGCCTCATTGCCGGCGCCTTCTACACGCAGATGATGGCCATTATTACCCAGGGCTCCCTGAAAAAGCTGCGGCAAAAGATGTTCGACCACATGCAGGACCTGCCCATCCGGTACTTTGACACCAATGGCCACGGCGACATCATGAGCTACTACACCAACGATGTCGACACCCTGCGTCAGCTTATTAGCCAGAGCCTTCCCAATATCCTCATCTCTGCCATTACGCTGTTCGTGGTGTTCTGCATCATGGTTTACTACAGCGTCTTCCTGGCCCTCGTGGTGGTGGCCGGCGTGGTCTGCATGGCTATCTCCGCCCGGGCCATTACCAAGCGCTCTTCCTCCTACTTCCTGCGCCAGCAGATCACCCTGGCCAACGCTGAGGCGTTCATGGAGGAAATGATGACCGGACAAAAGGTCATCAAGGTCTTCTGCCACGAGGAAGGCGCCAAGGCCGACTTTGACAAGGTCAACGCCGAAATCTTCTTTAACGCTCGCAACGGCAACCGTTTTGCCAACATTCTCATGCCGCTGCTGGGCAACATCGGCAACGTGATGTACGTGGTGGTGGCCCTGGTGGGCGGCGCCCTGCTGCTGTCCGGCGCCCCCAACGTCAGCCTTTCCGGCATGGCCTTCAGCATCAGCATCGTGGTGCCGTTCCTGAACATGACCAAGCAGTTCGCCGGCTCCATCGGCCAGGTGTCCAACCAGATCAACATGGTCATCATGGGTCTGGCCGGCGCCCACCGGATCTTCACCCTGCTGGACGAGAAGCCCGAAACCGACGACGGCTACGTGACCCTGGTCAACGCTAAGGAGAACGCCGACGGCACCCTGACCGAGTGCCCTGAGCGCACCATGGTTTGGGCCTGGAAGCATCCCCACCACGACGGCACCGTCACCTACACCAAGCTGACCGGCGACGTGCGGTTCTACGACGTGGACTTCGGCTACACGCCGGACAAGATCGTCCTCCACAATATTTCCCTTTACGCGAAGCCCGGGCAGAAAATCGCCTTCGTGGGCGCCACCGGTGCCGGTAAGACGACGATCACGAACCTCATCAACCGGTTTTACGACATCGACGACGGCAAGATCCGCTACGATGGCATCAATATCAATAAGATCAAGAAGGCCGACCTGCGGCATTCCCTGGGCATGGTGCTTCAGGACACGAACCTGTTCACCGGCACCGTCATGGAAAACATCCGCTACGGCAATCTGGAGGCCCGCGACGAAGATTGTATCGCGGCGGCCAAACTGGCCGGCGCCGACGACTTTATCCGCCGTCTGCCCCAGGGCTACAACACCGTGCTTCGTGGCAACGGCGCCAACCTGAGCCAGGGCCAGCGGCAGCTGCTGAGCATTGCCCGTGCCGCTGTGGCCGATCCTCCGGTCATGATCCTAGACGAGGCCACCTCTTCCATCGATACCCGTACCGAGGCCATTGTCCAGCGAGGCATGGATGCCCTGATGTCCGGCCGGACGGTGTTCGTCATCGCCCACCGCCTCTCCACGGTCCAGAACTCCAATGCTATCATGGTTCTCGAGCATGGCCGTATCATTGAGCGCGGTAGCCACGAAGAGCTGATCGCCCTGAAGGGTAAGTACTATCAGCTGTATACCGGCGCCTTCGAGCTGGAATAGTCCTAAGATGTAGCAGCAAAAAACCCATACTGACAGAAAAGGGTGCTGATGAAAAACCAGCACCCTTTTTCTGGCTTAAACGCCACAGGAAATTCTACGGAGTTTTTTATTTTCCATTAAGTATAAAATATATAGAAATGGGTTGGAAATTAAAATAAAGCAGAGGAAGATTCGCAAAACAAAAAGAGACATGGTTTACAGAACACTGGTAAAATGAAGTCGCGACACACCATTCAAAAACTATGTCGGAAAAGATGGTACAACGAAACGAGGAAGTAATCAAGGGGCAGCTTAAGGAACTGGTGTGAGGCAGAGTAGAGGAGACCCTTAACGAGCTGCTGGAGCAGGAAGCAGAGAAATTGGCCCAGGCGGCCCACGCCAAGGAGAAAGAACATCCGGGGTGTCGGCTATGTCCTGCTGACAAGCTGCCATGGAAAAAAATGATTGGGAGCGCCAACGCCAAGCTACATATTAAAGAAGTTTTTTCATAATGATGGTTGTTCCAGCTTCTTTAGCTATATGCTAAAATTAAACGGATCGCCTCAACCGGCGATCCGTTTTTATTCTATCTATTTTAAATTCGTTAATCCTTTTACAATATCTTGCAGCTCGTTTAATTCTATGGTCGCACTTCTGATACTTACGTTATAACAATCTCCATATATCTCTGCATATACCGTACCATCCACCATAGTGGACAAATATGCTATGGCATTGATTCCCGATTCCACTGTTGTTATCTCTCCTGTCGTGATATTAGTACTACCCCACGATACTGCGTTATTATAAAGCGTCTGGCTTATTATATATTGGTCACCGTTTTCCCTGCTATATTCGCTTCGTATCACAACCATGTCTTCACAAGGGGTATGCACCGTAAACGACGTCAAAACATCTTCGCCCCCGGGAATGACGATTTCCCGTCCGGTTGCTGCAGCGACTGCCTCCGGGCTTTCCAATTCCGCAGGGAGGCTGGAATAATCCATGGAAGCTGCATCGTCTAAAGCGCTATCGCCCTGGGCCAGCAACAGACCGTCCGTCACCCTAACAATAACGCGGTATATATTTTTTGCAAATGCAACGCCCGCATTCGTCATGGTAAAAAAGCCAACCACAAGCAAAAGGATAACCAGGCCGATGACGGCTTTGCGCCATAAAGGGGGAAAGCCGCTCTTGCCCAGCCTTGGCGGCTCGGTGGCGGTAGACACAGGGATCCCCAATTCCACGCGTATTTGCTGAATTACAGCCTGTCCATCGAAGATGGCATCGTCGCCTAACAGGCGTTTTGCCTCCCGCCTGGACAATAGACCCTTAGGCCGGCGGAAGAAGGGATGGGAAGCGGCCAGTCGCCTGGTTTTATACCATAAAATTCCTTCTCGGATTCCCCTCATCAAACAAACCCCTTTCAAAATAAGCTTAGGATTTCAATGTGCCGCAGCATGTCCGGCCCTTCCTTTGCAATCGTGTCCCGCATTCGTTTGAGCCGCAAGGTTAGTGCATTGGGCGTAAGCCCCATCTTGGCGGCAATGGTCTCCACCGGCACCCCATCTAGATAGTGTTCGACAAACGCTTGCCGCATTTGCGGGCTGTATTTCTGCAGATAGGCTTCAATGCTTGCAACCCATTCTACATAGTCGTATGCGACGCTCGGCCCTGGATGCGGACAGGTTTCGGCCAAAACAACCGGGTCATAAGCCTCCCACCTGGCTTCCTTGCGCAAATAATTCAGCGTCGCCCGGTAGATACACTGGGCAATGAATGCACTCGGATGCCGCAGCTCGGAAAGCTCGTCCTTTCTAGTAAGCAGGCCAACCGCCACGCTATGCAGGATGTCCTGCGCTTTGTCCACGTCCTTGATCATCATGACTGCACATAGCAATAAGCTTTTATAATTCCTCTCAAAATATTGGATGATGTCCAAACCGCCCTCCCATGTTGTGCGAAAATAGGTACAACGCGTCTGCATGCATCCTTATATTAAGATGCAGCAAACAGGAAAAATCTTTCGCGTATGTTTATATTTTTTTCTGCGGGATGGGGTCAATTCCCCTTGTATCTATTATGACACGCCAGAGTTGGAAAATCTGTCATAAAAAAATTATTTGCCTTAGAAAAGCAGCGGGACTATAAATCCTGCTGCTTTTTGTCCTTTCGCGCTATATCTTCCCTTACTTTAGCCATAAATCACAAATCTTTATAGCTATGGAACTACGTTTCGCAGTTCTTAAGAAACGCCATTGTAGCCGTAGACTTATTAAAACTGGGAATGGTTGGTATTGCAAATAGGAAAGCGAATACATTTCCCTGGTTTCGGGAAACGGACGATCCTGCCGTGACATATCGAACCATGCAGGCCGTTTTCTTTTGCAGGAGGACAGGCAAGAAGAACCTTTTATTTACATACGATGAACAAAAGGGGGTAAGGAATCTATGAAAAAAGGAGACTTGCCTGTTGTGCATTGTACTTTTAGCAATACCGAAAAGAGTATATCTGAGATTTTGGAAGAATCGTTTCGGCTTTATCTTGACCGCATCCTTGTTGCGATGGAACACCCAACCGTACAATGGAAGGGATGAATGGCAGCTTATCTCAGGAGGTAGCAAATGAACTTAGAGATAAGCAATCCCATGGGTTACCATGCGGCTTTATACATCAGACTATCCAAGGAGGATGAAAGCGAGGGACCATCCCAGAGCGTCCAGAACCAGGAATCCCTGCTGCGGGAGTTCGTGCAGCAGCATCGGCTGAGCGTCTACGACACCTATGTGGACGACGGCTGGAGCGGCACCAACTTTGACCGCCCGGATTTCCAGCGGATGATTGGCGACATTGAGGCCAGGAAGGTCAACATGGTCATTACAAAAGACCTTTCCCGTTTGGGGCGCGACTACATCATGACCGGCCACTACATGGAGCGGTATTTTCCGGAGCACCGGGTGCGGTACATCTCCCTGCTGGATGGCATCGACACCGGCGTGGACTCCACCGCCAACGACATCACGCCCTTCCGGGCCATCATGAACGACATGTACGCCAAGGACATCTCCAAGAAGATCAAGAGCGTCAAACGGGATAAGCAGCGGAAAGGACAGTTCATCGGCGGCAAGCCAGCGTACGGCTACAAGATGCATCCCACGGAGAAAAACAAGATCGTCATTGATGAGGAGGTGGCGCCCGTTGTCCGACGGATCTTCGCCCTGGCCCTCTCCGGCATGAGCTGCCGGAACATTGCAACCCGACTCAACCAGGAGGGGATACCCACCCCGGCCACCTACGCCAATCTGCCGGTGGCAAGACCCGGCCCCTATACAGGGCTGTGGAGCAGCGAGCGGATCTCCGAAATGCTGCAGAATGAAACCTACATCGGCAACATGGTCCAGGGACGCAGCGTAAAGATCAGCTATAAGTCAAAAAAGTGCCTGCGCCAGGCCCCGGCCAACTGGGTGGTGGTGGAGGGCACCCACGAGCCGCTGGTGGACGGGGAGACCTTCCGGAAAGTACAGCTGCTGGTGGGCAGCCGCAAGCACACCCGGAGCCGGACCTATGACTTTCTGCTGAAAGGGCTGATCTTCTGCCACGAGTGCGGATACCCTCTGGCGGTGCTCAATCGAAAAAACGCCAGGGGAGAGGATGTGCTGTACTTTGTCTGCCGGACCTACCAGCGCTTTACCAAAGCGGGCGTCTGCACTTGCCATTCCATCAAGGAAAAGACGGTGACCGACGCGGTGGTGGCCAAGGTACGGGAGGTCTGCCAGGCCTGCCTGAAGCCGGACGAACTGCTGCCCATGGCCCGGGAGGCCGTGGAGAACGCCGGAAAGGGGAGCGGCCTGAAGATGGAACTCCAGGACCTCCAGTCCAGGATCGACAGCCTCACCGCCAAGCTGGATCGGATGTACACCGACCGGCTCAACGGCCTGCTGCCGGAGGCGGACTTTCAGCGCATCTTCAGCCGGATCAAAGGGGAGCGGGAGCAGCTGGAAGAAAAACGGAAGGCCCTGGCGTTTCAGCAAAAAAGCCCCGTCCCCAGTGAGGACAGGGCCAGGGAACTGGTACAGCGGTTCATTGAGACCGCAGGGGAGAGCCGGGAACTGCTGGTCAGCCTCATCGAGCGGGTGGAGCTTACCGAGGACAAGGAAGTCATCATCAAATTTCGCTTCGCCCAGCTGGATGGACCGGCGGAAAGCCAGACACCCCAAGGGGTTGCGCCGTCTGGGGCAGGGCAAATTTCGGGAACGTTTCACTTACAGTAGCCGTGTCGCTATGTATCCCGCATGGAAAAGAAGGCCCTGGCCAAGCTGACCCGGGAGTTTATGTGTTGGTAACGGGCGGGTGCGGCCCGGCCGCAGACTCCAGGGGAAAAGCGGTCTGGTTGCCCTAGGGGACAAATAGACGAAGCAGGCAGCAAAAACAATGGGCGTTGGATCAGGGGGCATCCTTTGCCGGCGCCGCCCTCCATGAAAACCTCCGCCCGGCTGAAAAAAGAACCAGCCGGGCGGAGGTTTGTCGCTCTGGGCTCTTGGGAGCAGGCCGGCGCCGCCCGCTAGCCGCATAGGCTAGCCTGAAGCTTTGCAAGGGCGGCGGCAAAGGCGGGCTCCTCCAACAAGCGGGCATAGGCTGCGTCCTCCTGGACGCTGGCCAGGAGCAGCTGCCGGTACTCCCGGGAAGCGGTGGCGGACTCCCCCTGGCGGGGGGCGGGAACGCCCGGGGAAAACAGATCCTGGTCCAGGGTGGGGAATGGCCCGGTGAGGGCATCCACATACCGGGCAAAGCAGGCGGCAGCCTCCTTCAGGCGGCCCTGCTCCAGATGCAGGGCCATCAGCAACCCATCCCCCACATCCGGCAGCCCAAAGGTGCGGGCTATGGCATGGTAGGCGGCCACGGCCTTATAGATCCCCTGCTGGGGCATGAATTTGGAATTGGTCAATAGGGTCAGGCAGGACAGCGTTTGCACCAGCAACTGGTATAGCCTTGCCTGGGCCTTTGTTTTGGCTTCCTCCGGCTTCCCTTTCTTTATATAATACTGCACCCATAGCATGGTGGCGTCCCCTACGGGCTCCGGCAGCTCCTGGAGCAAGGCGTGGGCTTGCTCCAGCTTGTCTGTCGAAAGGGCCAGGCTCGTCAGCTGCAGGGCCGCCGTCTGGCGCTGGATGGGATCGCCGCCTGTCCATACCGCCTCCAATAGGGCCTGCTTTTCTTCCTGCCATTGCTCCCGGCAGCCGGGCCCCGCTTCCGGGAAGATCAGCCAAAAGGCGTCCAGCACCGCCGCTCCGTTTAGCTTTAATTCCAGACTGTTGGGATATTGGCGCAGCAGGGAACGCAATAGGGCTAGACTGGCGTCGGGGCCTGCTTGGCGTTCCGCCTCCCCCCGGGCGAATTGGATCACCTCCTGGATCTTTTCGTGTACGGCAGACCGGGACAGGTCCGGCTCAAACTGCAATAGCCGGTCCACGTTGGTATCCAGGGCCCGGGCCAGGGGGCAAAGCAGGGTGATATCCGGATAGGAGGCACCGGTCTCCCATTTGCTTACCGCCGGGGCGGATACTCCCAGCAGCCCTGCCAGCTGTTCTTGGGTCAGGCCCTTCGCCCTGCGCAATGCGGCGATGTTGCCGCCTAGCTTCCTCTGTGTTTGCTCCATGGTTGCCTCCCGTTGTGCTTGGTTCGTATGGCCCGGTGGGGCTTGCCTGTATTGTAGTATGCCCAGGCTTCCGCCGCAAGGGAGGCGTTGTTATACTGGAAAGCAGGCCGCCTTAACCAGCGGTTATGTTCCACCGCCCCAGGGGGGATGGCGGGAACCCATGGGACGGGAATACAATAAAGGCTGCGGCGCCATGCCGCAGCTTGTTGAAACGGGGCTTTCGCCACGTTTTCGAAGTTTCCATGGCTCCCTTGCGCCTAAGGCGCGGCCGGGGGGCCATGCAGGGAACCCCTAGGCCGCAAGGCTTTTTGCGGATTATCCGTACCCCCTAGGGGGCCTTTCCTTGTCCCTTCGGGACAATTTTCCTTGCGCCGCCAAATCCGATGAAAGGGAATCTGGGGTTCGGCCCTTGCTCCCCAGGGGAATCGACAACTTGAAGGCTGCGGCGCCATGCCGCAGCCCGGTTATAAGGTATACAAAGCGAAGGGGTCAGCCCTTTTTTTTGAAAGAGATCCGGTTTTCCTGGCCGGTGCGGATGCGGTAAATGTTTTCCCAGTGGCGCAATACGATCAGCAGGCAGGCAAGGAGGGCCAGCAGCCGTACCCAAGGGTCGGCGCCAAAGGGCAGGGTGAGCAGCAGGAACATGGCTCCCCCGGTGAGGGAGCCCACGGACACCATTTTGCTGTAGGCCACCATGCCGATGCCGGCGGCAATGGCCGCGATGCCGATCCAGGGCTGGATGGCCACCGCAATGCCCATGGAGGTGGCCACGCCCTTGCCGCCCTTGAATTTCAAAAGGGCGGGGAAGTCATGGCCCAGGATAGCCCCCAAGGCCATGCAGTAGCTGCCAATGGCGCCGCCTAGGCTGCGGCCGATCAATACGGCGGCCACACCTTTGAGGAAATCCCCAATGAAGGTCAAAAGCCCGCTTTTGAGGCCGAACACCCGAAGCATATTGGTGCTGCCAGCATTCCCGCTGCCATGCTCCCGCACGTCGTCGTGATACAGCAAGTGGCTGAACACGATGGCGAACTGGAGATTGCCCAACAGGTACCCCAGCAACAAGCATATGAGATAGATTTTAACGGGTTCAATAAACATAACCAGATTATACCATGGCGTCCAACGGGGGGGAAGCCCATGCCCGTGAAGGCAAGGTGAAATAATTGCAAATCCCGGGCGATAAAAAACCCCTGCCGCCGGGCGGCAGGGGCAGAATGGACCCGGATCAATCTTTGGGCAGAATGGTCTCGTTGCAGTTGGGGCAGATCAGGTCGTCGCCCTGGAGCATCTCCTGGTCGAAATACACCGTTTCGCCGCAATGGGGACATTCCACTTCCACGAAATCCTCATCGTCAAAGTAGTCTTCGTCCTCGTCATCCTCCTCATCCTCGAACAAATAGTCCTCGATGGTATCCAGCTCTTCGTAGATATCGTCGATGCACTCGTCCAGCTCTTGGAGGGAAAGCTCATTATCATCCAAAGACGCGGCCATTTCATCCATGGTCTCGATCATCAGCTTGAGCAGCTTGCCCTGGTTGTCCCCGCCGATCTCCATGCCCTCGGCCAGGCCCCGAAGATAAGCCACTTTTTCTTTCATATAACCCATAATATACCTCCTAACATGGTCGTTGGGTTGGGTAGAGGGCCGCTAGAGCCGTCTACAGGGAAGTATGCCCTTATACGCGCTCCATGTATTCGCCGGTGCGGGTATCTACCCGGATCTTGTCCCCCTCGTTTACGAACAGGGGCACCATAACCCGGGCGCCGGTCTCCAGGGTGGCGGGCTTGTTGGCCCCGGTGGCGGTATCGCCCCGGACGCCGGGCTCGCACTCGGTGATGGTCAGCTCCACAAAGTTGGGGGCTTCCACGGAGAAGGGATTGCCCTTGAAGAACCGCACGGTCACGTTCATGTTTTCCACGATGTAGTTGATGGCGTCCTCCACCTGGTCGTGGTTCAGGGGCAGCTGCTCATAGGTTTCGGTATCCATGAAGTAATACAGCTCGCCATCGTTATACAGATATTGCATCTCCTTGGTCTCGATATGAGCCTTGGGGTATTTGTCGCTGGGGTTAAAGGTGCGCTCCAGCACGGCGCCGGTCATGACGTTCTTGAGCTTGGTGCGCACGAAGGCCGCGCCCTTGCCGGGCTTCACATGCTGGAAATCCACCACGCTCCACACGTTGCCGTCGATCTCAACGGTGATGCCTTTGCGAAAATCGCCTGCCATAATCATAGGGGATGTACCTCCAAAAAATATTTCGTATTTGCATATCAGCCCCCGGGCATGGGCGGCGATACAACGTTACCACTCATTATATTACCACAGCCCCATGGGGGAGGACAAGCTATTTTTCCCCGTTTTTGGCCGCCTGGTACATCCGGCGCAGGGCCAGGGCGTCCTCGGCCTGGGTGCCTCTGGATTCGCAGATCACCACCGGGGAATAATCCCGGGCCGCCAGCTCCAGGGCCAGGGGGTAAAATTCCGGCCCGTACTGGGTATCCGCCAGGGTATGGTGCATCTTTTCCCCGCCGGCGGTATACTCCATGCGGGAAAAATGGATGTGCAGGGTGCGGGCCCGTTCCATGCCCAGGCGATCTTCCAGGGCGTCCAGGATGGCCGCGTAATCCTCCCGGCCTTGGATGGCCCCTAACCCCCGGCAATGGAGGTGGCCGAAATCCACCGCAGGCCAGATCCGGGGGTCCACCTGGCACAGGACCAGCACTTCCTCCAGGCTGCCCAGCTGGTTGATCTTACCCATGGTCTCCGCGCACAGGGTCACGGTATCCAGCAGGCCCTCCTGGTCCAACGCCGCCAGGATATCCGCCAGCAGGCCGCAGGCCCGGGCAAGGGCCTCCCCCCGGTCCCCCCGGGCGGAGCCGGGGTGGAATACCGCCCGTACCGCCCCCATGGCCCGGGCGGCCAGCAGCCCATCCCGAAAATATTGTAGGTTTTTCTCCTTTTTTTCCGGCTCCTGCACCGCCAGGTTAATAAAATAAGGAAGATGGACGCTCAGGGCGATCCCCGCAGCCTGGGCGGCTTCCCGGATGGCCTGGGCGGTCTCCTGGCCCATGCGCACCCCCCGGCCAAAGGAATATTCCAACGCGTCCAGGCCCATGGCCTGTAGATAGGCCGGGGCGTCGGCGGTGCGCTTGTAGCCGGCGGCATAAAAGCTGTCGCTATTGCCCGCCGGGCCGAATCGGATGGAGGTAGGGTTCATAACGGCTCCTGAAAATGGATTGGGTGGCAAAAGCTTGCCGCCAGGTTTTATGATAGTACGCCTGGGCAAAACAGGCAAGAGATTGGAAAAAAGTGTAAATATTTATGCTTATTTGACAACTAGAAAAAGAATAAAAAAGAAAATAACGCCAGGAATATAAAAAAACATCCTTTGGCAAAAAGGCTATTGCACAAATAGACGTTTTCAGATAAAATTATATTGATGAATAGGGGCGTTCCTCTATTCCCTCCAATCTTCCTATCCCCCATGGGAAGATACTGGTCAAAATCCTTATGGAAAAGGGCGGTTCGCCGCTCTTTTTCCTTGTATTTTGGGCAAAAAAGCCCTTGCAAGGGCCAGGATAGCCATGGTATAATGCCAAACGTACGGGCGTATGGACACGCGCCACTACACACGTCCCGGAGCGCGCGGCTCGTGCCCCGTTTGGGGTTACCGGGCGCCATGAAGGGGCGGCGGAATTTTTAACGAGGAGGAGTATTACCCATGTCCGTCATTTCTATGAAGCAGCTGTTGGAAGCCGGCGTTCACTTCGGCCACCAGACCCGCCGTTGGAACCCCAAGATGAAGGAGTATATCTTCACCGAGCGCAACAGCATCTACATCATCGACCTGCAAAAGACCGTCAAAAAAGTAGACCAGGCTTATGATTTCATCCGCAGCGTGGCGGAAGCCGGCGAAGCGGTGCTGTTTGTGGGCACCAAGAAGCAGGCCCAGGAAAGCATCGAGCAGGAGGCCAAGCGTTGCGGCATGTTCTTTGTGAACCAGCGGTGGCTGGGCGGTATGCTCACCAACTTCAAGACCATCCAGACCCGGATCGCCCGCCTGCGCAAGATCGATAAGATGGAGCAGGATGGGGATTTCGCCCTGCTGCCCAAGAAGGAAGTCATCAAGCTCATGGCCGAGCGGGATAAGCT
>OJPZ01000141.1_pt1 | contig 45839 bp, 49 predicted proteins | sample 1598611 | NCBI WGS metagenome assembly OJPZ01 (sample SAMN03922494, study PRJEB24848) | human gut metagenome | isolation source: stool sample | host: Homo sapiens | place: Germany | collected 2011-11
TAAGAAATGCCTGACACGCCCCCCTTTTTTGAAGATCTTAATACTTGCAGTATTGCTCGCGGATGCTGGTCATTTCATTGACGATATCGTCAACGTCCAGAACCATCTCCATCATGCCGACCTGCTCATCATAAAGATCAGGCGAGACCTCGTTTTTGATCTCGGGCTCGCACACATGGTAAACCCTGAGTCCCAACTGGACTCCTGTCAACGGACCAGCAAAAGTGGGATCGCCGTTGGTGACCGTCTCAGCGGCCAGACCGGCAGCTTCGCCTTCCGCAGCACCCAACACCACGACGATGTTTTCGGGGCCGTATTTCTCGGCGAATTCCTTAACCCGCTTCTGGTTTTCCAGGTCCATTGCACCCGCGGCCGTTCAGACAAAGCACTCGGTCGAGGAGAACACGACCTCAGCGCCCGCGTCCTTTACGCATTCCTCGATAGCCGGGCCAGGGATGCCGTCGCGGTCACCGATGATGATGACCTTTTTATCCTTTAGCAAGCTCATCACGATTTTCCTCCTTCCTTTCAAAATATGGCAGCGCACAGGCTAAGCCCGAGCTGCTATTTAAGATTTTTACCCCTTGGGGTAAAAAACTTACCGAATAGAAATTACAGGTACTTCTTAATGAGCGCTTCGATATTCTCGGGGGTAGCGTCGTCCTTCACGACCTCTTCCACCTTTTCGCCACCCTTGAAGATGGCCATGGTGGGCAGGCCCAGCACCTTCAAGCTGATCGCCAGCCGGCGAGCTTTGGTGGTATTCAAGGCGCAGAACTTGATCTTGTCGCCATACTTATCCGCCATCTCATGGACAAAGGGCATCAGCGCCGCACAGGGCACGCAGCCATCGCCATAGAAATCCACAAATACGGTGCCTTCCGCCTGAAGCACTTCCGCTTCAAAGGTATCTTTCGCCAGTTCCAACATGGTAAATCTCTCCTTTTCTTAAATGCCTTCAATATACTTGTTGGCCTGGGTGGCGGCGATGGCGCCATCCGCAGCCGCGGTCACCACCTGGCGCAGGCTCTTCGCCCGCACATCCCCGGCGGCAAAAACGCCAGGAATGTTGGTGTGCATGTCCGCATCCGTTACGATATAGCCGTGATCCATCTCCACCTTGCCCTCGAACAGCTCGCTGTTGGGCAGGAAGCCGATGAAGCAGAACACGCCAAAGGTGCCGTCATCCTCATCCGCAACGATCTCGGTGAGCTCGCCGGTCTTAACATTTTTGACCACCATGCTCTCCAGGATGCCGTCGCCCTTGAGCTCTACTACCACGCTGTCCCACATAAAGTGCATCTTGGGGTTAGCAAATGCCTTCTCCTGGATGGACTTGGCTGCGCGCAGCTCGTTCCGGCGATGGATGATCGTAACCTTGCGGCCAAACTTGGTCAGGTACATGGCCTCTTCCACCGCGCTGTCGCCGCCGCCTACCACATAGATGTCCAGATCCTGGAAGAACGCCCCGTCGCAAGTGGCGCAATAGGATACGCCCTTGCCGGTGAGTTCCTTCTCACCAGGGCAGCCGATGGGCCGGGAGTTGGCGCCCGTGGCAATGATAACGGTCTTGGAATAATAGTCGCCCTTCTTGCCCTTCAGGTGCTTGACTTCGCCTTCCAGCTCCACCTCTTCGATGGTATCGTAGACCTTCTCCGCGCCAAAATGCTCCGCCTGTTTCGCCATACGGCCTACCAGGCTGGGGCCCGTCTCGCCTTCGATCCCGCCGGGATAGTTTTCGATCTCCGCGGTGATGACGATCTGTCCGCCGTCCTTCTGCTTCTCGATGATCAAGGTGGACAGCCGGGCGCGGCCGGCATAGCTTCCGGCGGCGAGCCCCGCAGGGCCCGCGCCGATAATAATTACATCATAGACCTTCTTATCCATGGATTCCTACTTGTCCTGTCCTTTCCAAAAGGATATTAATATTTGACCTCAAAGATGGTCTGGTCATCCACCTCGGTGGAGAGGGCCGTGAGGGCGGTCTCCAGGATCTTGCGGCGGATGTGCTTTTCCTCCTCCATGGTCAGGGCCGGATTGCCCAGGGGATGAGGAATGGCGATGGCAGGAACGATCCGGTTCGCGCCGACCGTCATGGAAATGGGGGTAACTGTGCAAATATGTACTACGGGGATGCCTGCACGCTCGATTTCTTTAACCATCGTTGCACCGCAACGTGTGCAGGTTCCTCAGGTGGAGGTCAGGATTACGGCCTGAACACCGTCCGCGATGAGGTCCTTGGAGAACTCAGCCGCGAAAGCCTTTGCGCTCTTAACCGCAGTACCGTTACCGACTGTGGTGTAGAAGTAACGATACAAGGAACCGATCTTGCCTTCCTTCTCAAACTCCCGCAGCACGTCTACAGGCAGAACACGGTCAGCGTCGGCATTGGCATAGACGGGATCGTAGCCGCCGTGGGCGGTGGCGTAGCGGTCGCTGGTCAGATCCATCACGCCTTCGATGTCGTACTTGCCATAGTGGGTGGCGTTGGAGCTTTCGATATGGTCAGGATTGCCCTTGGGCACAATGCCGCCGGAGGTAACCAGGGCGATCTTGGCATGGGCAATATCTTTTACCGCGGGATTGGGAGCCACCCGGTCAAAGTCGGGCATGGGATACTCGGTGGTGAAGGGCTTGCCGTTGATCTTGGCGATCAGCATATTCACAGCACGCTTGGCGCCCCGTTCCTTTTCAAACAGGTTCACCCGAATGCCGTTGGGCATATAACCCTCTTCGCAGGAAGCGCCGATCTTCTCCCCCTTGGCCAGTTTCAGGCCCAGCTTGGCCATCTTGGGGGCCGCGTCCCGCATACCGGCCGCGCTGTTCTTGGTGGAAATGATGTACACGGAGGCCTTGAACATATCCGCGCCGGGGTTCTCCACATACATACCGGTGAGGGCGGGAATCTTCAGCTCCTTCTTCACCGCGTCGGTGATGGTGCCGCAGGCTACGCCGTAACGGCCGGCGTTGAAGGCAGGGCCGGCGATGAACAGGTCGGGCTTGGCGGCCTTGACCATATCCAGCACCTCGGCGGTAGCCTTCTCCAGGTTCTCGTTGAAGTAGGAGTCGCCGCAGATCACAGTGCCGACGATCTCCGCCTCATCGCCGAAGGCTGCCTTCAGGGCCAAGCCAGGACCCACGACGCCTTCCCGATATTCGGGCTTGTAATCCGCCATTTCCTCGCCGCCGATCTGGGCGAAGAACTGGTTGATGTAATGTACAACTCTCAGTTTGCTCATGATAGCCTCCTTTTTTAGCGAGCGCTCAGGTAGTTGAAGCCTACCTCGCTGGTGGCGCCGGTGATGACCTGGATCTCCACGTCGATGGTGCCATCCTCGTGCTTGTTATCCGCCCAGCCGCCGGCTATAATGCCAACGTACTCTTCGGTGCCGATGACCTTATCCATCTTGGGCAGGGTGATGACCTGGTTGGCATTGCCGCCAGTGACCAAAGCATCCGCGGAAGCATGGGCGTCTGCCAGGGACTGGGAGGAACCGTCACGGCCAGCGTATTCGTCAGTAACGATAACGGTCTTAATGCCCTTTTCGCTGATCTTGCGGCAGTTCATGATCAGGTCGGTATCGGGGTTGCCGAAGCCCTCCTCGGTGATGATGACTGCATCCAGGCACAGGAACTCGCACAGCTTGGCAGCCCAGTTGGAGGAACGCTCTTTATCCGCCAGGTATACGTTCTCGTTGGTGATGACCATGGCGGCGAAGTTGATGTCCTTGCCGTGCCGGGCAAAGAGCTCATGGACGATGGGGTTGTTCTGATGGACATAGGTGGGGTTCTTATCGCAGGCAGACACGCAGTTGCCGCTGATGATGGCGCCATCCATGACCTCGGTGGGATAGATGATAGTGGATAGTGTCTTCTTGGCGTCTACGCCATATACGTAGGTGTCATGGAGCAAGCCCTGGCTCTGCAGCATCTGCACATAGCCAACCCGGGGCAGATCCGGATACTTGTCCATGCCTTCCTTAAGGGGCAGGGTCTCAAAGGTTTCGGTCTCGTCAGGGGTGAGGTTGCGGGCCAGCTCGCCGATGTACACGGCGGTTTTCAGGCCAGCCATACGCACCGCATGCTCATGGTCGTGCTGCTTAAGGCCTTCCACAGGCTGGATCACCAGCACCAGGTTGTTGGTCTTGGAGAAGGGCGTATACTGGGCGCCAATGCCGCTCATATCGATGATGCCTTCCTGGAAGCCCACGATCTTGCCGGTGGTAACCACCGCTGCGCCTTTGAGCACATGGGTCTTGCCGCTGCCCACGGTCTCCACCTTGGAGATCACGCCGGGGAACATGCCGCCAGGGCCTTCTACCTTTACTCGGGGTTCGATCACGTCTTTTACAGGCGTAATCCGTACGTTTTCGCCAGGGCGCGCCACGTCGACTTCAACGGATGCGATCTGCTCGTCTTCCAATACAAGCTTCTTCACCGCTTCGGCGTCAACGTACAGAACGCCGTTCTCAACTTTGGATTCTGCTGCCAGCTGAATGTCGTGGATATGGATATATCCGAGTTCCAATTTCAACTTGAGACACCTCCTCTAATTACTGGTTCCTGGTTAGTTCAACCATCATTTATTTAATCTAAATGATTAACGTGGTTTTTATCCGGGATTTTGGGCCAGACTCAAAAAATAGACTGTATCAACGTCAAGTCAATGGTCTGAAAGTCCGCCTGCAAGGATGGGTCCTTGCTCTTTGCCCGGATGGGGAATTTGTCGCAGGTCGCTATGCTGTTTTCGATCAGAGAAAGGGAGGGGAGATCCAGCAGCCCCTGCGCCTGGGAGACCGCCACGGATTTGTAAGGCGTCTCCCCGGGTTTTACGCTGCCGGAAAGAGGATGCGTCAAAAGTCTATGTCCCTGATGGATGGCGTCCCGAACCATGCAGAGCACCTGCCGATAACTTACGGGTGCATATTGCACCTCGCAGATGTCCTGTTTGGAAAGGGCGTCCCGGGCCATGGGGTTGTTGGTGATGACGAGCATCCGTTCGAGCATGTCCTTTGCCTCCGGCAGAAAAAAAGTGGAATACAACGCATGAAGCTTTGCCTTCCACTCTGTCCTCAACCTGAAAGCTTCCTTCGCGAAACGGAACCCGTACGCTTGAAGTTACTTCTTCGGTGCTTGCGCTCTCCAGAGCGTTGTCCTGCAGCCGGTCCTTTTGCCTGAGATCTTCATATGCAGCAGATAGGCATTGCTACATATTTATTCCTTCGGCGGCATCAAATGCACTCTCCCGACAGCCGTCAACCAACCGTTATTCACTTTGTTACAATATAATCATATACCATTTTTTCAGGTTCCGCAAGGCGATCCGGCTATTATAGAAAAAACCAAATATGTTCATCCTGCCCAACTTTTCTAGGGGTTTAGAGCAGGGAAAAGCGCCTGTTAGGCCAGGCGCTAAAAATATGCCCATCGGTTTTATCTATGCGATCGGCCATTTGCGTTCCTGTTTTGAATCTGGCGGGAGTATGTAGGAATTGAACCCACCCAAGCAGCTCCTAACTGCTCACATCGGTTTTGAAGACCGAGGGGCACACCAGCACCCATCTACCCCCATATTACAGCCGCGCCATGATTATACATGGTATGGCTGTGTTTTGCAAGGGCAAATTATCGCCGCAGCCGCCGGGCGTCCCCTTCCTTTTTGGTCAAACCGGTCACGTCCCAATATTCCAGCAACGCCATGGCGTATTTGCGGGAGGTGCCGATCCCATCCCGGAACTGGGCCAGGGTAACCGTGCCGTCCGCCTCCGCCAGCCGCCGGAAAATCCCCTCCGCCTCCTCCACCGCCTTGCGGGTAAAGAGCAGATCCGGTTCCAAGGGGACCAGCTCCCCTTCATCTGTCAGGTAATCCAGCACCTTTTGGAAATCCTTGGCCCGGCCCATCTCCTTGGTCAACCCGCTGCGCTCCGGCGGGGCAAAGGGTTCCTGGGCGCAGGCCTGGTAGAGCCGGTCCTTTAAGGCTTCCTGCTCCGGGGTAAACGCTACCTGGAAGGTAGGCAGGGCCAGGCAGCGGCCCGCCACGGCCAAGGTGCCGTCTTGCGTCATCCGCTCCAATAGCTTATCCCCCGCCCCCGGCTCCAGCCGGGGAAAAAGGGCCGCCCGCAAGGTTTCCCAGCGCATGCCGGCCTTCAAGGGGTTTTCCTTATGAAAGGCTTCCAGCATTCCTTGGGCCTTTTGCTTCAGTGCATGATAATACCCCGTATGGATCTTCAGCTTATCCGTCACGGTCACCAGCTTCCCCTCCGCCTCCAATGCCTGGGTGCAGGCTGTAAAGGCTTCCTCGTTCAGGTTGGTCTGGAGCCGCAGCTGGGCCAGGGGCACGTACCGGGGACTATTTTCCCGGAGCAAGGCTTCCACTTGGGTTTTTTCATCCCCCTTTTGCAGCATATCCAACACTTGAGGGACTTCCATATCCCCCTGCTTATGCTTATGAGGCTTGGGGTCCAGGATCTGGCCGCCGCCGATGGTCTCGATGGGGGAATAAAACCGCACCACAAAATGATCCCCCGCCTTTAGGGCAATGGCTTCCTCGAAGCGGAGCTGGGCATAACAGCTTTCCCCGGGGAGCAATTCCTCCACGCCCCCCAGCAGCACCGCCTTGCACAAGAGCTCCTTTGCGCCGCAGTAAAAATGCAGCCGGCTGCCGCTCTTGATGGTGCGCTCCACCTCCGGCAGCATCCGCAGCCGCACATCCACCATCATGGTGACCTGGAGGCTGCCGGGCTTGGCCAATACGTCTCCCCGCTCCATTTCTTCCCGCTTCACCCCCTGGAGGTTTACAGCCACCCGCTGGCCCGCCTGGGCCTCCTCTACGCTCTGGGAATGGACTTGCAGGCCCCTGGCCTTGGCCAGCCGGCCGGCGGGATAGATCATCACCTCTTCGCCGGCATGGAGCCGGCCTTCGATCAGGGTGCCGGTGGCCACCGTCCCAAACCCCTGCATGGAAAATACCCGGTCCGCCGGCAGCCGGAAGGGCCGCTCCGTATGCTTGCCCTGGGTGGTGGCCACCATCTCAAACAGGGTCTCCCTTAGGGCCTGGATCCCCTCCCCCGTATAGGAGGAGACCGGCAGGATGGGCGCCCCTTCCAGGCAGGTGCCCTTCAGCTGCTCCCGCACGTCCTCGGTGACCAGCTCCAGCCAATCCGCGTCCACCATATCGATCTTGGTCAGGGCCACGCAGCCCCGCTGGATATCCAAAAGGGACAGGATGCCCAGATGTTCCTTCGTCTGGGGCATGACCCCCTCGTCCGCCGCCACCACCAGTAGGGCCAGGTCGATGCCGCCCGCCCCCGCCAGCATGTTGCGGATGAATTTTTCATGGCCCGGCACGTCGATGATCCCCGCCTTGCTGCCGTCCGGCAGGTCTAAATAAGCAAACCCCAGCTCAATGGTGATGCCCCGGCGCTTTTCCTCCTCCAGCCGGTCCGTATCGATGCCGGTCAAAGCGTTGATCAGACAGGTTTTCCCATGGTCCACATGGCCCGCCGTGCCGATGATCACATTGTTCATGCCGTTTCCTCCTTCATGCAGGCCAGCACCGCCTGGGCCAGGGCCGGGATCTGCTCGTCCGCTACGGTGCGCATATCCAGCAGCACCCCCTCCTTATGGATCCGGGCCGCCACCGGCCGCTCCAGCTGCAACAGCCTGTGGCAGAACCAGGCCGGCTGTATGCCCGCAGGCTGTAGCCGCACCGCCCGGGAAGGGATGGTCTCATTGGGCACCGAGCCCGCGCCGATCTGGGCCTGGCTCTCCACCAGGGCCGCCGAAAGGGCGGGCGCCTCCGCCAGCAGAGCCAGCAGCCTGTTCCCCCGGGCCTCCAGGACCTCCACCGGCTGGGATACCATCTGATAGAAGGGGATCCGGGCCAACGCCAGCTCCGGATACCGGTACAGCCGCAGGGTGGCTTCCAGGGCGGCCAAGGTCATCTTATCCACCCGCAACGCCCGCAATAGGGGATGGTGCTTCATTTTGTCGATCCAGACCTGTTTGCCCGCCAGGATGCCCGCCTGGGGCCCGCCCAACAGCTTGTCCCCGGAGAAGCAGATCACGTCCGCCCCCGCCCGGAGCCCCTGCAATACCGTAGGCTCGTCCTGCACCCCATAGGGCTCCAAGGGCAGCATGGCCCCGCTCCCCAGGTCATAGAGTAGGGGCAAGCCCTTTTCGTGGGCCATTTGGGCCAGGGTCTCCAAGGGCACGTCCTCCGTAAAGCCCACGATCCGGTAATTGCTGGTATGCACCTTCAAAAGGGCCGCCGTATCCGGGCCGATGGCTCGGGCATAATCCCCGGGATGGGTCTTATTGGTGGCGCCCACCTCCCTTAGGATGCAGCCGCTTTGCTCCATTACCTCCGGCACCCGGAAGGCGCCGCCGATCTCCACCAGCTCCCCCCGGGAGACCACCACCTCCCGGCCCCGGGCCATGGCCGTAAGGGCCAGCATCACCGCCGCCGCGTTGTTGTTCACCACCAGGGCAGCCTCCACCCCTAACAGCTCCTTGAGGATGGTTTCCACATGCAGGTATCGGTCGCCCCGCTTGCCCGTAGCGCAATCAAATTCCAGGGTGGAATAGGACCCCGCAACCCGGGCCGCCGCCTCCACCGCCTCCGGCGCCAACAGCGCCCGGCCCAAATTGGTGTGCAGGATGACCCCCGTCCCATTGATGATCAACCGTTGATTGGGCGTCTGCTGCATCCGCAGTTGGGCATAGGCCGCCTCCAACAGCCGCTCCACCGTCGTTTCCGCCGGCCGGCCTGCTAATATGGCTTGACGGGCCTCCTCCAGGCAATGTCGAAGGGCATCCCCTACCGCGTTGCGGGGTTGCCCCTGGAAGCGCGCGTCTTCCATGGCCTGTTCCAACAGGTTGTCCATCTTGGGGAGCTGCCGCAGCAGCTGGCTTCGTCCGTCCATGTTCTACCCTCCAGCATGGCCTGGCTGCCGGGTCTCCCCCCCAGCCTGCCAAAGCACCTATTTTTCTTCTTACAGTATACGCAAGCCGCTACTGCTTTTTCAAGCAAAGGAAATATCGGATTTCTCGATATTGCTTTCCTGCGCCGCCTTTTCCGCCTATTTCTCCAATCCCTTGGATATAAAGGTTGAGATGGGCCTTTTCCTTTCTTTCTCCATAAAAATTTTATTTGGCTCAGGTAAATCCACGGATTGCGTCTGCGCAAAATATAGGTTATTATCTATATAGGAGCTTTTGCTTATGCGTATGGTATCCCAGATGGGAATTTGGCTGGGGCCTTTGTCCATGTCGGTTTGCAGCGCCCCGCCCCCAAATTATATATAAGGCAAGGTATGCATATGAATTTCCGTCAATTAGAAGTGTTTGTTTCCATCGTAAAGTTCCACAGCTTTTCCAAGGCTGCCGAGGAGCTTTACCTGACCCAGCCCACCGTAAGCGCTCACATCAGCGCCCTGGAGGAAGAAATGGGCGTGCAATTGATCGTGCGCTCCACCAAGGCGGTGTACCCTTCGGCGGCGGGGGCGGTATTGTACGAATACGCAAACAACCTATTGATGATGCGGGACCGAACCTATTATGCCATGAAAAACTATCCGGAGATGCTCACTTCCACCCTAGAAGTGGCCGCCAGCACGGTGCCCGCGGAATACATCCTCCCAAAGCTCATCCATGAATTTACCCAACAATATCCCCAGGTGCTCTTCTCCATGCGGGAGACGGACAGCGGGCAGGTGATCCGCCGGGTCTTGACGGACGAGGTGATGCTGGGCTTTACCGGCACCACCATGGATGACGACAAATGCCAATTCCAGGAGATCGCCAAGGACCGGCTGGTGATCGTGGCCCCCAACACCGAAGCCTATGCCCAATACCCTCGGGACGCCTTCCCGGAGGACGCCCTGCGCACCGCCCCCTTCTTGCAACGGATGCTGGGGTCCGGCACCCGGAAGGAATCCGACGCCTATCTGATCAACTGCGGGGTAAACCCGGCGGATCTGCATACGGTAGCCTATTTCGACAGCATTGAAAGCATCAAGCGGGCCATCGAGCAGGGGATGGGCATCGCCATCATGAGCGAGATCTCCGTGCTGGATACGGAGCAGCAGAAAAAGGTGCTGGTTTTCCGCAATGAAAACCCCTTCATGCACCGCCGGCTCTATTGCGTCTACCGCAAGGAACGGCAGCTTTCCCCCACGGCGGAATTGTTTGTCAAGTATCTGAAGGATACCTGCCAATGATGCCTTGCCTACGCCGGCTTTTTGGCGTATACTGAAAAAAACGCCAACATAGGAGGACGGGCCATGAAGGCTTATGACATGATCAACAAGCAGGAATTGGATCTGGACCGCAAGGCCCTGATCGATCTAATGCTCCATGACCGGCAGGTGGATCTCGCCTTTGACCAGGTGCGTTCCGATGCGGACGGATATCTTTCCTGGGACGCGGAAAACTGGTCCTGCGTAGACGGCCGCCGCTTCATCCGCTGCTACAGCTTAAACGGCCGGGTGCTGCGGGACTCCACCACCCATAACATCTACGATATGGACAACGATTTCCTGCCGGAAGAGGCCAAGACCGTAACCATTAATTAGCGGCCATACCCAAAGGCCGAGCGCAAAACCGCGCCCGGCCTTTGGTTTTTATGCCGGCCCTTCACCTCGTTAGTCCAGCGCCCCGGAAAGGGAACTAAGCAGGTAGCAATAGGCGGACTGGGCTTTGTCCGCCCACAGGGCCGCCGCCCGGTTCGCGCTTTTCACGTCCGGGAATAGCAGTTCCATCGCCAACAGCTGTTCATCCCGCTCCATAAAGATCATCCGGACGATATAGGAACCATTGGGCTGCCCTTCGATGCGGGCGGTATATTGGCATTGATGCCGCAGGGTCTCCCGGCATTCGTCCGCATAGGTATCTAGATCGTCCCGCAAGGAAGTGGGCAACTGCTCGTAAAAGAGCTCTACCGCCTGCTGTCCCCGGGCTGTGAGGGCATAGATCTGCCCAAAAGGCCGGGGTACCGCGGCCAAAAAGCCGTCCTCCTCCATCTCCGCCACCGCGCTTTGCAAATCGAAATACGGCGCTAAATCGTAAGTTCCCCCTACCGTGGTGATTTGATCCTTGGTGATGCCAAACCCAAGCTTGTTTAAAAAATACAATATGGTCAGTTTGATCTTGGTAACCCCTTCGGAAAAGAACGGCATGCTGCTTCCATCCTTTCTACATACAATCGGACCCAGGCGGCTTTAAGGCTGCGCGCCTGCCCTTTGACCATGCGCCATGGCCCAAAGCACGCCCCTTTTTCAGCCGCCAGATGTCCTTATTAGTATAGCATGGAACCCCGGCGCTAGAAAAGGATTTTGCGGGGGCAAAATAATTTATGCTTGCAAAGTTCCAAAATTCATGTATAATATTACTTGCGCAAGGGGTTATAGCTCAGCTGGTCAGAGCGCTACGTTGACATCGTAGAGGTCGTTGGTTCGATCCCAACTAATCCCACCAATGTAATCCTGCGGTGTGCGTTACGCTTTGGTTATAAACCCACAGATTTATGCCGGGAGCGTCCGTCGAGCAAGCCTATGCCGCCTTCTTTGTTTGGCACGCAGAAGCACTTGCAGCGCACCCACCTGCCGAGGAGGCGGGCGTTATAACGAGGGCGAACGGCACCCTGGGATTATTTTTGCGAAGCATTGCGGAATTGTGTAATGGTAGCACCTACGACTCTGACTCGTATTGTCTAGGTTCGAATCCTAGTTCCGCAGCCATGTAAAAGCCCCTGTATTCCAGGGGCTTTTCTTATGTCCATCCCCCATGCCCATTAGGAGGACCCGCCATGCACAAGAAAAACTACTTACAACTATGCGCCGGCATCCTGGCCGGAAACCTGAGCATTGCCCTAGGGGTTGCCGGATTTATCGTGCCCAACAGCATTATCATGGGCGGTTCCACTGGTATTAGCTTGGTGTTGGGCCACGCCTTTGGAGCGGATCTGGCAACAGCGGTGTTTATCCTGAACATGCTGCTCTTCATCCTGGGCGCTGGGGTATTGGGGCGTAAGTTTGCCCTGACCACCATCGCCAGTAGCATCCTCTACCCTGCCCTTTTGGCCCTGTTTCAGCGAATCCCCGGCATCCAATCCCTCACGGGGAACGAGTTGCTAGCCGCCATCTTTGCCGGGCTGCTGATGGGGGTAGGCATTGGGCTGATCGTTCGTCAGGGGGCTTCCACCGGCGGCACGGATATCCTGGCCATGGTGCTAAACAAGTATACCCATCTTTCCGTGGCGTTGCTGTTATATGTAGTGGATTTTATCGTGCTCGGGATGCAGACCTTTTTCTCCCAACCAGAGCAGATCCTTTATGGCATTCTCTCCCTGCTGATCACCACCGGGGTCATGAACCAAGTGGTGCTCCTAGGCCAGGCCCAGCTCCAGCTGATCATCATTTCCGAACGGTTTGAGGTATTGCGGGACCGGCTGCTACGGGAGCTGGACGCAGGGGTTTCCATGCTCTATATGGAGACGGGCCTGGCTAAGGAACAGCAAAAGGCCATCCTTTGCGTGATCCCCCAGCGCAAGCTCTACGCCGCCAACGCCCTGATCCAACAGGTAGACCCAGGGGCGTTTACCATGATCTCCCGGGTCAAAGAGGTAAGAGGCCGGGGCTTTTCCCTGGATCGTGTGCCGGCTGTGCCTCAGGAACCAGCCTCCCGGGAAAACTAGCCTATCCATAGTTTCCCCCATGGACGTCCTTGGGCGGGTAGCAAAAGGGGCGCCTTGCAGAACTTGCCTGCAAGGCGCCCCTTTCGGTTGCTGGGTTGACCGGCTGCCATGGGCGCTCTATTTGTGAAGCCCATCCGTTGCATCCCCCCATCCCTTTCTTCAATATGGCGCCTTCCTCTTTGCGCCGACTCCTGCCTGGCTCAATAGGCTTTTGCGATGCTGCGGATGTGCTTGAGCTCGCTGGGGGAGGTGATGGGGGATATGGTGAACTCCTCCACATGCATTCCCGGCACCGGCTGCACGAAAATGGAATGGCCGGGGGCGCTGGGAAGCAACGGCGCTTCCTGGGTGCTATTCTCCTGGATCATCTCCGCCACGGAAGGGTTGACCCGCACCAAGTAGGAACAGTTTTCCCCCTCCGCCAGGGCGCGCATGAGCTTTTTGCGCACCTTGAGGATCATGGTTTCCTGGGAAAGCACCTTCCCATCCCCCCCGCAATAGGGACAAGGGGCCTGCAGGGTGGCGGAAATGCAAGGCCGGGTCTTTTTCCGGGTCATCTCCACCAGGCCCAGCTGGGTGATCCCCAATACGTTGGACTTGGTCCGGTCCTTGCGCAGCTCGGTCCGTAAGGTATCCAACACCCGTTCCTTATCCACGATCTCATCCATGTCGATAAAATCAATGATGATGATCCCGCTGATGTCCCTGAGCCGTAGCTGCCGGGCGATCTCCTTTGCCGCCTCGCAATTGGTCTGGGTTATGGTCTCCTGCAGGGAGTCGTTGCCCACATATTTCCCCGTGTTCACGTCGATGGTGTTCAAGGCTTCGGTTTGGTCGATGACGATATAGCCGCCGTTTTTCAGCCACACCTTCCTGGCCAGGGCCTTGTCGATGGCCGTCTCCAGCTTGTAGGTATCGAACATATCCGGCACCCCTTCGTAGAGCTCCACCCGCTCCTGTAGGGCCGGGGACAGGATGCCTACGATCACCTGGATCTTCTCAAAGAACTCCCGGTCGTTGATCACCAGCCGGTGGATATCCGGGGAAAACAGATCCCTTAGGGTGCGGAACATAAGGGGTTCTTCCGCGTGGATCAGCCGGGGTGCGCTCAAAAGCCGTTCCTTTTCCTGGATCCGGTTCCACATGCGGGTCAAAAAGGCCATGTCGTTGGCAAAATCCGACACTTCCTTCCCCACCGCCGCCGTGCGGACGATCACACCCATATCCGGAGGCTTGACCCCTTCCACCGCGGACTTGAGCCGGGCCCGTTCGCTTTCGTCGTCGATCCGGCGGGACACGCCGATGTAATTTACCGTGGGCATGAGCACCAAGCTGCGTCCCGGTAGGGTGATATGGGTAGTGACCCGGGCGCCCTTGGTACCGATGGGCTCCTTGATCACCTGCACCATGATATCTTGGCCTGGCTTGAGAATGTCCTTAACATTGGGGGTCTCATCCAGTTTCTGATCCCCCTCATGGTGGCTGCCGAACTGGAACTCGCTCTTATCCAGCACGATGTCCCCCGCATACAGGAATGCGTTGCGCTCTAGGCCAATGTCTACAAACGCCGCCTGCATGCCCGGCAATACGTTTTGCACCTTGCCCTTATAAATATTGCCCACCAGACGTTCCTTGCCCCGGCGCTCGATATAGATCTCGCTGGGGGAACCGTCCTCCAGGAGCACTACCCGGGTCTGGTAGGGGTTGACGTCGATCACGATTTCCTTATGCATCTTACCTTCTTCACTTCTTCTCGCTGTACCTTAATGGGGCTAGTTTACCGGCCTTGGAGACCGCATATACGAATGCCGCTTCCCCGGGCGAGGGAGACGCCTCCCCGGGAAGCCGCGCATGCCAAGAAAAGCCTTTTCAGCCTTTCCAGTTTATCACCCTTTTGGTTTCGGGTCAATCCTGAGGGCGCGGCCAATGGGTGTTCCGCCGCCCAGCTCCCCCAGCAGGCCCAACAAGGTGGCCTCCTCCGTTTGGCCAATATCCCGCATATCGTCGTCCAGCACATGGATCACCGTATATGCGCCCGTCTGGGTTCTGCGCAGGGCGGTGGCGATGGGCATGCTCCAGTGCACGCCCACGTGGGCCACCCTAAGGCTTTCGCCCCGTTGTACCGCCCGCTGCCGCCGGAGCATGGCGTCTACCCGGGCGCCCTTCTCCCCTCGGAATTCCCGCCCAGCGGCCAAGAATAAAAAGAGGCCGAAGATGACCACCGTGGCGTTTCTTTCCCCTTGGATCAGCAGGGCGCCTCCCAACAGCAAAAGCCCCGCACCCGCCAGCAGCCCCAGCCCCGCGCAAACCCGTATGCAGGCGCGGGGGGACAGATACGGCTGCAAAAGGCAACGCAGCATCCTGCCCCCATCCAGGGGAAGAGCGGGCAGCAGATTTAGCAGGGCAATGGAAAGGTTGGCCTGTCCAAAGGCGGCCAAAAAGGGCAGGCTGCCCAAGTCCTTGGCCGCTGCGCATCCCATGGCCATCAGCAGGCTGAAAAGGGGGCCTGCCGCTGCAATGGCCAGGCCGTCCCAGCCCCCCGCCCGTTCCAATCTGGCCACAAAGCCAAAGGGCTGCAATTGGACCCGCTCCACCCGGCAACCCAGGCCCCGGGCCATGATCCCATGGGCAGCCTCGTGGAGGGAAAGGGCAAGCAAGGACGTAAGGCAAGCGGCCACATTGCCCGTAAGGATCATCCACAGCACCAATGCCAACAACAACGGGCTGCATTCGATCCCCGTATTCCCGATATATCCCAACCGGATCATTTATACCTTTGCTTTCTCCAGGCCGAAAAACGCCAGCGGGTCTGTAGGCCTGCCTGCTTCATAAACCGCCAGGTGCAAGGTGGCTTCCCCTTTTCCTAAAGTATCTCCCACCTTAAGGCTTTGGCCTACCTCCACGCTGATCTCGGATAAGCCGAAATAATATACCTCCTGGTCCTTCCCATCCAGCACCAGCCGCACATAGCTGCCCATATCCGGGTCCTCTCCCAGTTCCTTCACCTTGCAGGCTCCCGGCACGGATACCGTCTGCGGGGTCTCCAGGGTCAAGCTGGCCAGCAGGCTGTCCGGGTCCAGGCTGGCCGACGTATACGTCAGCCCCAGGGTGGGGCCGGCGGTGCTGGAAAACACCTGAATGATGCTGGGCAGGGAAACGAATTGCAGCCGGCCCAGGCTATCCGGGTCCTCCGAAGCAGCCCCTTGCTGGGAGGCCTGGGCGGAGGCGGCCACCACAGCCCCATCCGGGAAGATCGACGCGCCGCCTTCCGCCCAGCGCAGCAGCAACACCCCTGCGCAGACCACCCCGCACAGGCCCGCCTTGATCAGCATCCCGCTGGCCCGGGCCTGCCCGCCGCCCGTCCGGCGCACCCGGCCTGCCTGCCTACGGGCTGCGCTGCCCACGGCCCCGCCAAGATACCGGGGCACGCCCATGCGGCCCCTGGCCTCTCCCGAGGAAAAGCCCGTATGCTCCATCCGATCCAAAGACAAAAAAATCCCCCCTTGCACATTTCATTTCAGCATATGTGCGGGGGGCGGATTTAATGCTTTTTCGGTCGTCGCATCCATACGTTTTCCACGATGCCCACGGCTACCATATTGGTGAGCAGGTTGCTGCCTCCATAGCTGATGAAGGGCAGCGGGATGCCGGTCACCGGCATCAGGCCGATGGTCATGCCGATGTTCTCAAAAACATGGGCGGTCAGCATGCCGGTTACGCCGATCACCAGGCAAGAGGCCAGATGGTCCTTAAGCTTCATGGCCATATACAGCCAGCGGAAGATCAGCAGAAAATACAGCACGATGATGATGCTTCCGCCGATGAACCCTAAACCTTCCACAATGCCGGCAAAGATGAAGTCCGTATGCCGTTCCGGTACAAAGCGGAGCTGCGCTAAGGTTCCCTCGGAAAAAAAGCCCTTGCCGGTCAGCTGGCCGGAACCCACAGCGATCTTGGACTGGGAAACATTATAGCCATACTTGAGGGGGTCCAGCTCCGGGTCCAAAAACACCCGGATTCGCCAACGCTGCTCCTCGCTGAATAGGAACTGATAGGCCAGGGGCGCGCCCACCACCAGCATCCCCGCCGCGGCGGCAATATATCCCCAGGAGATCCGGCCCACAAAGAAGATGAACACCATGATGCACACATACACAAACGCGGTGCCAAAGTCAGGCTGGAGCAGCACCAAGATCGTGGGCACGGCGCAGATGAGCACCGCGTAGGCGATGGTCTTTATGCCGGTAAGCCGGCCGTGTTTGTCCATGCTCTGGGAAACGATCTGGGATAGGGCGATGATGATGGCGATCTTGCACAATTCCCCAGGCTGTAGGGCACGGTCCAGGGACTCCAGCTTAAACCACCCCTGGATTCCCCGCACCTTTGAGGTCACAAACAGCAGCAGGAGCAATAGGACGATGAAAAAATATGCGTATTTGATCACATATTTGTAGATCTTATAATCCAGGGCAATAACGATGAGGAACGCCGCTACCCCCACCAGGAAATTGACCGCCTGGCGCTGCACATAGGTGAGATTCAGCTTTTCCAAATAGTCGGCCAGCGCTACTTCCTCGCCGCTAAAGGGGTCTGCCATAATGCTGGTGATGCTCACCAATCCAATGGCAACCAAGGCCAGCACCAGCAATACGGTGAGCCAATCGAATTGTTTAAAAATATCCTTATCCAACATGGGCTATGCCTGCGATTCCGGGGTCGCCGTGGGTTGTAAGCCAAAAAGGCCCTTTACTTCCTCATATATGGCCAGATACTTTTCCATGGTATCCCCATATACGATGGGGCGGTTCACCCGCATGGTCTGTTCTGCCTCCTCTCCCAAGAGCAGCCTGTCCAGCTGCATGGTGGCATTGGCTGCCGCCTCATAATATGGCTCGATGCACAAGCCATATATATCGTTATCATAAAACAGGTTCAGGTTCTCATCGCTTAAGCCGCAGCCAAAAGCGGTGATGGAGATCTGGGTCAGCAGCCCCGGATTGGGGGTAGGGGCCGGGGTAGTCCCAGGTAACAGGCTGGGCTCCGGGGTCGGCGAAGGGGTGCCCTCGCTGCGGAATTGCCGGTTGGCCTGGTTACGAGCTTGGACGGAAAGAGGGGCGGATTCCCGATCCACCGCATACATACCCTTGATGTCCCGGTTGTACAGCAAATAGGCAGCCAGCTCGTCCACCGCCGCCTGGCCCTCGTTGGTGCGCTCATAGCTTACCACCTGGAATTGGGGATAATATTCCCCAATGGCCGCCTGGATCTTTTCAAATACAGGCTGCGTGCCAACCCCATACACCAGGATGCGGCCGGATTTTAGGCTGCGCTCCGTCATCCGCACCGCAATGCCCCGGGCCAGCTCCTCGATATAATCCGTATCGTCCGCCATGACGTTGCAGTCCAACCCCTCTAACGTACAAGGGTCGTAGGGCACCGCCGTGTATATCCCCGCCTGAATGGCCGCCTGCACCGCCTGGTCGTTGGCGCCCTCAGTATTTTGGATCAGCAGCCCGCCGCAGCCATCCTGAATGGCCGTTTCTACCGCCGCCAGGGCCTCCTGGCCCTGCTTGGCCCGATACAGCTTGGCAGGATATCCCAGGTTCTCCGCCGTGCGCAAAAACCCGTGCATCATCATATAGCCCGGGATCTGCCCGTCATCCTCCACGATGAACCCCAGCATTTCCCCCGGGCCGCCCAAGCCCACCGCCGGCGTAGGCGTCTCCGCCTCCTGCGCCCCCGCGCCCCCTATTTCAGGGGCGGCGGCAGGCGCTCCGCAAGCCGTCAAAAGGATGGCGCATAGCAAGATGGACAGGAATGGAACCTTTCTCACAAATCAACCTCCCATTGGAAACCCGCTTCCCCTTTGCGCCCTCGCGCCATGGGAAAGCCCTAAAGCCATGATAATGCAAAACGGCCGGTTTGTCAGCCGTTTTGCATGGATATTTACAGATTCCTCATCTTTCGCCGGGATCCGCTCCCATTAGATGATATACCGGGGGTCCTTAGCCGGCGCTGCGTCCAGCTCCGCCTTCTTGGCCTGGTAGCCGTTTTTCCCCAGCAGGGCATAGGTGGCGTTTTTGCCCTCCTCCACCCCGGGCTGGTCAAAGGCGTTGATGTTGAGCAGCTCCCCGGCAAAGGCGGTTTGCACCTCGAACAGATACAATAGCTGGCCGATGGTGAAGGGATTCACCTCCGGCAGGGTAATGGTCTTGTTCATATGCCCGCTCTTGGTGATGGCGTATTCCGTAGCCCGCTGCTCGCAGCTGATCAACTCGTTGAAGGTATGGCCGCTGAGGAAGGCCACATCCGGAATGCTGTCAAAGGCATGGGGGATGTCCACCTGGGCGCGATAGTTCTCCACTGCCAGGAAGGTGACCACTTTATCAAAGGGGCCTTCCGTATATAGCTGCACCTGGGAATGCTGGTCCGTAACACCCAGGGCCTTTACCGGAGTCTGGCCCGTATGCACCGGGTTACCTTGCAGATCCTTGTTTTTGCCCAGGGATTCTGCCCAAAGCTGGGCGTACCAATCGGAAATATACTTGAGGGAGTCCGCATAGGGCATCAGCACGCCGATGTTGCAGCCCTTCTCCATGGCCAGCACCTCCAGGGCGGCCAGCATATATGCCGGGTTCTTCCAAACGTCCGGCTCCTGGCACAGCCCGTCCATATAGGCGGCGCCCGCCAAAAGCTCCTGGATATCGATGCCGCATACCGCCGCCGCCAGCAGGCCCACCGGGCACAGTTCGCTGAACCGGCCGCCTACCCCGTCAGGCACATAGAAGGTGCGCAGCCCATGTTCCTTGGCGATCTTGATCAGGTTGCCCTTGGCCTCATCCGTGGTGGCGATCACATGGCTGGGCCAATCCTCCCCCACCGCCCGGCGCAGGGCGTCGGTAAACAGCAGCAGCTGGGCCATGGTCTCGGAGGTGCTGCCGGATTTGGTAATCACGTTGAAACAAGTCCGCTCCAGGTCGATCACCTCGAACAGGGACGCCATCCGCTCCGGGTCCACATTGTCCTCCACATACAGCTTGGGGCCGCCCCGCTTGCTATCCGGCAGATCGTTATAGCGCAAATGCCGCAAAGCCTGATGCACGGCGATGGGGCCCAGGGCGCTGCCGCCGATGCCCAGCACCACAAAGGTATCGAAATTTTCCCGCACATAGGCGGCCGCATCCAGCAGATCCTTCACGATCTGCCCTTGGTTATGGGGCAGGTTCCGCCACTTCATCCCCGTGTCGCGTTTTTCCTGCATGGCCCGGGCCGCAGCGGCATATTGGGCCTCCCGGGCTTGCAGCGCCGAAGGGTCTATGCCATATTGGCCCACGTGGGAACAGAGCATGTTGTTATAATCTACCCGGAGCTTCATGGAAGCCTGCCAATCATGATCTTCATATCGCTTCATCGATGATTTTTCCTCCCTGGTAAAATTGATCGGTTTCTGTTCTCAGTATACCACATACCCGGGGGGTTTTTGCATAGATTATTGTAAATCCTTTCCATTTTGAGGTACGCCATGCATAGAATCCGGCCCCGCAAATGTTCCTTGTCCGTTTTGCTTTTTATATGTCTTGGCATCCTGCTGCTGGGGCTGGTGGGCTATGCCCTATTTTTTCCCCGGGAATACGGGCACATGGATATCACCGTGTTGGATGCTTATTCCCTCCAGCCCGTAGAAGGGGCGGTGTTGGTATTCCCGGATGCGGGCCTATCCGTTACCACGGACCAGGTGGGCAGGGCCCAGGTTTTCGGCTTGCCCATCCAGCGGCACAGCCAACAGAACCGGCTTTTACACCAATCCCACGGGGAATGCACCCTGCTGGTATACAAGGCAGGCTATATCCCCTACGCCCTGTTTTATGTCCAAGTGACCCCGGGCCGGGTGCGCAATGGCCCCACGGTCTATCTATTCCCCCAATATGATGGCGCGCCGGAGGTGGTGACCATTGTGGAATCCCCCACCTACGACTGGGCTAAGGCGCTGGTGGAAAAATACCGTCCCCAGGAATCCGCTGACGCTCCATAAACTGCAAACAAAAACAGGCTCCTGCTGAACAGCAGGAGCTGAATCCCATTCTTCCAACAGGACGGCCCATTCATAGGGCGGAACCGTCCATGGAGCCGAAAGGCTTATTCCCCTTCCACAGGGGCCGCGCCGCCGCCCTTGCCCCGCCTGCGCCGGCGCTTTTTGCGGCGGCTGCCGGATTTTTCCATTTGGGCCCGGGCGTCGTCGTCCATGGTGCGCAGGGTGCGGGTAAGGACATAGGTCCCCTCCTCTCCCTCCTGGATTCGCAGCTTGAGCACATATTCCCCATGCTCCTCGCAAGCCGCCGTGGCCATAAACCGGCCCTCTCCCCGGGGAGTCCATGGGGTGGGTTCCAAAGGCATACCGCAGGCGGGGCAAAAACATGGCCGCGCCTGATTCTGTTCCAGGATCTCGCTAAGCAATACCATATCCATACTGCCGATCCCGCGGCGCGCACGCTTTTCCCGCCGCTCGGGCTCCGTATATTCCTGTAGCCCCCGTTCCATATCCAACGCCTTGCATACCTGCACGGTATTCAATGCATCGTTTAAAGCATCATGGGCCTGGCCGATGGGGGAGATCTCCAGCTTTTCCAGGGCAGCCGAAAGGGCCCACTGGCGATTGCCATGGGCTACCTGTTGGTCGTAGATCCGCTGCAGGTCATAGCAGGTGGGTAACCAATCCAGCTCCTGTTCATAGAGCTGTAGGTTTTCCCGGAGGATGGGCATATCGTCGGTGCCCCAGGTGATGAAGTCATAGGGCCCTTCTGCGCCGCACCAAAGTCGAAACTGCTCCAACGCTTCCGGAAAGGACAAGCCCTGCTTAAGCATCTGGTTGCTGATGCCTGTGAGCCTGCGCACCCGGCTGTTCATGCGGGTATAATAGGCAGGCTTCACGTCCAGCTTGAGCTGATCCAACTCCTGAAAGTCCGCGTCCAACTTAACGGCCCCGATCTGCACGATCTCTCCATGGAGAAATACGGGGGACTGGATGATCTTCTCCCGTATGACCGCTTGATTCCATTCTAAATCAAATACAATATGTTGCATATATATAGTTTACCACATTCCCAGGAAATATCCACCCCCTTATGTTCATTCCCAGCATTTTGCTTATTCGCCCAAGGGCTTTTCATAGCATAAGTCCGTCAATTCCTGTTCCCCCGCCCGGCAGCCCAGCCTCTCCCCGTTCCAACGATAGCCCTGCTTTTCGTAAAACCGCCGGGCCTTTTCATTGGTATCCAGCACATACAGGAAGGCCGTCCGATAGCCCATGGCCCGCAACCCTTCCTCCGCAGCCTGTAACAGGCCGCTGCCAACGCCTTGCCTCATAAAGGCAGGCCGCACATACAAAGCCTGCACATACCCGTCTCCCCGGGCAGGCACCTGGGAACCCGTTGGCGGAATAAACGCCCCGTAGGCCACCGCCCCCGCAGCCTCCGGCCCCAGCATGGCCACCCGGGCCTCCAGGCTCCCGGGCTGTAGCTGGGACGCAAAAAACGCCTACCAATGATCTGGCCGCAGCCCGTCCAGATAAGCCTGATCGATCAGGCCGCGATAGCCGGTTTGCCAGCTTTCCCAAAAGATGCTGCTGATGCAGGCCGCATCCTCTATGGTTGCCTTTCGGATTTCCATTTTCTACCCCTTTGTTTCTCCCTTTTTGCGCAACAACCGATCCCCCGGCAAGCATACCGCCAGATATGCCAGCAGGATGGACGCAGTCTTGACCCAGCCGCTGTGCGGCCCGGGCGACAGGCTCCAGATTGTCCCCAGCAAGAGCTGGCAAGGATAAATGGCCATCATCCACAGGCACCCCCGCAGATAGCAAAGCCGCCATTTCCCGCAATCCACCCCGGCTTGAAACCATTTATAGCCCAGTTGGAACCCCAGCAGGCTGAAGATCTGCATCAGGAAGCCGCTGGCCGCCACCAGCTGCGAGCGGATCACCAGCAGGCCAAACAAGCTTATAAAAAGCCCCAAAGCCTGGCCCTTGTAGGCGAGCAGGAGCCCTATTCGCCGGTTCCGATCCTCCTGGGCGTCCCGTACACCGGCATGGGAATCCGGCATGGATTCCTCCCCCAACAACAGGGAATCCGTGCTGACGCCAAACGCCCGGCTCAGGGCCACAAGGTTTGCACCGTCCGGCATGGCCTGCCCTGCCTCCCATTTGGAGACCGCCTGCCGGGATACTTTCAAAGCCTGCGCCAATTGTTCCTGGGTCCAGCCCCGGCTCCGTCGCAGGGTTTGAATCCGCGGGCCGATCTGCATTGCTCATCGCCTCCCTTTCGTCTAAAAGTATACCCGGTTTCCTTCCATCGGTCTATCCATATGCCTTGGCATCCCGGCAACTAAAGTTTACATCCTCGCCTTTTCCCTGACTTTTCGCCAAATGTAGGCTTTGGCCTTCCCCCTCTCCCCCGCTTCTCCATGGGCCGGCCCTTGCGTTGCTGGAACATATTGGGTACAATGGGGTTGAATGAGCCAAGGAGGATATGCAATGCTGAATTCTACCGACGCCGCCCTGTTTGCCCAGTCCTTTGCCCCCTGGGATCGACTTTCTCCCCAGGAGCAGGCTTTTTTAACAGAACACGCGACCTTGATGCACTATAAAAAAGGCGCCAACCTCCATAGCGGCGACGCGGAATGTCTGGGCCTTCTGATCCTGAAAAACGGCGCCCTACGCACCTATTTGCTCTCCGAGGACGGCAGGGAGATCACCCTATACCGGATGGGACCTGGGGAGGCCTGCGTATTGTCCGCCTCCTGCGTGATCTCTGCCATCACCTTTGACGTACACATCGACGCGGAGGAGGATACCCAGCTCTTTTTGGTGGCCGCCCCTGCCTTCGCTACCCTGTCCCAACAGAATATCTACGTGGAATGTTGGAGCTACCGGGTGGCCACAGAGCGTTTTTCAGACGTGATCTGGGCCTTGCAACAGGTGCTGTTCATGCGGATGGACCAGCGGCTTGCGGTCTTTTTATTGGACGCCCTTTCCCGCACCCAAGGGGATACCATCAAGATCACCCACGAACAGGCTGCCCGCTACATCGGCAGCGCCCGGGAAGTGGTGTCCCGTATGCTGAAATACTTTGCCGCCGAAGGCGTCGTGGAGGTGTCCCGGGGCTGGATCCGGGTCCTGGACCGGGAAAAGCTGCGCAAGCTGGCGGCATAGGCTTTCTTTTTGTGGAGCAGGTCGCCCCTGGGGCCCGCGGGGGGGCGGCGGGCGCGCACAGCGCGCACAACCGTCCGGGCGGGGCCTGCGGCCCCGCCCGGACAGTTGGTTTTTGAGGCCGGGGGGCCGAAGGCTCCCCGGCCTCAAAAACGCCGCCGCCCCCCCGCGGGCCTGACGCCACGCCAAAAGGCAGCGGAGATCCGCTGCCCCTTGGGTATACCATGCGGCGCAAGGCCGGTTCGTTTATTCTCCCAGGATCATGCCGATACCCTGCTCCAGGGCGCTCTGGTCCAGCGCGCCTTGGCCATAGGCCACCACGCCTCCCTGGGCGTCGATGAAATAGGTGGTGGGAATGGATACCACCCCATAGCCTGCGGCGGCCTCCTGCTGGGTGTCGAAGTAAACGGGGAAGGTATACCCCTGCTCTTCAATATAGGCTTTGGCCGTATCTACGGTTTCCCGGCTGCCGTCCGTCATATTCACCATCATGAAGGCCACTTTGCCTTCGTAGGTTTTGCTGGCTTCTTCAAAGTCCGGCATTTCACTCTTGCAGGGCGGGCACCAGCTGGCCCAGAAGTTCAACACCACCGGCGTGCCCTGCATATCGGAAAGGCGCACTTCCTGGCCATCCGTATCCAGCACGGTAAAGTCCGGGGCCGCAGGGGCTTCCTCCTGGGCAGGCGCTTCCGTTTCTGCCGGGGTTTCTTCCTCCGCCTGGGGGGATGCCTCCGGAGCCTGTGTTTCCTGGGTGCCGGATATGCTGCCCGCTTCCTGGGTCACCACGATGGAATCCCGGGCCACCTGGCTGCTCAGCTGATTATATAGAATGTACGCGCCGCCCAACAGCAAGACGAATACCAACACCAATAGCAATGTTTTCTTATTTTTGTTCATAACGCCTCCTTAGCTTAAGCCCGCCAGCAGCCTGCCCAGCATACCGGTTGCCATCAGGACGCCCACCAGGATCAGCAGCCCGCCGCAGATCAGATTCACGGTGCGATAGTTCCGCTTGATGAAATCGAAGGTGCCCTTCAGCTTGTCGATGAGGACCGCGCTGAGGATAAAGGGAACCCCCAGGCCCAGGGAGTAGCACAGGAGCATCAGCACCCCGGCCAGCACATGGCCCTGCTGGGAAGCCAGCATCAAGGCGGAGCCCAGGAAGGCGCCTACGCAGGGCGTCCAGCCCAGGGAAAACACCACGCCGAACAAGGCGGCGGAGAAGAAGCCCATGTTATTCACGTTGACGGAGCGCTGGGAACCTTTGAAAATGTTCACCTTGATCACGTCCATAAAGCACAGGCCGAAGAAGATCACCACCAGGCCGGATACGATGTTTACAGCGGTTTGGTGGGATTTTAGGAAGCTGCCCAGGGTACCGGCCAGGGCGCCCATGGCGGTAAACACCAGGGTAAAGCCCAGCACAAAGCCCAGGGCGCAGACCAGGGTCTTTTTGGTATCCCGCTCCTCGCCCCCGGCAAAATAGGAAATATAGACCGGGATCATGGGAAGCAGGCAGGGGGAAATGAAGGTGATCATTCCCTCCAGGAACGAAATCAGATATTGCATCGCCTCAACCTTTCTCCGGCGCCGCCGCCACGGAAAGCAGCAGGCCGATCACCCCGCCGTACAGGGTGGAAATATAGGGGCTGGATGTGATGGCGCAGCCGCCGCTGCAGCCGATGAATCGATAGTAGGCATAGCCTGCCAGGCAGCCGGCTATGCCCAGGATTGCCGGCAATCGCCATCTGCGGGGCTTGGGATGCTGCATAGGCGCTTAGACCTTGAGCATATCCAGGATATCATCCTTGGGCCGGGCGCCCACGGAGGAATGGACCACCTTGCCGTCCTTGATGACCACCAGCATGGGGATGCTCATGACCCGGAATTTCTTGGCCAGCTCCATCTCCTCGTCCACGTTCACCTTGCCCACCTTGGCGTGGGTCACTTCATTGGCCACCTCGTCCACCAGAGGGGATACCATCCGGCAGGGACCGCACCAGGGCGCCCAGAAATCCAGCAGCACCGGCTTATCGGATTGCATAACTTCCTTTTCAAAGTTTTCTTTGGTTATGATCAGCGCAGACATCGTTCATTCTCCTTTTCTTAGTTTCTCTTGGTTGTTGGCCTTATTATACCCTTTTGCGCCCCGGCCTTCCGTGACCCAGTCACAAAAGGACAATTTTTTTTATTCTCCCGGCTGAAACACCCCGGTCTGCAAATATTTGGCGAAGGCTTCCGGCTGCATGGTATCGATCCCCAGCTTTGCGGGGGTACAGCCCACCTGGTACCAATCCACCCCATGGATGGTTTGAAACAGTTGGACGATGGCGTCGGTTTTGGGCATGGCTACCCCGGCCCATCTGCCAAGATGTACCCAGGGCACCAAGCCATAGGGAATATCCTCCGTCAGATACCGATGTTCCAGGTCATTGGGGCCCCGGATCACCGTATGGGTGATGTTCCCATGGATGGCCATATACAGCTGCTGCCAGGTATAGTCCGCCGGGATGTGGGCGAAGTCCGCCACCGGCTGCAGATCCTCATATCCCAAAGCCTTGGCCACAGCCACCCGCTCCCGGTCCACCGCCAAAGCCAGCTTCGCCGCCGCCGGGGTAAAACCGTGCTCATACAAAAAGAAATCCACATCCGGCCGCTCGATGCTGCTGGCGTTCACCAAACAGGGCCCCGGATGCAAGGCTGGGTTCACCAGCGACAGGCCGCAGGCTACCACATCCCGCTCCAGCCGGCCGATGTCAAACAGGTCCGCCTGGAGCCTGGGCAGCAGGTCCGGCCCGGCGGAAGCGGGCATACAGGCCACGTTCACCACGTTGCGCCCGAATACCGTTACCTGGCCGTCCCCGGTCAACCGGGCCCCATAGGGTAGGTTGTTGGTTTCCACGATGACAGGCGCGGGCGCTTCCGCCCAAATGCGCCGCATCTGTAGCGACCCGAACGCGCCCGGGCAAAGCACCAATACCTGGTTGGGGTCCAACAACCCCTTGAGCATATGGCCATAGGTCTCATGGCTGTAGGCCGGGGCCGCCAGGCATACGTAATCCGCCCCGGCCACTGCCTTTGCCAGCTCGTCGGTCACCAGTTCCAGCCGGGCTGTGCCGGAAAACGCGCCGGAAACCTGGATCTCCCCGGTCTCAAACACCTGCCTGGCCCGCCGGCGCCGGTAATACATCCGTACCCGGTGCCCTCGCAGCGCCAGGTCCGCCGCCAAAGCGTGTGCCCCATTGCCGCCCCCCAGGACGGCAATCGCTCTGCTGTCGGTTTCTTCCCGCATCGATGCCTCCCTTACCCTGCTGCCGGAGGCTGGACGGCCCCATGTTCAATCAAAAATGCGTCCAATACCTCCGCCGCTCCCAGAATCACCCGCTCGCAGTTGCCGTCGGGTATCCGGTATAGCTCCTTGAGCCGGCTGCAATCGCACCGGTAGCAATCCATCCGCTCCACAAACCGCTTGACGAATTCCACGCTCAAAGGTTTGATCTTTCCTTCCGGCTCGTGGGCCCGGTCCCGGACGAAGAAATGGCTGAGCACCCCTATGCTGGCCGTAACCGCCCCGCACATCTCCCCAACCGCCATGCCGCCGCCCATGCCGGCAAACAGCTTTAGGCTCTCCTTGCTAAGGCCCATCCCATAGGCTTGATTCGCCCCATAGATGATGCGCTCCGCGCAGTTGTACCCTTCCTCCAGGCCAAAGCCCTGTTCCAATAATTCCTTTAGCATCCTTATCCTCTCCTTTGTTTATTCCCTGGGTACGTTGTCCCCTTGTATTACGCTTATATGCTAAGGTTTCTCGCATCCGCCCCGTTGATGGGGCGCAGCACCCGGCAAGGGTTCCCCACCGCCAGCACGTTTGCCGGGATATCCTTGGTCACCACGCTGCCCGCGCCGATCACCGCGCCATCCCCAATTTGCACCCCCGGCAGGACGATCACCCCGCCCCCCAGCCAACATCCGTTCCCGATGCGGATGGGCAGGGCATAGGTGCGGCAAAAGTATGCCGTTGCGTCCGGCTCCCAGCCGGGGGTCAGCCTTTGGGCCAGCTCCACCGGATGGGCGGCGGTATAAAGCTGCACATTGGAGGCGATCAAAACTTGATCTCCGATGGTAATGGCGTTGCAATCCACAAAGGTACAGTTCATATTGACCGATACGTTGTTGCCTATGTGAATATTCCTCCCATAGTCGCAGAGAAACGGCTGGGCGATGGAAACATGATCGCCCATGGAGCCCAGCAACTGGCGCAGAATGGCTTCCTTTTCCCGCTTCTGATCATATTGCAGGCTGTTGTACCCTTGCAACAGCTTGCGGGCCCGGCCCTTCATCTCCAGGAATACCGGGTCGTGGCAGTTGTAATATTCCCCTGCCAGGCATTTTTCCAGTTCCGTCATCTCTCTCCTCCTAGCGGCGGCCATGATTTGGGTACAATTATCTTTATTATACAATGTCCTGCTGGGTTTTGTAATGGCCGGCTGGAAAATCCCTCCCCCATCCCCCTGATTCTTGACACTTGCGCCCCTTGCCGTTAAGATGAAGGCAGCAAGAAGCAAAGCTCTTAAGAAAGGCGGCGCCGCGATGAAACGATATCTCCAGCTTGTATTGCTGTTGGCCCCTCTAGTCTGCCTGCTGGGTTGCCAATCCGCTCAAGAAGCCTTACCTGACCTATTGCCTAAGGATGGGCCGGTGGAACGGCTTTATTTGACCCATACCCTAGGGGGCGAATCCCACAGCCAGGTCCTGGAGGGGGATGCTTGCCGGGAGCTGGTAGCTTGGATCGCCCAGCTGGATTTCCAGCCGGTTGCCTTTGCGCAAGGGGCTTCCCCCGGGGACGCGGAGGGCGGGGAGGTCTACGACATCGCCTTGGAGCAAGGCGGCGCCTCCTGCTTTTCCTATGTCATCACAGGGGATGCGGCTTTTATTTTGGCGGATGGGGCCTGGTATGCCGTCCAGGATCCCTCCCCGCCCCCCGCAGGCGGCGTCCCGGCGGAATGAACCGGGGTTAGGGGCGGTGGCATAGGGAACCATCGCTCTTTTTTCCCGCGTTTTTCCCGCCTGGGCCTTGATTTTGGCCGGCTTTCCCGATTATACTAATGCATGTATGTTTGCCGTCTATCGGTTCCGTCCCCTTTGGCCGGTGGGGCGATAGACCTGCGGATGACGCTTGAAAGGAGCCGCCTATGGCCGGAAAACCCCTTCCCTTTTCCCTGGAGCAGCTTCGCTCCATCGTGGAACAATATCCAACCCCCTTCCACCTGTATGACGCGGGCGGCATCCGCCGCTGCATCCGGGGCTTACAGGCCGCCTTTGGCTGGAACCCTGGGTTCCGGGAATACTTTGCCGTAAAGGCCACCCCCACCCCCGGTATCCTGGCCTTGCTGCGGGACCTAGGCTGCGGCATGGACTGCGCCTCCATGACGGAATTGATGCTGTGCCAGCGGCTGGGCATCACCGGGGACCGGATCATGTTCAGTTCCAACGATACCCCAGGGGAGGAATATGCCTACGCCCGGTCCCTGGGAGCTATCATCAACCTGGACGACTTGACCCATGTGCCATATCTAGCCGCCCACGGCGGCATCCCCCAAACCGTTTGCTGCCGCTATAACCCCGGCCATTTTTCCCTGGATCGCAACGCCATTATGGGGAATTTGCAGGATTCCAAATTCGGCATGACCAAGGATCAATTGCTGGAGGCCTTCGCCATGCTCAAGTCCATGGGCGCCCAGCGCTTTGGCATCCATGCCATGCTCATCAGCTGCTCCCTGGACCCCGCCTATTTCCCCGTGCTGCTGGAGGATCTTTTGCAGCTGGCCCTGGAGGCCCGGGCCTATGCCGGGGTGGAGGTGAGCTTCATCGACCTGTCCGGCGGCGTGGGCATCCCCTACCGGCCGGAGGAGGAGCCGGTGGATATGGAGGCGGTGGGCGTACAGGTGCGCAAGGTCTATGACCGGCTGGCCATGCCCAACGGCCTATCCCCCCGGCTGTATATGGAGCTGGGCCGGTATGTGACCGGGCCCTATGGATATCTGATCACCACCGCCCTGCATGAAAAAAAGACCCACAAGCATTACCTGGGCCTGGACGCCTCCGCCTGCGACCTGATGCGGCCCGCCCTCTACGGGGCGTACCACCACATCACCGTGCCGGCCAAGGCGCATTTGCCTGGGGACACCCTGTACGACGTGACCGGTTCCCTGTGCGAAAACAATGACAAGTTCGCCGTGGACCGGCTGCTGCCCCAGGTGGAAATGGGGGATCTGGTGGTGATCCACGATACCGGCGCCCACGGCCGCTCCATGGGCTACAACTACAACGGCAAGCTGCGCTGCGGGGAGCTATTGCTGGAAGAGGATGGCAGCGTGCAGCTTCTGCGCCGGCCGGAAACCCCCAAGGATTATTTTGCCACGCTGGACCATACCGGCTTGTTTGACGACCTGGATTGACGGCGCCGCAACGTGGATAGAGGGCCGCAACCCCCGGCTGGGGTGGCGGCCCTTTTTTCATGCCGGCGGGCAGGGCCTATGCCGCCCCTTTGCGGGGCCCGTTTTTTCGCCTTTTTTCCTGAAGAAAATCCTCTTTTTTCGTTGCGGCTCGTCATTTTTTGTAGAAAGGCTTGCCTCCGCTTGCCAAATCGGATTTCCCCAGTATATACTTGCGTTACACATTTCATTGCAGGATTTGTTTCTTATTTATTTTAGGAAAGGGGGGGATCTATGTGTACGGCACCTTTGTCCCGGCGGACGTTTTGCGGGAGCTGGGTATGCAGCCCAGGTACAAGGGCTATGCCTATCTGCTCTTTATTCTCCAGAAGACCGAAGCAAAGCCGGAGTTGATGTACCGTCTCTCTCAGGAATTATATCCCATGGTCCTGGCGCATTTTGATATCCCCAAGCAGAACCTAGAACGCAATATCCGCTTCGCCATCAAGCGCACCTGGGAATCCGGCAATAAAGCTGCCATCCGCAGGCTGTTCGGCGCCTATTCCGTCCAGGACGCCCCCAGCGTCACCGAGTTTATCACCATCCTCACCGAATGCATGCTCTGCCACCGCAGCAAAAAGGCCGGCGCCCGCCGGGCTCGCTGACGGCAGGGCTTGCAAAGGATGGAAAAGCCATGTATCATTATGCCATGGAAGGAAACCTTATGAAGCGGCAACGCATCCAATATCTATGGGGTATGCTGGCCCTTATGCTGCTGGTCTATATCCTGCTGCACGACTTGCTGGGGGGCACCCTGTTCGCCCACGAGCCTCTGGATAGCTATACCCTGCAAGCCTTGGCCTGGCGGGAAGGCCGCCTAAGCCTGGGGCAGGATTATCCCTGGTTGGAGCTGGCCATCTACCAGGGGGATTGGTATGTTTCCTTCCCCCCCTTCCCCAGCGTGGTCATGCTGCCTTTGACCTATCTCTTTGGGGAAAATACCCCCAACAACCTGTTGATCATCCTCTACGCCATGGGTACGGCTGCCTTAGCCTATCTTTGCCTGTGCCGCCGGGGGGTCAAGCCCCCTGCCGCCGCCTTCCTGGGCCTGTTCTATGTGCTGGGCTCCAATATGTGCTGGATGAGCACCTCCGGCGGGGTATGGTTCCAGGCCCAGGCCCTGAATATGCTGCTGCTTACCGGCTGCCTCCTGGCTGCCCTGGACGGCCATCGGGCGACCGCCTACGCCCTAGTGGCCTTGGCCGTGGGCTGCCGGCCCTTTTCCATCTGCGCCTTTTTGCCCCTGTTCGTCTACTTTTACCAGGCGGACCGGAAGGCCGGCCTCTCCCCCTGGGGCTGCCTGAAAAAGCAGCTGCCCTGCCTGATCCTGCCCGCCTGCATCGGCGGCGGGTATATGTGGTATAACTATGCCCGGTTCGGCAACCCGCTGGAGTTTGGCCACAACTACCTGCCGGAATTTTTAGAAGCCCCCGACGGCCAATTCCACCTTTCCTATCTGCTGGAAAACCTGCGCAATATCCTTTTGCGCCCCGTCACCATAACCGCCGGCGGCCGCCTGGAATTTCCCTACTTCAACGGGTTCCTGTTCTATGTGGCCAATCCCCTGTACCTATTGCTGTTCATACAGGTGTTCCGGGATGGGCGGGCCAAGCACATGGATGGGTTGCGGTGGGCGCTGCTATTGGCCATGGCGGCGGAGCTGCTGCTGCTCTGCGTCCACAAAACCTTTGGCGGCTGGCAATTCGGCGCCCGCTATACGGTGGATATGCTGCCCATGGTCCTGGCATATCTGCTCCTGCAAAAGGACCGGCCCCTTCCCTTCCACGAAAAGGCCATCGGCCTGTTCGCCATCGCCTTCAACCTATATGGGGCTCTGGCTATGACCTTCCTCTTTGCCTGAGGGATCAGGCTTCCATAAAAAAATTGCCGCAACCCTGCGGCGGAAAAAAAGGAGAGCATTCCATGGTAGTAATTGAAATGGAAAACGGCGGCGTTATCAAGCTGGAGCTGGACGCCACCGCCGCCCCCAACACGGTGCGCAACTTTAAGTCCCTGGTTTCCAAGGGCTTTTACGACGGCCTGCTGTTCCACCGGGTCATATCCGGCTTCATGATCCAGGGCGGCTGCCCCCAGGGTACCGGCATGGGCGGCCCCGGCTATCAGATCCGGGGAGAATTCACCCAAAACGGCTTCCCCAATCCCCTGCGTCATGACCGGGGCGTGATCTCCATGGCCCGGGCCGCCCATCCGGATTCCGCCGGCTCCCAGTTCTTCATCATGCACAAGGACGGCAATTTCCTGGATGGCCAATACGCTGCCTTTGGCAAGGTGATCGAAGGCATGGATGTGGTGGACGCCATTGCCGCCGTCCCCACCAGCCCGGCTGACCGGCCCCTTACCCCGGTGCGGATCAAATCCATCACCCTGGTGGACGAAACCTGCGACGAGGAGCCGGAAACGGTATAATCCCCCCGGCCTCTTGGCACACTAAGCCCATGAGAATGGGCGTCCAACAATTAAAAGATTTTTTAGACGCGCCCCCGGCTCAGCCCGAGAGCGCGTCTTATTCCTTTGTGGAGGAGCCTTACGCCGCCTATTTGCAGGCCGTGGCCCCCACGTCCCAGGAGCTGGCGCTACAACGGGACAATCCTCCGTTGGCCTTGCCCCGGTTTATTCTGTTGTTCCAGGGGGATTGGACCCCCGCCGACCGGGAACGGACCATGGCGTCCCTCAAGGCCCAATCCTACGACCGCTTTCAAACCGCTACCCTGCCGGAAACCGGCGACGGGGACTATTTCCTATATCTTTGGCCGGGGGATACGTTGGCCCCGGACGCCCTGTATCATTTTGCCCGAGCCGCCGCAGGGGGCGCGGACCTGATCTACGGGGACGAGGATTTTCTCTATCCCCATCCTCCCTGCTGCCGCGTCCCCTTCCTCAAAAGCGCCCCCAGCCTCATCACCCAATGGAGCTTTGATATGCTCTCCTGCGGGGTCGCCGTACACCGGAACCTGCTAACGCAAGTGGGCCCTATGGCGGGAGCCTCCGCCGAGGCCCGCTATGCCTTCAACCTAAAAGCCCTGGCCGCCAGCCGCCGGGCGGTACACATCCCCAGGCCCTTGTATACCCTATTCCAAGACCGCCGGCCCGGCCCCTCGGCCGTCGCCCTGTTGGAAACGGCCTTGGGCGGCCAAGAGCGGGCGGCTTGCGGCCAATGGCCCGGCAGCTTTCGTGTATGGGCCCCGGTTGGAAACAAGCCTTCTTTTTCCATTGTGATTCCCAACCGGAACAACTGCGCCGGCCTTCGTAGGCTCCTGGAAAGCCTGGAAGCCTATACCGTCCTGCCCCCCTGCGCCATTCGCATTGTGGATCTGGGCAGCCGGGATGCCACCACCCTGCGGTATTACCAGCTTCTAAAAAAGAACCGGGCGGCGCAGATCCTCTTTCCTGGAGAGGGCAACCTTTCCCGGGGCCTGAACCTGGCTGCCCGTTCCACCAGCGCGGATACCCTAGTTTTCCTCAGCCCTGGGGTGGAGATCCTGTCCCCCGGCTGGGTGGGCCGGCTGCTGGAGCAGCTGAACCGGCCTGGAGTGGGCGCCGCCGGGGGAAAGCTGGTGGACGAAGCGGGGAAGCTGCTATTTACCGGCGGCGTGGTCGGGATCGAGGGGTGGACAGGCAGCTTTTACGCCGGCCAGGGGGACGACACGGATCGCCTAAGGAAAAACCGGCTGGTCAACAGCATCCGGGCGGTTTCCTACCTATCCCTGGCGTGTTTGGCCATTCCGGCAAGGGTGTTCTGGAACGTGGGGGGCTTTGATGAAAGCTTTTCCCAAGCGGGGCTGGATGTGGAGCTATGCCTGCGGCTGGGCCGGCGGGGGTTGGCCTGCGTCTATACCCCCTACACGGTTTTGCGCCACCATGGCCCCCTGCCCAGCCTGGCCCAGGCCGGACAGGGGGACCAGCGCCGGGCCTACGATGGATTGCGGGATACGCTCCTCTGGGGCGATCCCCATATCAGCCCCAACTATGACCTTTCCGCCCCCCTGCCCATCGTCTCCCCCACCCCGTACCCGCCCATCCGGCGCAATCCTTTCTTTCAGCCTTAACGCCATGGATGCGGGCGCATGGAGCCTTTCTCCTTCTTTGCCCAGCCGCTGGGTGAAAATAGGCGCTTTCGTTAGCCGCCGCAGCGTTCGCCCAAAGCATAAAATGGGAGCGCAGTTTCTGCCCTCCCTATTTTTAATCCCTTTACAGGGGGAACCGCACTTGGGCGCAGGTGCCGCCGCCCGGCGCTTCGGATAAGGATACGCTGGCATTGTGGTAGGCCGCCCCATGCTTCACGATGGACAGGCCAAGGCCCGTGCCGCCGGTCTGCTTGGAATGGCTTTTATCCACCCGGTAGAACCGCTCGAATACCTTTTCCCGGTGCTCCGGCGGGATGCCGATGCCCGTATCCGTGACCTGCAACAGGATGGCGCCGGGCTTTTTATGCACCGATACCACCACGCTGCCTTGGGGCCGGTTGTACTTAATGGCATTGTCGCACAGATTGTACACCATCTCTTCTAAAATGGACCTTACGCCAAAAACTGTGGCGGTCTCCCCATCCACCCGCAGGCTTACCTGGGCCTTCTGGGCGGCGGCTTGGAGGTGATTGCATACCCCCGCGCACAAGGCCAGCAGCTCTACCGGCTCTCGCTGGCTATCCACGACCCCTTCATCCAGGCTGGAAAGCCGGATGATATCCCGGATCAGCGCCAATAGACGGTTGGCTTCCCCGTAGATCCTGCCGGCAAAGGCGGGGATATCCTCCGGATCCACCAGGCCGTTGCGGATGATCTCCGCATAGCCGGATATGGAGGTAAGGGGGGTCTTTAACTCATGGGATACATTGGCGGAAAACTCCCGCCGTAGGGCTTCCGCCTGCTGCTTTTCCGTCACATCCAGCACCAGCAGCACCGCCCCCCGATGGCCGGGCACCGGGCTTGCATACAGGGCGTAGCTGCGGCCCCGCAGCTCCAGGATGGCGCTGGCCGGCTTGCCCGCCAGGGCCTGCTCCGCCACCTGGGCCAACTGGTCGCTGCGGTTTAGGGCGATCAGCTTCTGGCCCTGGAGTTGTTCCCCGGATACCTGAAATAGCCGGGCTGCGCTGGCATTGATGGAAAGGATATCCCCGCCCTGGCTTAGGACGATCAGCCCTTCGTTCATGTTGGCGGTAATAGCCGCCAGCTCGTTTTGGCTGTTGCGCAGGGCGCAGATCCGCTCCTGGATCTCTATTTTTTGATGCTGTAGCTTATGGAATAAGGGGGCCAATTCGTCATAGGCCTCGCAGGATTCCGGATGCTCCAGGTCAAGGCCGTTGATGGGGGCTACGATCCGCTTGGAAAGCTTGGAAGCCAATATCCCGGAGAGCAGGGCCGCCGCCAGGCCGATGAGCAGCATGGGCTGCAGCATCCCCCATAGTACGGTCAGCAGGGAGCTTTGGGTACTGGAGATCCGCAAAACTGTGCCGTCATCCAGACGCAGGGCATAATACAGGGTCTTTTCGCTCAGGGTATCGGAATAGCGGTAGCTTTCCCCCTCTTGCCCGGTCAGGGCTTCATATATTTCTTCCCGGTCGCTATGGTTTTCCAGGGTGCTGGCATCCACCTTGCTATCGTACAGCACCGTGCCGTCCGCCGCCACCCAAGTGATCCGGTTGCCGCTGGAAGGCAGGGTGGAAAGATAGTCGAGACCGTTTTGCTGGACCCCAGCCGCAATATAGGACGTGCCGTTTTTCAGCTCCCCCAGCATGTTTTCCTCAAAGGAACCGTACATTACCCCGGTGATAAGGCCCATACATACCAGCAGCACCAGTAGCGCCACCAGCAGGATGGTGCGAAAGATGCGTTTGGTCATGCCTGTCCCTCCCCGGCCCGGTAGCCTACCCCGCGAACCGTCTCCACAATGCTGGCGCCTTCGCCTAGTTTCTGGCGCAGGGTCTGCACATGCACATCCACCGTCCGGGTGCCGCCTTCATAGTCGTATCCCCACACGTCCCGCAGCAGCCTTTCCCTGGAAAATACCATGCCCCGGTTGCGCAGCAGAAAATGCAACAAATCGTACTCCTTCAAGGTAAGGGTGACGGGCTGGCCGTTTACCGTCACCTGATGCCGGCCGTCGTCCACCGTCACCGGCCCGCAGGAAAGCACCCCTTCCCCCGGCTGGGGAACCGTGCGCCGCAACAGGGCCCGTACCCGGGAGACAAGCTCCATCATGCCGAAGGGCTTGGATACATAATCGTCCGCACCGCTATCCAGGCCGATCACCTTATCGTATTCGGCCCCCTTGGCGGTGAGCATGATGATGGGCAGCTGAGCGGTATCCGGGTCCCGGCGCAGCCGCTGTAAGATGGTCAACCCATCCTCCCCGGGCAGCATGATGTCCAGCAGGACCAGGTCCGGCCGCTTGGCCTGCATGGCCTGCCAAAACGCCGTCCCATCGGTAAAACCCTGGGCAGGGAGGCCGCTTTTTTCCAGGGTGTAGATCACCAGCTCCCGGATATTGACATCGTCCTCCACATAATAGATCATACGTCCTCCTTGTTTTCTTCCGCGGTGCGATGGACGCCGGTAATGGCGTATACCACCCATTCCGCAATGTTGACGGCATGGTCGCCGATGCGCTCAAAATACTTGGCGATCATCAGAAAATCCAGGGCCTGGGAACCATTGGCAGGGTCCTCCCGGATCAGCCCGGTCAGTTCCTCCCGCACGGCGCTGAACAGGCCGTCCACCACATCGTCCGCCTGGATCACCCCCTGGGCCATTTCCAAATCCCGCCGCACAAAAGCGTCGATGCTCCGGGTGACCATGCCCATGGTGGCATCCGCCATCTTGGGCAATAGGTCCAGGGGCTTGATATAGGGGGCGCCGGAAAGGAAGATCACGATCTCGGAAATATCCGCGCTCTGGTCCCCGATCCGCTCCATATCCGTGATCATTTTCAGGGCCGCAGAGATGAGGCGAAGGTCCCGGGCCACTGGCTGCTGCTGCAACAGCAGCTTCAGGCAAAGGGCCTCGATGTCCTTCTCCTTCTGGTCCACCTCCCGGTCAAAGGCGATGGCCCGCCGGGCCTTTTGGGCGTCCTGTTCCACCAGGGCTTCCACGCTGCTCTTGATGGCGTGCTCGATGAGCGCCCCCATCTCGATCAGCTCCGTGTTCAGTTCCTGCAGCTGTGCGTCAAACCCTCTACGCATTATCCAAACCTCCCTGTAATGTAATCTTCCGTCCGCTTATCCCGGGGCAGGGAAAATACCTGGCCGGTCTCTCCGTATTCGATCACCTCGCCCAGCAGGAAAAAGGCGGTTTTGTCGGAGATTCGGGCTGCCTGCTGCATATTGTGGGTCACTATGATGATAGTATAATCCTTTTTCAGCTCCACCGCCAGGTCTTCGATCTTGGAGGTGGAAATGGGGTCCAGGGCGCTGGTGGGTTCGTCCATGAGCAGCACCTCCGGCTGTACCGCCAGGGCCCGGGCAATGCATAGCCGCTGCTGCTGGCCGCCGGATAGGCCCAGGGCGCTCTTTTTCAGCCGGTCCTTCACCTCGTCCCAGATGGCGGCGTTGCGCAGCGCCTGCTCCACGATGTCGTCCAGCTTCAGCTTGGATCGGACCCCGTGGGTGCGGGGGCCGTAGGCGATGTTGTCGTATACGCTCATGGGGAAGGGATTGGGCTTTTGAAACACCATGCCCACCCGCTTGCGCAGCAGGTTCACGTCCATGTTGCCGTAAATATCCGCCTCGTCCAGCAGCACCTTCCCGGTGATGCGGCAGCCCTCCACCAGGTCGTTCATCCGGTTGAGGGTCTTGAGCAGGGTGGATTTTCCGCAGCCCGAGGGCCCGATAAAGGCGGTGATCTCCTTTTCCCCCAGGTGCAGCTCCACGTCCTTGAGGGCGTGGAAATCCCCATAGTAGAGGTTCAGATCTTGAATGGTGAATTTATCCATGGTTTATCCTTTCGTTATGCTTTTAGCCAGCCTGCTGGAAAGGGCGTTGATGCCCACCACGATCAGCAGCAACACCACGGCGGTGGCATAGGTTTGGTCGATATAGAGCCCTTCGCTGGATAAAGCGTACATATGCACTGCCAGGGTCCGGGTGGAGCTAAAGAGGCTATCCGGCACCTTAGCCACCGTGCCCGCGGTGTAAATCAGGGCGGCGCTTTCCCCCACGATCCTACCCATGGCCAGGATCACCCCGGCAAAGATACCCGGCAGGGCCGAAGGCAATACGATCTTCCACACGGTGCGCAGCCTGCCCGCGCCCAGGCCAAAGCTGCCTTCCCGGTAGCTTTCCGGCACCGCCAATAGGGCTTCCTCGGTGGTGCGCAAAATGGTGGGCAGCACCATGATGGACAGGGTCATGGCGCCAGAAATTAGGCTGAGCTTCAGCTTAAGGGCGGTCACGAAAAACAGCATGCCGAACAGGCCGTATACGATGGAAGGAATGCCCGAAAGGGTCTCCGCTGTAATGCGGATCAGGGATACCAGCTTATTGCCCCGGCCGGTATATTCCGTAAGGTAAATGGCCGCGCCAATGCCCAGGGGCAGGCTGACCGCCAAGGCCAGCAGGATCATCAGAAGGGTGTTGATGAGGGCGGGCATCAGGGACACATTTTCGCTGGTATATTCCCAGGCAAACAGGCTGGGGGAAAGATGGGGAACGCCTTTGAACAGGATATACCCCACCAGGAACACCAACACAAAGCAGGTGAGGGCGGCGGCAAAGCGTACCAGGAACTTTAAAACCCGGGATACTGTGCGCTGATCCAGCAGCCGCTGGAACAGCCGGCCCAATCCACGCCTTATGGCCGCGAAGGGCCGTGGGGAGCCATGTTGTAGGGCTTTCTTCATACCTGTTTCCTCCTTTTAAGCAGGGAGAAGCTCACGTTGATGATGAGGATAAAGGTGAAGAGCACCACCGCCGTAGCGATCAGGGCCTCCCGGTGAAGGTCCGCCGCATAGCCCATCTCGATGACGATGTTGGCGGTCAGGGTCCGCACCCCCTTGAGGATGCTGTCCGGGATACGGGGCTGGTTGCCCGCCACCATGATCACCGCCATGGTCTCGCCGATGGCCCGGCCGATGCCCAGGATCACCCCAGCCAACACGCCGCTTTTGGCGGCGGGCAGCATGATGGCGAACACGCTGCGCTCATGGGTGGCGCCCAGGGCCAGGGAGCCTTCATAATAGCTTTGGGAAACCGCGTCCAGGGCGGATTTGCTCACGGTGATGATGGTGGGCAGGATCATGATCCCCAGCAGGATGGAAGCGGTAAGGATGCAGCTGCCGTTGCTGCGGGGCAGCCGGTCCACCAGGGGGACGATGACCACCAGGCCGAAAAAGCCGTATACCACAGAAGGGATGCCCGCCAACAGTTCCACGGCGGGCTGTAGAACCCTAAGGGTACGCTTGCTGGCAAAGAACGCCATATACATGGCCGTCATAATCCCAACGGGTACCCCCAGCAATACGGCGCCCGCAGTTACGTACACGCTGCCCAATATCATGGGGAAGATGCCGTATAGGCCGTTGCTGGGCCGCCAGGTGGTGCCCAGCAGAAAGTCCCCCAGGCCGATCTCCGCCATGGCGGGTATGCCGTTGGCAAAGAGGAAAATACAGATCAACGCCACGGCCAGAATGGATACGCAGGCCACCAGCAGAAAAACGATCTTTGCCAACGTCTCTTTGATGGAATTCATGGATGCTCCTTTCGAGGCATTGCATTACGCACAGATGGGGACGGCTGCACGCCGCCCCCGGTTTGTGGTTGACTGGGTTAGCCCAGGATCTCGCTCCACTCGGTGACCTCGCCGGTGAAGATGCTGCGCACCTGCTCTACGCTCAGGTTGGAAACCGGGCTAGCGTTGTTCACGATCACCGCGATCCCGTCCATGGCGATTACCGTGGGGGTCAAGCCGCCCTCCAGCTCGCTGTCCTTCAGGGCTCGGGAAGCCATGCCGATGTCACAGGTGCCTTCCATGGCCATGTTCATGCCGGTGGAAGAGTCGCTCTGCTGCACTTCGATGGTGGCGTTGGGGTTCACCGCCTGATAGCCTTCCGCCAGCTTCTCCATCACAGGGGTGACGGAGGAGGAACCAGCCACAACCACGTTGCCAGCCGGGGCGGAACCAGCGTAGGCGGCAGCATCATCCGCTACGGTGATGTAGCCGTTCTCCGCTACGATGGCCTGGCCTTCCGCGCTCATGATGTAGGCCACAAAGTCCGCAGCCACTTCGCTCAGGCCTTCCTTGGTGGCGATGTTGAAGGGACGGGATACGGCGTAGCTGCCGTTCTTGATGTTTTCTACCGTGGCGTCTACCCCCTCGATCTGAACGGCCTTCACGGTGTCGTTCAGGGAGCCAAGGGAGATATAGCCGATGGCATATTCATTGCCGCCAACCGTGGTCATGACCACAGAGGTACTGTTGCTGATGTTGGCTTCCACGGTGGTCATATCCACCTTATTGCCAGACGCGTCTTCCTGCTCTACCCCGAACAGCTCGATAAAGGCGCTCCGGGTACCGCTGCCCTCTTCCCGGGAAACAACGGTGATCAGTTCGTTGGTGTCAAAGTCGCTTGCAGCGGCAGGGGCTTCGGAAGCGGGAGCTTCAGAGGCAGGGGCTTCTGTGGCGGGGGCTTCCGCAGCAGGGGTTTCCGTTTCCGCAGGCTGTGCGGCGCAAGCGCCGGCGATGACCAGCATGGCAACAGCCATTATCATAGCTGCAATTTTCCGGATGTTCTTCATTTCTTATTTTCCTCCTTGCGTTTTTCACATTTCTTTTTTACGAGTCTAGGATACCCGGTCTTGGTCAAAATGAAATACCATATTTGTCAAACCTGTGTAAAATACATATTCCCCCAGCGCGGCAGGCTGGGGTTGTCTTTTGTCCGCGCTATGATATAGTTATGTATGTATGGGCCATTGCCCAGCAAGAAGGGAGCGAGAGAAGATGCTACAATATCGGATCGCAGACCGGCTTATCCCGGTGGAAAACAGGGAGACCGCCCAGGTGATCGTGTTGGATCGGGAGGAACAAACGCCTTGCCCCCTGCCCGGGGGTATGGATCTTAGCAGCCTGCCCGCCGGCGAAGCCGCCTGGACGCCCAGGCTCTCCTTTGGCGCGGGGCACGTTTCCGGCAGCCTGGCCTTGGCCCAGCGGGAAAAGGGCGAAGCAGGCCCTCGGATCTCCTTTGGCTTATGGCCCAAGGGACTTCTACTATTGGATGAAAGCGGCGCCGCCAGCCAGATCCTTTCCAACATGGCGGATCATGCGATCTGGAAGCATCCCGCCAGCCCGGCCCAGGTGTTTTGCCGGCTGCTAGAAGGCCTAGCCGACGGAGACGGCGCCTTGCTGCGGGAGGCGGAGTCTAGCCTGGAAGCCCTGGAAGAAGATGTGCTGGGAGAAAAACTGGACGGTTTAAGCGAACGGATGCTCCCCCTGCGCAAGCAGATCGGCCGGCTGCTGCTGCAATACGGCCGCTTGTCGGATCTGGGAGAGCAGCTCGCCCAGGCCGGAGACGCTTATTTTTCCAAAACCGAAACGCTGGCCTTTCAGGGGTTTGGAAACCGGGCTGCCCGGCTGGAGGATCAGGCGGAACATCTACGGGAATATGCGGCGCAGATCTGGGAGACCTACCAGGCTGCCATCGATATCCGGCAAAATCGGGTGATGCAGCTGCTTACCGTGGTGACCACCATTTTCATGCCCCTGACCCTGATCACCGGCTGGTATGGTATGAATTTCCCGGATATGTTGGCTATCCATTGGAAATATGGCTATGGGGCCATATGCCTGCTATGTGCGGCCATTGCCCTGTTGCTGCTGTGGCTGTGCAAAAAGAAGCGCTTCCTATAACCCCCAGGGAAGCCTGCCTTGACAGGCACAATGCCAGGCTTTACAATAAAAACATATCAGTAGCCTATCCGTAAAGGAGCGCATGTCATGGGAGATTATTTAAAGCTAAAAAAGTCCAATTGTAAAAATTGTTATAAGTGCATCCGCCACTGCCCGGTGAAATCCATTAAGTTTTCCGACGACCAGGCCCATATTTTAGAAGACGATTGCATCTTATGCGGCCACTGTTTTGTAGTCTGCCCCCAAAACGCCAAACAGGTGCGGGACGACTTGCCCGCAGCAAAAGCCCTCCTACAGGGTAGCGCCCCCGTCTATGCCAGCGTCGCCCCCAGCTTTGTGGCCAACTATGAGGGCGCCACAATAGAAACCATGGAGCGGGCTTTAAAACAGCTGGGCTTTGCCGGCGTGGAGGAGACCGCCCTGGGCGCCACCCTGGTGAAGCGGGAATATGACCGTATGGCGGAAGCAGGGGATATGGATACCATCATCACTTCCTGCTGCCCCACGGTCAACCTTTTGATCCGCAAATACTATCCCGACGCCTTGCCCTATCTGGCCAAGGTCAAAACCCCCATGCAAGCCCATTGCACGGATATCAAAGCCCGGCACCCGGAAGCAAAAACCGTATTTATCGGACCATGTATTTCCAAAAAGGCGGAGGCCGATGATGTGCCCGGCCTAGTGGACTGCGTCCTTACCTACGAAGAGTTAACCGCCTGGTTGGATGAAGCGGGCATCCAAATCGAAAAAGAAGAAGCCAAAGACCAGGCCGGCCGCGCCCGTTCCTTCCCCACCTGCGGCGGCATCATCCGCTCCATGGATTGCAAAAACCAGGACTATACCTACTTTGCGGTGGACGGCATCGAAAACTGCATGCGGGTGCTGGAGGATGTGACAAAGGGCGGCGGCCGGGGCGCCTTTGTGGAGATGTCCGCCTGCGCGGGCAGCTGCGTTTCCGGCCCCATCCTGGATAAGCGCCACAGCCTGCTGCTCAGCGATTACCAGGCGGTGGACCGGTATACCCGGCCGGTGGATTTCGATATCCCCCAGCCCGACCCTCAGGTCTTGTTCCACGATTATACCAGCCTAAAGCGCAGATCCTTTGTGCCCGGCGAAACCGCCATACGGGAAGTGCTGGCTAAGATCGGCAAAGCCAGCCCGGCGGACGAACTCAACTGCGGCAGCTGCGGCTACGATACCTGCCGGGAAAAGGCCATCGCCGTCCTTTCCGGCAAGGCGGACCTGAATATGTGCCTCCCCTTCCTGCTGAGCAAGGCGGAATCCTTCTCGGATACCATCATCAAAAATACCCCCAACGCCATCCTAGTGGTCAACGAGGCCATGGAGGTGCAGCAGATCAATGCGGCTGCCTGCAAGCTGTTCAATGTGAGCGATCCCCGGAACGTATTGGGGGATCAGGTGGTGCATATCATGGACCCCATGCCCTTTATCCAAGCCTACACCCAGGAGAAAAACATCGCCCAAAAGGGCATGTATCTGGCGGATTATAAAAAATACGTAGACATCAACGTGATCTACGCCAAGAGCTACCATATCCTCATCTGTACCATGCGGGATGTGACCGAGGACGAAAAGGCCAAGGTGCAAAAGGCCGAATTGAGCCGTACCACCATCGAGATCACGGACAAGGTCATTGAAAAGCAGATGCGGGCCGTGCAGGAGATCGCCTCCCTCTTGGGCGAGACCACAGCGGAGACCAAGGTGGCCCTGACCAAGCTAAAGGAGTCGCTGGAGAATGTATGAGCTTTGTACGGATATCGGCTATGTGACCCTTACCAAAACAGGGGAACAGCTTTGCGGCGACCATGTGGAGCTGGTCCAGCAGGCGGATGGCTCCGTGGTGCTGGTGCTGGCGGATGGTCTGGGCAGCGGCGTAAAGGCCAATATCCTTTCCACCCTTACCAGCAAGATCATCTCCACCATGATCGCCAACGGCCTTACCCTGGAGGATTGCGTCAGCACCATCGCCGCCACGCTGCCGGTATGCGCGGAGCGCAAGGTGGCTTATTCCACCTTCACCATCCTGCGGATTGTGGATTGCGCGGAAGCGGAGCTGATCCAATACGATAACCCCCACACCATCCTGCTGCGGCGGGGCAAGCATGTGGATTACCCGGAGATCTGCGAAAACATCGATGGAAAAAACATCTACAAGTCCCGTATGCGCCTTTGGGAAGGGGACGTGCTGGTGGCCATGAGCGACGGGGCCCTGAACGCCAGCCAGGGCAATACCCTGAACATGGGCTGGGACCGGGCGGCCATCATCGACTTCCTGGAAACCATGTACAACGATAGCTTTACCGCCAAAACCTGGGCGGCCATGTTGGTGGAGGAGTGCGAACGCCTTTACGGGGGCCAGCCCGGGGACGATACCTCCGCCTGCGTCATCCGCCTGCGGCGGCGGCAGGTGGTAAACCTGCTCTTCGGCCCCCCCGAAAAACGGGAGGATACCAACAAAATGCTTTCCCTCTTCTTCGCCAAGGAGGGCAAGCGGATCGTCTGCGGCGGCACCACCAGCGAGCTGGCGGCCGCCTACCTAGGCAAGCCCCTGGATACCTCCATGCCCCTGTACCTGGACCCCAAGATCCCCCCCACCTCCAAGCTCCAGGGGGTAGACCTGGTGACCGAAGGGGTCATCACCATGGCAAAGGTGCTGGAATATGCCGAGGACTATGTGAAGGAAAACCGCCTTTACATGGACTGGAGCTGCAAAAAGGACGGCGCTTCCCAGATCGCCCGTATGCTCTTTGAGGACGCCACGGACGTGAATTTCTATGTGGGCCGGGCCGTTAACGAGGCCCATCAAAAGGAAGGCCTCCCCATCACCTTCAACGTGAAGATGCAGATCGCCGAACGCCTCTCCAAGCTCCTGGAGGAGATGGGAAAACGGGTTCAGGTGAGCTATTTTTAAAGGTCGGATCGCTTTTTTCACCCAGGGGCGCAGGGCGCCCCTTTTTCTTTTATGGGAAGGGCCTTGTCCATTTTCTACCGCCCTTTTCCCTGCTGCAATGGGGTTGGCGTCCCGCTTGCTGTCTCAAAATTAATTGGGAATGGGGGTTGACAAACCGCCGGCAAACGGATACACTATCCACAGAAGGAAGTTAGTCAACTCTAACCATTCCTTCGCCATATAGCAGGGCGCAAGGGCCATCGCCCCGGCACAGGCGGTTCCGCCCTTGCGAGACCGGTCTCTGGCCGGAAAGGGAGCCTCCTTTCCTCCCGCATTGCCTGAACTATTTCCTTTCGGAGGCTCTCCCCATATTGTATTTTAGGAGGGGGTTCAACGTGGCTGTATTGTCGTTTTTGGTGCAAAACTGGGCCAATCTATTGGTTGGCGGCCTAGTATTGGCCGCCCTGGCCTGGGCAATCGCCGTGATGATCCGCAACCGCAAAAAGGGGAAATCCGCCTGCGGCTGTAGCGGCGGCTGTAGCGGATGTCCCTGTTCCGGCCAATGCCACCGGCCTTGACCCAGCGGGCATAAAAAAGCGCCGGCGCCCAAAGTAGGCGCCGGCGTCAGGCTGTCGAAAAAGTGGCTTGCGCCACTTTTTCGAGGTTTTCATAGCTCCCT
>OJPZ01000144.1_pt1 | contig 45122 bp, 28 predicted proteins | sample 1598611 | NCBI WGS metagenome assembly OJPZ01 (sample SAMN03922494, study PRJEB24848) | human gut metagenome | isolation source: stool sample | host: Homo sapiens | place: Germany | collected 2011-11
CCCGGAAACACCGCCGAAACCATTGCAAGACAACGCATCCACCGGCGTGTCGAAATTCCGTCCAACTGAATCGTCTTTCTCCTTTTCCACAGAAACCAGCCTATCCTTCCGGAAAACATGTTCGTCGTATGAGTCGCCTTATCAGGAATTGACGGAACGATACGCTAAGGGGATTCTGTTATCCTGTGGGGCGCAGCAGAGCAAAATGCCCTGCCAAGACGGGATGGTCCCTTTCATGAACAGGCTTTTGACTCAAAATAGAAGACGGATCGAATATTCCGTAGTGAATACCGTGAAGGGAGGGAACGGCATGGAGGCGCAGCTTATGAGGCTACAGGACCTGAGGCTCGAAGAAGGAATGTCTCTGGAACAACTGGCCGGGCTCTCCGGCGTGGATCATGATCGTCTCGCCATGTTCGAAAACAATCCGGAAACCGTACGCAATATGCATTTGGACACCGCTTGCCAAATTGCCAAAGCATTGCACTGCAACGTGTTGGAGCTCCATCCCGACGAAGGTTGGAGAGGCGGAATCCACTGCGCTGAATCCGGTCTAAGAGACATTCGTCGGACTCGCGGCTATACGCAAAGCGAGTTGTCAGAGATGACAGGGATTCCCCAGCCGAACATCTCTTGGTTTGAGACAGGCTATCGCTCAACCTCAGGCATGCGGCTGGATACAGCCAGGCGCCTGTCGGAAGCGCTTCAATGCGATCCAACAGATTTCCTAAAAGAAGCGTATCGCCGATATGAATTTAAGTGTTGTATCTGATTTAGATACAACACTTAAATTTCATCGGACGCCATACTTCGACAAACGAATGCATCCCGCGCACCTCCCATCTCACCAAAAGGATTAGGCAAGAGAGAAGCCCTTCAATCATTGACTTCACAAACGATAACGTCCGAAATCTTGCGCACTTTCGGACGTTATCTGGCGCGGAGGACGCATTTGCGCAGTTCGGAGGCGATGAGCACGATCATGGCAAGGCCCAAGCATTCGACCCATGCGCCGGCGCTGAGCGGTACCGTGCCGAAAGCGATGTTGAGGAACGGAATATAGATCACCGCCAACTGCAGCACCGTGCTCAGTGCGAGCGCGCCCCATAGCCACTTGTTGGAGAACAGTCCGACGAACGCCGACTGCAAGTGCGAGCGCGAGGCAATCGCGTTCAGCATTTGGGCGAATACGAGAATCGTGAAGCCCATGGTGCGCGCTTCAGTCATTTGCGCGTCGTGGCCGATCGCATCGACGGAGCGGTCGGTGAACAGGCCTCCGGCCAAATGCATGTCCATGCCGATCAGGGTGACGGCCGCCATAATCACACCAATGAAAATGATGTCGCCCCACATTTCGGCGTCGATCACACGATCGGTGAGTTTGCGAGGTTTGCGTGCCATCACGTCATCGGTAGACGGGTCGACACCCATAGCGAGCGCGGGCGCAGCATCGGTGAGCAGGTTGATCCACAGCAGCTGCGTGGCGAGCAGCGGCACGATCACGCCTTGGCTGCCGGGCTGGGTGATGCCGAGGAATCCGGCGAGCATCACGCCGCCGAACACGGTGAACACTTCGCCCACATTGGAGCTCAGCAGGTAGCGCAGGAACTTGCGGATGTTGTCGAAAATGCCTCGTCCTTCGCGCACGGCTACGACGATAGTGCTGAAGTTGTCGTCGGCGAGAATCATTTTCGCGCTTTGTTTGGTTACTTCAGTGCCGGTAATGCCCATGGCGACGCCGATATCGGCGGTTTTGACGGCAGGAGCGTCGTTCACGCCGTCGCCGGTCATGGCCACGATATTCCCTTGCCTCTGCAATGATTCGACGATTTTCAGCTTGTGTTCCGGCGCGACTCGCGCATAGACGGACACTTCACTGGTCACCTTGTCGAAGGCCGCTTCGTCGGGCAGTTCGTCAAGCTGACTGCCGGTCATAGCCTTGCCACCCTTGTCGATAATGCCCAAATCGGTGGCGATGCGAGCTGCGGTCAGCGGGTGGTCGCCGGTAATCATTACCGTACGGATGCCGGCGCGATGCGCTTCTGCCACGGAATCACGCACTTCCGTACGCGGCGGGTCGATGATGCCGACCATGCCGACCCAAATCAAATCATTCTCAAGCACATCGCTTTGTTCTGCAATATCGGCAACATGACCCGCGGAGTTCAGCATGACTCCTGGCACTTGTGCAAGCGAAGCGGTACCGAGCGGACGGTAGGCCTGACCCAACGTGCGGTACGCGTCGGAAGAAAGCTGTTCGACAGTCGCAAGAATCTGCTGACGATCACCTTCCGTAAGTGGACGAACGGCACCGCCGACCGCAATTCTGCTGCAATATCCAAGAAGCACATCGGGGGCACCCTTGGAAAAGACGATCAAGCGGCCGGCATCGGTGTTGTCTCGCGCCACGATGGACATGCGCTTACGTTCGGAAGTGAAGGGGATTTCGCCGACGCGCTCATAGTTGGCATACTTGCGATTCGCCTTCACTTTTCGTGCTGCGACAATGAGTGAGACTTCGGTCGGGTCGCCGACCGCTTCCCACGTTACGTTTTCCGCATTTCCGGCAGAAGCGGCGACTTCGCGCAGTTCGCCGTCGTTTGCCAGCGCACCCACGGCAAGGGTTGCGACGGCTTCCGATTCGATGATCTCGCGTATTTGCGCATGTTCCATGGTCTGCGAATCGACCACCATGCGGCCTTCCGGCGCATAGCCGGTGCCCGTGAGCTGCACTTCGCCGCTCGGCGTGACCACACGCTCCACGGTCATCTCATTGCGGGTGAGCGTACCGGTTTTGTCGGAGCAGATCACCGAAGCGGAACCGAGCGTTTCCACCGAATGCAGCTTCTTGACGATCGCATTGTGCATGGCCATGCGCTGCACTCCGAGCGCGAGCACTACCGTAAGAATCGCAGCCAAACCTTCCGGCACGGCCGCGACAGCCAGAGAAACGGCCAACAGTAGCGAATCGATTACATCGTGAACGTCTTGGAATCCTTCGGTAAGCGCGAGCGCGACCAGCACCACGACCGCGATGATGCATACCGCAATGCCGAGGATTTTGGAAACGTAGTTCATTTCCTTTTGCAGCGGGGTTTCGTCGTCTTCCGTGGCTTGCAGCAGGTCCGCGATCTTGCCGACCTGCGTGCCCATGCCGGTGCTGGTTACGATGGCGCGGCCGGTGCCTTGCGTTACGGACGTGCCGTTGAACACCATGTTGGCGCGGTCGCCGAGGGCTTTCGCCTGTGCGAGGGTGTCGGTCTTTTTGCCGACGGGCACGCTTTCGCCGGTGAGGCTGGCTTCCGCGATGCGCAGGCTGGCGGCCGTAAAGAGGCGTCCGTCCGCGGAGACGGAGTCGCCTTCACCGAGCACGATGATGTCGCCGGGCACCACGTCGACCGTGTTGATGCGTTCGATTTGACCGTCACGCAGCACGTTGGTCTGCGGCGCGGTCATGCTGGAGAGCGCTTCGACGGCCGCTTCCGCCTTCGATTCCTGAATGTAGCCGAGCACCGCGTTGACGATGAGAATCAGCACGATGACGATGGCGTCGAACGGCAATGCTTCGCCACCTTCCGCACCCGGTACGGCGTTGGCCCGTTCTATGAACCATGCGACGAACGAAATGCCGGTTGCAGCCAACAGCAGGTAGACGAGGGGATCTTTGAATTGTTCGAGGAATTTCTTCCATTTCGGCACCGGTGGTGCGGATGCGAGTTCGTTCGGTCCGTACTTGTCGAGTCGCCGCTTGGCTTCCGCTTGGCTCAGGCCGGTATTCAAATCGACGCCAAGCGATTGCGCGACGGTTTGTGCATCGGCGAGCGACGGATCGACTTGCGTTTGCGTTGCGATATTCTTCGCTTGTTCGAAATTTCCCGAACTGGTCTCGCGGAATTGGGTGGATTGATCTTCCTTGCGATCAACCATGATGATCTCCTTGGGAGCGCCGCGGAGTAGTCAGCTCTCCCCTGCCGTTGCGATAGCGCGAAAACCGGAAAATTGCGATTTTCGCAACCACTCGCTGAACTGGGCAATGCTGCGCGGTTGTGGACACCGGGCGTGTGCCATCGGTGCATTCCTGTCATTATTGCACACCATGCCCATTTTGCAAGACTGCCACACACCGTCTTTTGTCAAAAATTCGCAAATTCGTGAAACGTGTCGTGAAACATAATTTGCAATCTCACTTCAATCACATACCCAATCGATTGTTCCATCACAAGACAACATGGGTCGCAACGTCGCTACCATCTTTATCGGAAAAATCGTGAGGTCACCAGATCAAAATCGTGTGGCAATTTGTTCAAATCGCGTGGCAAGACAGCCAAATCATGCGACCCATCCATCAAAATGGACGATGAGGAGGATTTTGTTGATGGCTTAAATTAGACAGATTGCCTAGAATGAGGGGTAGGGCTTCCGAAACGTTTGAGCGCAGGCGGACACATTCACACACGTCCGAACGTCACGAAGCAAGCTCTTCAAGGAAAGGGGCCATCATGAGCGACTCAATGAACAACCCGTATGTGAACAATCCGAATCAGAACGGCAGCAACGGACAGCAGCCGCAAGGTCAGCCGGAATACGGGGCATACGCGCCAAATCAGCAATCGCAAGGCCAACAGCAGAGCGGCAATCCCAACAATTCGAGCAATCCGTATCCGAGCGAGCCGCAGACCCCACGCTACTTTGACGGCCCCAACGCCAACCAAAACCCGAACCAGAACGGCTTCTTCTACGCGAGCTACACCACCGGCCAACCGTACGGACAGCAGAACAGCCAACCAGGAACCGGCAACGACGACTGGCAGCCAATCAGCCCGTTCAAACTTGCGGAGGAATGGCTGCCAAAGAAAGCGAAGAACGCGATCCGCGGCACCTACGCAATACTTGGCATCGCCGCCATCATCCTCGGCTTGGCACTGCTGATCTGGCCGGGAGCCACGCTGAAAGTCGCCGCAATCGCGCTCGGCGCATACTTCGTGGTTTCCGGCGTGGTCCGCATTGTGACCGCAATTGTGGAACTCGGGCTTCCGGGCGGATGGCGCGTGCTTGACATTCTGATCGGTCTGATGCTGTCTGTCGGCGGTGTGGTCATGTTGAAGAACGCAGCGCTTTCCGGAGCCACGCTCGCGGTGCTCGTCACCATGGTGGTCGGCCTCGGCTGGATGTTGGAAGGCGTGATGGCGCTCGTGGAATCATGGCGCATGCCAAGCTCCGCATGGGCCGTGATTTACGCGCTGCTGTCGATTGTCGCCGGCTTCATCGTGCTGTTCTCCCCCATCAGCTCCACGACCTGGCTGATTCTGTTCGGCGGATGCGCGCTTGTTGCGATCGGCATTGTCGCAATCGTGCGCGCATTCATGTTCGGCAAACCCAATCGCAAGTAATTTTCACGGCGAAGGCCGTAAAGTCTGATTATCTCTGTTTTTCCAAGGGCACCAAGCAACAGCTCAGTGCCCTTTTTTCACGCCTATCGTCGTCCGCTTTTCATATGTTGTTACTTTTTTTCAAGATTAGCCGATGATTTTACAAAAGAAGTGACGATCGTTGCATGACATCGAGGGTTTGCCCGGCTTAGAATAAAGGCACAACAGAAGAACGAAGAAAAAAGACAAACACAATACAGACTTACGGCAGCGGCCAGAGGAATGACAAGAAGAAAAGACGCGCCGCCAAGCCAAGTGAAAGGAAACATCATGAAGAACAACACTTTCGACCAGATCATCAACTCCGACCTCGCCTCCATCGACCCGGGCTTCGGCCAGTTCGCACTCGCCAAGGCCTCCGCCGACCTGATGAAGAAGGTCCTTAACAAGTAAGACCGCTTCTTAGACGGGAGGCAAGACGCAGGCGCGGCAGCACCCCGCTCCTCTTCTTTCCAATCCTTAAATCACATAGCGGGAGGCCGCGGTTCCAAACGGAATCGCGGCCTCCCGCTTTTCACGTACGCCGGCTACACCTCCTCAGCAGCGAGATTACGGGCTGCGGCACGTTCGCGGGGAACGCGCGTCACATAGAAACCAATCGCCACAATCACGAACATCACCGTGCAGCAGGTCCACAGCACGTGGCTGCCGAACGCGTTCAGAATCCAACCTCCGACAAGCGGCGAGAACGCATTGGACAGCGACCACACCAGGTTGTACAGGCCCTGATACGTGCCGCGCACATCCTTTGGCGCGATGTTCGCCACCGTCGTGGCGGCAATCGGGAACGTGCCAAGCTCGCCGAGCGTCCACAACACGGTCGCAATCGCAAATGTCACCCATGAATCGGCGCCGATTTGGAACGCGTAACCAACCGCCGTGATGGACATGCCAAGCACCAGCACACGGGTGTTGCTCATCCGCTGAAACAACGCGATCGCTGGAATCTGCAGCAAGCACAGAATGCCACCGTTGATGGTCAGCAGGCTGGAATATTCGTCCGTGCCGAGCCCAATCTGCGTCATGGAGATCGGCAGGCCGCTGACGATCTGGTAATACGCCAGCGTGTACAGGAACATCAGCACCACCATCGACATGAGCGCTTTGTCGGCACACGCGCGACGATAGCTACGCCATATGGAGAATTGCTGCGATTGGGTAGTTTGTGAAGTTTCAGAATGTTCCATAGGTTGTTTCACGCCGCGTTTCACAAACCGTCCGGCAACGCGCACACCCAATCCGGCTTCCTTGAAGAACACCATCATCAGCAACGTGGCGAACACCAGCACCGCCGCTTCCACATAGAACATCAGCGAATAGGAAATCTTGACAAGCTGGTTGGCGATGATCGGCCCGATCGCAAAACCGAAATTCACAGCCCACGTCTGCAACGAATACGCACGTTTCTGCTTACGGAACGGGACAACGTCGGAAACGTACGCCGCGACCGCGGGCGTCGGTACGGAGGAAATCACACCGTATATCAGCAACGCAATCGCCATAATCCAAGGATCGCCGATAAAAGCCAGCAAAACCAGCATCGCAGCGGAACCCAAGTTACCGATGACAATCATCGCAGGCCGCCCGAATCGGTCAGACAACGCGCCACCGTACAGGCAGCCGAAAATGCCACCGAAACCGTACATGGAAACGATGGTGCCGGCCACGCCCGCGCTCACATGCATGTCGGAAACAAGATACATGGAAAGGAACGATGTGACGAAACGGCCCATCCACAGGATGAGCAACGTGACCCACAAACCCCAGAACATGACGGGCAAACCAAAAATCTCTCTTCTTTTCTCCATTCCATCCATCATATCGGTTAGGAGCGAAGCAGCCGTTTTTCCCGGGGTGCTGGGACAATAGGCAGTTATGGCAATGAAAAAAGGACCGACCAAGGGGTCGGGTGGAAAGCATCGTAACTCGCTGAGGGGCAAGGGACCGACTCCCAAGGCCGAAGACCGAGTGTATCACAAGGCTTACAAGGAAAAGCAGGCTACTAATCGCCGTAAGATGGCGGATCCGCGGCTGGCAGCACGCCGCCGCGCGGCAAAGTTCAGCTCGGAATCCGATGATCTCGTCATCGGCCGCAATGCCGTGCTCGAGGCGCTGCGCTGTGGCGTGCCCGCAAGCACGCTGTATGTGGCCGCACGCATCGAACATGATGATCGCACGCGCGAAATCATTCGTCTCGCCGGCATTCATGGACTGAACCTCATGGAAGCTGACCGTTTGGAAATGGATCGTATCGCACGCTCCTCCAACCATCAGGGCGTGGTGATGAAGGCGCAGCCGTTCCAGTATTCCTCGCTCGCCGAGCTGGTGGAACGCGCTGACAAGAAGTCCCGCGCCATGGAAGCGGCCAACTCCACAAGCGCACGCATTGCGGCACGTCCGCTGTTCATCGCGCTTGACGGCGTTACCGATCCGCAGAACCTGGGCGCGGTCATCCGTTCCGCGGCCGCATTCGGCGCGAACGGTGTGATCCTACCGGAACGTCGCTCCGCTTCAGTCACCGCAGCCGCATGGAAGGTGTCCGCAGGAGCTGCCGCACACATGCCTGTCGCCCGCGTGGTGAACCTCACCAAAGCCATTGAAAGCCTGAAGGAACGCGGATACTACAGCGTCGGCCTCGACGGCGGCGGCGACGCCCTCGTTGGCGAAACCGGTTTCGAAACCGATCCGCTGGTTGTAGTGCTTGGTTCCGAAGGCAACGGCCTGAGCCGTCTTGTACGCGAGACATGCGATTCCATCGCCGGCATCCCAATGTCGAACATGGTCGAATCACTGAACGCTTCCGTCGCAGCAGGCATCACACTGTATTCCGTCGCACGCGCTCGTCGTGAGGCCGGTGCCGCCGCCAACGCGAAGTAATAACTCGCAAAGTAACAGCAAGCACAGCGAAACTGCAGAAGCAACCACAGCAAAGCAGCACGTCTGGAATGATTATGAGCGGATAGTCCATACGGATTATCCGCTCATTTGTTATGCAAGTCTGCACTTGGATTGATCCTGGGCTTACCGCAGACTCAGCATTGCCTTCGACTCGACTATCGTCTTGTCTCAGGGCGCACTAGCTGAGACTCCACTGGAGCCTCAGCTTTTCAGTGCGCCCATACGGCTGCGTCGGGATCGTCGTCGGGGTTGTAGCCATCGTCAGGATCGTCATAGGTGTATTCGTCGTCGACCACACCGGAATCAGCTTCAGCGTTCAGGGCGTCCACATCCTTCGTGGTGAGCTTGTACTGCGGAAGCACCTTGTCCACATAGCTTTTCACAGCCTCGGCCATCGGCACATCATGACCAGCACTCTCAGCCAAGAACCAACGGTGGTCAAGCACCTCATGGAAGAACTGCGCCGGTTCGATCTGCGAACGATATTCGCGCGGAATCATGCGTACGGTCGGTTCGAACACTTCACGCATCCAATCGGTAGCAACAATCTCAAGATCCTCACCATCACGCCATGTGGAAGCACGGTAGGCATCCAAATCGTTGAGAAGTCGACGAGCCTGATTCTCCTGCACATCAAGACCAGTCAAACGCAGCAGCTTACGATTCGCATAACCGGCATCGACCACACGCGGACGCACCAGCACGCGCTTGCCATCCTCAGCGGTCTTCATTTCCAGCTCATCCACATCAAAACCAAGCTCATTCAGCTTGTTGACGCGCTTCTCAATCTTCCACATCTCATCCGGACCGAACTTGTCGGTATCAGTCAGCGCACTCCACAGCGAATGATAACGATCCACCAAACGGTTACCGATCTCAATCTCATCAACATCGCTCGGCAGCAGCGAACCGGATGAAAGATCCATCAATTCGCCAATAATGTTCGTACGAGCCAAATCAACATCGTATTCACGCTGGCCTTCCGTCAGATTAATCTGCAGATCACCGGTTTCCGCATCAACCAAAAATGCGGAGAACGCGTAGGCATCACGCAGGAACAACACGTTCGACAGCGACACATCACCCCAATAGAAGCCGGCCAAATGCAAGCGCACTATCAGCACAGCCAGTGCGTCGATCAGTCGTTCCGCGGTATCTGGGCGCAGATTACGCGCGAACAGCGCACGATACGGCAGTGAGAACTTCAAATGCTTGGTAACAAGAATCGCTTCCAGCGGCTCGCCTTCACGGCTATGACGGCCCGTGACCACGGCGATCGGCTGCACGGTCGGCAGTTCCAGCTTCTGCAGGCGACGCAGCAGCTCGTATTCTCGTTCCGCCACATTACGCGTAATTTCCTTCATGGCGTACACTTCGTCGCCCACGTGCACGAAACGCACCACGTGCCTGGAAATACCACGCGGAAGATTGGCCAGCAGGTCTTCCGGCCAAGTAGCCAGCGGCTTTTCCCACGGCAGGGTGAACATCTTCGGATTCGAGCTTGCGGCGGTGATTTTCAACGCCTGCGGCTCCGGAGATGGTGCGGCCGGATCTTCGGCCTTCACGGAAGTTGCTTTCAGCACACGGGGATCCATCTGTGGCAATTCAAGAGATTCCATAAAACAACAATCTACCTGTTGACCTACCCGAAGAAGCAAGTATGGACGAATCCGTTTCACCTGCCGATATTGCATCCATCGATATGCGATGATCACCATTGAAATTCCAATATCGCATTTCATTTGAGGTCTCACCATTGCAATCTCAATGATGAAATCTCACTACAGGAAAACAAATCTCACTATTGCAGATACAACAAAAGAAGCCCCGCACCAACGCGGGGCTTCTCCAACGAGACGGTAAGAGAGGAAGAGTACGTCTCGTTTAATGGTTGACGGAAGCTCGCACTTCCGCCAAGTTTTTATTCAGCCACCCGCCAGCCGCTTCTCGAAAGCAGCAATCGACGGTTGGTTACTCGGTATCAGCTCAGTTCAAACGCAGCTCGGTCGACGGAGCGAACAGGTGCATCTTGGACGGGTCGATCTTGATCTTGACGGTATCGCCGACCTTCGGGAGAGCACGCGGGTTCACGCGGATCGTGGTGAGCTTGTTCTGGTCGGACATCATGGTGGATGCCTCAGCAGCGGAGCCATCGGTGATGATGTTGCCGTAGATGTAGCCGTCAGAGCCCAGATCCTCAACGTTCATGACCTTGAGGGAGAAGGCATTGGTGTCATCCGGGGCAGCCAGAGAAGCGTCTTCCGGACGGAAGCCGACAACGATCTGGTTGTTGTCTTCAGCGGTGAGCTTGTTGACAGCCTCGGCCGGCAGATCCACAGTGTCTTCGCCGATCTTTGCCTTGCCGTTGACCACCGGGTGGGTGTTGATGTTCATCGACGGAGAGCCGATGAAGCCAGCGACGAAGACGTTGGCCGGACGATCGTACAGCTCGGTCGGAGCGCCGACCTGCTGCAGGACGCCGAGCTTGATGACGGCGATGCGGTCGCCCATGGTCAGAGCTTCGGTCTGATCGTGGGTCACGTACAGGGTGGTGACACCCAGCTGGCGCTGCAGAGCAGCAATCTGGGTACGGGTCTGCACGCGGAGCTTGGCATCGAGGTTGGACAGAGGCTCATCCATGAGGAAGACCTTCGGCTCACGGACGATTGCACGGCCCATAGCCACGCGCTGACGCTGGCCACCGGACAGAGCCTTCGGCTTACGATCAAGGTACTCGGTCAGGTCGAGGATCTCAGCGGCCTTCTCGACGCGCTTGCGGATCTCTTCCTTCGGAGTGCCGGCGATCTTCAGGGCGAAGCCCATGTTGTCGGCCACGGTCATGTGCGGGTACAGAGCGTAGTTCTGGAACACCATTGCGATGTCACGGTCCTTCGGCTGCATCGTGGTGACATCCTTGCCACCGATGAGGATGCGGCCCTTGTTGACCTCTTCAAGGCCAGCGAGCATACGCAGAGTAGTGGACTTGCCGCAACCAGACGGGCCAACCAGCACCAGGAACTCGCCGTCCTTGATGTCCATATTCAAATCATCCACCGACGGCTTATCGTTGCCCGGGTAGATACGAGTAACATGGTCGAATACGACTTCTGCCATGATTTGTCATCCTTTCAGAGGCAGGTACGTGCCTCACGATCCGTTGTAAAGGGATTTCTTTCGGCGCCTCGCCTTGCGGCTTACAACTTCGACAAAGCCACAATTCAAAGCATTAATTTATTTCTTTGGTTTAGCGAAGGTTCTCTTCGTCGAGCCACGTTCCATGATACATACAACGCTAAAACTGTCAATGCGTGTCGCGAGTCGCGCTGTTTGCCTCCGCTGGCAAAAGAGGATTAACGGCGTAGTAAATACACGCATTTATCGCCATCATGCAAGACAATAGTGCGGAGCGAAAGACAGAACAGGGAGGTTGCAATGCGCAATATTCGAATCGGCGTGGTCGAGGACGATCCCGCAAGCTGCCAACTGGTACTTGACTATCTCAACCGATATCAACAGGAAAATGGCGAGCAATTTACCGTTTCCGTATTCGACGACGGCGCACGAATCGTAGAAAAATATACCCCCGTTTATGATATCTTACTGCTCGACATCGAGATGAGCGAAATGGACGGCATGGCCGCCGCGAGACGCATCCGCGAGCGCGACGACAAAGTCGTGATCGTGTTCATCACCGCTGCCCCGTAATATGCAATCAGCGGGTATGAGGTGCGTGCGTTGTCGTACTTGCTTAAACCTCTACCGTGGTTCGCGTTTTCGCAGGAGCTCAAGAAATCGATCGACATGGTGCGACGCAATGGCGACGATTCCATGCTCATCGAAACCGGCAACGGACAGATGCGCCTGAATCTTGCCGACATTCTGTATCTTGAATCGATTCGGCACACCATCGTCATCCACACGCTGGAAGGCAAACTGTCGATCAACGGAACGCTCAAAGACATGGAAGCCAAGCTTGCCGACCATCATTTCTTCCGCTCGAATTCCTGCTATCTGGTGAATCTCAAGCATGTGACGGGCGTTGCCGACCAGGATTGCATAATGTCGAACGGTGAGCAGCTGCGCGTGAGCCGCCCACGCAAGAAGGCGTTCATGGCCGCACTTACCGATTATATGGGAGGTGGCAGGTGATCGGCGCAGCATTGCCGAATATGCTGGCCGGATTGACTGCAGGATTGGCGAACATACTCCCTACAACACCTTCGGCCACGATAACCGTGCTTTCGGCGCCGTCGATGACGCCGATTACCAACGCCCTGCCCGACATTCCTCGCTCATATACAGCGATCTGCGAATGGGCTGCCTGCATGGTGTATATCGCAGTGCTGTATCGGCGCGTTCCACTCCAGCGGTCGATCATCGTCAGCGCGACCGGACTGCTGCTGCTGACTGCAGTGCAGTATTTTGACGGCAGTATGCCGATCTGGTTCTGGATTATCGGCATGCTGCTCGCATTCGCCTGCATGTATGCGACGATTCTGCTTGACGTTATTCTGACCGCGAAAGAACGCGCCTGCGCCGATCGCGGAATCACGTTCACCGCGGTCGCGGACGGATCGCTGTTAAGCGGCATGTCGTCGATGGATATCGCGTCGCTGTTCGGCAACGCGCTCGACAATGCGATCGAAGCGACGTCGAAACTGCCGAAACACGAACAGCGACTAATCAAACTTGCGTTATACGAGCAAAATCACTTTATTGTCATCCGTGTGGAAAATTATTACGATTCCCGGCTGAAGAAAGATGCGGAAGGCAATTTGCGCACCACCAAGCGCGACGACCAGCACCGGCACGGTTTCGGCGTGAAGTCAATTCGTCATATCGCGCAACAGTATGGCGGCGAAGTGACGATTCGCACCGAAGACCACTGGTTCATACTGACCGCGCTCATTCCGAAGAAAACCGGTCTTATGGCCATATGAAAACCGCGCCTGAGTCATCTTCATTATCCGGGCGCTCAACACCGGCCACCCGTACACCAACCCCCTAGCCTATCGTCTAATGCACCCTTACATGCGCATTCTTCTTAATTAGCCTCTTTTTTCGCACTTTTCGATAGATGAACCGCAGCAAGCGGTCCGCCCAAACGGCTTGCGACGAACGCACTGACCGCAACCGCGAAGCCAATGGGAACAAACAGATTAATCGGAGCATCCGCAAGTTCCATCACCAAACAAATCGCCATAAGCGGAGCCTGCTGGGACGCAGCCAACAGCGCGCACGCACCCAGCAGAGCATACACGCCAATCGAATTCGTGTGGAACACCTGCATCCACAGAACACCAAGCAACGCACCTCCCGAAGCGCCGAGCGCAATACCCGGCTGCAACACACCGCCGGAAGCGCCGGAACGGATCGTCAACAGCGTGACAATCGCCTTCGCAAGGAATGAAACCAACAAAATCGGCAGCACAGCCAAATCAACGTCGGACGAGAAACTCAACTGCGCGGTGGCGCGACCATTGCCCATAACCTGCGGCACCCAAATCGCCACCACACCGGTCAGCAAGCCCGCGAGCGGCAGCATCCACAGAATGCCAACGCCCGACGGCTTGGATTTCTCAGCCCACTGCGAGCCGCGACGGAACAGCGCGCCGGCAGCGCCGAAAATCATGCCGGCAACCAGTGCGAACGCCATGTAATCGGGGGTAAACAAACCGTCGGTTTCACCGATCAAATAGAACGTATGCGTGCCCTTGACCAGCGACGCCACCCACGAAGCCAGCGCGGAACAGGCGAATGCGAGCGTCACCGTTCCGAGAGTTATATCGGCGAGCAGAATCTCGACCGCGAAAAACGTGCCCGCAAGCGGCGCGTTATACACACCCGCAAGGCCAGCCGCAGCCGTGATTGCCACCAGCATACGGGTGTCTTTCGCATCAAGATGCACCCAACGCGCGAACCGTTGGCCAAACATCGCACCCAACTCGCGCGGCGCCACTTCTCGACCGATCGACATGCCCGTACCGACAATGAAAATCTGCAGCAGCACATGCACGACGGTCTGCCAAATCGGCATAATATCGCCATTTACTGCCTTTTTAACGGACGGTACTTTCGTACTGCGCGTACGCAACAGCCACCAAATCACGGCCGCGATGGCCGCACCCGCGGTCACGGAAATCAGTCGACGAATCACAGGAACGTTGAACGGGCCGGATTCCTGCGAATTCTCAACATAGCCGAGCGTAAGATGCTCGACGCCGTACAGCATCAACGTCAGAAGACCGGCGGCCGCACCAATGCCCACTCCCACAATCACCACCGCCGCAATCAGCGCCGGAATTCTGCCGATCTTTGGCTGCGTTTCTTGAGAATTCTGCAACTCCTGTGATTCCCGTGTTTTTTGCGATTCCCGCGATTCCCGCACTCCTTGCACACCGTCTCCTTCGTTCAATCCACCCTCAATTGTCCCACCTGCCGCAGCGTTCATTTGTTACGCCCCGAGCGTGGCGATCGGCAGCACCAGAATGCCGTCATCACGACGGTATGCAATATCACCACGCCCGACAATAAACGCCATGAATTCAGGCTCACGAACTTGAGATAGAGGATTTCCGCACACTTTTTCTTTGAAAGCATGTAGTTTGTCCACATTTTTCTCCGTGACTTTCAAGTCGCTCAGCTTAATCTCCACCGCAGCCCAGCGACCATCCGCCAATTCAAGAACCACATCAACTTCAAGGCCTTTTTCATCCCGATAATATGCGATTCGATTCGCGCCACCCATCGATTCGAGATACACGCGCAAATCACGAACCACCAATGTTTCAAACAAATCTCATACTGAATCAGAGACAATAATGATGACGCTCTCAGCTTATCCAGCACAACTCATTGCACATCATTTGATAGGGATTGCTGCAAGAGCTGCATCTTTAGGTCATCGACTTTTAATTCCAAACGTCTGATATAAAGCGCCTGTCGACGGATAATCAAATCACGCATATCATTTCCACCGGTTCCAGGGTTACCTTCATTCGTGCGACTGGAAGTAACCTCAGAATCGTGGAGATTCACCATTTTCAGCACTCGAAACGCATTCACGCTTGAACCACTCTGCATATCGGATACATGAACCAGTAATACTTGACTGCAGACAGCGAAGCCAGATATTGTGCTTGTTCCGGAGAGAATCGTTCGTCGCTCATGCTTACTTTTTTCACTTCATCGTGCAATCATCTGTATGGGATTTGCCGGCCGAATTGACATCCCGTATGCGGCGCCTCATGCGCAATCTGAACAAAATAAACGCAACAAGTAACATGAGCCCCGCTGCCGCAGCAATGCTGCCTGCGGCGGCACCCGTACGACCGATAAGGCCAGGCTTTACCGGCTGCCGGATACTTGGGTGTTCTGGCACTTCACCAGAATTGCCCGGCTCCTCGCTCGGGTTATTTTCGGGAGGGACAACAGGAGTTCCAGTGCTAAATTTCGGCTCTACTGTGATGTTGAGATCAGCGGATGTGTCTCCACTGCCAGGAATCGAGATAAGGAACGGATCACAGTCGTATGCTTTGTTGGCTTTCGCCGAGTTCGTGCGGGAGACCAGATATAGGCCGAGCGGCAGATTCTGGAAAGTGAGCTGACCAGCTACGTTAGTGGTGCCGGAATGCTGGTACAGCTTGTTTTTCGCCGCGTGCGTAGCGAGCTTCTTGGCAGCATCGTGATATTCACTTGATGTCAGGCGTTCCCAATCGGCAGTGAGGCCGGAAAAATCGCCGACAGTTTTATATGAGGAGACGCTACCATCATTGTTCGTTGTGACGGTGGCGACGCGCACGATGGAATAGGTGTCGCCGGCAAGCAATTTGAGCGAAGCCGTGTCTCGCCCCCATACGGCATTGATGGTGAGAGCGCCGAAAGAATCAGCTTGCGCATACGGCACCATAGAGCCGAAGGCCGCAAGAACAGTGAGGACGATAGTAACGGCGGCGGCAATCATGGCAGCAACGCGCGCCGCACCATACTCGCTTCCGCTATGCGGGTCTAACATGTCTGCCCGGTCCTTTCCGCCGTGATGAATGTGATTGGTTATTTGTATTGGCTGGCTGAGGAGGCAAGTCACCGTCCGGCTCGATGGCTGCGGAGCTAGAATCATCAGACGCGACCTTGGCGCTCCCACTCTGCCGGCGTCGCCGCTCATGCCGTTGCCACAAATGCCATGCGATGAGCAAGGCAATCAACGCGAGAGACGGCAACAAGTACTGCAGCGGGATGTCCACGTGGAATGTGGATTTGGCGTCATTCTGCTGCTGTGGTGTGTACGGGATGCGATGACCGCGCACCAGCAGCCGGTGCGTGTTGACCGCATACGGTGTGCAGGTGATGAGCGTGACCAAATCCTTGCCGGGCTCGATTGCCAGTTGTTTGGTATCGGTCGGCAGAACGGTAGTGATCTTATCGACCTGATACGCATATGTGTCTTTAAGTATTGTGATGTAGAACTTGTCGCCTTTTTTCATAAGGTTCAAGTCCGTGAACAGTTTTGCCGTGGGCAGCCCTCGGTGGCCAGACAGCGCCGCATGAGTGGACGCGCCGCCAACTGGCAGTGAGGTCTGTTCGAGATGTCCGACGCCGGATTGCAGCACTTTCTCGGAAGTGCCGTGATAAATCGGCAGGGTCTCCTTGAGCTTAGGCACGGTGATGTATCCCATCATGCCGTCGCCGGCGAGGTTGAGGAGCTTCATGTACTCGGCGTCGGTGGCTTCGGTGTTCACCGCGCCGGTAAGGGCGCTGGTGATGCCGGAGCTTTCCTCGGCGAGTCTGGTGTTGTAGGCGTGCGCGGCGTCGATCATGCTGCGGTATTCCTCGTCGGAGAGCGCCTCGACGGCCGCGTCGTAGTTGCTGACGACGCGCGAGGCGTTCTTCATGACGAGGAAGTTGCTGATCGTCGGGTAGAACAGGACGAGCAGTCCGATCACGATGACCAGCAACGGCGCGAGGCCGCGCAGCTTCTTAACCATAGGGCTCCTTGGTGGGGCTTCCCCGGTCAGGGAAGGCCGGCGCCCCGGTCCCCTTGACGCGGGTCAGGGGAACCGGGGGTCAGTGGCGGTCTCAGGCCGCGTGACGGGACTTGCGGTTGGACTTGACGTACCAGGTCGCGCCGAGGGCCACGATGGCCACGCCGAACACGGTGAACAGCACGGTGCCCATGCCGCCGGTCTCGGGGAGGGTGACGCCCTTGTTGTTCTCGACGGTGATGACCGGGACGGTGGTGCCCTGCGCGTTGGCGTTGTTTACCTTCCAGGACTCCAGGATGCCGGTGTTCTCGTCGTACGTGGCGGAGATGGTGACCGTGATCGGATCCTTCAGCAGGTTATAGCCTGTCGGAGCCTTGATCTCCTTCACCTTGTAGGTGCCTTCCTTGAGACCGGTGAACTGCAGCTTGCCGTTATTGTCGGTGACCACAGTCTTGTCATCGGCGACGGTTTCCGTTCCCTTGGCCGGGCGGAACACACCATCGGAGACCTTCACAAGATTGATCTTGGTGCCGTTCTCGCGCTGCAGTTCGAACTGGGCGCCCTTCAGCTTATCGTTGTGGTCGACCGCGTTGACCTTCTCGATGTCGAAGTTGAAGGTGTAGGTGTAGGTCTTGTCTTCCTTGGTGGTGCCGGTGCCGTTAGAGGCCGGGTCGTTGCTGTACTCGATCTTCGCGTCGTTCTGGTTGCCGGTGGAACCGACCTCGGCGTCCTTGTTCAGGGTGGCGGAGTACTCGACGGTGATGGCCTTGCCGGCGTCATTCTGGTGCAGATTCTTGAAGTTCATCATGTTGACTTCCAGAGCGGTCTTACCAGTATCGGAGTCCGTGGTGTACGTAGCGGTGTAGTCGAGGTCCTTGGTCAGCGTGGTATCGCCGATCTTGACGGTCGGAGCGAACGTGCCGCCCTCGGCGGTGCCGTTCAGAGTAAGGCCCTTGGACAGGGTATCGGTGAACTTGAAAGTGTAGCCGTTGGTGTACTCGGTCATGTCCGGCACGGTGGAGGCGAGCTTGAAGTCCACGGTGTCGCCGATCTCGACGCTGTTGTGCTTCTTGTCGTCGGTGCCGTTCTTGACGGTCTTCTGGATGGTCGGGTAGGTGCTCTTGAGGTCCTGCTCGACGGCGGTGCTGTTCAGCACATTGAGCAGGATGGCATCGGTGCCACGCTTGTCACTGGTATCGGTGGAACCGGCCTTCGGGCTGACGAGGTAGGAACCGTAGGCCAGATCGGTGAACGTCGCCGTGTACTTACCGTCCACGGCAATCTTGGCCGCGCTCTCGGTCTTAATGGTCAGGCCGGTCTGGGTCTTCGCCCAATCGGAGGCCTTCTTGGCGAACGGGACGACCTGGGTCTTCCCGTCCTTGAGGCCGGAGACGTAGTCATAGGCCCTTTGGGCGACGTTGTCGACGGTGGTGTCATCGCCAAGGTTGAACTCAGTCTTGTTCGAGATGAAGAACTGGTTCCACTCGGAGTTCAGCGTGAAGCCGCCGTTGTCGGCGGTTCCGGCGTTGACGGCATCCAGATCGTAGGAGAACATCTGGTAGGCCTTGATTTCCTTGCCGGCGAACTCGGCGTTGGTGCTGCTCACCTTGATGCTGCCGTTGGCTTCCTGAGCGTTGGCGGTGGTGGCGCCGAAGCCGGCGATGCCGAGCATCGTGGCGGCTGCGAGGACGCCCGCCGCTACATTCCTGATCAGTGACTTCATCACTGTTCCTTTCTCTGTACTGCACCGGTCCCGGTCGGGGCCGGTTCGAGTTGGTTACATTGGTTGCCCCGCCGCCGTGCGACGGCGGGAAGTCTGGTTATCGGGTGTGCCGACCGCGTTTGCGGCCGACCGGCAGCGCGGTTCCCGCGCCCGCTCCCCCGGCCGCGGCCGGTTCCATGCGGTTGGCGCGCAGGTACCATGCGGTGCCGAGGGCGAGCATGAGCACGCCGAGCATGACGAACAGGAGCGTGCCGTTGCCGCCGGTCTCGGGCAGGGGCGAGAAGTTCGTGACGGTGGCCACGTACTTGCCGTCCTTGTCCGTGCCGTACTTGACGGACACCGAGTAACCGGCCTCGGCCGGGGTCTTCGTCTCGGCGTTGCCGTCCGTGTCGCCGGAGGCGTAGGTCATGTTGAGCTCCTTGACGGTGTACGTGTAGTAGCGCGTCACGTCCTCGCCGTTCGGGCCGGAACCCTTATCAACGAAGGCGACCGGCAGGCCGGTGAGCTTCGTGCGCCACGTGTCGCTCCACGCGGAGCCGTTCTCCTTGGCGGTCATGGTCACCGTGAACGGGTTGGTCCGCTCCTCGGTGGCGCAGTCGTCCTTGAAGCATTCGAGCTTCCCGGCCTTGACCTGTTCGCCCGCCGCATTCGTGTACGTGGCGGTCACCTCGAGGGTGATGGCGTCGGGGCGTTCCAGCTGGCCGTTGCGCCACACTTTCTGCAGGGTGAGGTCCACGGTCTTGCAGCCGTCCTTGCCGCACGGGTCCTGGCCGTCGTCCGGTTCGGGGGTGAGTCCGCCGTTGTTGTCGGTCACGGTCGCGTCGAGCATGAGCACGGCCTTGGCCGGGGACTGGTAAGCATCGAGCTTCGTCTTGGTGCTGCCGTCCGTGGAGTCGACCACGGCGTTCTTAATGCCGACCCAAGTGGTGCCGGCGTCGCCGGATGCGGAGCTGTGCACAGCGCTGCTGTCGTATGTGTTGACCACGTCAAACAGCTTCACTTCCCAACGATCGAGTCCGGTGTTCAGCGCATCGTCTGCCGTGTTCTTCTGCGAGAAGATCTTGTTGCCGTCCTGTGTGGAGGTGCGGGCCTCACTAGCATTCGCGGCCGCCTTGCGGTAAATGCGATAGGTGTTGTATGCCTTGTCGCCGTTGCCGTCATCGACCGGTCCGAGGATGTCGCTCATGGTGTTGAAGTCCCATACGGACTTGAGTTTGGTGTTCGAGAACGGGTCGACCAGTCCGCTGGCACCGCGGATCGTGTCGGCGTAGACCATGTGGTCGTCTGCCAGCACGCCCTCGTCGTTCAGTCCGGCGAAACCGCCCGCGTAGCCGGTGGTGAGATCCTTCACGCCGTCGGTGTCCTGAGTCGCCCCACCACCGAACACGTCATAGCCGCTGGCGATGCCCGTCACGGTGGACTGTTCCACGCGGGTGCGGTTGCCCTTGATGAGTTGGACGGTCAGGTTGCTGCCTGATCCACCCATGTCGATGCCGTTCTTGCTGCAGGGCAGTTTGATGACGCTGTCGCCGATGGTGACAATCGCCACGTCGGTCTGCTGCTGGTTTTCGGCGTCGGCCTTGGACAGGGCGACGCTCACCTTCAGCCCGAACAGGTTCACGTACAGCACATCGCCTTCCGAAAGCACCTTGAGGTCGAACACCTTGCCGAAGATAGACGGGAACCACTTGCCCAAGTCGATGACGCCGACCTGCTGCGCCTTGTCGAGGTACAGGAGCTTGACCAGCGCGTTCACCACTCGCAGGAGCAGTTCCACGAGTACCGAGTTGACCTGCGCATCAACCAGATAGGCGCGGCTGGTTTCGCCGACGAATCCGCCGGCGATCTCGCCGCTGGTGACCTTCTTGAGATTGCCGGCCGTGCAGCCCTTCACTCGGGCCAAGTCCGCGTAGCCGACGAATCCGCCCGCGACCTCGCGCCCGGTGGCCTTGTCGGTGGCTTTGCCGTAATCGTCGCCATGGTGTGTGGCGGTGACGGTGTAGCCGTCCGGGATGCCGGTGACATGCGAATCACCGACATGCGAGCCCCAGATGTCAAGTACGCCGGCCGTGGCACCGAGCAGGTTGAGCGCACTCGTGCCGAGTTGTGCGTTGTCGGCGGCGACCGTGCCGGATTTGCCGAGGTGCCCGATGAAGCCGCCCACGTAGTTCACGCCGGTCACACTGTTGAGGTTGGTGACGTTGGACTGCTTCACAGAGCCATTGATCAGTCCACCGCCGAAGCCACCGACCGCACCGGTGTAACGCTTCGAGTCAAGCATGCCCTTTGTGGTGGAATCATGGGCGACAATCTGGATGCCGTCGCTCACGCCGTTGACCTGACCGTCATAGATGAAGGTGCGGAATGCTTCGAGCACGCCCACGTTGCCGACCTTGAGCAGTTTGAGCAGCAGGTTGGTATCCTGCTTATCGCCGGCCTCGCCGCCGCCGACGGAAGCGACGCTGGACACATCGGCAAGGCCGAAGAAGCCGCCCGCGTATTGCCCGCCTTCAACGGCGCGCAGCCCGGTGACTGTAAGTGCGGCTGGGTCATTGTTCGGATCCGCTTCACTGCCGGTGCCTTTGGCGGAATCCTTGTCACCGAGGATCGAGGCCTGCAGCGAGCCGGCGAAACCGCCGGCGTTCAGGGCATACTTGGTTGTGGTGTTACCCTTATCGTCCTTGGTCTCATATGCGCCGTCGACCGTGTATCCCCATGCCGGGTCATCCGAGCTCACATGCGCACCGCGAATCGTCGTAACCGTGGCCTGCAATACGCTGACCAGACTTGCCGGGGTCGAGACCAGCGAGTCGAGGATTCCTTGCAGGAATCCCTCGGATGCGTTGGTGTCCACATCCGCGGCCGCGCCGGCAGTGGCCACGCCGATGAATCCGCCGACGTTGTTGCGGCCTTCCACCTTGCGCAGGTTGGAGACGTTGGCACCGGCCGCCTTGTCAGCAGTGGCCCCATCGGCAAGCTTCTGGCCGTTCTGGTCGAGATCGCCCCAGATCTGGCCGCCGACCGCGAGACCCACGTAGCCACCGGCGTTGCCGGTGCCGTGCGTGATGTCTTCGCCGGTGGCCACGACCTTCATACCCTTGCGGTAGCCGGCCACGCTCGAGGATTTGATGACTGGCACGAATACCTGTGCCACGTCGAGCATCTGACCCAGATCAAGTTTGATGCCTTTGTCGCCGAATAGTTGGATGGAGCCGAACGAGGATGCCGAGCCGGATTCCATCGTGCCCGCGTAGCCACCTGCCGCACGCATGGCGGAGACGGTCTTGACGTCCATCGACTGGCCATCGGTGATCGTGCCGGTGCGCATCAGGCCGACGTGTCCGCCGGCTACGCCGGAATCATGCAGGTTCGCGCCAGTCCGATACTCCGCACGTCCTGCGACGACGTTGAATCCGAAGATGTAGGATTCGAGGAACTTGTCCAGGGAATCCTGGTCGGTAACAGAGCCCGCACCATCAGCCGTGGTCACATCGGTGAATTCCTTGCCATACGCACCGTACTTGCCGATGTTGTCGACCCACGTCTTCCACTGGTCGTAGCTCATATTGCGCAGCGGACCGGTGACCTTCGTGTGCTCCTCGGTCGGGTAGACCACGGACAGCACGCCGGCGAGGTTGCCGGCCTTGATGAGACCGCCGAGCAAGGAGATCGAACCGCCTTCAGCGGTATCGGCCGCTTCCATGAAGCCGGTGTAGCCGCCGGCGATTTCGGCACCGTATACGCTGCGGATGCGCGCGGCATAGGCTACGCGTTGCGGCCCGTTGTATTTGCCGTCGGTGTTCTCCTGCTTCCATGCTGCGGTGTTGTTGCCCCAGATATGGCCGCCACGATTACGACCTGCATAGCCGCCGGCCATGCCGCGGCGTGTGGTCGTATCCGATGCCGCCTGGGCACGCACCGCGCCGCCGCACACTGCGGCATCGGTCGAGCTGTTGCGAATCGTCGGCGTGAAGTCCTGCACGAGCGAGAGCAGGTTGTCGAGGTTGACAAGCTTCTTGAGCACGCTGCCGTCACCAAGCACGTTCGCCACGGCTCCCGGCTGCATGGTACCCACGTAACCGCCGGCCGAAACCTGGCCGATGATATATACGAACTCATGCGAGCTGGAGTTCTGGATATGGCCGCCTTCGATGTCTCCGGCGAAGCCGCCGGCCATACCCAGTGGATCGGGCTTGTTGTTGGCGTTCCTACGGTCTGCCGTGCCGGCCAGCACGGAGTATCCGCCGATGCCGCCGGTCACATCGGAATGTTCAATCGTCGAGACGACGACATCCAGCACACTGAGTACATCGTTGAGATTGACGTTCTGGCCGAGCAGGCTCAAGCCGCCGCCCACGGCCGCCGCCGAGCCGATGTCCATTTTGCCGATGTAGCCGCCGGCATACCGAGCGGCGGTGACTGCATACGAGCTGTCTTTGCTCAGATAGGTGTCGTCGATGGATCCGGTGGTTTCCAGATTCTTCGGTGCCTTGACGTCGGTGTGGCGCAGTTGGGTCACGCTGGAATGGGATACCTGCACGCCGGAACCGTAGCCGATGTAGCCGCCGGCGGAACCGGATTGCGTATCGGATTGGTCAAGTCGGGTGGCGGAGACGGTGAAGCCGGGATCGTCCGGGTCGGAAATCTTGTTGCCGCTGGTGGTCTCCACGGTGGTGGCATCGGAATGCACGCCCGCGTAGGAGATGAACGGCACATAGCCCTGCACCACCTGCAGCAGGTTGGCGAGATCCACCGTACCGAATTTGCCGAGCAGGCTCAGGCCGCCGTTGCCAGCCGAAGCGAGTGCGCCGGAAACGACCTTGCCGCCGAAACCGCCTGCGTATGCGCCGCCGGTCACATGGTCGAGGTTGACAACGGCCACGGGGTTGGCTTGAACGCGGGACTGCACGTCTGCCAGCGTTGAGTCGTTCTCGAGATCGGTTTCGGAGAACTGATTGACTTTGCCGCTTTGGAAGTTTCCCGCATAGCCTCCCGCGATATCACCTTCGACGTAACCGCCGTTGACGTATGTCACGGTGGTATACGTATAGCTTGGAATCAGATACGGCATGGCACCGAGCAGGTCGTTCACGGACAGCAGTCCGCCCTTGATGAGGTTGTCCAACACGCTGGAATCATCGGCGTTGCTAAGTGCGTCAGCGAGGCCACCGGTGGTGGAGAAGCCCACGAAGCCACCCGCGATGCCATCGGATGTGCTGGTATCGGCCGCGACCGACTTGAGGTTCGTCACATGGCTTTCGCGGGTCTTGGTGCTGTTGGCCTGACCGTAGAAACCGCCCGCAGCGTAATCGGTGGTCTCGTTGTTCTCGTTCTTGCCGGTCGCCTTGACCGTGAATCCGTTGGCGATGCCGTTCACATTCGATGCAGTGACTGCAACCGAAGAATATTGGGCAACCGATAGCAGACCGGAAAGCTTGATAAGCCCAAGCACATTGAGCCCGCCGGCACCAACGGCGTCGCCTGGTCCGGAGAAGCCGATGAAACCGCCGGCTTCTCCCTTGGCCGTGACCGTGGCCAGATTGGTAAGGTTCGTGTTGGTCACGTCACCACCGGTGGCGCATCCGATGGCACCGCCCGCATAGTATGAACCGGCCTTCACCGTCAAACCGGATGCCGGAGCGGTGACAGACATGTTCTCCACGGTGAACGCGGCAAACTGGTCGAACTTCTTGAGCGTGGCGATATCGCCAATTTTCACCACACTGTTGAGCAACCCAGCTACCGTTGTCGGTTGCAGATTGCCGGCGATGCCACCCGCGTAGGAGCCCGTGGCCGTGACCGATTCAAGGCCTTCTATGGTGGTGGAGCGCTGCTGAGGGAAGTCACGAGGATTGTTGTACTTCCAGAACGTAAGGTTCTTGAGATGATCCTGTGAGGAGTCGCCGATCACCGTGCCCGATCCTTCGCCCACGAGACCGCCCGCGTAATCGCCACCAGCCTTAACGGTGAGGGAGCCCTTCATCTGCGTGCCGAGAATCACGGAGGGATTCACACCGACGATGGACAGCAGTTCTCCCGCACCACTACCGCTGCCGCTCAGCAATTTAGTCACAGCTTTGGTGAGCTGTTTCAACAGCGATGCATTCGTGGTATCGTCCGTACCGAGTTCCAGGCCCCATCCCACGGAGGCGAATCCGGTGAATCCTCCGGCGTAGGATCTGTCGGCAGTCACGGCGACCGAAGCCGTAATCGAATTATTGACAGCATAGGCATTGGCCATGGCACCGTTGAAGCCGCCGGCGTAGTCTTCGGCCTGCACGGTGATCTTATCGTCACCTTTTACCGTCAGGCCACTGTTTTCGATGAGGCTCTGCGGACGCAGCGCAGACAGCAAGTCGACGCCAAGCGAGTTAATCAGACCGCCCACTTTGCCGTTGCGACTTACTCCGGCAAAACCACCGGCATATTGCGTTGCCCGCACGGTGAAACCATTCGTGCTCGTCACCGAAGAGTTCTCAATGATTGCACCAATCTGCGCGCCGACAAAGCCGCCGGCCTGCGGGTTGTCCTTGTTGCCGATCACCACGTTATCTTTGAACCCGTTCACCGAACTATTCGAGATAACCGGGTTGTAGTAGCCAACCGGAATCAAGGCATTCAGCCCGAGCGTGCCGGACAGCAACCAGTCCACCAAATCGCCCAGCCCGAGGAACGGGATGACGTTCAGAATCTTCGAGAGTACCTCGGTGAGCGCTCCTACGATGTCGGAGACTGCATCGTATCGGGTTGCGCCCTCAACATATCCCACGAAACCACCGGTCATACGGCTTACGCCAGATACCGAAACATCTGCTACCTCGCAGTCCGTAACCTTGGTGTCCCCGTAGATACGGCCGGCAAATGCACCCGTGGCGAGGTTGGAAGGATTGTCTTTGTGCAGGGTGAGCAGACCTCGAAGATTGAGGTCGAGATCTACTTGTCCGAATGTCAATGCTTTTAACGCCGCCAACAGTGTGTCGAGCAGTAATCCCACTGCCGAAGTGAGCGTACCGAGCAAGGTCGCCGGAATATACGATTCACTCGTATGATTCGCCACCGACACATCCTGCAGCTTGAGGTTCGACACCACGGCCGTACCGGCGCTGCCCAGACTGTTGCTGTTCATCACGGTCTTGTTCGTGATCGAGGCGAAGAAGCCGATGCCCTGCTGCTTGCTGACATCCAGCTGTTCGCCTTTGACATTAGAGACCATATCTTTCTGATTGACGACCACATGGCTGATGACCGGCCGAGCTGCGGTAGCGTGAACCACGCTTGCGCCATCGGCACCAACAGCCTTCCACAGGCTGGCTGCGGTGTCGCCGTCATTGGAGACCGCACCGAGCATAGTGCCGGAGAACATGAGCGGAGTCCACTCGGTGTTGTTGATATCTGCCGCGTTCTTGGACAGGTCGATGTCACGGAAGATCAGGTAGTTGGCGTCTGCGGAATAGGTCAGGCCGGTGTTGGCAGCGGAGTAGTCCGTTTGCGTGCCATCAGCACCCACGCCGTAATACTTGGTGCGGGTCCTGTTGGCGCTTACCGCCGTGCATGTCAGCAGTGGACTGTCGTGGTCGGAGGCACCAGCATCGCGCAAAGTATCTGAATCGGAGAGATCGGCGTCACCGGCGTATTCGGAAGACGGCGTGCCGTCCACCCACTGATAATTGAGGGGTCCTTGTCGCATGCAAGTCTGCGTGACCTTGTTGATGCGGCCAATAACCTTCTTGTCAGAACCAATCGCACGCAGCTGCTGCTCGTTACCAATCAGGATGTAGGTCTTGCCGTTGATCTCCTTGGTGACCTGACCCTCAAAGTCACGGCCGCCAAGCGCCGTCGCGGCGACCTGCACATTGGCCTTCGCCGGCGATTGATCCGTCGCATTTGAGGAATCGTTCTTGGCATCTTGAGAAGAAGCATCGTTTGGAGCCTGCGTTTGGGCTCCATCATTGGCGGAATTGCCAGCGGCAGCTTCTGCTGAGTCGTCCGCCTTATTGTCTGTCGCACCATTTGAGGATTCGGAAGAATCACCAGTAGTAGAAGATGAAGGAGATGAATCCTGCTGTGCGTCTTGATTCGTTTCGGAAGGTGTTGGCGCACCGTTTGATGTATTGGCCTCTTCTGACGTCTTATCGTCAACGTTGACATTGCGAGCAGAAGGAGCAGCTACGACAGTATTACCCCCCCTCAGAAATTACGGCATTAGGAGAGCTACTCACATCGTCTATATTCTGAGCATATGCTGCAGGCACCATGCACACGATGGACAAGGAAACAGCAATAACCGAAGCAAGGCAACGCTTCAAGGCATGGCTCTGCCGTCCAGATTCCTGTTCTGTTCCTCCGTTAAACCCGCAACGGACGAACTTCAATTTCGAGCTCACTGTTTCCCCTCATAGATTCGCAATCCTCTTTTCGGGGATTACTGCATATAATCGTACCATCTTTCTAGGAAGAAGTTGACAAAAGAACAAAAAACGTTCATTTGCGGGGCCGGTTAGCGTATGTCTTTCTAGGCAAAAAGAAAAGCCCCGCAGCTATGCAAGGCTTTTCCAACGAGGTCATAAGATAGGAAGAGAACGACCCCCGTTTAATGGTTGACGAAGCTTTAGGACCTCGCCAAATCACTCATCATTCCGCACTTTTGATTTTACGCCAATCTCGTTTTCGATTTTACGCCGGCAACACTGCTGACGATTGCATTTCGATATTCAGAAATCATAAGAAACTGCAGGAAAGCAGCAAAAGGGCATAAGAAAGCCCGCCCGGGAAAAGGGGGAAGACCGGGCGGGTTGAGGAAGGGAAGAAAAGGAAGTCAGCTATGAAGGGTTACTTGGTAGCCTTCTTGGAGTCCTTGCTCTTCGGCATAACCCAGAACTTGAGCAGCGGGTAACTCACGATCACGGCGAGCAGGGTGTTGACCACGGAAGCGATGGTGCCGGCGATGCCAGCGCCCATGCCCCAACCCTGGCACAGACCGGTCACATAGCCCGGCAGCACGAGGTTCACAACCACGATGATCACGGCGAGAATCACATACTTCCAAGCGACGTCCTTGAAGCTGGAGTCAGACTTGAACACCCACTTCATCTGCACGAAGAAATTCACCATCTGGGCGAGCACCTCGGCAAGCAGGAAGGTGAGGAAGCCGCCCAGACCGTTTCCCTGGGTGTCGTAGTTGAAGATCAGGAAGTGGAACGGCTGAGTCAGGCCCATGCCGCTGATGAAGATGGCAGTGCCGATCCACGTCACCACAAAACGGGTGATGGTGGAGATGTTCGACAGCAGGTTGAACAGGATGAATTCCCAGATGTTCGGGTGATCCTTGATCCACTGGCGGATCGGACCGACCTTCCTGGCCGGCTGCGTTGCATTGTTATCAGTCATTGTTCAGCTCCCTTGCAGTGCGCCTGTTTGCGGATTGGTTGCGGAAGAAGCCGGCGATAACGCCGCCCAATCCGCGGAAGGTGTGGCCGTTGGCGATTTTGACGATGGCGTCGACCATCGCGGAATCGACCATGCCTTGGGTCATCTTGCTCATGGCTCGCGGAGGCATGTTCAGGATGAACAGGGTATTAAGGTCCGGAGCACCGGTCTTCTGACGGATCTTGGCTTCCTGCTTGGTGAGCATCTTGGCGACGGTACGCGCCACGAAGCCCTTTGAATCCACCCAAGACATAATCGGATCGTTCACATCGAACGTCACCGGCTTGCCCGGAGCCACAACCTCATGACCAAACAGAATGGCCATTTCAGCATCGGTCACTTCCTTGACGTGACCGATGAGGTAATGTCCAAGCGCAACATCTGCGGCAACGGGCTCGATATCACCGGCAACAGTGAGTGGAATCGAAAGCGGCAGATGCTCAGCGTTGTCGCCCACCATCAGCGTCCACTCGCCGGATTCCGTCTTCCATTCGTTGCAGGCAACGTCGAAGTGACGGAAGGTGTAACGATCGAAATCAATGTGCACGCTCTTGCTTTCATGTGCGGCAAGCGAAACCTTGGCGAAGCCCTTGAGTTCGCGATCGGGGCGCAGTACGCCACCCTGCGGACCGCGCACATACAGCTGTACAACGGCCGAACCGGCAACGTCGGAATCGTTGCCGACCATCACGTCAACGCCCTTTTCACCGGCAGTTGCGGCGCTGTAGGTGAACTTGGAATAGCTCAGGCCATAACCGAACGGGAAGCGCACCGGCATACCGGCGGTTTCGTAATAGCGGTAGCCAACGAATGGACCTTCGCGGTAGATCGCATCGCGGCCGATTGCCGGATACCAACCGGAGCTCGGGCAATCCTCGTAACGCACCGGCCAGGTTTCAGCCAAGTGGCCGGACGGATTGACTTCGCCGGTCAGTGCACGTACGGTTGCGGAAGCACCGGCCTGACCGGACAAGCCCACGTAAAGTACTGCGGCAACATCATCGATCCACGGCAGTTCCACCGGAGAACCGGCAACAAGCACGATCACGATCGGCTTGCCAATGCCCTTCAGCGCCTCAACCAGATCGTTCTGCACCTGCGGAATCGCCATGCTGGAACGGTCAAGACCTTCGGATTCGCTACGCTCATCAAGACCGACGACCGCAAGCACCACATCCACATCATCCTTACCGGCCAGTGAGACGGCGTCTTCCACAAGCACGCGATCAGCCTTGCCTTGACGGTCGTAGCCTTGCTCGTAACCGGCAAGCACCAGGCCTTCAGCGTTCTTGACTTCCTCAAGAATGTTCTCTTCCCTGGTGGCGTTCACCTTGGAGGAGCCGGATCCCTGGTAACGTGCGGTTGCCGCCATATCGCCAACCACGGCCACGCGAGTACCAGCCTTGAACGGCAAAGTTGCGTCATCGTTCTTCAACAGCACACTGGAGCCTTCAGCCACCTTGCGCGCCACCTCATGATGGGCCGCTGCGACTTCGTCCTTGAGCAGGTCGTTGCGTCCGACGCCGACCAGCTTGGTCGCTGCGGCGATCTTTGCGACTTCTGCGGCACGAGCGTTGATGTCGGCTTCAGACAAAGTCCCAGCCTTGACCGCACCTTCCAGCTCACGTACGGAAGTAAAGCCCGGAGACGGCATTTCCAGAGAACCGCCGGCCTTGACTGCTGCGACCGCGGAGTTGGATCCGCCCCAATCGGAGACGACCATGCCGTCAAAGCCCCATTCGTCGCGCAGAATCTCCTGCAGCAAATGCTTGTTTTCGTGCGCGTAGACGCCGTTGATCTCGTTGTAGGAGGTCATGATGGTCAGCGGCTTGGCTTCGCGCACTGCGATTTCGAAACCGGTCAAATACAGTTCGCGCATGGTGCGTTCGTCGACCACGGAGTTGCTCGCCTGACGGCGCAGCTCCTGGCTGTTGACTGCGAAATGCTTCGGGCATGCGGAGATGCCGTTGCTCTGAATGCCGCGAATCAGGCCCGCTGCCATACGCCCGGCGACAATCGGATCTTCGGAGTAGTACTCGAAGTTACGTCCGCACAGCGGGTTGCGCTTGATGTTCAAGCCCGGGCCGAGCAGCACGTTCACGTCAAGATCGTGCGCTTCGTTGCCAAGGGCCTCGCCCATTTCTTCGGCGAGCGCCGGATCCCAAGAATTAGCCACGGTTCCTGCGGTCGGGAAGCAGGTGGCCGGCTTGGATGCGCCAATGCCGAGATGGTCACCTTCGCCGAGCTGGCGGCGCACACCGTGAGGGCCGTCACTCATCACGAAGCTGGGGATGTCTGCGCGGTCGTTGCCCCGCGAATCCCATTCGGATCCACCGGAAAGCACTGCGGCCTTTTCAACGACCGAAAGTTCTTCGAGTTCCATTGGTTCTCCCTTGCACTAAGCACGTCGCAAACCCGCTTCGCCAAGTCTGTATTGCTTGGCTCCACTGTGGTTTTTCTTGCGATTTTCCCGCTGCCGCACCGCGCCGCATCGTGCCGTGCCGCATGCAGGTTTTCGCCGCTAGTTTGATTGAACCAGCTTTCGCCACACCACCACCGCGGTATTACACAACCTGTCGTTTTGCCCGCACAATCGGATATTCCCAAACTGATTTCGGAATCAAAGGAACTCACATGGCAGATACGTTTTTACCGCTCCCCCGCGCTTTCGTATGCGTTCCATACACACCATACGGCGTAGGAAATGAGCGGACAGATGGTAGCGGAAATAATCACGTCGGTCGGATAGTGCAAGCCGAGCAGCAATCGCGAACAGGCGACCGCCACGACAAGCGCGACAGCGCCGATGATCGTCCTGCGGAGAAACACCCGTCTTCTGTTTGCACGCCCGTCATCTTCTCCGTCGGGGAAGCATTTGCGCGCAAAATTACGCACGGTAAGAATCATCATGACCGATACGATCACCGCGGCTGCCGTGTGACCACTCGGAAAACTTGGATCGCCCGGCAACAGACCATTGCCGACAGACGTGATCGGACGGGGGCGTTCGACCAGCCATTTGACGCCGGTCACGTACAGTATCGGCGCCGCCGACACGACGACATCGCGGATGACGACGCGCCTGCTGCCGGTAATACGCAAATCGACAGCGGCGAGCGCGGCGACGATTGCGATGCAGCCTACCGTTGAAAACAAGTACGCAAGTATCGTGGAGCAGTCGCGCAACCCTTCTGGCAGCGCCGCTAAAGCCTGCAAAATATTGGTTTCACGCATTGTTGCGATTGCAGAATCGCGCAGCGCGACGCCAATCATAGGCACAATGCCGCACAATATGGCGGTTGCGATTACCACAGCCGCCGTCCTCGCGATACTTCCGTTCTTCATATGCATAATTCCAGTTAAGCACAGTTCACTGTGCCGTCGCCATGTGTTCACATCCGGGATATCCCCGAAAATCGGCGGATTATCCTTCAGGATGCTTCCACGGCTTCCCTGACACGCGCGCTGCAAACGGCCGTGCAACGCAAATATGGCATACCCGCACAGAAAATACCGTGAACGATGCGAGAATCGGAGTTGACGTTCAAGAAAAAAGAAGGAAATATGACCGAACCGATAGCAATGACCATACGCCATATGAAAATCGAGGATTATCCGCTGGTATACGAACTGTGGATACGATGCACAGGTTTCACTATGAGAGATATAGACGATTGCAAGGATGCGATAAAGACATTTCTCGAACGCAATCCCAACACCTGTTTCGTAGCCGAGGACGATGGCGGAAAGATCATTGGCGCGATTCTTGCCGGCCACGACGGAAGACGGTCGCGCATCTACCACACGGCAGTCGACCCCGACGCGCGCGGTAGAGGCATTGGCTCGATTTTGGTGGGCCGCGTGGTTGAAACGCTTCGTGCGATCGGCCTGCCGAAAGTCGCTGTCGGAGTGCCCGCAGACAACGATGCCGGCAACGATTTCTGGGAACGTCAAGGCTTTGCAGTCCGTGATGATTTGGTTTATCGAGAACTGCCGTTGTAATAACGAACCATCCACGATGCCGCGGCCCAACGCGTTCATTGCGTGGCGCAACAGCCACGCGTCAAGAGGGCCGCCGCGATGGAAGTCCGAGAGGCCATCGATGGTGAATGCTATTCGGACGGAAGACACGGTCTATGCGAGCGAGCTATGCCTTGGCTAGCTTCTTATGTCTGAGAGTGTAAACGGCATCGGCGGAATCGGCGACGCGCTTGGAATGCGTCACCACAATGACACATTTACCGAGTTGATGAGCGGCCTGCCGCAAAAGATCAATCACCTCATCAGTCATTTCCGGATCCAGGCTGCCAGTCGGCTCATCCGCCAGAATCGCACGGCCGGGCGCCACTAGGGCGCGGCCGACCGCCACCCGCTGGCGTTGGCCACCCGACAAGTGCATGATGTTGCGCTTCGATTCCTCACGGCTCAGCCCCAGATCCTCGAGGATCTTCATATCGGCCTTGGGATTGACCAGGCGAAGATTCTCTTCGGGGGTGAGATAGTCGATCAGATTATGGTCCTGGAACACCAAGGACACGTGCTCGCGACGGTGCTTTGAGTAACCCGTCGTAGCTATATCCTTGCCCTCAAAACGAACCACTCCATCAGAGGGGGCATCCAGACCGGCCAACAGAGACAGCAAAGTGCTCTTTCCCGCTCCCGATGGGCCGGTTATCGCATACATCTTTCCGGATTCGAAATCTGCGTTCACGTCCGAAAGAACGCGGATCTTCGCCGCGCCGTATGAGTAATTGACATGGTCCAATTGCAGACAGATAGTCATGATTAATATCTCCTAACGCATAGAGGAAAGAATGGATTTCGGGGATTTGGCCAGCACTGCGGCGCACGACACGGCGAGCGCGATTGCGATGACCGCGCATCCGAGCAGCAGAATGAGCAGCGTCTGTTCTGGCGGCAGAGCCTCCACCTGCAATGATTCAAGAGGCGCGACTCCCGAATCGTGCAGTAGGAGTGAGGACACGTATCCAGACAATAGGGAGCCTGTGCCCAGCGAGCACAGGGCGGCGACCACAGCCATGAGACCGGTTTCGATTGCGAACTGGGCGATAATCTGCATCTTGCCGACGCCGAGAGCCAGAAGGGTGCCTATTTCATGGATACGTGAGCGGATCCAGAAGACAAGCGCCATGCCCAGTACCAACACATCAGCCAGGCACACAGACAACAGCACCATGCGGACCAGATCGCGAACCGTTTCCACTGACTGCAGCACGCCGGAAAGCCGCGCCGAGTCATCGGTGACGCCATACTTGCTTCCAGCGATTTTTTTTGCTTGGGCAATTGCAGCGGAAAGAGCCTGAGGATTATCCGAAAGGCACCGGATCGTGCCGACCCGTTCCTCTCCAGTCAGCGCGGAAACCACTTGAACGCCCGAATAGATAAGATTCTCCGATGCGTCCGATGGCATAGGGCTCTGTGCCTGCACATTGCCAGAGAAGATTCCGGCCACGCGAACGGTGGAATCGCGGTCTTCCTGACTGAGCTGGAGTGTTGATCCCACCGATAGTCCATTCTCACGTGCGAAATCCCGGTGAATCAGTACGTTCCGGCCATTACCTGAAATGTGGTGTCCTTGTTCCAACCGGTACAGACCGCTTTGGAACTCTTCGGACAACGAGGAGTCAGTGGTGCCCAGCACGCTGACCTGCGTGGATAGACCGGAATCCAGTCGAGGACCATGTTCGGGGACAACCGGATGCGCGCCACCCACCCCTGCCAGGGTCTTACGCTCGTAAACGGTTTTTCTTACGCCGGGGATGCGCGAGAACCGGCTCGCTTCCTTTAGACTTGCAGGATTCTCGCCTGTGTCGACGGTAAAACCTATTCCCATGCTTCTGCCGATATCGTCGGACATTTCCTGAAGCGCCGTTGACACTCCGACCTGAGCCACAAGACTGGTGAAAACCATCAGCATCAACAGTCCGATGATTCCGCTGCGTACCGGTTTACGTACGATTGCCAGCATGGCACGCTTCCACACGTTCATGCCCGTCATCGGAGCTCCGACAGGCTTCGTGGCGACTTGCGCAGCATCGGTATGCACGATATGGCAACGCATACCAGCATCACCGCCAGCAGTCCGAGCGATACATACAGTACGGCGGTTGTGTCGATTGATACCGTGAGCGAATCCAAGGTGCGAACCGACATATTGGACTCGAGATCGCCGCCGACCTGTCCCATGCTGCTCAGCTCCTTCGCCGCGGAGGCGTTCACGGAACGGAGGGCCGAAGTGCCAAGCCATTGGGCCATTCCTCGTGCGCACAACCATCCGAAGACCAGGGACGGCAGGCCGATCAGAATCATCTCGGTTAAATACTGGGCGATCAGGGATGGCTTGCCGATGCCGAGGGACACCAATACGCCCATCTCCTGGCGTCGGTCGTTCATCCACAGTAAGAGCATGAGACTGAGAACTATCACGGCCGAAATAGTCACGCCGATCAAAGCGCTGCGCATCATGGAACGCACACCTCGGGCGGCATTCAGCATGCTCGACGTATATTGGTCATTGCGCGTGATCTGGTAGTTGTTCCAATCCACTGGAAGCTTCTTCGCCTCTTCCATGGTTTTCTCCACGTCGACGCCCTTGTCCAGAACGAAAGTGGCATCCTGGTATATTTCCTTACCGGCCTTGTACTGGTACAGAGTACTTGTAGTGTCCAAATCGGTGTACACAGTGTTAGAGGTGAGTTCCGCGCGGCTGGATACCTTTCTGTCGCTGTCCCCTTTGAATATTCCAACAATGGTGGTTTTGACAGTTGCCGTCGAATGCGACTCATTGTCGGCATCATATGGATTGGCCTTGAGCGTGAGGGTATCGCCGACTTTAAGCCCATTGGTTTTGGCGAGATCCTCATGGACCATCGACATATGCTTATCGGATGCCTTGAGATGACGTCCTTCGACCATGCCGAGCGTGTGAGACGTGAACACATTGAGTTTTGACGAATCGTTTGTGCCTATGACGTTGGCCGTATTACCGAACTGCTGTTCTTTCTCCTCATCGTAATCATCGCCGCCGGGGACCTTCACCACGCTGGCTCCCACGAGATCGGCGGTGGCGTTCTGCCTGACCATGTACGAGTCAACCCCGGACATCTTCGAGATTCGTTGCACATCAGCGGGACGAACCATTCCGCCTCCGCGAGGTGTCAGCATGCTGCCTTGCAGGTTACTGGCCAGCACGAATCCGCCGACCGCCTGTTTCTCAATCTGTCCAGCCTCATGTTGAGCTGCCTGAGAAACTGCGGTCGCGGACAGCATACTCGCCGTTATGATGGTCAGCACAATGAACAGCACCGCGGTACGCACTCGTTTTCTGAACACATAGCGCGCCGCCCGTGAGATGAATGTCATTAATACCCCCTGTAAAGCTGGGACCTTCTCATCCGAAACAATGAAATCTAATTCGATTCTTCGATTGGCCATTCACGAAAATACATGGTGCACCTCAGAACATGGCAAGATATGCCTTGAGCGAAAAAGCGAAACAACATTGGTTGCATTATGCTCCGGGGCATCTGTCGTTTTGTTCATTTGACAAACTTTGAGCGGTTATAAAACAGTGCATATACCAATGGAGGCCCCAACCGAAATTGGGGCCTCCATCAGAGAGAAAGGAAGGAGTGGCAAGTATTGGTTATTACTCAGTCAGAGTCTTAGCCTTCTCGTTGACGGCTTCAACCGTCTCGACCGTCTTGGCTTCCTCATCGGAGACCTCACCGGCCGTGAGCTTGGCTTCGAGCTGCTCGACGATTTCGGCGTGCATCTTCTCGCTGATCTTCACCTTGAAGGTGAACACCAGCAGGCTGAGCACAATCAGAACGAGCGGCACATAGAAGGCGCAGACTTCGAAGGTGTGGATGTTCGCAGGGGTCATATCGGCTGCAGTGGCGCTGCCGGTCATACCTGCCGCGACGGCGATGAAGCCGGTGATGCCGTTCGACAGAGCGCCACCGATCTTGTCGAGCATCGGGCGGACGGACAGAGTGACGGCCTCGTTACGCTTACCGTTCTTCAGCTGGCCGTATTCGATGGAGTCGGTCAGGGAGAGGATGGCGGTCATCTGGATGAGCGTGCCCGGCACGTAGAAGAGCACCAGTGCGATGAACACCACGACGATGTTGGTGGAGAAAAGACCCAGCAGAACGTAAGCGACAATCATGGAGATCATGCCACTGATGTACAGGTAGCGGCGTGGGATGCGCTTGTTCAGAATCGGGTACAGCGGAGCCATGATGAGGCCGGCCGCCAGTGCGATGACGCCGGTCGCAGAGAAGGCAGCCTGGTTGTCGAGCACGAACTTGAACAGGAAGAGGAGCACGCCGGTGGTGGCCACGTTGGCGATGGCGTACAGCAGGTAGGACAGGGCGACCCACAGCAGCTGGTCGTTCTGGAACAGTGCCTTGAACGCCTCGAGCGGGTTGCCGTTCTTCTGGGCCTTGGCGCGCAGGGCGCTGGTGCTTTCCTTGGTGCCGAAGGCAACGGTCCAAGCAGTGAGGATGCCGAGCAGCATAACGATGATGCCGAATGCGGTCCAGCCGCTCTGGCTTTCGGCATGCTTGCCGGTGAACATGTAGCTGAAGTAGGTGACAATCGGGATAACGACGATAGTGATGCCGTTGTAGCCGATGGAACCGGTGAAAGATCCCAGAGAGGTGTAGGCGGAACGCTCATGAGAGTCGGAGGACAGCGCCGGAATCATGCCCCAGTAGGAGATGTCACGCAGGGAGTAGAACACGTCGAGCACGACGAAGGTGATGACGAACAGCACGATGAACAGCGTGGTGTTGACATTCACCAGACCGAACATGCCGCTGAAGACGATGGCGAGCAGCACGGCCGAGACAGCACCGCCGATGAACTGCCAGGGACGGAAGCGTCCCCACTTGGTGGTGGTGTTGTCGACGATGTTGCCCAGCAATGGGTCGATGAAGATCTCTGCAATACGGATAATCACCACAAGGCTGGTGATGACGCCGATGAGCTTGGCCGCCAGCGCCTTGTCGACGCCAGAGAACAGGCAGCTGGTCACGTACACAACAAAGTACGTGCTCATAGCGTTGTAGAAGGCAGACTGACCCAAGTTACCGCATGCGTAGGCGATGCGCTGGCCGAGCTTCCCCTTGCGGACTCCACCGTCCGCGGCTGTTGCGTTGCTCATTTTTCTTCTCCTCTAAGATAGTTGGAGCTTAGATCACCCATTGATCTTGTATTGCAACTATACGCCGTTTTATAAACGGAAGTAAAAAACATTAGTAATCAAGGCTTTTACCGGCGTGTTGCAGCAGTTTTCATAACGCAAAACCTATCCGTCACCGGCTTAAACATATTTGTGAGAGTGCGTGAAAAACAGAGGAAACCGTGGTGGTAAATACGATTTGCTTTTTCAGTAAAAAACATTTATCATTACCAGTAAAGGAAGTTTAGCTTCCACATCATTCACAACGAAGTAATGAAAGAAAGCAGGAAACATGGCAAACAGCAATCGTGTTGAGCACGCATCCGAGACGTGGCTGACCGACGCGACTGTGTTCGAAGTCAACCGCACTCCGGCACATTCCAACCACAAGTGCTTCACGCATGATCCGCAGAGTGACGAGCACTCCGATCTCACGCAAAGCCTTGACGGAGAATGGCGCGTCGAAATCGTACAGGCTTCCGACATCGACTTCAACGAAGAGCCATTCGTTGCTGAGAACTTCGATGATTCCTCTTTCTGCCGCGCCCAGGTTCCGGGCCATCTGCAGATGGCAGGCCTGCTGAAGAACAAGTACGTGAATATCCAGTATCCGTGGGACGGCCACGAGAATCCGCTGGAGCCGAATGTTCCGGAAAACAATCACGTGGCGCTCTACCGCAGGAAGTTCGTTGTGTCCAAGCGTCTTGCGGACACCAAGGAGTCCGGAGGAAGCGTCTCCATCGTCTTCCATGGAATGGCAACCGCAATCTACGTATGGGTCAACGGCCTGTTCGCAGGTTACGGCGAAGACGGATTCACTCCCAACGAGTTTGATATCACCGACCTGCTGCATGACGGAGAGAACGTCGTAGCGGTCGCCTGCTACGAGTATTCCAGCGCCTCCTGGCTTGAAGACCAGGACTTCTGGCGTCTGCACGGTCTGTTCCGCTCCGTCGAACTGACGGCGCAGCCCCACGTCCATGTCGAGAACATGCAACTCGAAGCCGATTGGGACGCCGAGTCCGGCACCGCCTCTCTTGACGCCGCATTGTCCGTGCGCAACGCCTCCGATGCCGCTACCATCTCGGCCACGTTGAAGGATTCCGAAGGCAACGTGGTATGGGAGGCCTCGACCAACGCCGACGCCAATACCACGTTCGCAAGCGGTTCCTTGCAGGGCCTCGAGCCGTGGAGCGCCGAAAGCCCATCTCTGTACGAACTTGAAGTCAACGTCATCGACCAGGCCGGCAACATCGTCGAAGCCGCCGTTCAGAAGGTCGGCTTCCGTCGCTTCCGCATCGAAAACGGCATCATGACCCTTAACGGCAAGCGCATCGTGTTCAAGGGCGCGGACCGTCACGAGTTCGACGCCAAGCGCGGCCGTTCCATCACCGAGCAGGACATGATCGATGATGTGATTTTCTGCAAGCGTCACAACATCAACGCCATCCGCACCTCGCACTATCCAAACCAGGAACGTTGGTACGATCTGTGCGACGAGTACGGCATCTACCTGATCGATGAGACCAATCTCGAAACCCATGGCAGCTGGTGCCTGCCCGGCGACGTGGTCACCGCCGAAACCGCGGTTCCAGGAAGCAAGGCACATTGGGAAGGCGCCTGCGTCGACCGTGTCAACAGCATGATGCGCCGCGACTACAACCACCCGAGCGTGGTCATTTGGTCCCTCGGCAACGAGTCCTACACCGGCGATGTGTTCCGTGCCATGTACAAGCACGTGCACGACATCGATCCGAACCGTCCCGTGCACTACGAGGGCGTGACGAAGAACCGCGACTACGACGACGTTACCGACATCGAAACCCGCATGTACGAGCATGCTGATGTGGTTGAGGAATATCTCAAGAACGATCCGCAGAAGCCGTACATCTCCTGCGAGTACATGCACGCAATGGGCAACTCGGTCGGCAATCTGGACGAATACACGGCACTGGAGCGCTACCCGCACTATCAGGGCGGCTTCATCTGGGACTTCATCGACCAGGCAATCTATGCCACCCAGCCGGACGGCTCCACCCGTCTGTGCTATGGCGGAGACTTCGGCGACCGTCCGAGCGATTACGAGTTCTCCGGCAACGGACTGGTCTTCGCCGACCGCACTCCCACGCCGAAGGCCCAGGAAGTCAAGCAGCTGTACTCCAACGTCCATATCGACGTGACCGATCGCTCGGTGTCCATCAAGAACGACAACCTGTTCATCTCGACCGGCGGATACCAGTTCGTGCTGCGCATCCTCGCTGACGGAGAGCCGGTGTGGCAGTCCGAGCGCCGCTTCGACGTGCCCGCCGATTCAGCATGCACGTTCGATGTCGAATGGCCGGTGGATCTCTACCGCGCCAATGCCGATGAGCTGGTGCTTGAAGTGTCCCAGCGCCTCGCCGAGGCGACCGATTGGGCTCCTGCCGGGTACGAACTCGCCTTCGGCCAGACTATTGTGGCCGGAACGAAGGCAGCCGAAGATGCGGCCCTGCCTGCGGACGGCATCGTCACTGTTGGCCGTTGGAATGCGGGTGTTCAGGGTTCCGGACGAGAGATTCTTCTTTCTCGCACCCAGGGCGGCTTGGTCTCCTACACGTTCGACGGTCACGAATTCGTGCTGCGCCGCCCGGCGATCACCACATTCCGCGCGCTGACGGACAACGACCGTGGCGCCGGCCATGGATTCGAGCGAGCCCAGTGGATGGCGGCCGGCCGTTACGCCCGTTGCGTGGACAATGTCATCGAACAGGTCGATGAAGACACGCTCAAGGCCGTATACACGTATGAGCTTGCCACGCCGCAGTGCACCAAGGTCACCGTCGGATACACCGCCGATACCACTGGCCGTCTGAACCTGCATGTGGAATATCCGGGCGAGTCCGGCGAACTGCCCACCATTCCTGCGTTTGGCATCGAATGGACTCTGCCGGTCCAGTATTCGAACCTGAGGTTCTTCGGCGCTGGTCCCGAGGAAACGTACCAGGATCGCAAGCACGCCAAGCTGGGCGTGTGGAGCACCGATGCGTTCAAGGATCACGCTCCGTATCTCATGCCGCAGGAGACGGGCAACCACGAGGAGGTCCGTTGGGCGGAGATCACCGATGAAAATGGACACGGTCTGCGAGTCAGCCGCGCGAACGGTGCCGCACCGTTCGCTGTGAGCCTGCAGCCGTATTCCAGCTTCATGATCGAAGAAGCCCAGCACCAAGACGAGTTGCCGGCTCCGAAGCACATGTTCCTCCGTGTGCTCGCCGCGCAGATGGGTGTCGGAGGCGACGATTCCTGGATGTCGCCGGTCCACTCCCAGTATCACATCCCCGCCGATCAGCCGATCAGCCTCGATGTCGATCTCGAACTGATCTGACGATCGGATAGCGTGTCCCTCCTCTACTCCTTCCTGTGGAGGAGGGACGACATTGTCTTACAAGTTCTTGTCCGGAACGGCATTGTCCAACAAGGCGATGTCCTGAGGAATGATGACACGCTGGTATCGCGGCACATTCTCATATCCCAATTCAAAACTGGCGTTCAGAACTTTTTGACGGGTAGCCTCCTCGACCGACAGCGAGGGATCGTCATTGAGTATCCTCGATACGGTTGCAAGGGAGAATCCAGCCATCGTGGCTTTGGACAAGCATCTCCGACAGGGCCGCCGGAAATCCAAGGTTCCCGTAGAACTGGTCGTCAGCGAAATGACCAACAACGGATCCATGGAGATGGTCAAGGAGACAACTTCATACGCCAGAGAGTTTGGCATCGGCATCACCGTAAGCTGCGCCGGACCGGATTCCGAAGAATACTCAACAAGAAACGAGGCCAGCAGCTGTCTCCGTAACGTCATCGAACGCAACCCACTAGGCGGCATGCGATCTCTTGGAAATGAGGGAGCAGGACCGACCGACCGCCATCTTCGCGTTCAACGATCTCGGCGCGATCAACGTCTATCGCGCCGCCCGACAGCACAGCATCAGCCTGCCCGAACAGTTATCGATCATCGGTTTCGACGATGTCTATCCTGCGGCAAGCATGTGTCCATCCCTGACGACCATCAGGCAGCCATTCGATCTCATCGCCAGACAATGCATCGATCTGATTCTCGAAGCGTGGGAAGGAAAGGTGGACCAGAATTACTTCATTCTTCCCACACAGCTTGTCGAACGCGACAGCTGCGCATCGCCATCACTGCTGTAACATGCAACGGCACTCAGAATCAGCTTCCACGAAGCACCCATGCATATGCAATCTGCCTCTGTCACAAGCATTTACTTCTGTTTACCAGATGAAAATACAAAAGAAGCGACGAAACCGGCGAGACCCCGCACCAGAGGAATGCTTACAATGAAGCCACAACAGAACAAACGGCTCCACACGAAGCATGAACCAACAAACGAAACGACGAGCCGCGTGAAAGGAAGAAAAAATGCAGAACAACACCTTCGACCAGATCGCCAACGCCAACACCGTTTCAATGGATGCCGGTCTCAGCCAGTTTGCCTTCGCCAAGGCCTCCTCCACCTTGTTTAAGAAGGCTTTCAGCAAGTAAGATTCCATAAAAGTCTTTATCAAACGCCTCGGCTGCTGTGATGAACCGGTCCAGCAGCCGAGGCGTTCCCATATACCTTGGACCGTCCGGCGACAAATCGAAACAAATTGTATTTACGCGCCGACCAATTCAAGCATCCGCGGAATGCTCTTCTTGCCGAACTCAACCTGCTGTGTGCCGTCAGCCCGTGTGATGACGATGCAGGGCACGCTCATCGCACCATAATGGTCCCTAAGCTCGGGGAAGTGCGCAACATCGTAGGCCTCGGCGCGCACGGCCGGGTTCAGCGAGGCGATACGCTGGGAAGCGAGCACGGTCTCCGGGCACATCGTGCAGGTGAGCGAGACGAGAACCATAATGTCCAACGGGTCCGTGATGGACCGCGACCGATCGATCAGATCATCGCCCAACGGCTGACCAGGACCGGCCACGTTGTACAGACCCAGCACAAACGAATTGAATTCATGGCCGGAAGGCACACCATGGAAGGCGAGGCCGGTCGGCTCGCCGTCCACCACCATGCGCACACATGGGCGCGCGGCGGGCAGCACGCTGTCAACGTCGAACACCGCACGGCCCGTATCGTCCTTCTTGTACTCGCCATCAACCACCGTCGATTTCAGCTTGCCGCCGGACAACGCGACCAACGCATCAATGAATCCCCGCAGTTCCGTGGACAGCGGCGTATCGTCCAGCTCCAGAGCAAGCGTAACCGGCCGAGACATACGGCTAAAGACCACGTTGAGCTGCTGTCTGGTGGCGTCGGAGAACAATTCGCTGGACTTCTTGACGGCGTTCGCCGCGGCAGCGGCATCGGCGCTACGTTTAGCGGGTGCCGGCGCGGGCGCTGTGTCGTCCAACGAGGCGGCATTTGCCTTCGCTGTGGACTGCTCATAGACGTAAGAGGCCGGACGCTGTGGCATCAAGCCGGTTTTCTCGCTCATCCGCTTGGCGTACCGTTCCAACTCCACCGCGGCAATAGCGCCATCAGCGGTGGCAGTAACCACTTGCCGCAGGTTTTTGGCCCGCAGATCACCGGCCGCGTACACACCTGGCACCGAGGTTTCAAGATAGCCGTGCGTGACCACGTAACCATAATCGTCCAGCTCCACCACGCCGCGCACCAAATCCGTGGCGGGCACATATCCTGCGAACACGAACACGCCGAACGTACCACCGTCAGCAGGCCTCCACGTTTCGGTCTGGCCGGTGGCCCGGTTCAGGATCGCAGCTTCACGTAAACCGCCTTGCCCAGCAGTGACGCCTTGCAGCTCGACTTGGTAACGCACGTCGATTTTCGGATTGTTTTTTGCTGCGGCGGCTACCGTGGCATCGCAGGTGAAGTCCTGTTCCCGCACGAGAACAGTGACTTTGGAGGCGTATGTGGTCAGGAACACGGATTCCTCGGCTGCGGCGAACCCTCCGCCGACCACCAGCACTTCCTTGCCGGTGAAGAATTCGCCATCGCAGGTGGCGCAGTAGGCCACACCGCGACCAGCGTATTCGGACTCCCCTTCGAACCCTAGTTTACGTGGGCTGGCACCAGTGGCAAGGAGAATGCCAAAAGCCTTCAAGTCGCCGCGCGAGGTATGCACGGTTTTGACGTCGCCATGCACCTCGAGGCCGATGGCTTCGGCGGAAAGGAATTCAGCACCGAAGTCCTGCGCCTGTCGACGCATGGTCTGGGTAAGCGCACGGCCAGTGGTGCGACCGACGCCCGGATAGTTGACCACCTCATTGGTGATGGTGATCTGTCCGCCGAAATCGTCTTTCTCGAGAATCAACACGCGATATCGGGCGCGGGCCAGATACAATCCCGCTGTCAGACCAGCGGGACCGCCGCCGACAACTATGACATCGTACAAATCATCTCGAGACATAACGACTCCCTTCGTGCCTTGATCTGGCTGTTCATGGGGTTGCCCGGAGGTTCTCCGGACAACCTTGTCGGATTAGATTGACAATCCGTCTATCAAGTGACGATCACAGTTGGCCAACGAGATCGAGGCTAGGTTCGATGGTGTCCTCGCCCGGAGTCCAGTTAGCTGGGCAGACCTGATCGCCATGTTCGTGGACGAACTGAGAGGCTTGCACACGGCGTAGTAGTTCTTCGGCATTGCGTCCTACGTTAGAGGAGATGACCTCATAGGCCACGACCTTGCCTTCGGGGCTCACGATGAAGTCACCGCGTTCGGCCATGCCATCAACTTCGTTGTAGGTGTCGAGATCTTTGGCCAATAGAGCGGTCGGGTCGGCAAGCATCGGATATTGAATCTTGGCAATCTTTTCATTGGCGTCATGCCATGCCTTATGCACGAAATGGGTGTCGCAGGAGACGGAGTAGACCTCGCATCCAATTTCCTTGAACTTGGCGTAGTTACGGGCCAGATCCTCAAGCTCAGTAGGGCACACAAAGGTGAAATCAGCGGGGTAGAAGAAGAACAGGGACCAGTGGCCGAGTACATCAGCCTTGGTCACCTCATGGAACTCGTTGTTCTGGAACGCGTTCAACTTAAAATCGGTCAGTTCATGCTGCAGAAGAGTCATCATCGGTCCTTTCGCTGATTGTCAATCATCGGGCTTGTGCCTTTTTCCATCGTAACGTGATTCTCTGGAACCCGCGCGGACGTAACGCGTGAGCCTCATCACATCATTAATAACAGTCACGCTGGCAGACCATGTGATGCGGGGGGTGTTGTGGAATGGGAGCCTCCCGCACGCCACGGGAAGCGAACACCGGAAGAAAGCATAAAAAATGGGGGTTCCCGCCGGGCGTAACGCCCCGGGAACCCCCATGCGAAACAAAAAAAGGACCTTCCGGGAATCCCGTGGGGGACTCGACCAGAAGGTCCAGACAGTTGAATGCGGCGGCGCGCTACTCTCCCACACCCTCTCGAGTGCAGTACCATCGCCG
>OJPZ01000148.1_pt1 | contig 44301 bp, 29 predicted proteins | sample 1598611 | NCBI WGS metagenome assembly OJPZ01 (sample SAMN03922494, study PRJEB24848) | human gut metagenome | isolation source: stool sample | host: Homo sapiens | place: Germany | collected 2011-11
CAATCTGTCCCTAAAGGAATAGAAAAATATTGCTGAATTCTCATAAAAAGCCCCAAATTTCCCAGAATATCGAATCTTTTTCTATAACCGCTAGCCTGGGGGAACGCGGGCTGAAAAAATTTACCCTAGTCTTTTTCCAAAATTTAGCTAGGATATATTTAACATAAGTAAGAAATAACTTATAATAGATTAAATAAATAAAATTTTTACATATATCAATTGAAAATAAGTGATTATTTATCTTTTTAAATGAAAAAAATTTAGCATTCCTTTTTTAAACCTTATCCAAAGCAAAGGATAGCTGCCTTTGCAAAGTGCGTTGACAGAACACCCTAAAGTTTTCTATAATATGGATATGTTAAAAATAACATAATATTTCCTTGTCCTTATCGACATTTGCAATTACGGAGGGAGCATCATGCGCATCATCAAGGTCAACCTAACCGACCATACGATTCGGGAAGAAGCGTTTCACCAAGAGGATTATGGCTTTTTTGGCGGGCGAGGCCTCATCGCAAGGTTTTTAACCGACTATTGCGATCCGCTGTGCGATGCGTTGGGGCCGGATAATCCGCTGATTTTTGCCACGGGGTATTTTTCCGGCACCATTTTAACCACCAGCAACCGGCTTTCCATCGGCGCAAAGAGCCCGCTGACCGGGGGCATTAAAGAATCCAACTCCGGCGGCACCTTTGCCCGCCGCATGACGGATCACCAAATTAAGATCATCCTGTTTGAAGGGCAGTCCCCAGACTGGGTTTATCTCTACATCGATAAAGAGGGGAACCCCAGCCTGGTAGACGCGGCAGCCTATATGGGCATGAACACCTATCCGGTGGGCCAAGCGTTTCGCAAAACATATAATGACCGGATCGCCATTGCCGCCATCGGTACGGCTGGAGAGCACCTGGGCCTTGTCTCCTCCATCATGGTGACGGAGATGAATTCTGGCCTGCCTTGCCGGGCGGCGGCCCGGGGCGGCATGGGCGCGGTGATGGGGAGCAAGCGGCTGAAAGCTGTGGTAATTGAACATTCGGACAATCCATATTATGTGAAGCTGCCCCCCAAAGCGGATGAAGAGTTCCGGGCACTGAATAAAAAGATCGTGGAGGCCATAAAAACCAATCCCCTTACCGGCCAGACCATGCCGGCCTATGGCTCGGCGGCGGGGGTGGATACCACCGGCAAAATGGGGGCACTTCCCTGGAACAACTTCAATGGCAAGTTTACGCCTGGTTGGGAGCGGATCGGGACCCAGCAATGGCGGAAGAATCTGATCGAGCAAGGGGGCCATAGCACCATCCCTTGTCAACCGGGGTGTATTGTGCGTTGCTCCAACGAATACTGCGATAAAAACGGCAATTATCTTTCCGCGGGCATCGAATATGAAACCGTAGCCTTGTGCGGCTCCAATATCGGGGTGTTCGATACGGACATTATCTGCACCCTGGATCGACTATGCGACGATATGGGCATGGACACCATTGATATCGGCTGCGCCCTGGGGGTCATGATGGACCAAGGGGTGTTGGCTTTTGGGGATGGGGAAGGGGCCATTGACTTGGTACGGAATATGTTTGCCCCGAATTCCCGCTGGGGGAACGTATTAAAGGATGGCTGTGCCGCCGTTGCAGACGCCCTGGGGGTACCGCAACAGCCGGGTAGGAAACGGGTGCCCGTATCCAAACGCCAGGCGTTTGCAGCCTATGATCCCCGGGTGATCCGGGGCTATGGCCTAACCTGGGAGCGGGGCCCCATGGGGGCGGACCACACCTCCGGTTCCGCTGCAACGTATATTCCTACCATGACGCCTGAACAACAGGCGGACTATTCCCTGGCAGTAAATTGCACGTGCGATTGTTTCATGTGCCTATTTTCCTGGTCTGCGGTGAATTTCAGCAAGGAAGCCCGCCCGGCCATCGCCAGGATGGCGGGGATCTTAGCGGGCATGGAGGAAGGCCCCGACGTGGGCATGATCCAGCGGAACGGCATGGAGATTTTGCAATTGGAATATGCCTTTAACGCAAAGGCGGGCATCGTACATGAAAACGACCGGTTCTATGGCGGCAAGGACAATTTCATGTATTCGGAGCCCCACGAAGCCACCAGGAGCCCCTTCTGGAGCATCCAAAACGGCCCGTTGCCCACGCCCCCAACGCCTCCCACGCCGGCTGCCGCCCCCCAGGCGCAAAAGACAAATGAGGTGAAAGAATGAATGAGATCTGCATAAAGGTTTGCGGCCAGCAAAAGCAAATGCCGGCAAATTCCAACCTGGAAGAAGCGCTGCGCCGGTATTCCCCATATGGGGAGGAGGCGGTGGTATGCCGGCTCAACGGCCAGGTGATCCGTAGCATAGATGATGCGGCCTCCCATTTATTAAACGATGGGGACGAGCTGGAGATCTTTCCGTTGATCATTGGCGGATAGGCCCTGGGGGGATCGCTCCAGGCCGGGGAAAGGGCGCAATTTGGCCCAGGCCGGGCAATGCCTGCATGGGCGATGGAACATGAATCGGCGGCAGAGGCATCCCCTAGCCGTTGCGGCAGGGGATGCCTATCCGCTGCTTCCATCGCTGCCAGGGCCGCTGCGCCCCGCCGGCCAGCACCGCTCCCCATAGGTTACTGTGGCCCGATCCCCTGGTTGCGAACCGGCCCGGCAGGCTATCTACACCGGGCCGAGCCCCAGCGTATTCCTGGACGAGGGATGGGCATTGCCCACATCACCCGGGCGTTGTGATCGGTGCCGGCGGGATCGGCCCCCTCCCGTCCCAGTAGGCCACCCCATCGGGGATCTATCGGCTGAGGGGGCTGCGGGCCATGGATGCCCATGGGGATTCCCCGCCGGCTCACGGCGCCCAGCCCCGCAAACGCTTACGGGTTAAACGCTGCTGGCCCCCTTGGCCTGGGTTGGAAAGGCCCCTGGGAACGGGATGGCGTTGGAAAAATCGGGACGCACATTTCTTTTTTGCGGGGAAGGCTTATAGCCGATGCCCGAAGGTTAGGCCATTTCACCGCGGCCTGCTCCATCCCAGGGTGGAAACCACTTGCTGGCACTATTGACATTGCACACCATATGTTATAGAATTTATATGTTAATTATAACATATATAGAAACAGGTCCACACCAGCCAATCCCACACCGCCAGCATGGGGAAGATCCTTTCCGGCTTCCCAGGAGGGGGTGACTTTTTCACCGCAGCCGATAGAAAAAACGCCATAGCCCTGGCGGCATACATGCATTTCATAGGGTATCCATACGAAAATATAAAAATTCAGAAAGGAATCAAAACAAGATGGAAACCAAGAAAAAGTCTACGCTCTCCTTTGGGCTGCGCTACGGCTATGGCCTTGGCGAATTTGGACTAAACTTTTTGCTCACCTACATAACCTACTATCTGACCTTTTACTTGACCAATGTGGCGGGGCTGAGCATGACCTTAGCCGCCACGGTGACCACAGCCACCACGGTCATCAAGGTATTCGGCATGCCCATTGCCGGCACGCTGATCGATTCCATTAAGCTAAAAGGCAGCAAATTCCGGGGTTGGATGGTTTTAGGCGGCGTTCTCTATTTTGTGGGGGGCACCTTGTTGTTCTATCGGTTTGACATGGAACCTGGCCTATATGCCATCGTATTTTGTTTCTTCTTCTTCATCTATTGGTTGGGGTACTCTGCTTCCTGGTCCAGCTGGCGTGCCCTGATGGACCCCATCTGCTCCCATCCCATCGATAAGGTTGGCCTCACAGCCGCCGCCTCCCAGGAAGGCACCATTGCCAGGGTCATTTTCTCCTTTATTGCCACGGCGATCCTGGCTGCCTTTACCATAGACGGGATGATCGATCCCATGGGCTATACCACCGTAAACGGGGTATTTGGTATCATTGCCCTATTGTGCTTCGTGCTGGTCAGCATGATCACTAAAAAATACGACAATATGCCTGCGGCGGTGGAGACCAAGACCCAGGCTAAGGCTGCGGCGCAGAAAATGCGCGGCAAGGATTTCATCAATACCATCAAGACCCGCCCCATGCTGATCTTCATCCTGTGCGCCGTGTTCCGCTGCGCGGTGCTGACGGTGATGGGCACCCTGTTGGCCTTCTATCTGCAATACGTATTGGGGAATGCAGACCTGGCCCAGATTTATATGCTGCTGGTCTATGCCATTTCCTTCTTTGGGGCCCTGTTGGTGCAGCCTCTGGCAAAGAAGATCGGCAAACGGTCTACCTTTGTATATACCACGGCCCTATCCGCCATTTGCGTGTTTGGCCTGCTCTTTACCGGCACCAACGCAGTTGCTTTTATCGTTTTAATGTGCGTATTCCAGTTCCTGGGCATCTTCTCTTCCACCCTGATCCCTGTGTGCATGGCGGATATCGGGGAATATAACTCCATTACCAACGGCGCCCAGGCAAGGGGCCTGGTATTCTCCATCGGCGGTATGGCCATCCAATTGTCCTCCGTGGTAGGCGCAGCTTTGGCCTCTTACGGCATGGTGCTGGTGGGCTTTGACACAGCTGCAGTGACGGAAGCCGGCATCGCCGGCCTGAAGGGCCTATATATTTGGGGCATTGGCGGACTCTCCCTGGTGTCTGCGGTGCTATTCATGCTTTATCCCCTTACGGAAAAATATATGGAAGAGCTGCGGGCCCAAAACCCCGCCAGCCCTGCGGCGTAACCTTGTAGCCGGGGGTTCGGCCAAAGCCATGCCGCGGCGCAACGGGTTTGCCCCGCATGTTATGGAAAGGCGGCCCCCTATCCAGGGCGCGGCAGAAAACCGCCCGCCCCGGAAAAGGAACGGCGTTTAATCATTGGTTAAAATACGGCCGTGGCCAGCGGGCGGCCCCTTCCCAACCGGGCAAGGCTGGGGAGGGCGCCGCCTGCGGGGATCCGGTTGTGTTGGCCCTTTGGTTTATGCTATAATATCGGTGGATAGGTGGAGGAAAAATCCATGAAACGGCTCATTGTAAAAAACATACAGAACTGTACCGGCTGCGGCAGCTGCGAGCGGGCTTGCGCCAAGGCATATTACAAAACCGAGGATCGGGAGTATTCCTGTATTCGGATCATGGATGCCCAGATCCGGGTCTGCACCCAATGCGGCAAATGTGCAGACGTATGTCCCATGGAAGCGATCCGGCAAAATCCCCAGGGAGTGTACATGATTGACCGCAAAGCGTGCATCGGGTGTTTGGCATGCGCGGATATTTGTCCCGCGGATGTGATCTGCAAGAGCCACGACAATATTTTTGTTACCAAATGCACTGCTTGCGGCCTATGCGTGCGGGCGTGCGAAAACGGTGTAATTCAAATAGAAAGTTAACGCCCCCTTCGCAGGGGGCGGCCAAGGAGGAAGTGGATAGGCTATGTTTGAAATATTGGTGCTTGCGAACCTGATGCTGAAACCTTGCTATGGCTATGAATTTAAGCGGCACCAAAAGGTGTTAAATCCCAATAATAACAAGATCTATCCGCTTTTAAAAAAATTTACAGACGAGGGCTTGGTTACCGTGCGTTCCGAGACCCAAAGCGATAGGCCGGCCCGTAAGGTATATGAAATAACCGACGCCGGCCGGCAACGGTTTGTTGAAAAATTGCGGGACTTTCCCTTAAAGGAGGCCCATTTAAACGATAATTTCTATTTACGGGTGGCTTTTTTCTCCCTACTGTCCACCCAGGATATCGATCGCATCCTGCAAACGAGACGGAAGGCTTTATCTGCCCGCTCGCAGCTTGCCACCATTTGCGAAGGCTTGATCGAATACCCGGATTGCTTTTCGGATATCCTTTTCCTACAAAACTATCTGAGCGCCGTGACCCAGACCGAACTCCGGTTTGTAGACAATCTGCGCAAGAAATACGGTTTACCTGTGGATGCGTCCCAGGCGGACGAAGCAGACGCCCAGCCCCAAGGGTAAAAATGGGAGGATGCGTTTGCATGGGAAGGGCCCTATAAAAGTACGCTTCCCAATATGGGGATAGCGAGCTTTGGACGGCAGGCGCGGATGCTTTCAGGGTATCCGCTTTTTGCTGGCGCGGCAACTTGGCTGTATAGGGCTGCCGTATAATATAATGGAAGGAGACGCATAGGCGTCTCTTTTTGGATACGCCTGGGAATTTGTACGCATGGGACAGGCGGCAAACAGCCGCCGCCTTTGCGCCGGAGGTAAACGAAACGCCAGGCCCCAGGTGGGGCGCTGGCGTTGCAAGGCGAAGGCGGAAACCTCAATAGCCGTGATCTGCATGTTCCCAACGGCCTGCGCCGTCCCGCACCAAGATCCAATTCCAGCCGGTGTAGGTGCTGTTGGGATTGAGGGAACCGTCCCCCCCGGACGCGTCTACGGTGAAGGAGGAGGTGAGGATAATGGCCTGGTCCTTTTCGCATTGGTCGGCCCAGTGGGCAAAGGCTTCCGCATCGTCGCCAGGATACTGGATCTGGGTTAGGGTGCAGCCGGAGAATTCCTTTTTAAAGTACCGGATGGCCACGTCCATGGCGGCGTCTATCTCCTCTTGGGAATACAGGGAAGACGGGGCGTAGAGCCGTTCCACATTCCGCACGTTCCCGCCGCAGCCGGATAAAAGGCACAGGACGACCCAAACCAAAAGCGCTAGGGAAATGCCTCGCTTCATATTGATAATGCTCCTTTCCTTTGGCCTAGGGGCCGCCCATCAACCAAAATTCACATATTCGCTAAACACATACCCTAAGGTCCCCTGATAATTTGCCAGGCACCAATCCCCCTGCACATAGTATACCGTGATCTCGCTGCGACGATCCAGCAGTTTGATCACAGCGCTGTCCGTATTGGCGCCGGCCCGTAGGTTCACCTGGGCGGAGGTGGTGCAGGCCCGGGGCTGGATGTTGGCGTTAACCTGGGGAATGCCCGCATCCCCCTGGCTTTCCACCCGGATATAATCCTTGAAGGCAAAGCCTGCCTGGCCTTTATACAGCACGTAATACCACTCGTCCCATTGGCCTAGGATCTGCAATTCCGTGCCCTTGGAGAGCAGCTGGATCTTTTCGGCCTGGGTGCTGGGGGCCTTGCGGAAGTTCACCTTGCCGCCTGCGCTCCCCTGGGCCAGACGCACGGTGGAGCTGGAAACCGGCGTATCCGGTGTACCCACGGTCTCCTGCTGGTCTGCGCTGGTCTTTTTTACGTATTTGCCGTAAACATAGCCCATGATCCCATTATATTCTACTTGCTGCCAGTCCCCGTCCTGGCCGTAAAGGATCAAGGATGCCCCTTCCGGGATGCGGCCCAGCTTTTTGTGGCTGGTGGAAGGGCCCTCCCGGAAGTTTACGTCGGTGGTGGTGACGCCTTTGCCGGTGCTTTGGGGCTTGGAAGGCTCGTCGGGCTGGAACAGATCCTCCATGGCGTCGTTATAGCTTTGGGTGACGGTGATATACTTGGAACTTACATAGCCCGCCGTGCCGTCCTCTAGCTTTACCTTGTACCAGCCGGATTCCATTTCGTAGAGGATCACCTCTGCGCCCTTGCGGAGGATATCCAGCGCTTCATGGCTGGTGCCCGGGCCTTGACGCAGATAGACGTTGCCCGTGGTCTTGCCAAGGCCGGTGCTGCCTTGGGGCGGCGCCCCCTCCACATTGCCCTGGCTATCGATCCGGGCGGTGCCGGTGATGGTGATATAGCTATCGTATACGTAGCCTTTGGTTTGGCCGATCTGCACGTAATACCAATCCCCATCCCGGCCCAGGACGAATACGCCGGTATTTTTATCCAGCTTGCCATAGCTGGCAAAGCTGGTATCCGGCCCCTTGCGGAAGTTTACGCCGCCGGCGTTGAGCAAGCCGGTCTCCACGGCAGTATAGCCGCTGGAAACGTCGGGGGTGGCGGTGGGTTGGGCCGATGGGCTGGGGGTGGAAAGGGGCAGGGAAGGCTGCAAGGGGGTATCCACTTCCGGCACATAGGAGGGATAGCCGGTGATGCGCACATAGCTGCCGATGATATACCCGTTTTGGCCGTTGGCCTGGGCCCGATACCAACCGTTTTCCTGGCCATAGATGGAAAGGGGCGTGTTCCGGTCCAGCTTGCACAGGCTTTCATAGAGGGTGCTGGGGCCGGTGCGGAAATTCACCCCTTGGCCGGTGACTTGGCCATAGGCGATGACCCCCGGGGCCGCAGATCCTTCGGGCGTGGGGGAAGGTACGGGGGAAGCGGAGGGGGAAGGCGTAGCGCCGGAATTCGGGGGATAGCCATTGTCATAGGCGATGTAATCCTCGGACACATATCCCGCATAGCTGCCGTAGGCCACCCGGGCCCAGCCGCCTTCCCGGCTGAATACCTGAAGCTGGGCGTCAGCGGGGATCACGCCCAAAGAAGTATAGGTGACCCCCGGGCCTACCCGCAGGTTGACTCCGCCGGTGGTACGGGCGAGCACATAGTCGCCGGCAGGCTGAGATCCATTGGGCCGGGCCGGATCGGCGGGCATCTGGACGGAGATGGTGGATAGGGTGGCCCCAGGATAGTAGAATTTCAGGATATCCCGGTAGGACAAGCCTTCGCTGGCTGCCTGCTGGGCGCCCCGCTGGCTTAGGCCGACCCCGTGGCCGTAGCGCAGGTGATAGATGTAATAGGCGCTGCCGTCTGCGGCCTGCTCCCCCCAGAAGATCCGCAGGGAGCTATCCAAGACGACCTGGTAGGCTTCCAATTCCTGGGTGGTAAAGTTGACGGTGATGTTTTCCAGCAGGGTATTCCCTGCCGTATATACGGATACTACGGCAGTCCCTGCGGTCATATTCCGGGTTTGTCCGGAAAAGCGGGGGGTGTGGAGGCTGAATTGGGCCACATTGTATAGGGCGGTGCAGCTTTGGCCGGTGGCGGCGCTGGCCTTGGTGAGCAAAAGGTTCCACAAGCCCTGGCTGATGGAGCCGCCCCGGTTCAAGGGCACGGTTACGGTTTCCTTTTTGGCGTATACATTGCGCAGGTCGTAGGGGTCCTGTACCACGGCATAGCCGCTGCTGCTCCTGCCGCTCCAGGCTTGGCTGGGCAGCATGGTCTCGCCGCCATTGCTGGCAGCATAGTAGGTGCATAATAGCTTGCCGTTTACGGTGAGGACCTCCTGGATGGTGGAATCCACCGCGGCGATCACGTTGGAATAGCCGGCATAATAGCCCCGGTATACCTGGTCGCTGGAGGTATCCCCGATGTCGTAATCCCCGCTGGAGCGCAGGGAAAGGGCGTAACACTTGGCGGCAATGGCCTGGGCCTTGAGGGCCTCCATGGGGAAGGAATCGCTCATTTCATAGGCCACCACCCCGTAGAGGTAATGGGCCAGGGGAACTTCGTTAATGACCCGTAAATACCCGGAGGACAGGGGGGCGATGTAGAAATGCCCCAGGTACCGGTAGCCGTTGAGCTGCAAATATCCGGCGCTCTTGTCCATTTTGGCCCGCATCAGGTGCAGGCTAACGCCAGTATATAGGCTGCCCAGGCTGCTGTGATACAGGGTGAGGGTACCGTCCAGATTGGAGCGGACGGTTAATGTGCCCCCGGAAAAGGAAGCCCCATTTTCCTGGATAAAGTATTCACCAGAAACATAGATGGATAAAGCGGTGGCGTTATTGGTGGAGAGTTTGACGCGGATGGTGTCATACGAGCTGTCCGCAAGGGATATACCGGCGGGCAACAGGGCAAAAACCATGACCAGCGCCAAGATCAGCGCAATAAACTGTCGCATAGCAAGATCCTCAACGATACGATATTATTATATACATAATAACATAAATTTCGCCCAATGAATACCTGCATTGTAATGCAGGTCTGTGAATGATTATGTTCATTTGTACCGGCAGCCAATCCAAGCTCCAAAGCTGGCGGTGAAAAACGGAGGCGACCCGGGGAAAACCCGAGGGAAATGGCAAAAAAAGGCGTGCTTTTTTTCTTATCATATTGTATAATACGAGGGATAATGAAGATTGGTAGATAAGGAAAAAGGAGAAACACATGCAAGGTAATTTTTCAATGGAGCTGGCAGGCCGCACCCTGTCCGTGATCACAGGCAAGTATGCGGAACAAGCAGGAGGTAGCGCCCTGGTCCGCTGCGGGGATACGGTGGTGCTGGTATGCGCCACGGTGGCAAAGGCGCCCCGGGACGGGGTGGATTTTTTGCCCCTGAGCATCGAATTTGAAGAGAAGATGTACTCCGTGGGCAAGATCCCCGGCGGTTTCATCAAGCGGGAAGGCCGTCCCAGCGAAAAGGCCATCCTGACGGACAGGCTCATCGACCGGCCCCTGCGGCCCCTGTTCCCCAAGGGCTTTTATAACGACATCCAGGTGATCGCCACGGTGTTGTCCGTGGATCAGGACGTGCAGCCGGATATTTTGGCCATGCTGGGCAGCTCCATTGCCCTCTCCATCAGCGAAGCGCCCTTTATGGGCCCCACCGGCGCAGTGGCGGTGGGCATGGTGGACGGCAAGTATATCATCAACCCCAATAGCGAACAGCGGGCCAAGAGCCGCCTCACCCTGACGGTGGCCGGCACCCGGGACGCGGTGATGATGGTGGAGGCCGGCGCCTGCGAGCTCACCGAGCAGGAAATGCTGGACGCCATCCTGTATGCCCATGAGGAGATCAAGAAGATCGTGGCCTTTATCGAGGACATCCAGGCCCAGGTGGGCAAGCCCAAGATGGAGGTCAACATCTACCAGCCCGACCCGGCCTTTGCCGAGGAAGTGCGGTCCTATGCCCGGGATAAGGTGGAGTGGAGCCTGGATACCTTCGACCGCTATGAGCGGGAAGCGCGCAGCAACCAGGTGAAGGAGGAGACCGTCGCCCACTTTGCAGAGGCCTATCCGGACAGCGAAAAGGATGTGGATAGCATCCTCTACACCCTCACCAAGGAGATCGTCCGGGATAAGATCATCAACCGGCACATCCGGCCCGACGGCCGTAAGCAGGATGAGATCCGGCCCATCTGGTGCGAGACCGGTATCCTGCCCCGCACCCATGGCAGCGCGGTGTTCACCCGGGGCCAGACCCAGGTGATGACCATCGCTACCCTGGGCTGCATGGGGGATGGCCAGACCCTGGACGGCATCGGCGAGGAGGATTTCAAGCGCTACATCCATCATTATAATATGCCTCCCTATTCCGTGGGAGAGACCCGGCCGGTGCGTAGCCCGGGCCGCCGGGAGATCGGCCACGGCGCCCTGGCGGAGCGGGCCCTGCTGCCCATGATCCCCTCTGAGGAGGAATTCCCCTATGCCATCCGCCTGGTATCCGAAGTGGTCAGCTCCAACGGCTCCACCTCCCAGGCTTCCATCTGCGCCAGCACCATGGCCCTCATGGATGCGGGCGTGCCCATCAAGAAGCCGGTGGCCGGTGTGGCCATGGGCCTGATCAAGGACGACGCCAACGGCAACATCGCCGTATTGACGGATATCCAGGGCCTGGAGGACTTCCTGGGGGATATGGACTTTAAGGTGGCGGGCACCAAGGACGGCATCACCGCCATCCAGATGGATATCAAGATCAAGGGCATCGATAAGGAGATCCTTACCCGGGCCCTGGAGCAGGCCCGGCAGGGTAGGCTATTCATCCTCAACAAGATGCTGGAAACCATCCCGGAGCCCCGCAAAGAGCTTAGCCCCTATGCCCCTCGTATCCTCCAGTTCAACATCCATCCCGATAAGATCCGGGAGGTGATCGGCAGCGGCGGCAAGACCATCAACGGCATCATCGCGGAGACCGGCGTCAAGATCGACATCGAGGACGACGGCCGGGTGTTCATCGCCTCCCCGGATATGGCGGCGGCGGAAAAGGCCAAGAAGATCATCGACAGTATCTGCCACGACATCGAGGTGGGGGAGGTGTTCTTGGGCAAGGTGGTGAATATCCTGCCCATTGGCGCCCAGGTGGAGCTCAAGCCCGGCAAGAAGGGCCTGGTACACATCAGCCGCCTGGCTAACCACCGGGTAGAGCGGGTGGAGGACGAAGTCAGCGTAGGCGACGAGCTGCTGGTGCGGGTCATCGCCGTCAAGCCCGATGGCAAGATCGACCTGACCCGGAAGGATCTTTTGCCGGACGCCAAGAAATGATCCCAAGGCCCGCCCTGGGCGCGCCTTGAAACATACGGGCCTGGGTGGGTTTGCGGCCCTGGCCCCGCATCATTTTATCTATACGAATCCGTTAAAAAGTGGCCAAGGCCACTTTTTAACGCAATAAGGCCATAAAAAATCTTTTCGTCCCCAGGAATGCCCCGTGACAAAGAAGTAGATGGACGTATTTTTAGCCCCCAGGGATGGAGCTGGCGGCGGGGGAAGGGGAAAAGGAATTTTTACCCAAGGGGCTAAGGCCGCCCCTTGGCGCATACCCATATATATAGAACAAACAAGGGGGATGCGCCATGGGAAGGTCGAAGGCCGGACACGCGGTTACCAATCTGCTTTTGCTGCTGCTGATTGCAGGATTATATCTGGGGACGACCCAACCCCAGACGATCAGCGTCAGCGCCCCGGTATACCGGGGCCAAGCGGAGGGGAAAATAGCCTTACAATTCGCCGTCAGTTGGGATGCGGGGGCGCTGGAGGATATTTTGGATACCCTGGAAGAAAACCATGCCCGCGTCACCTTTGCCTTGAGCGGAGAATGGGCGGCTCGCAATCCCGCCTTAGCCCGGCGCATGGCCCAAGATGGCCATGAGCTGGCTACCATGGGCTATGCGGTTGGCCAGGATGGACGGCTTAGCTGGGTACAGGAGGATGTAGAGCGATCCCTGGAGGCCATAGAAGCAGCGGCTGGGGTAAAACCAACGTTGTATTATTCCGGGGGGCGGTCGGTCACCGTGTCGGGCCGGGTAGCCCATAAGCTGGGGCTGACCCAGGTTTTGTGCACGGCGGATCTATTGTGCGCCCGGGGCGTTGCTGCGGATATTCTTGCCAGGCTGCCCCAGGAGCCTATACCGGGCAGCATCCTGCTGCTACAGCCCACCCAGGCCGCTGGGGAGGCCCTTAGCGGGATTCTTACAGCATTACGGGAGAAAGGATTGGAGCCTGTCCCTGTGGGGGAGGTGCTCCAATAGGGATCGGATTTCATGATCATAACAGACCGGTTGTCAAACGGCATGCGGGTGGTGGCGGAGCCCATGGAAGGGGTCCGCTCCGTTGCCATCGGGATATGGATACCCGCGGGACCTGTATACGAGGGGCCCGATGAGGGCGGGATCTCCCATATGATCGAGCATATGCTCTTCAAGGGCACGGACAACCGTACCGCCAAAGAGATCGCAGGGGAAATGGACGGGCTGGGGGGCAACCTAAACGCCTTTACGGCCAAGGAATGCACCTGCTACTATGCCAAGGTGTTGGACGAGCATCTGGGCCAGGCGGTGGATATTTTACAGGATCTGGTACAATACCCTCGCTTAGCGCCGGAGGATTTAAGCCGGGAGCAGGGGGTGGTATGCGAGGAGATCCTCATGGTGGAGGATAGCCCAGAGGAACTGGTTCACGAGCTGCTGGGCAGCGCCATCTATGGGGAAAGCCCATTGGCCCGGCCGATCCTGGGTTCTCAGGAAAGCGTGCGGGCATTTACGCCGGATCGCCTACGGGCATATATGGCCCGCCGGTATCAGCTGGGGCAAATGGTGGTGGCTTGCGCAGGCAGGGTGGATATGCAGACCCTGCTGCCTTTGCTGGAGGCGGCGTTTTGCAAAGGGGAAAAGGCCCTACCGGCACCGGGAGAGGACATGCCTGCCTCCCAGCTGCTTCAGGGACAGCGCTTTGTGGCCGCCCAAAAGGATGTGGAGCAGACCCATATTTGCCTTGGCTTCCCCGGCTTTCCAACGGACACCAAAGAACAGTTCGCCCTGTATGTGCTCAACAATGCCCTGGGCGGCTCCATGAGCAGCCGGCTGTTCCAGCACATCCGGGAGGAGCGAGGCATGGCCTATTCGGTTTATTCCTATCCCAGCGGCTACAGCGGCACAGGGTATTTCGCCCTGTATGCAGGCACCGAGGGGAAGCAGGGGGCCAAAGTGGCGGAGCTGATGCTGCAGGAAGCCAGGCGCATGAGGGAGCAGGGCCTTACGGCGGATGAATTCCACCGGGCAAAGGAACAGCTAAAGGGCAGCTATATGCTGGGCCAGGAAAGCACCTCTGCCAGGAGCAGCGCCATTGGCCGCAGCATGCTGATACGGGGGTATGCCCTGGAGGAAGGGGAAATGCTCAGCCGTATCGCCGGCGTGCGTATGGAGGATGTAGAGGGCATCTTGCCCTATGTATTGGATGAGACCCGCATGGTTGCGGCCGTGGTGGGGCGGCAGGCGGTGCATGAGCCGATCCGCCAGGCCCTTAACATGTGATTGTGGCCTTGCGGCAGCAGAAAGGAGGCGATCCCCATCGTTCGAACCCGCAAACGCGTAAAGATCAATCCCCGCTTTTACCTGATCCTGTTTTTGGTGGTCGGGTTAGGGGCGCTGGCTATATTTCTGTTTAAGCCGGGAAGGAAAAGCGGCACGTTGCATACCGGCACCCAAGCCCTGGCCCTGGAGGCGTCCGCCATTGTGATCCGGGAGGAGAGCTGCGTATCCGTGGAGCGGTACGACCGGGCTACTTACCAAGTGCAGGAAGGGGCGCAGGTGACCTCCGAGATGCCGGTGGCCACGGTTTATAAATGGGGCTATACCGACGACATGACCCAGTCCCTTTTAAGCATCCAGGAGGAGATCTACCAAAAGCAACTGGAATTGTTGGGCAGCGTCGAGAGCGCGGAATTGAGCAACATCAACAACCAGCTCCGGGAAAAGCAGCAGGCCATCCGTCAATGCCTGCAACGGGGGATCCAGGGCCTAACCGGGGACACAGGGCAAACAGCCCCCGCTGCAACGGCTCAGCCCGCGGCGGCCCAAACCAGCGCCCAGGCAACTCCCCAGCCAGGGGAGCAACCGTCCGAGACCCAGCAATTGCCTATCCAACAGCCGGCCGGGGAGGATCTGCTGGCCCTGGAAAACGATGTCAAGGATCTTTTGGCCCAACGCAGCGCCCTGCTCAAACAACTGGTGCAGGCGGACGAAGCTTTAAATGCCCTCTATGGGGAAGAGGAGACGAAAAAAGCCCAGCTGGCCGAATATGCCAGCGACGTGGTGGCAAAGGGCAGCGGGGTGGTGAGCTTTTACTTTGACGGGTTTGAGCAGGTGCTCAGCGGGGATAAGCTGGACGTGATCAATGCGGACGTGATCAACAAGGTATTGGATAGCGCCGCAGGGGGCATGGTAGCCAGCTCCGAAAGCCTGCTGTTCCGCCTGGTGAATCCTTCCCACTGGTATATTGCTTTCGTTACCCCCCGGAGCCAGGCGCTGCGGGTGAGCGCAGGGCAGACCTATCGCGTGCAGGTGGAAGGCTATGCGGACCGGTTATTTATCGGTACGGCCCTGGAGCCGGTGATAAATGAAAACGGGGTGGTTAATATTTTGGAATTCAATGAGACCTTGGACGACCTGATCGGCGTGCGGACCGTGAAGGTTACCCTATCCGGGGAAATGACAGGCTTAGAAGTGCCCCTGGAGGCCATCTTGGAGGAAAACGGCGTGCCGGTTTTGCCGGTGGATGGACAGAAGATCCCCCTGGAGGTCTATAGCGCGGACGAGGATACGGCCATCATCGCCGCCAAGGACGGGGCTTCCCTCTCGGCGGGGATGCGCTATGGAGACTGATCAGCCAGGAGAAAAAAGCGAGGCGAAGGATTGTGAGCATTGCTGAAAATTACCGGAAGGTGGAGGAAAACATCCAACAGGCCTGCCGGGAGGCGGGACGTAGCCGGGACGAGGTGCGCTTGATCGCGGTGACCAAGTTCGTAGATACGGACCGGATCGGGGAAGCGGCGGATGCTGGCGCAAAGGAAGTGGGGGAAAACCGGCCCCAGGAGCTGGTATCCAAGTTGGATTTTTTCCAAAAGAGGGGACTTTGTCCACATATGATTGGACAATTGCAAACAAATAAGGTAAAATATGTGATAGGCAAGGTGGCGCTGATCCAGTCGGTAGACCGGCCGGAGCTGGCCAAGGAGATCAGCCGCCTGGCCCAGAAGCATGGATGCAGCCAGGATGTCCTCCTGGAGGTGAACATTGGCGCCGAAGAACAAAAGGGCGGCGTCATGCCGGCTGCATTGCCTGGGTTTCTCGATATGGTCTCCCAGCTGCCCGGCATCCGGGTCAAGGGCTTGATGTGCATTCCTCCCAACGTGGGACAGGAGGAGGCGCGCCGGTACTTTGCCCAGATGCGGACCCTGTTCGACAGACTGGTTTCTGCCGGATGGAAAGAAATGGATACATTGTCCATGGGCATGAGCGGAGATTATATAGCGGCCATTCTGGAAGGCGCGACCATGGTCCGGGTGGGAACGGCCATATTTGGTCCGCGGCAAACAGCGTAGCCGCGAAAACGGAGCGTATAAATAGAGCAGTTCCGTTTTGAAACAAGGTCTTTTTTTCTCCAAGCGCCAAGGCACATACCATTAATATTTTGAATGGGGGAAAAAAGCATGGCAGGTCTTTTAAACAAATTCATGGACTTCATCGGCATCGAGGAAACCGAGATGGACGATGATATGTACGGGGATGAGTATTACGAGGGCGAAAGCCAAGCCCAAACGGATAATGTCCTCAACATGGCCAATCGCAGCAAACGGCAGCGTACGGCGGCCAGCGCCGCCAGCGGCTCCAACGTGGTAAGCCTTCCCACAGCAGCTTCCATGAAGATGATTGTGTATCATCCCATCAGCTATGAGGATACGCAGAATATCATCGACAATCTCAAGAGCCGCAAACCGGTCATCGTGAATATGGAGGAATTGGAGATCGATTGCGCCCAGCGTATTTTGGATTTCATGGCGGGCGCCATCTATGCCCTAAACGGCAGCATCTACAAGATCTCCCGGGGTATTTTCGTGGTTGCGCCCACCAACTACGACATCATCGGCAACGATGAATCCTCCGATTATACGGACGTGATGTAACCGGCGGCAAAGACGGGAGGCTGCAAAAGGGCAGCCTCCCATTTTATTGACAAAAGGAGCGAACCCGTGCAGATTCAAGAGATCGTCAATCGAAAATTCAGCCGTGCCTTCCAGGGCTATGACATCGGGGAGGTGGACGCGTTCCTGGATGAGATCATCCGGGACATGGAGCGGATGGAGCAGGAGCTGCAGCTTTTAGAGCTGCGCAACAAAATGCTCCTGGAGGAATTGGCCCGGGCCAACGTCCAGAGCGGCTTTCTGGACCCCTTGCCGGAGCCGGAAAAGCAGGAAGAATTCGGCGAAGGGCCCAGCTGCTAGCGGGCCCCTATGCAGGCCCATCGGGCCCAATTGCGCGGCCGGGATTTCGAAACAGGCAATGGTAACCCAATGGCTATGGGTATAAGCGGCGTTTGGCCGCTTTTTTATATCCTTTCTTGCGCGCTCCCCCAATATGGCTTCCATCCAAAGGATGGAGGCGCGGGGAAAGGGAAAAGGCCGGGGGCAAATTTTAGCCTAGGGCTTTTTTCTTTTGGGTGAAAAAGCGCCTTCTGGTAAATACTAACGGGGACTATGCAACGACCGTTAGGGGGAGAGAATGATGGCGCAAAATAGAACCTATCTTGGGCTACAGGATGTAACGCTGGAAGGGGAAGAGCTTTGCCGGGAGGCGGCCCAAAGGGCAGCCTGGGCAACCAGCCGGCGGCGCTTGCGATTGGGAAACAAAAGCGTCCTAAGCGTGGGCGAGGATAGGCGAATCATCCTGGCAGCCTACAAACAGGCCCGGGAACGGGCAGCCCAGGGGCTGGAACTGCCCCAGGCCATGGAATGCCTGCTGGACGACCTATATGTGGCGGAAAAAGCCTTGACCTGCCTGCGGGATGAAGATCCCGGAGCATGGCGGGGCCTGCCCTGTATGGCCCAGGGGGAGCGGCTGGGATTGCCCCGAGTATACGATATGGCGGTATGCCTCATCGGCCACCGGGCGGGCCGGCTGGAAGAGAGCATGTTGGCCCGGTTTTTAGAAGCCTTTCAGGGGGTATCCCCTTTGAAGCTGGCGGAGCTATGCGCCTTGCCGGCCATGCTGCGCATCGCCTTGGTGAAGCTCATCGCCTTGGAATGCGAGGGCGCCTTGGACGCCATGGGCCAGTACGCCCAAGCGGAGGCGTTGGCCGCCCAGGCGGGGAAGGGGAACCCGCAACGGGAGCGGGAGGCGTACCTACATAAGCCCTATCTGGCCGCAAGGCTGTTTGGCCTGCTGTCGGAGGCGGGGGAACAGGGAGCGTGCTCCAGGATGCTGCGGCGGCTGGAGCAGGCGGATCTGGATCTGGAAGCCCTGTGCGCCAATTTGCAGCGGGAGGACAGCATCCGGGGGGATCGACTGCGCCACGCCATAAAAAGCCTTAGGACCCTGGAGGCCATGGATTGGGAAAAGTGTTGCGAGGGCTTTTCCCTGGTGGACCGGGTCCTGCGGGAGGATAACGCCTATCCTGGCATGGACGCCCGCAGCCGGGCCTGGTATCGCCGGCGGGTGGAGTGCCTGGCGGCCAAATTAGGGGTGGCGGAGACGGTGGTGGCCCGGCAGGCGGTGGCCCTGGGAAAAGCCCGGCAAGAGCAGGGGGGAAGGACAGCCCAGGCAGGCTATTATCTGTTGGAGGAAGGACAGCGGGATCTGTATGCCATCCTGCGGCCGGACAAACGATGCAGGCTTCAAAGGGAAGAACGGAAGCTGTGGCGGTTTTGGATTGTCCAGGGGACGCTGTTGGCAGGATTGTTATATTTGTGCGGCGCAACGGCCTGGTATCAGGGCTTGCTGGCCCTGCTGCCCGCCTGGAGCCTTGCGGCCGGCCTGTCCGTCCGGCTATTCCTAGCCAGGTCCCAGCCATCCATGCTGCCTCGGATGGAATATAAGGACGCCTTGCCGCCAGAGCAGGCCACCCTGGTGGTGGTGCCGGCCCTCATCACCGATGCGGAAAGCCTGCGGGGGGTGATCCGGCAGCTGGAAGTGCATATGTTGGCTACCCGCATGGAGCATTGTTACTACGGGGTGCTGGGGGATTTCCCGGACGGGAAGCAGGCCCAGCGGCCGGGGGAAGGGGAACTTCTCCGGCTGGCGAAAAGCCTGGTGGAGGAACTGAACCAAAAGTACCCCAGCCCCACCCCGCTGTTTTACTATCTGCATAGGCGGCGCACCTACCAAAAGGCGGATGGGCTATATATGGGCTGGGAAAGGAAGCGGGGGGCCCTGTGCCAGCTGGTGACCTTGCTGACCCAAGGGGACGCTACGCCCTTTGTCCTGCTGACCCATCCCCTGCCCCAGGGGATCCGCTATTGCCTGACCTTGGATGCGGATACGGTGCTGCCTCCCGGGGCCCTGGCCAAGCTGGTGGGAGCCATGGCCCATCCTCTCCATGCGCCGGAATGGGACGACCAAGGGGTGGTGCGAAAGGGCTATGGCATCCTGGCCCCCCGGATGGCCGCCCTGCCTCGGGGGGCGGCAAAAAGCGGCTTTGCCTGGGTGGCCTCGGGGGACAGCGGGCTGGATAGCTATTTTCCCCTGTGCGGCGAATTTTACCAGGATGTGTTTGGGGCGGGGATCTTTGGGGGGAAGGGCATCTTCCATGTGGAAGCCTTCGCCCGGGCTCTGCCCCGGTGGATCCCGGAAAACCAGGTGCTCAGTCACGACCTGCTGGAAGGCTGCTTTTTGCGGGCGGGGCTGGTGGAGGATGTGACCCTCTACGATTGCGAGCCTGCGGGGTTTATCGCCTGGTGGAAGCGGCAGCATCGATGGACCCGGGGGGATTGGCAGCTGCTGCCCTATTTGGCAGAGGGGGTGCGGGACGGGGCCGGAGTCCTTCGGGATAACCCCCTTTCCAGCTTGTCCCGGTATAAGATCTTCGATAACCTGCGCCGCAGCCTCACTCCCCTGGGAGCCCTGGCCTGCCTGGCGGCTCTGCCCTATCTGGGGTGGGGCTGGTATGGGGCGCTAGCCTTGCTATGCATTCTGGAAGGGCCGGTGCTGGAGGCGGTGTGCCTGCCGGTACAGCTGCTGCGTTCCCGCCGGCCGGTGCGCTTCGGGGGCGCGTTGCTGGACCGTATGCCCGGGGCGGCTCGGGCGGCATTGGACCTGATGGTCCTTCCCTATGGGACCGCCCGGCTGGCGGACGCCCAGGTGCGCACTCTGTATCGGGTGGGCCATTCCCATAAGCACATGCTGCAATGGCAGACCGCCGCCCAAACCAGAGGCAAGCCCGGCAGCCTGGGCGCCTATTACAGCGCCATGTGGCCCCAGACGGCTGTAGGCCTTCTGATGCTGGCGGGGATGGCCCTTGGCCATGCCCCTTGGATAAGCGGGCTGTTAGGCGTCCTTTGGCTGGCGGCGCCCTGGGGGATAGAACGGCTGGACCGGGGGAAAGCCTCGCAACCCCTATCTCCCAGGGCCAGGGAATTGTTGCTGGATATCGCCCGGCGGACGTGGGCCTTTTTCGATGGGTTTGCCGGGCCGGAGACCGGCTGGCTGCCGCCGGACAATTATCAGCAAGCGCCGGCCCGCCCTGTGGTGGCCAATACCTCCCCTACGAACATCGGCATGGGGATGATAGCCTGCGTATGCGCCATGGATCTGGGGTTCCTGACGGGGGAACAGCTGTGCCGGCGGATCGGGAACATGCTGGATACCCTGGAGGGCTTGGAGACCTGGCGGGGGCACTTTTATAATTGGTACAGCCTGTGGGACCGGCGGGTGCTATCGCCCCGGTATGTATCCACGGTGGATAGCGGCAACCTGGCCGCCTGCCTGCTGACGACGGCGGCGGCCCTGGAGGCGTTGCCGGGGGAGACGGGGCGAGCCCAGGGGAAGCGCTGCCGGGCCATGGCCAAGGCCATGGATTTTTGCGCCCTGTACGACCAGGAACGGGGTCTGTTCCACATCGGCTTTGACGAGGGGGCGGGCAGGCTTTCCAGGGCCTGGTATGATCTGATGGCCAGCGAATCCCGCCTTACCAGCCTGGTGGCGGTGGCCCTGGGTCAGGTGGAAGCTGAACATTGGTTCCACTTGGGCCGGCTGTTGGTGCCGGCCGGCGGGGGCAGGGCGTTGCTCTCCTGGAGCGGCACCATGTTCGAATACCTGATGCCGGTGCTCTTTACCGGCTTGGTACCCGGCACCCTGCTCCACGAAAGCTGCGTCAACGCCTTGCAGGCCCAGATCCGCTATGGCCAGGCTCAGGGCTTTCCCTGGGGGATCTCCGAATCCGGCTACTATGCCTTTGACCGGGCCATGTACTATCAATACCGGGCCTTTGGGGTGCCCCAATTGGGCTTGATGGCCCAGCGGGAGCCCAGCCGGGTGGTGTCCCCCTATTCCACCCTATTGGCCCTGGGGGTACCGGGCTGGGAGGAAAAGGTCCTGGCCAATCTGGAACGCCTTGTAGACGAGGGGGCCCTGGGGGAATATGGGATGCTGGAGGCGCTGGATTATACCGGCAGCCGGGTGGCTGCCGGAAAGGAACGGGAGATGGTGCAAAGCTATATGGCCCATCACCAGGGTATGGGCTTGTGCGCCCTGACCAACTGTTTGTGCGGGGACAGCATACGGCGGCGGTTCATGGCCCTGCCGGAGATCCGGGCGGTGGAGATTTTATTGGAGGAAAAGCCGCCTGCCCACGGTATTGTAATTCGGGAATTTGAAAGCGCGGCGCTTCAGGGAAAGGCCCCGGAAAAAAAACCTCACCGGCCCCGCCGGGTGACCGGGCCCAAAGCAGTGCCGGAAACACAGCTGCTTTCCAATGGGGACTATACCCTTTTTCTCACGGATAGCGGGTTGGGGTTTTCCAAATGGAGGGACGTGCTGTTGACCCGCTGGCGGCCGGACCCTTTGCGGGGGGACGGGGGCATCCATTTGATGGCCCGGTTGGGAGAGGAAACCTGGGAGCTGACCTGGGGCGCGGAGACCATCCTCCATCCCCATAAGGTGGAGTTTCACGGGCGGCGCGGGCCGCTTTCCACCCACGTGGAGACCTACGTGTGCCCACAATTGGATGGGGAGATCCGGGAGATCACGTTGGGGAACCATGGGGAGGAAAAGCTGGAGGTGGAGCTTGGGGTATTCGGGGAAGTGTGCCTGGCCACCGCTGAGGAGGATATGGCCCATCCGGCCTTTGTCCGGCTGACGGTGGAGGCTGCCCAGCAGGAAGGGATGTTGCTTTTTTGGCGCAGGCAGGGGGGCGGGGCAAAGCCCAAAGGGGTACTCTATGCCCAGCTATACGCCCAGGGGTTGCATCCCCGGTATTGTACCGACCGGCTTTCCGCCAGGGGCCGGGGGGCGACCCTGGGGGAATCCATGCGGCGGCCCCTGGGAGGCGGGCCGGCGGAAGCTCCTGTGGACCCCTGTATCGCAGCCCGGGCTACGGTATCCTTGGAGGCGGGCCAAAGCCAAACCCTGTGGTTTTTGATGGGCTATGCCCCCAATGGGGAGAAGGCCTTGGCCCAGGCAAAAGACCTACGGGCAGGGCTGGGGGAATGGGAGGAATTGGCCTGGGCCCATGCCTTGAGCGATCTTCGGATGGCCGGCCTGTCGGAAGGCAAGGCGGAACTGTTCCAGCGGATGGCTGCCCGGTTGCTTTTGCAGATCCCCCAAAAACCCCAAAGGCCAAAAGACGCCCCTTTGGGGCCTGGACTGGAAGGCCTTTGGCAGCTGGGCATCTCCGGGGATCTGCCCATGCTGCTCATGGAGGTGGAAAGCCTACAGGGGCTGCGCATGGCCCGTACCCTGTTGGAATTTTCCAGCTACATGGCTGCTCAGAATTGTCCCGTGGACCTGGTGCTGGTGGGGTGTTATCCCCATGCATACCGGGGGGAATTGCAGCTGCGGCTGGGGGAATTATGCAGCCGGCATCCCCAGGCCAAGCTCCTGCACGGCTATGCCTTGACCCAGGAGCAACGGCAGCTGCTGCGGGACATGGCCCTGGTGGTGGCGGACGGCAGGCCCGGCCGGAGCCTGGATAAGCAATTCGCCCAAGAGGATGGGCCCAACTGGTCACCCCAGGTGCAGGCGCCGGGGTTGGAGCCCATGGGGGAAGCGGCTCTGCCGCCCTTGCCGTCCTTGGCCTTTGCCAACGGTTTTGGGGGATTGGACATGGCCACTGGGGCGTATGTGATCCAACTGGGCCCCGGGGAAAAGACCCCTATGCCCTGGTGCAATATCCTGACCAACGGCAGCTTTGGCGCCCTGGTAAGCGAATCCGGCGGAGGCTATACCTTTGGCAAGAACAGCCGCACGGATAAGCTGACCCCTTGGCAAAACGAACCATTGTCAGACCGGCGGGGGGAGATCCTCTTGCTATGGGACGGCCAGGAAGGCCACCGGCCCTTTACCATAGAGCCGGGACGGCTCCAGCGGGAGCCTGCCCGGGTGCGGCACGGCTATGGCTATACGGCCTTTTCCACCACCGCCTATGGCTTAAACTGCGAGGCGGTGACGTTTATCGATCCAACGGCCCCGGTAAAATATACCCTGTTGACCCTGGAAAACCCAGGGGAGCAGGAACGAAGGCTACAGCTTCTCTACCAGGCGGAGTGGGCGCTGGGGGAACGGGGGGATCCGGCCAGTATTTACGCCTATACCTATGGGGAGGCGGCGTTTGCAAGAAGCCTGCGGACGCCTGCGGAAGCGCCCGGGTACCTTGCCTGTCCCACCCTGCCGGTACAGGTATGCCACGACCGGGAAGTTTTGCTCAAGGGCGGCTGGTGGGCGGAATCCCTGCCGGAAGCCCCCCGGCATTACGGCGGGGCCATGAGCGGCCTGCGAGGGGATATGCAGATCCCGGCCGGCGGCAGGGTGCAGGTGGTGCTGATGCTGGGACAGGAGGCGGAGGCGGAAGCGGCGGAACGCATAAGCCGGTCCACGCCGTCCTATGTGGCGGAGCGGCTGCAACGCGTGGAAGCGGATTGGCAGGCCCGGCTGGGCAAGATCCGGGTGCAGACGCCCGATCCCGCCTTTGACGCCCTAATCAACGGCAGGCTGCTGTATCAGGTGTACGCGGCCCGGCTCATGGCCCGGACGGGATACTATCAATGCAGCGGCGCCATGGGCTTCCGGGATCAGCTCCAGGATATGCTGGCCCTGCTTCAGGTGGAGCCGGCGCGGGTGCGGGAGCAGCTGCTCCTGTGCGCGGGGCGGCAGTTCCCGGCGGGGGACGTGCTCCATTGGTGGCACATGCCCATGCGGGGGGTACGGACCCGCATCGTGGACGATAGGCTGTTTTTGCCCTATGTGCTGTCCTATTACTTGGAGACCACCCAGGACATGGACATACTGGATGTGCCGGTGGCATATCTGGCGGACCGGCCCCTGGCGGAAGGGCAGCGGGACCTGTATGACCGGATGGAGCCGGGGGAGGCGGCGGAGCCCCTGTACGGCCATTGTATGCGGGCCATCCGCAGCGCGTCTCGGTTCGGCGCCCATGGATTGCCCTATATGGAGGGGGGCGACTGGAACGACGGCATGGACCAGGTCGGACAGGGGGGCGGGGAAAGCGTATGGCTGGGCTGGTTCCTGCTGGCGGTATACCGGCGCTTTGCGCCCATCGCCAGGGCCTATGGCCGGGATGCGGACGCGGAAGAATTGGAGGGGGCCATTCCCGGGCTCCAGGCGGCCCTGGAGGCGGCCTGGGACGGGGCCTGGTACCGGCGGGCGTATTTTGCCGATGGCACGCCCCTGGGCTCTGCCTCCAACCATAGCTGCCGGATCGATTGCATCTCCCAGGCCTGGGCGGCTATCTGTGGCGGGGAACACGGGGCCGAGGCTATGGACGCCCTAATGGAAATGCTGCTGGATTCCCAAAGCGGCATTCTGCGGCTGCTGACCCCAGCTTTTCGGGAACCGATGGAACAGGGGAACCCGGTGGGCTACATCACCGCCTATGTGCCGGGGGTGCGGGAAAACGGCGGCCAATACACCCACGGGGCGGCCTGGGCCGTATGGGCCTGCTGCCGCCTAGGCCGGAGCGAGGAGGCGTTCCGCCTGTTTGAGACTCTTAATCCCCTGGTGCATACCAGCACCCGCACCGGGGCTGTACGCTATGGGGTGGAGCCCTATGCCTTGGCAGGGGACGTATACGCCCCGCCCAACGGCGGCCGGGGCGGGTGGAGCTGGTATACCGGCGCGGCGGCCTGGCTATATAAGATCGGCCTGGAGGATATGCTGGGCATCCGGCGGCAGGGCCAGGAGCTTTGCTTTGCGCCCTGCGTCCCCTTCGACAGCTTTGCGGTGACCTACGCCTTTGGTAGCGCCACCTATGTATTGTGCTTTCAGCGGGGGGAAAAGAAGGGCCCCAAGCGCATCGCCCTGCTGGACGATGGAAAATGCCACACGGTGAAGGTGGTGTTCTAGCCGCAGCAGGCTGTTGCCCATACAAAGCGTCCCCTGGGCAATGCCTCAGGGGACGCGGCGTTGTTAAGGGGATGCCCTGGCCGGATCAGCTTAGCACGATGGCGTATAGGGCTTCCATCAGGTCCACCACCTGGGTGCGGGGCACCAGGGAAACCGGCGACCCGTCCACCACCGCCAGGCAGCTTTCGCCATCGTAGCGATAGAGGACCACCTCCACGGTGGGGAAGTTTTGGTTATCCAGGTGGGCGGTAAAGCGGATTTCCTCCTTTTGGGTGGGCTGTTCATCGGTGAAGCTATCCGCCGACAGGGCTTCAATGGCGCTTTGCAGGGCGGTGATATCCAGCTCCTCCCCCTGATACGTATAGACCAGGACCGGATCCTCCTCGTCCTCGGTGGCATCCTCGTCCACCTGGGCGGTGATGGTATACCGGCCGTCCTCCAGGGTGAAGTCCAGCTGCTGGATGGTTGAGAAATCCGCGCTGAGCACCTGGGTATGCCGGAGGGCGTCATAGGAAACGTCCATGAGGGCCTGGTAATCGTAGCCATCCAACAGGTATACGATCTGGGAATCCCCCACCCGGGCATAGGCGGTGATCTCCTCTTCTTCCTCCAGGTCCGTTTCCGCAGCCGCCTCTTCGGCGGCCTCCGCCTCCACGGTCTCCGCTTCCCCGTCGCTCTCCTCCTCCAGCTGCGCCTCCGCCTGGGCGGCCGCTTCCGCTTCCTCCGCTTCCTGGGCGGCCAGGGCTTCTAGCTGAGCCGGGTCCCGGCTGATGTGGAGCACAAAGGTCTCCTGGCTGCTTTCGCCGCTATCCTCGTCCTCCACCGTATACTCCGCCTGGATGGAAAGTTCCGGCGTATCCAAGCCATAGTTTTCCAGCTCCTCCTGGGTGGCGTTGTAGGTGGCATATTCCGAAAGCCCCAGGTATGTGATGGTATCCAGATAGCTTTCCACCCGCTGGGTATCCAGGGGCAGATCTCCATCCTCGCTTTGCAGGAAGTAGACATCCTGGGAACAGTAGGTGTCCGGGCTATCCTCTATGTATTGGACGGTGCCGGCAAAGGCTCCGCTGAATTGGAGCTGCTGGACATCCTGCAAAATAGGCAGGTCGTCGTCTAAAATCATATCGGAAAGCACCGCGTCAAAATCCTCCAAGGGGTCCTCCGCCACCAAATAGGCGTTTCCGTCCCCAATGGACACATACCGCTGGGAATCCATGGTGCTAAAATCCCCTAAGGTAATGGTATATTCCGTATCCCCGGCGGTAATCTGGATGGTGCAAAGGGGTTCCTCCAAACCGTATGGATCATAGTCCTCCACGTCTTGGATCTCAAAGGTGACCCCAAAGGCAGCGAACCGCTCCAGGAACCCTTCGATTTTCTCCGGGTACACAGGGAAGGCCGCGTCCTGGTCATAGAGCCAGGTATCCTCCTCCTTGTGGAAGGCCAGGGCTTCCTCCTGGTATTCCCAAGAAAGGGCGGTTACCTCTTCCGGGGGGATCTCCAAGATGACCGCGTCGCTGGTGCGGATCTGTTCCTTATATTCCTCCACCCCTAGGGCGATCACGGTAGCCAGGCAGGCTGCCGCCAATACCCCCAGGAGGATATAGAGCTTTTTAGCGCGCTTCATTCTGCCGCCTCCTTCTATAGAGCACCACGCCGATGCCTATGCCAAGATATGCCAGGGGGAATACGCCGATAAGGAGCACCTTGATGGTGGAAGCGGCGGATTCGCTGATGGTCAGATAGTTGTAGTTGAGGGACTTGCTGCGGATGGAAATGGCCTCCCGTTCCCCGATGAGGGCGGAAAGGATGTTCATGCCCATATCCACATTGGCCCCGGAGGAATAGGCGTTGTACATATCATCCAGGAAGTAGGAGGAGGTGAGCCATACCATCTGCCCCTCCCCGTCCTGGATGGAGACCCCCAGGGTAAAGGGGCCGTCCAGATCCCCCTCCTCCTTTTCATAGGTTTCCAACCCATAGCCGGCGATCTTGCTGAAGGCGGCTTCCGAGGTGGTCAACAAAGGGGTCACCGTGGCGGCGCCGGCCTCCTCCGGCAGGGTCAAGCCAGTGGAGATGGGCATGAATACAAAGTACCCAGCCTCCGCAAGGGGCGCGGTGATGTCGCTCTCTCCCAGATCCGGCAGGAGCACATAGGGCATCTGGAACGCGTAATAGTTCCGGTCTCCCTCTACTACGATGCCTTCGTTGGCGGTGTGCCGTAATTTGCCAGGAGGCTATAGAGGGTATCCAGGCTTGCGTCCTCCACAGGCCCGGCCATCACCACCAGCTTGCCCCCATCGGAAACGTAGGCGGCCAGCATTTCCGCTTCCGCTTCGGAGATATCGCTTTCCGGGGCGTAGAGCATGACGCAATCCGCTTCCTCCGGCACCGCGTCCACCGTAAGCAGGGAGAAGGTGGTCACCTCGATGTTCTCCTTTTCCACCTGATCCAAGAAGGTGGCGGGCAATTCCGTTTCCCCGTGGCCCTCCAGCACATACAGCTGCGGCAGCTCCTCGCTGATCACATAGTCGATGGCTGAGGTGATGGCCCCCTCCCCATCGAAGGAGGTGGTGTAGGTATAGGAGTAGATGTCCGTCTCCTGAAGGTAGATGTCATCGTAGCTGATGTAGCGGCTGCGATCCCCGCATTCCACCACCAGGCTGTTGTTGTAAACGGTCTCGTCCGTATACTGTTGGGCAAAGGTGGGATATACGTCCGGGTTGCGCTTGACCACGGAAATGTGTTCCGATAGGCTTTCATATTTGCCCAGCAGGTTTTCGATCACCTGGTCTTCCTCCCCGGATTGGACGATCCAGTAGATGGTTACGTCGTCTTCCAGGCCATTGACCACCACTTTGGTGTTGCTGGTGATGGAATAGAGCTTGCTGGAGCTGATGTCATATTTGGTCAGGTTGGTAGGCAGGGCGGAAACAAATACATTCACCACCACCAAGATGGCCAGTACCACCAGGGAGATCAGGAGGGAATAGGAACCGCCTCGAAAGGCCACGCGGCCAGCCTCCCGCTGGGTGCTTTTCTTTTTTTCGGGCAGGTGGGTATCCGGCTTTTCCATCAATTGTACCTCCTTTTCTCAAGGGATTGTACGGCCAGAAATAAGAAGAAAATGATCACCGTCAGGTAATATACGATGGCGGTCATGTCGAAGACCCCGTTGACGAACACATAGAACCGCTCAAACAGGGAAAGGTCTGCCATGACCTGGGGCAACAGCCCTTCAAATTTGGTTGGGTCGTACATATAGAAACCCATGATCAGCACCAAGAGCCCGCCGGCGCCAAAATAGGCTAGGGTTTCGTTTTTGGTCAGGTATTTCACCAGCATGGCCAATAGCACCACCAGCACGCACAGGGCGGCCAAGGAGCCAAAGGCGGTGGAGGAAATATATTCCGAAAGGCTTGGCCCTCGTCGATCTCAAAGCTCAGATCGTCCACCGCCAGCAGGGGGCCATAGTATTTCGTTAGATGCGAAACGGATATCATACGCTTCCTTCCTTTGCTAATAAAACGCAGGCCCCGCCGGGCGGGGGGCTGCTCTGGTACTATGATAGCCTGGGAGCCTTAAGCTTGCCTTAAGGCGGGGGCGGGGGAACAGGGGGTATCGTGAACTTTTCGTGGCGCTGGTTTACAGAAACGTGGACAAATGGGATGCTTTGGTGACAAGGGGCCGGACCCGTGGCGCAGGGATATCCAAGAGGCGGCGACCACCATGACGGCGCTGGTGGAGCGGCTGGTGGCCCTGTGCCGGATGGATGAGGCGGGAGAGGCGTTGCCCGAGGCCCCCTTCGATCTGAGCGAGGCCGCCGGGGAGGCGGCCGCCGCCTTTTCCGCCGCCGCGGCCCGGCAGGGCAAGGCTTTGCAGGCCCATATCGACCCGGGGGTGACCTATGTGGGCGACCGGCGGGCGATCGGGGAGCTCCTGGCCATCCTTTTGGACAACGGGGTGAAATACTGCGACCCCGGCGGGACGGTCCAGCTGTACCTGCGCGGCGGCAAACATCCCACCCTGCGGGTGGAAAACGCCTATGTCCAGGCCGGACGCCTGGACGTAAGCCGCATCTTCGACCGGTTTTACCGGGGGGACGACGCCCGGGCCTGCGGCAGCGGGTTCGGCATCGGCCTTTCCATGGCCAAGGCCATCGTAGCCCAGCACAAGGGTATGATTTGCGCCAGATCCCAGGGGGGCAATACGGTTATTTTGACGGTGCGGCTCTAGCGAGCGAATACATAAAAAGGCATAGTTACTTGGCAGAAAAAGGCTTGGCCATCCGGTTGCAGGATGGACAGGCCTTTTCTTTTGGGCTTGCAGTTTGTACGCATATGGAAAACCCGCCTGCATTTGAATAAAAATACGTATTATTTTGAATGTATTTTGTTTTAGCTGAAATAAAGGGATTATTTCTTGCCTAACGCATAAAGTTTTGCTATACTTTTTTTTATGAAAGAGATGGCGTGTATTTCATTTGGCGACAGAATATCGGGTTGCACAATCGGTACCGCATTTCCAAGAACCGGCAACCTTACAAAAATTGCATTATAAGCGGACGGCGCGTTTCCGTGGAACGGATAGGGAAACGCGCCGGTAAAGCCATTTATCCGGGCCCCTGGCTACATGGGCCCAGGCGCTTGTCCCGCAAGGATCTCCCCCCGCAGATTTAGAACATCAAAACGCCACGCGCGTCGCTCCCTCAATAGAATGGGCTGGGCAAACGCAAAGCGCGATACCTGGATGGAGGGCAGAATACGTTTATGGAAAAATTCATTTGCAGAAAGATCCGGCAGCTGTTGCTTATGCTAATGGCCCTGATCCTATGCCTGGCCAGCGTTCCCGCCGCTGCGGTGGATGGCGCCGCCCGGCCTACGGAAGGTCTATGCATCCATCATCCGGCCCACGACGCCGCCTGCGGCTACCAGGAAGGGACCCCGGCGCAGCCCTGTACCCACGTTCACGACGCTGCCTGCGGCTACCGGGAACCCATAGGGGAAGTTCCCTGCGGCCAGGGCTGCGCGGATGCGGACGGCGACGGCCAGATCGACCACGCGGCGGGCTGCGCCTACCGGCCCGCCCAGGAGGCGCAGCCCTGCAACCACGTCCACGACGCCGCCTGCGGCTATCAGGCGGCTGGGACTGCCAGCCCCTGCGCCTATGCCCAAGCCGGCTGCCCCTATTGCGTCCGGGCCTGGGCCTGGGTGGACCCCTTGGGGGCATTGACCCAGGCTGAACAGGGCTGGGTGTTGGCCCTGCCCGGCGTCGGCCCGGAACAGCCCCTGACTCGGGATGCGGCCGCCTCCCTGCTGCCCGCCCAAATCAACGCCACCTTGCAGAACGGCCAGCCGGCGTCCTTGGATCTTTCCTGGGACCTATCCGCCATCCCGGCGGCGGGGGCCGCAGCCGGGGAGTACCCGGTCCTTGCCTCCTTGGCCGACCCTACCTATGCCTTGCCCCAGGGAGACGCCCTTTCCATCACCATACAGGCGGGTGGCGCCCAGACCTATGCCCTTGAGATGCCTACCGGCGAGCCGCCTTATGCCGGCCACATCGTGCAGGGCATTTCCCCCTTGGGTACCACCATCCACTTGTTTGATTACTGGCTGGATAGCCAAACCGCAGACGATAGCGGGGAAAACCGCTCGACTCATTTCCTTTCCAAGGGCATCAACAACGGCCACGCTTTACTCTTCGGCAACGGGATGCGGAGCAATCAAAACAACATTGGGGAGTGGAATAAGTGGACCCAAAGCGAGGAGCCCTATCCGGACATCGTAAAATCCAACCTGGGCAACGACGGCTATCCCCAGCTGAATTTGTCGGATAAACTTGCAGGTACGCTTCACGCATCAAAGGATGGCAACCAATCCCTGGCCTATCTGTTCGACCCGGAAATAAAGGTGGGCGGCAAGGCCAGCTATCCCAATGTAAAGGGCCTTTTGCAGGTGGACGAAAATGGCTATTATTACTATGATAGCGGCAAAAACTACGCGGTCTATTATCCGGACGTCAATTCCTTTGTGCTGTACGATCGTCCCGGGGTGAAAAGCGACGGCGCAGCGCAAGGATTCGGCAATTTTTTCCCATTCAACGCCGCCACCAACGACCCGGGCACTTCAGGCGGCGGCCTGATGAGCACGGTAGGCTCCAAGGATCCATCCATCAATCACTATTTCGGCGTGCATATGTCTACCCGCTTTATTCAGCTGGACGGCGGAAAATCCGGCGGGAAGCCGGTCACCTATGAATTCAGCGGGGACGACGACGTATGGGTGTTCATAGACGGCGTGCTGGTGGCGGACCTGGGGGGCATCCATGATTCGGCTTCGGTGGAGATCAATTTCTTTACCGGCAAGATTACGATAAACGGCATAGAACAAGGAAAAACCCTTGGCGAGCTTTTGGAAGGAAAAGCGGGGACCCTGGCGGACAATACCCAACACACCCTGGATTTCTTCTACCTGGAGCGGGGCAATGTGGACTCCCACATGGTGTTGAAATATAACCTGGTCACCCAACCGGAAAGCTCCCTAATTAAGATCGACCAGCTGGGCGATCCGGTGGCCGGGGCGGAATTCAGCCTGTATGCGGCAAACGACCTCAACGAAGAAATAGCCACCGGCACCACCGACCGGGAGGGCAGGTTCATCTTTCTGAATCCAGCGGATTCTACGCCCCTCACCATCCAGGAGCTGTATGGAAAATATGGGAAATCCGAAGACGCCGCCGGCAACAACCTGATCGTGAAGGAGACCTATACGCCGGCGGGCTACCGGACCATCGACCAGGTGGGGCTGTATTTTTACGAGTCCATCCGGGGGGAGGTGCTGCTTTTATCCAACAGCATCTGGGACAAAGGGGCTTACGCCATGCCTAAGGTGACGGTATCCGCGTCAGGCTCCATTAAGCTGCTGGAAAACAATCAACTCATCCAGCTAAAAGATGACCCCCTTATGTTTGCGGTGGTGCTCCAGAAGCAGGGGGAAAATGGGAACGACTGGCGGCCGGTTTACGGCGATCCCATCCATGGCTGGCATGTGGAGGCGGATAGCACCTGGGACAGCGTGCTGAGCGCGGCCAAGGCAAATCCCTATGTGTTCCAGCTTACCAGCGACGGCTCCTACCAGGTGACCATTGAAAACCTGCCGGGGGATATCAAGACCTACTATCACATTTGCGGCGATGCAGACAAGGCCCAATATACCGTCGCATATTATTATACGGAAGCGGAAAACCTGGACGAGGCCACGGAAGAGAACACGCGGCGCATTCACTCCCAGAGTGAAAACCATCCCTTGAAGAGAAGCTTCTCCATGGACCTGTACATTACCAACATAAAGAACCGGCTCCTGGTGCAAAAGGTGGATCAGGCGGGGAAGCCCCTTGCCGGGGCGACGTTTGCCCTTTATAAGGCCGGGGATGCGAACGTGGAGAATGGGGCCGTTACCATAAAAGCGGACGCCGCGGCTTACGATACCTTACAAACGGAAGGCGCCGGAGGCTCCCTGGGCCTGGAAGGCGGAGGGCTTTTCCCCACCCCGGGCAACGTGCTGGAAAAGGGGGAATATTATCTGGTGGAGACCGGCGCGCCCGCAGGCTACAAGCCCAACCCGGCGGCGGTACACATCATTGTGGACGATACCGGGGTATATGCGGACGCAGGGAAGTCGGGAGATGGGATCAGTGTGCTGCGGGGCGTTGGGTCTATTATAAAGAGCATGGTGCAATTCGCCGCGGAGGACGACGTGGACGCCACCCTGCAGGACATCAAGGCAGCCTTGGCCACAAGCGTAACCTTGGACGAGACGAGCGGGCAGTTTACCGTTTCCGGTGATAGGATCGATTGGGCTTCCACCGGGCCGGAGATCCTTCATCTGCAATATGACAACGCCAATAAGCTGCTGGACTATGGGCTATACGATGCCCCGGCAACGGTCACGCTGGACGATGTGACCCTGGAAACGGATGTGGGCTGGTCCAAGCTGTTGATCCGGCAATGCTACCAGCATGATTCGGGTACGGGTTCCAGCCTGAAAACGGATTTAGGGGAGCAGGACATCACGGACCTGTTTTCCGGCACGGTAACGGTGCGGGTGGCCAACGATAGGGCGGAGGGGTTGACCATCGCAAAGACGGTCACCGGCAACACCGCGCCCCCAGGGGCGGAATACGAGATCGAGATTAACGTGGCGGATAACGGAACGCTCATTACCGACAGCTACGCTACCGTCAGCGGGACGGGGAAAAGCGGCTCCCTTACGTTTACCAAGGGAAAAGCCACTATCGCCTTGCAGGCAGGGGAGAGCTTGACCATCTTCGGCTTGCCCAATGGCGCAAGCTATACGGTAACCGAGACGCAAATCCAGGGCCAGGCATATACCACCACGGTTTCGGTAGATGGGGAGGCCCGGCCAGGGCATGAGGCCACGGGAATCCTGAAAGAGGAAGGGCAGACGGTGCGGTTTATCAATGCCTATCCCACGAAACCCGGCGGCCACGACCCGGGGCATGAGGACGAGCCCAAGCCGACGCCTCCGATTCCGGGAAGCCTGGAGCGCCCGCCGGCCACCGGCGACGGGAGCGGGCAGGGGTGGCCCTGGGGGCTGCTGGCCGCCTCCCTGGCGGCGTTGGCCCTGGCCTGGAAGCGCTGCCCACAGGCCCGCTTCCGCAGGTAGATCCATCCACAAAACAAGGCCCGGTCCACCGGCGATCCGCCGGCAACCGGGCCATACGTTTGCCCTCCCGGGCATTCGTCATACCCTGGGGACGTTGGGAAGCCTTGGGGACAAAGCGGGCCTAAAAGCCCTTGCCGCTGGCAACGGCCAAAAAGTCCACCGGCTCGTCGAATTCGTTTTTCCAGTAGTGCAGGTGTAAGGCGCTGTAGTAGGCGAAATCCCCCTCTTTGAGGGTGATCCGATCCCCGCCGATGCAAACGGTCACGCCGCCCTTGAGCACATAGACGAACTCCTCGCTGTCGTGGGTCTTGGGCTCGCCGGAATCCGTATGGGGGGCCATATGCATCACGGTGACCTGCATGTCAAAGGATGCGCCCCGGGTCAGGAATTCCTGAATGGGCGGGCAGGGCTGATTGGGGTCCTCGATGACGGAAAACCGCTTGTCGCTGGGCACCACCAGGATGTTTTTATCTTCTTCTGTGGCCAAAAGGGCCTTTACGGATACGCCAAGCGCCTTTGCGATCTGATAGAGGGAAGCCACGGTGATATTGACCTTCCCGTTTTCAAAGTTGCTTAAATACGCCATGGATAAGCCGGAACGCTCGGACAATTCCTTGAGGCTCATCTTTTTTTCTTTGCGTATATTTCTGGCGTTGGCATAGGTAATATTGTCCATTTAATATCTCCCGAAAAAAACTGACGTGTTTACAATCAGTTTAGCAATTTTTGATAAAATTAGCAAGGCGTAATCCAATCTACATTCCCCTTATTCGCTTTGGATGCCTGCCATCTTAAGGCCCAGTTCCTTGGGCGACGCCTGATCCCCTTGCACAATGCCCATGTTGCGGCCTTTATATAGGACCATAATGGTATCGCTCATTTCCAGGATCTCATCCAGCTCGGTGGATACCAGCAGCACCGCCGCGCCTTCGTCCCTGGCCTGTAGGATCTGCTTTTGGATATACTGGGTGGCCCCCACGTCCAACCCCCGGTTGGGATGCATGGCGACCAGCAGGCGGGGCTTCCTGGATAGCTCCCTGGCTACCACCACCTTTTGCTGGTTCCCCCCGGAAAGGTTTTCCAGCTTTTCGTCCACACTTGGAGTTTTTACATAATACCGCTGGCAGAGGGCTTGGCTTTCCTTGCGGATGGCCTGCTTGCGCAGCCAGCCGCCCCGGTTGAAGCGTGCCTGCCGGAAATCGTGTAAGATCAGGTTTTCCTGAATGGAAAGCTCTTTGAGCACCGCCATTTTCAGCCGGTCTTCCGGAATATGGGCCATGCCGTGGCCCAGCATTTCCCGGGGGGATTTGCCGGTTACGTTTTGCCCGTCCAGATAGATGGCCCCGGCGGAAGGCCGCAGCAACCCTGTGATACAGCGGATCAGTTCGGATTGCCCGTTGCCGTCCACGCCGCATACCCCCAGGATCTCCCCGGAACGTAGATAAAAGCTGATATGATCCAGCACCTGGATGTTTTCCACATCCCGATAGCACAGATCTTCCACCTGCAATACCGTACCCCCCGGGGTAAAAGGCCGCTTTTCCAGGCTCCGGGAGAGGTCCTGGCCCACCATCAGGGCTGCCAGCTGAAATTTGTCCTGGATCTCATTTAACTGTACGGTCTTGACCACCCGCCCTTGCCGCAAGATGGTGCACTGGGTGCAAACGTCCATGATCTCCGCCAGCTTGTGGCTAATGAGGATCACGGTCATGCCCGCCTGGGTCAGCTTGCGCAGCAAAGCAAATAGGCTGTCCACTTCCCCCGGCGTCAAAACCGCGGTGGGTTCGTCCAGGATCAGGATCTTCACATCCCGGTATAACGCCTTGATGATCTCCACCCGCTGCTGTTGCCCCACGGTCAGATCTCCCACCCGGGCATAGGGATCGATTTCGATCTCCAGCTTGTTTGCCAGGGCGCTGATCCGCTCCGCCGCCCCTTTTATATCCAACACCGGGCCGCCGGGCAGGCCAAGGATCACGTTTTCCACCACATTGTGGGCGTTTACCAGCATAAAGTGCTGGTGTACCATGCCGATCCCATTGGCGATGGCGTCCTTGGGGTTGCGGATGTGCAGGGGCTTGCCGTCCAGCTGGATGCTGCCCTGGAAGCTGTCGTACATCCCATACAGCACGTTCATCAGCGTGCTTTTTCCCGCGCCGTTTTCGCCTAACAGGGCATGGATCTCTCCCCGTTCCACGTCCAGATCCACATGGTCGTTGGCCACCACGCTGCCAAACGCCTTTGTGATATTGCGCATCTGTAGATAAGCCATGGTTACTTGACGCCCGCTTCAAAGCCCTTTCCGCCGTTGATGAGGGGCGCAAAGTCGATGCCCGCGATATAGGCCACCTTGTTGGTCTTGGTGATAACGCCGGCAATGGCGCCCATGAGGAAGCCTTGGTCCTCATCTGCAAAGTAGATGGGGTATACGTTTTCCGTCTGATAGGCGCCGTTGACGATGAAGATCTGGGTGTCCGGGAAGTCCTTGGCGGTTTCGATGATATCCTCCTGGTTGGCGTCCGTGGCCACCAGGATGCAGTTATACCCGGCGGAGGCAAAGGTACGCACGCTTTCCACCAGCATGTCCGTGGTGACGTTTTCCTGATAGGTGGCTTCATAGCCGGCTTCCTTCACCATTTCGCAGCCCAAATAGGCGGTGTAGCACCAGCTCATATCGCTGATGGGGCCCGGGATGATGAAGGCGACTTTGGGGGTCACTTCCCCTTCCTCGGCTGGGGCTTCCGCTTCCGCATCTTCCGCCTGGGGCGCCTGGGTTTCCTGCTCCGCAGGCGCGGAGGCGTCGGGCTGGGCTTCCTGGGTTTGCGGCGCCTTGCAGGCGGCTGCGCTGACCAGCAGCAATGCGGCCAATAAAAGAACCAGTAGTTTTTTCATGTTTTTTCTCCTTTTCTTTTTTATCGATTCGCCCGTTGCCGGGCAATGCCGATCTTGTTCCATTTCCACTTGGGGGGGAGGTTAACGAACCTTTGTAACGGGGAACCGATCCGGCAGCCGGATACCGGCCCGCCTGTAAATGGCTTCCCCGGCCTTTTGCGCTTCCCGAAGGATGGCGTCCTCGTCCAGGGTCAGGATCTTCCGGTCCCGCATGAGCCATTTTCCATTGCACATGGTGCTTTGGACGTTGGTGGAATGCATGGCGGTGACCAGGGCGGCGATCTTATCGTGTACGGGCATCATGGAGGGGCCGTAGGGGTCGATGACGATCAGGTCGGCCTTTTTGCCCGGCTCCAAGCTACCGTACAGGTGGCCGTCCAATAGGGCTTTGGCCCCGTTGATGGTGGCCATCTGCAAAATAGCCTGGGAAGGCACCACCGTGGGGTCCAGGCGCCAGCCCTTGTGGATAAGGGAGGTAAGCCACATCTCGTCCACCATATCCATCCGGTTGCTGGAGGAGGCGCCGTCCGTGCCGATGCTCACGCAGATCCCCTCCCGCAGCATCCGGGGGATCTTGGCAAAGCCCAACACCCGCATGGCGGAGGCCGGATTGTGGGAGACCTTTACATCGCGCTTGCGGAAGAGTTCTACCTCTTCGTTGGTGAGCCACACCGTATGCACGGCCAGCAGGTTCTGATCCAGCACCCCCAGCCGTTCCAAATGGGTTACCGTAGGCTCGCCAAATACCTCCTGGCAATACGCCACCTCTTCCCTTGCTTCCGCCACATGCATATGGACGCCTACCCCGTAGCGGTCGGCCAATTCCTTGGTGCGCTGGATCAGGGAGTCGGAATTGTTGAAAATGGTCCGCAGGCCAAACCAAACCTGTACCCGGCCTTCCGCAGTGTTGTGGAACCGCTTCAGGTCGGCTTCCTGCTGGTCCAATTCCTCCTGGGCGGTGCGCTGCCAGACGGGGGGCAGGCCTTCGCCGCAATCCATCACGGACTTTGCCAGCTTGGCCCGCAGGCCCGCCTGGGCCACGGCCTTGGCCATGCCGCTGACGAATTGGCCCCCCGGCTCCGCAAAGGCGGTGACCCCGCAGCGGATCTGTTCCAGGCAGCACATCAGGGTGGAAATATAAGAATCCTCTTCGGTCATATTGCTTTCAAAGGGCCACATCCGGTCGTGGAGCCAGGTGATAAAGGCCACGTCGTCCCCAACGCCCCGGCTGATCTGCTGGGAGGTATGCACATGGGTGTTTACAAATCCCGGCAGGATGTATTTGCCCTGAAGGTCTATGACCTTCGCGTCCGGGCGTACCAGCGCCGGGTCCACCTGGCCCACCGCCAGGATGGTATCGTCCTGCACCAGCAGGCCGCCGCCATCGTAAACCTGCATATCGGGGCCCATGGTGAGGATATAGCCGTTTTTCAAATATGTTTGCGCCATGCTTGTCGTCCTCCTGGTTACATTTCATATAAGGTGCGGATCACCGGGTCCGCCACGCACTGATGGGCGCTGTCGATGAACCCGTGATCGGTAATGGCATAGCCGCCGCCAGCCGCCAGGCTGAGGAAGGAAAGGAACATAAAGGGCATGGAGATGGGGCAACCAAGCGCCTGTATGGCCTGGATCAAGGCTTTTTTCTGGGCCGCCAGGGTTTCGGCGGGCAGGTCGCTCATCAATCCAAGCACCGGGTAGGCCACCTGGGCCAGGACGCGGCCATCCTGCACGGCCACCTGCCCGCCCTCCAGGGCAGCCACCTGGTTCACCGCCAAGGCCATATCCGCGTGGTTGGTGCCCAGCACGATGATGTTGTGGTTGTCGTGGCCGACGGAGGAGGCGATGGCTCCGGCCCTTAGGTGGAAGCCCCCCATGAAGGCTTTGCCGATGTTGCCGTTTTTCCCATAGCGTTCCACCTGGGCCACATACAGCACATCCTGCTGGGGATCGCATTCTACGATGCCGTCTTTTACCGGCAGAACAACGTGCCGGTCATTGGTGATGGGGATCCAATCCAGGGTGTCGATCACGTGGACCTCCACCGCCTTGGCCCGTTCATCCACCGTAAAGCGGAAGTCCTCGGGAACCACCGGCCGCTTCATCCGCATGGTGTGGAGGAGCAGTTCCTGGTGGACGGCAGGGGGGTAGGGCTGCAAAAACACGCCGTTTTCCGCCACCAGCTTGCCCCCGGCAATCACCTTTTGCACCCGGAAGTCCTCCGGCCCCGTGGTCAAAAGCACGTCCGCCCGCCGGCCGGGGGCCAGCCCACCGGTGACCCCATCCAAATGGAAGGCCTGGGCTGCGTGCAGCGTCACCATTTGGATGGCTTCCACAAAGGAGACCCCCGCTTTTAAGGCGGTGCGCACGCCGTCGTCCAGGCAGCCTCGCTCCACCGCATCCACGGTGTGCAGGTCGTCCGTGATAATGCTGGCCCGCTGTAGGCTAAGGCCTTGGGCCAAGATGCCCTGTAGGCAGTCGGTCAAATTCCGCGCCACAGAGCCTTCCCGCAGCATGGCGTGGCAACCAACCCGCAGGCGCTCTATTGCGTCCTGGCCGGAAAAGGACTCGTGGTCCGTATAAATCCCCGCCGCCATGCAGGCGTTTAAGGCGGGGCCGCTGGTGGCGGGCAGGTGCCCCTGCAAGGTGCCCCGACCCTGTAGGGTATCCGCCATGGAGGCCAAAAGCGGAGGATAGCAGGACTGGATGTAGGTGCAAACGCATTCCGAAAGGCCCACCGCATCCGGCCTGGCCAAAGCCTTGCGGATGACCGCCTCGTCAAAAAGGCCGCCGCTGGTTTCCAGGGAGGGGGAGAAGGGCACATGGGAGGGAACCACGAAATACACCTTCAGGTCGGTTTCCTTGGCTTCTTCCAGGATGGCCTCGATACCTTCCAGCCCAGCCACCACCCCCACCTCGTGGAAGTCGGAAAAGATGGTGGTGACCCCGTGCTGCAACATGATCTGGGCAAAGGGCCGAATGGCAAGGCTGGTGCTTTCCGGATGGATATGGCCATCGATAAAGCCGGGGGTAAGATAGGCCCCCTGGGCATCCAACACCTGGGTATCAGCGCCTACGGTATAGGCCACATCCCCCACGGCGATAATGGTATCCCCGCTGATGGCCACGCCGCCGGGATAAATTTCGCCGGTGTATACATTCACAATTTGTCCGTTTTCAATCACCAGATCCGCCGGCTTGTTTCCCAGCGCCGCTTGAATTCGATCAGCTATCATATAATTTCCCCTTGTTTTTTCTGAAATGAACAAAATATTTGCTTAAAATTTAATCTATAATTTAATTTATATATGTTTTTTGAATTATTGTCAAGGGCTTTTTCCGATGCCGCCAGGAAATAGCGCCGCAATAGATCGCAAATAGTCCCGGAAGCCTGCCGCATAAACGTGGCGGTCAGCTTGGCTGGGCAGGAAGGCGACCTCTGCTTTTGAGGAGGAGCGCCAGGGGAGACCGAGGCCCTTTTTCAATAGGGCCGCGGCGCCGGCGGCGCCGGGATAGGCGGGGGCCAATCCCAGGGGGATCCCCAGGGCGTCCGCAAAGATCTGGCAGAACACGGCGCTTTTGCTGGCCCCGCCGGATAGCAACGCCTGCCGGGGCGGCGTGGAACGCATGGCGGCGAGGCAGTGCCTGGCGGAATAGGCGATCCCTTCCACGCAGGCCCGGGCAAGGTCCGCTGGCCCGGTGGAATTTCTTAGCCCCAGAAAAGCGCCGGTGGCTTGCGGACAGGAAAAGGGCGCCCGCTCCCCGTTGATGAAGGGGAGGAATAGGACCCCGTTCGCACCTGGGCTGCTTTGGGCGGCCAAGGCGAAAAAGCCGCCGTAATCCATGCCGGGGAAAAACTTTTGCCGGACGAAATCCAAGGCGCAGGCGCCGGCGGCGGTCCCCAGGGTCAAGCGCATAACGGGCGGGTCAAAGGGAAGCAGGTCCACAAACCCCTTTTCCGTGGGGGCGGGTTGCGGCGCGCCTAAGCAAAGGCTTACCGCCAGGGTGGTGCCGGCAATGATGGAAGCGTCCCATTGCTCCCCGGCGCCAAAGGCGGCGGCGGTGGTATCCAGGGCCCCCACCCCCACGGGCAGCCCCGCCGGCAGGCCGAACAAGGAAGCCGCCTGGGGGGACACGGGGCCGGCGACCGCCCAGCTGGGGCGGAGGCTGGGCAGCTTGTCCAGCATATCCGCCAGGCCGAAAGCCTGATAGATATCCGCTGCGTAGCTGCCCTTCGCAAGGTCTACCCCTTCCCCGCAGTTGGAAAGATCGGTAACCGATTGCCCGGTCAAGCAATATACCAAAAAGGACACGCAGCCTAAAGCATAGCCGATGTTCCGGTATTCCTCCGGCGCATGGTCCTTCAGCTGTCGGAGAATGGCCATCCGGGACCCGGGAAAGGGCAGGTTGCACCGCTGATTCCCCAGCGTTCGGGTCAGGCCCGCCAGCTGTTCCGCTTCAGGGGCGGCATTCCCATCCTGCCAGGTGATGGCAGGCATGAAGGGCCGGCCGTTTTTATCCAAGGGAAACAACCCGTCCCCCTGGCCGGTAACGCCGACCCCTGCCAAGGCGTCCCAAGGCTGCGGGCAGCGGGGTCGCAGCCGGGCCAGGGCCCCGGCCAGGGCCTGAAGCAGCGCCTCCATATCCAGGCGGCAGGGAGCAACATAGCAGCCCGCCGTTTCCACTTCCTCTGCGGCGGCAATCTGGCCGCCGGCATCCATTACAACCGCCTTCAGGTAGGTGGTGCCGGCGTCAATGGCTAAGAAATAAGGCTGAGCCATGGCTTATAAGCGGATGTTGCCAGGATGGATCATGCCGCTTTGCCGGATGTCGTCAAAGATGGCTTGGGCTTCTTCCTGGGTAAACGCCCGGGCGCCTCCCATCAGGGTGGTGATGAACAGGATCTTGGCATATTGTTCCAGGGCCTCCAGGCGGTAGTAGCTGTCCAGCACCGAATCCCCCATGGTGACCGTGCCGTGATTGCCAAGGAGCAAGGCGCTGTGCCTTTCGATATAAGGCGCCATGGATTCCGCTACCCCTTGGGTGCCGTACATCTGATATTCGCACCGGGGCACGGCGCCCAAATATACCACCTGGTCCGGCAAGATGTACCGGTCCAGCTTGCGATCCATACAGGCAAAGGCCGTGGCAAAGGGGGCGTGGGAATGGCATACGCCCATCACATCCGGCCGGTGCTGATAGCAATACACGTGCACCCGGGCTTCGCTGGAGGCTTTTCCGCCGTCGATGGGGTTGCACCCGTCGTCGATCTTTACCAGCATATCGGGCGTAAGGTCCTTTTTGCATACCCCGGAGGGGGTGATCAGGTATTGCCCTTCCCCCAGCCGCCCGGAGATATTGCCGCTGTTTGCCGGGGAAAACCCTGCTTCGTACATACGGTGGGCCACTTCACAGATCTCCTGCCGCAAGGCAAGCTCCTTTTCGCCAATGTTCTTCATGGAAATAGATGATCCTTTCTTGATTAGTTAAAATTTATTGAAATATTTCGTGTATATGATATAATCACTGTGTATATTATACTTTTCAATAAATTCTGTCAATCATTTTAATGCAACAGGAGGCAATCGTTATGGAAAAACCCCGTCTCGCCCTTGGATCGCCTATGGCGGAGCCCTATTTGTCCCAGCTGGAGACGCTGTGCCAAATCACGCCGGTCAGCCAGCTTTGTACCCCGGGGGTGTGGCCGCCTGAGGCGGCGTTCCGAAACACCTGCTTGGGATATGACATCGTGGTGGTGGAAGCCGACGTTCTGGGGGAAGAAACCCTGGCCCTATGGAAAGGGCACGGCCTTAAGCTATTGGGCTGCACCCGGGGCAATCCCTTGAACGTGGACGCTGCCGCCTGCAAGAAGCTGGGCATTCCCCTGTTCTATACCCCAGGGCGCAATGCCCAGTCCGTGGCGGAATATACCATGACCCTTATGCTGATGCTGCAAAAGCATATCCAGCGGGCCATGAAGGGTATGGCGACCGGGGCGTTTCTGGACGCGCCGGTGGCGGACATCTATGACCTGCCGCCCATTACCGACGTCACCTGGATGAACGAGCGGGTCAACGTATATGCCATGCTTCCCCTGGGGGAGGAGCTTTACGGGCGTACCCTGGGGCTGATCGGCTATGGGGCCATCGGCAGGCGGGTGGCAAAAATGGCGCTGGCCTTTGGGATGCGGGTAATGGTTTATGATCCTTATTGCGACCCCCGGGCCGTGGAGGACGCCGGGGCAAAATTCTCGTCCCTGGAGGAGACGCTGGGCGCGGCGGACATCCTGTCCATCCACTTGCCGGTAACCAAGGAGACCACGGGCATGGTGAATGAAAGCTGGTTTGCCAGGATGAAGGATGGGGCAAAGCTGATCAATACCGCCCGGGCGGCGGTGGTGGACCAGCGGGCGATGCTACAGGCCCTGGAATCCGGCAAGCTGGCCGGGGCGGCGGTGGATGTGATGTGGATCGAGCCCTGCCCGGCGAACCATCCCTTCCTTTCCATGGACCAGGTGATCGTACTACCCCATCAGGCGGGGGCTACGGTGGATATAGACCGGTGGCAGTCCGCCATGGTGCTGGAGGAGGTCAAACGGTTTTTAGCTGGGCAACCTTTACAAAACCCATTCCCCAGGCAGGCCTAGGCCCTGTTCTCCTTTCCAAAGCCGCAACGATCCGCCGGGGGCGGGATCTGTATAAATAAGCGCAAGGGCAATGCCCAGGCTGGGGATTCGGGCACAGGGCAAGGGGATGGGCACAGGCGGTATTCCGTTGGCATATACTGGAAACGAAGCTAGGATAGGGAGGAAAAGCCTGTGAGAGAACAACGCTGCGGCAGCCCGGCGCCTGCCATAGGGGATTACGGCCCCAATCCATTGGTCGTGAATATCCGGTGCCTGGCGGAACAAACCCCGTATTTTCGAACTGCCTTATGGACAGGGCGGTATATGCAGATCACCCTAATGTGCATCCCGCCCCGGGGGGAGATCGGGCTGGAAATGCATCCGGACGTGGATCAGCTGCTCCGGGTGGAAGCAGGGTGCGGCCTGGTCATGATGGGAGACGGCCCCGAAACCTTGGGCTACAGGCAGGCGGTGGACGCCGGCTACGGGATTGTGATCCCGGCAGGCACTTGGCACAACCTGGTCAATACCGGCTGCGATCCGCTGAAGCTGGTCTCCGTTTATGCGCCGCCCCAGCACCCCTTCGGCACGGTGCATAAAACCAAGGCGGATGCAGACGCATGGGAGACCTAAGCCGCTTGTTCCAAGCGCGAACCGCAAAAAAAGAAGCGGCAAATTGCCGCTTCTTTCAGGCTGTCGAAAAAGTGGCTTGCGCCACTTTTTCGAGGTGTTCATAGCTCCCT
>OJPZ01000170.1_pt1 | contig 40701 bp, 34 predicted proteins | sample 1598611 | NCBI WGS metagenome assembly OJPZ01 (sample SAMN03922494, study PRJEB24848) | human gut metagenome | isolation source: stool sample | host: Homo sapiens | place: Germany | collected 2011-11
CGAGATTCGCCTTAGTCTCGTGGGCTCGGAGATGTGTATAAGAGACAGGTCTTTAGCTCATAGCCCGCCGCCGCCAGTGTCTGCCAGTGGTCGGCGTGGTCGCCGCCCACGGCAATTTCATCGGCCTTGGCCGCCCACTCGGTCAGGGGGGCGGCCAGCGGCAGAAAATGCACCAGCTCCGTCACCGAGCCGTCATCCGGCACATTGGTGGAGGCCAGACACGGCACGCCGCAGCCCTGGGCCTCTACCAGCGTGACCGGGCTGCCCTCAAAATTGCTGGGCAGCAAAAACAGGTCAAAGGCGTTCATAAAGGCGGGCACATCGCTCTGCACGCCCGCAAAAATCACGCGGTCGGCCAGACCGTGGGCCTCAGCGGCGGCACGCATTTCCGGCTCTTTCTCGCCGGTGCCGACAAGCAGCAGTTTCCACCGCACATCCTGCGCGGCCATAGCTGCAAAAACCTCCATCAAAAACAGCGGGTTTTTCTGGTGGTTCAGCCGCCCCACAAACCCGGCCAGGCGGTCGGTGTCGGCAATGCCGTAGTTGGCCCGCGTGGCAGCCCGCGCGGCGGCGTCCGGGTGGAACCGCCCGGCATCCACGGCGTTGCAGGCCACGGAAAAGTTTGGTTTTTCGTCGATATGGTCGCCGAACACAAATCGCCCCGCCGCCACGCCGCAGCCGAGGAAATAATCCGCAAACAGCTGGTAGACGCCGTGGGCGGCCCGCCAGGTCAGCGTCAGCGGTGGGTAGACAATGTGGCTGTGTACCACGATCTTGGCCCGGGGGCAGAGCAGCCGCATCATGCCGCAGACCGGTGCGCCGATCTTGCTGGCCGTGTGGTAGTGGATGATATCGTAGTCGCGGTGGGTGCGCAGGTGCGCCGCCAGTGCCCGGATGCGGTCCTTTTTATTGTCCGGCACCGCAATGATATGCACGCCGTGCGCTTCCAGCACGGGGGCGGTGCTGGCCTGGTCCGCCGGGCACTGCCCCACGAACAGGTCGATATGGTATTTCGCTGTATCGAGGTTCAGCAGCAGATTTTGCACATACCGCTGCACCCCGCTCTGCACCCCAAGGTGGTTGCTGATCATTAAGATACGCATAAAATTCTCCGATTACCAGTAGCTCCCGCCTTCGACCTTTTCTTTATGGGTGATGCCCTCCGTCTCGTCAGGGCGCACCCAGGCATCGTTGTACAGCTTGCCAATGATGGGGTGGCTGTCCCACCGTTTGCCCTTGATGCCAAACAAAAGCTGCGTGGCACCGCTCATTTGGATGGCGGCGTGGCCGGTGTCCCGGGCGTGGGCCGCCAGTGGCAGGCCGTAGGCTCCCGCTCCGACGATGGCCACATCGTAGTCGGCGGCGTCCATCTCGCGCTCCATGGCGGCCAGGGCGTCAAACCAGCTGGCATAGCCGGTGTCCTGCCCACCCAGGCCCTGCACGGCCTGCACCACGGTCAGTGACGCAAACTCCGGCAGGACATTCTTGCCGGGGAACAGCTGCGCCCGCCGGGCATACTGCGCTAAAATCGTCTTGCGGAAGGGATGCACCACCAACACCCGCTTGCCCGCCAGTGCCGCGCTCCACGGCTTGGCGTGGTAGTAGGGTTCCAGTGCGCGCAGTTCGGTAAAGCGGGTGGCATCGCAACCGCGGATGACCTCCCGCTCGGCCCCCACATTCCACAGGGCCAGCAGCTCCGCGCTCTGGGTGCATTTGACGTAGAGACGGCAGAATTTTTCCAGTGTCGCATCATCCGTGGGGAACACGCCAGACAAATTGCGGATATCCTCCCGCGTGCGGTCGTCAAAATCTTTGCCGCCGTTCTGCAAATAGTCGGCCACGGTGCGCATTTCGGTCGCGCCGCAGCGGCCAAACAAAAACGGCTGGCCGCTTTCCAGCAGTTCCCGCGCCAGGTCGTTGCCGGCCCCGGCGGGTAAGATATCCACGCCGCGGTATTTCATCTTGAACCGCAGACCGCGGTAAATGTCGGCGGCCTTTTGCAGCAGAATGTTGTCGTTATCCATTGGTTTTCCCCTTTTTCGGCAGCAGGGTCAGGGCCAGTTCGGCGCTGTTCTGCCACAAAAAGTGTTCGTTCACGCGGTTCTGCGCCGCATGGCCCATGGCGTCTGTCGTCTTGTCCAACGCGGCGGCCATCTCAGCGACAGTATCACACAGATACCCGCTGATGCCGTTTTCAATAATTAAATCCGGCCCCGGCGCATGGCGGGCCACCGGCGGGCAGCCCGCGTACATAGCCTCCAACAGGCTCATGCCGAAAATCTCGTTTTCGTTCAGGTTCACAAAAGCGTTGCAGGCATGATAATAAATATGCACCTGCGCGTTGGGCAGCTGGGGGATCAGGCGGCAGCGGCCCATCAACCCGGCCTCGGTCAGGCGGCGGGCCAGCTCATCGCTCTGCGCCCCCTGCCCAATAATGACTGCGTACCAGTCGGGCGCGGCCTGCAGCAGCGGTACCAGGTCGAGCGGCTGCTTGTAGGCGTCCAGCCGCCCCACAAAGGCCAGCACCTTGACCTGCTCGTTGATGTTCAGCTCCCGGCGTATCATGGCCTTGCTGCCCGGTATCGTCGGGATGATGGCCGTGTCCAGCCCCACCGGCATCAGCCCGCGGCAGGGCACGCCCAGGCTTTCCAGTTCGGCGGCCACAGCCGGGGTCTTGGCATAGGTGGGTGTCTTGCGGTACACCGTTAAATTTCTGTGCAGCAGCAGGTTCATCACCCCGCGCACAATAGCGTGGTTGGAGGTACTTTTCAACGCCCCCAGCTGGCTGTAAAACACGATGCCGTGCTTCTCGCAAAAGCGGTACAGCCCCGGTACGCCCAGGGAGTTATCCCCCATGACGTGTACGGCATCGGCCTGTTCGTCCAGCAAGATTTGCCAGCTTTTGTATAATGCCTGGGTGCCGAAGGCTACGGCGGGCAGGTAGCAGATTTTCACGTTCGGCTCGGGTGTCTCCACCTTGGGCGCTTTTGCACCCGGTTCGGGGTAGAGCACCACGGCGCGGCAGCCCAGCGCGGCAAACGCCCGGGCCAGACCAACCTCCTGTCGGTTGTACAGCCCTTTCTGGCCGGAGGGGCCGCGGTAAAACTGCGGTATGACAATGGTTTTCATTTACACTTCTGCCTCCGGCTTTGCGGGCTTGGGGATGCGCGTCAGATACCGCGCATCGATGACTTCCAGCACATCATCCCGGCAATAGGTGTGTACGCCGATGACATCCGCCGCGTTCAGTCCGGTGATCTCCACATTCTGGGGCGTCGCCGCGCAGAGCGGCACCTCAGAGCTGCCGCGCCGCGCGAGAAATTGCAGGTAAACGCCGTAGTCCACGCTGGTGCTGACCTGCGTGGGGTGGATGACCTGCTCACCCAGCACAAACAGCGGCCCTGCATTGCGGCTGACAAAATCAAAATCTCGGTGCTGCAAATTGTATGTCTCGTCGGGCAAAAGTTCAAAGGGGCCTGCGGGCGCGGCAGCGGGCAGGGTGTCTGCCTCAGCCAACGGCAGGGCGGCAGTCTCCTGCACGGCATGGCACAGCGTGTAGCGGCGGTAGCGCACATACAGCTGGTTGTCGGGCTTTGTCTCACTGCACAAAATCGTCAGTGCCTCGGCTCGACGATTCACCAAAATCGCGTCGCACAGTTCCTCATCGGTGGCAAACCGCTGGACCAGTTCCCATTTTGTGGGGAACACCCGGCAGCGGTAAAGCCGCAGGCTGTGGTCGTGCCCGGTCTCGGGGATCATCCAGACCTCGCCGTTCCAGTCAAACACCATCGGGAAGGAAAGGTGAAAATCCTCCTCCAGTGCCACGCGCCAGCCGTCAATGCTGCCGTCGTCGTGCAGTTCGCACACTTCCAGCCGGCCCTTGCCGGTGGAAAGGTCCATCGCCTCGGCAAACAGCCAGCGCTTGCCGCCCCGGTGGCAGAGCAGCGGGTCGGCGAACCACCAGCCCTCGCGGCCGGGCAGCATTGTGTAGGGGCCGGCGCCCAGGGCGGGCAGCGGCTCGGTGCCCTCGGCCGTGGGGCGGGGGCGCACTGCGATCGTATACACTTCTTTTTCGCCCATCACTTTGCGCAGCAGCCGTTTCGGCGGCATATGCAGGGCGCGGTAAAACTGGTTCATGTCATTCCTCGGCGGCGCTGCGGCCGTACAATCTCATCAACGTCTTGTAATTTTCTTCCTCGCCAAAGCGGCGGCGGGTGGCGGCGGCGATGGCCGCGCAGTCAAACTGCATGGCACTCATGGCCCGCACGGCCCCGGCCAGCGCAGTGGCATCCCCCGGCGCAAAACACAGGCCGTCAAACCCGGGCCGCACCGATGCCCCCATATTGCCGATGCCGCTTGCCAGCACCGGCGTACCCAGGGCGTGGGCCTCGGCGGGCACCAGGGCAAAGCTCTCATAGCACAAGCTGGCACCCACCACAGCGCGGCTCTCGCCGATGATGCGGTGCAGCTCGTCCCGGGGCAGCTGGCCCAGAAAACGCACCTTCGGCAGCTTCTGCGCTTTCGCCCAGTCGGCCAGCGGGCCGTTGCCCGCCACCAGCAGTTCCGGCGCGTTTTTATCGAGGATACGCCACGCTTCGATAACGGTGCGGATGCCCTTCAATTCTTCCAGCCGCCCGGCAAACACAAACTGCCGTTTGCGCTCGTTCCAGGGCGTCACCGGGCCGTTCGGCACGCAGACCGGGTTCGGCTTGACGACCAGGCGGTTTGCGTCGAACATCGGGTAGATTTTGTTGAATTCCAGCAGCTTTTCGCGGTCGAACTCGGTGGGGGCGGCCATCGTCACGCCGCGCCAGGTCCCCAGGACCCGGTGCAGCCAGTAGGCTGCCACAACCACCAGCGTTTGCGCCTTGCTGCCCCGGTAGCAGCTGTGCTTCAAAGCGCAGTGCAGGCCGTGGTGGGGGCACTCCTCGCAGACCTGGCCGTCCCGCAGTAAAATCCCATTGGGGCAGAACAGGCGGAAATTGTGCAGCGTCTGCACCACCGGCACGCCGCAGCTTTTGGCGGCCCGCACCACAGCGGGGCTGAGCAGCAAGAGCGTGTTGTGGATATGCACGGCCTCGACGCCCTCGCGTTTTATCAGGTCTTTCACCTCGCGGGCAGCGCGACGGTTCCAGACGGCGTGCAGCGGCAGCAGCGCCTTGGCCGCGCCGTGGGCGGCTTCCTCGTTGCTGCGCTCATACACCAGCACGGTATGGCCGTGGCGTTCCAGCAATTCCCGCTCCGCCGCAAAAACGGCATCCTCGCCGCCGGGCAGCCGGTAATGGCAGTGTACCAGCAGAATTTTCACGCTGTCGCCTCCTTTTCCGCATAATAAGCCTATTATGTCATTATACCCTTTTTATAAAGAAGGTGCAAGATGTTCCCGCCGCTTTCGCAGCCCGCCGTCCATGTAGGGGCCGGGCACACCCGGCCCTCAGCCTTCCCATAACCGCCCCTACAAACAAGCAAGGGGAACGCATCCCCGCGTTCCCCTTGCAATTTTTATTTGTCCTCATTCTCGCTGTTCAGCTGTGCGTCCCGCATGGCTTTGATGGTTTTCTCCAAATCAAAGCTCTTATCCAGCGCGGGGTAAATCGCCATCAAGCTCAAAAGGCAGGGCAGCCACAGGCTGCACAGGATCACCGCAAAGCTGCTGACAGGCCAGAACAGCGCCACCGCTGCCCAGTAAATGCCCTGCCATAGAACACCCAGCGCACTGCGGGGCAGGTAGCCCAAAAACAGCATCAGCGCGTTTTTCAGCAGGCCGCCAAAGCTGACCTCGACCAGCGCCACCTGGGCATAGATGTACTGTGCAATGCCCGCCAGCAGAATCAGCGCCACCAGCACGGCCACCGCAGGTACAACGCTCTGGGAGGTATCCAGGTGGAACGCCGTGAAAATTTCCATCGCCAGCAGCAGCCCGCAGACAGCGCCCGGCAGCAGCGACGCCTTGACGTTGCGCTTCCAGGCGCGGCGGTAGGTCGCCCACCAGAAGCCCGGCTCATCGCGCAGGCTGCGCAGAATCGTGTCGTTCAGGCCGACGATCTGCGGTGCGGCGATCATGCCGCCCAGAATGCCCGCCGCCAGCATCGGGATCAGGGAGTGGGTGGACACGGCGAGCCACAGCAGCAGCGCGAAGGGCAGGCTGCTGATAAGCGCCAGCAGACCCGCCATCCATATGGTGGAAAAGTCGCGGCCCAGAATCTCAAAGAAGCGGGCAGCGCCCTTTTTTCGCGGTGCATCGGGCGAAACGCCCGGCCCCGGTTTGTCAAAATTCTGATGAAAAAGTCCCATGACGGTATTCTCCTAATTTTGTAATTTTTTAGTGTTATTCTCGCGGCCCATACATCGCCGCACCGCTCGTTATCAGCACATCCGGCTCCACGCGCAATCCGGTCTTGCGGCCCTTCTGCGCCTCGACCAAAAACAGCCAGGGCGCGGCGTTGGGGCGGTTCTTCACAAAGGCCAGCCGCTTGGGTTCCAGCCGCGCGGCACGCAGGGTGCTCAATACCTCGGCCAGCTGCTCGGGCCGCTGGCACAGCAGAAACCGTCCCCCGTCCCGCAGGGCGCGGCGGGCGCAGTCCACGGCGTCTGCCGTCGTGCAGCTGTCGGTGTGGCGGGCCTCGGCCCGGCGCTTGTCGGGGCTGCGCGGCCCCGCCGCAAAGTAGGGCGGGTTGCAGGCTGCAAAATCATACTGCCCCTGCTCCGGCCCTGCTGTGCAGAACTGCCGTAAATCCGCGCAGACCGGCGTGATATGTTCAGCGCCGTTCTCCGCAGCCGCCTGGCCGCAGAGTGCGCTTGCCGCCGGGTCAAATTCCAGCGCCGTGCATGGTCCCCGGTGCCCGGCATCGTGCCACAGCAGCGCCACAATGCCGCACCCGCTGCACAGGTCCAGCGCCCGCTCGTCCCGCCGGGGCTGGGCGAAGCGCCCCAGCAGCAGCGCGTCGGTGCCAAACATAGCTCCCGGCGCGGTCAGTACGCGGGTGCCGTTGTCCAGTATTTCAACGCCCATTTACACTTTATCGCGCAGCTGCGCGTATTTCAGCAGGGCGACCTGGGTCTTGCTGTCCTTGATGGTACCGTCCATCACCAGGCCCAGGGCCTTGTCGAACGGCATCTTCACCACATCCAAGAACTCCCCGGCGTCCAGGTGCTGCTTGACCTCGTGCAGGCCGGTGGCAGCCCACAGGTAGATTTTTTCGCTGTCATAGCCCACGGTGGCGTAGACGACGCCCAGGTCGATGAAGTTGTCCGCCGTCAGGCCGCACTCCTCACTCAGTTCGCGCTTGGCGGCCTCAAAGGGGTCCTCGCCCGCTTCCAGTTTGCCGGCGGGCAGTTCCCAGATTTCCTCGCCAAAGGCGTAGCGGAACTGGCGCACCATCGTCACGTTTCCATCTGTATCCACCGGCAGGATGCACGCCCCGCCGTGGTGATGGACGATCTCTCGGGTGCTGGTGGTGCCGTCCTCCAGCTGCACCTTATCCACCGTCACACGGATGACCCGGCCGTTGAATATCTCCTTGCTTTCCAGCATAGTCTCTGTATGTGCCATGGCTTGTCTCCTTTTTTTGCATCTTTACTAATCTTACAGCAACCGCAGGCAATAATCAATAAAATCCACCGTATATTTTTGGCTGCGCACCCGGTCGCCGGTTTTGCCCTCCTCCAGATAATTCAGCACTGCCTCGGTCATCTGGGGATCCTCCATCAGATATTCGCGGCAGTACATTTTGCCCGGTTCCAGCACAGCCTGGCAGAACACCACCCCGCGCCCGCGGAAAGCGTTCACGCTCATCGACGGTGTCAGCGGCAGCTGGGCCGATTCCACAATGCGCAGCGTCTGCTTGTCGGAGGCCGCCGCCCGGCGCAGCCGCAGCAGCAGCTCCCGGCGCGTCTCGACGTCCGGCGGTTCGTACAGAGCCGGGGGCAGGTCAAACATCTGCCCGGTGCGCACAAACTGCAAAAGTCCTTCCTCACAGAAATACAGGTCCGGCGTCTGCTGGTTCCAGGTGTTCAGGTAATCCAGCAGCGCGGGCAGGTAGGGCTGCACGGCTGCGTCCTGCCGCACGACCCGCAGCGCGATCTTTTCATCGGCAAACAGGCTGAACGGCGGCTGGTAGCGCACCATGCAGCACTTGCGCGTCTCGGCAAACAGCTTGCTGTACAACTGCATGGACTCGATAAAACCGTGGGTCCCGGTCGCCAGTTTCAGCACCGGCACTGCGTCGATGTACTTGCGGCTGAACGACAGGCGCAGATTTTCCACGACCTCCCGGTCGGTGATGATATATCCTTTCTGCCCCAAGCGGTCCATCATCAAGGCGGCCGTGGGCAGCAGCAGATACACCGGCATCAGCGTACCGGGGCTGGGTTCGCTCATCACACACCGTACAACGCGGGCATCGTAGTTGAGCTTGGGCAGAAACAAGAGCGGCAACGCGCGGGTACCCTCCACATACTGTCCGGAAACGCTCATCTGCCGCGCGGCCTCGTTGGTGATGTTTCCCTCGCGTCGGGTGTAATCCTCGACCCGGAACGCCGCTTCCAGCAGTTGGTTCAACGCAGCGCGCATCTTGGGGTCCGTGCCGCGGCCACGCTGCTTGTACTGCACCAGCAGGGTGGTTTTTTCTTCCTCGGTCAATTCCAGTGCGTCGGTCAGGCGCTCCAGCTGTTCGCGCCGAGGCGTGCGCTGCCCGCCGAGTATCTTATATAATGTAGAGCGGTCGATGGCCGCCCGGCGCGCCAGTTCCGCCATCGTGCCCGGATACCGCGCCACCGCCGCCTTCAGGCTTTGGATCAGTTCAGTCATAGGTGGGTCCTTTTTGTTGCATCGTCAATCCGTGTATGGCAGGGGTCGATGCTCGTCATCGCCCTGCCCCTGCACTTCTACCCGGAAAGCATTCTCTTCTATACACAGATACTATACCGCGAAAACACTTTTGTGGCAAGTGTAAACTTTTTTGGGGAATCATTGCGGTTTTGTGGCACATTTGCTATAATAAACACAAATTCCCGCCAAAGTGAGGTGTCCTGCATGAAAAAACATCCGTTGCTTACTGCGGCCGCCGCAGCCGGTACTGCCGTGCTCGGCGCAGCCTACGGCATCTACCGCGTCGCCTTTTACCAAAAGCCCACCACCGCCGTGCCCTCCCCCGCCGATATGCCCACGCGGGAGGTCTACCGCAAGGCCATGTGCCCCGACGCCGATGCGCTGGCGCGGGACACCTTCACGCCGGTACATATCACCGCGCAGGACGGCACACCGCTGGCCGCGCGATACTACCACCACAACGACGGTGCCCCGCTGGCTATCATCTTCCACGGCTACCGGGGCTATGCCGTGCGGGACGGCCTGGGCGGCTACACCCTCTGCACCAAGCTGGGCTATAATGTTCTGCTGCCCGACCAGCGCGCCCACGGGTACAGCGGCGGCCACACCATTACCATGGGCGTGAAGGAACGCTACGACGCCCGGGACTGGGCTGTCTGGGCACGCAGCCACTTTGGCCCGGAAGTCCCCATCTTTTTGATGGGCGTCTCGATGGGCGCAGCCACCGTGCTGCTGGCCGCCGGGCTGAATCTGCCGGACAACGTCTGCGGCATCGTAGCCGACTGCGGCTACACCAGCCCGCGCGAGATCACCCGCAAATGCCTGCCGGAGTACCTACCCGGCTTTCCTCTCGGCCCCACCTACGCCATCGGGCGGCTGGGGGCCATCCTGTTCGGCCATTTTGACCCTGAGGATGCTGACTGCACCGATGCCGCGGCCCACAGCAAAGTGCCGATCTTCTTCGTCCACGGCGATGCCGACGGCTTTGTTCCCTACGAGATGGGCCGCCGCAACTACGAGGTCTGCCGCGCCAAGGGCAAGCGCTTTTTGACGGTGCACGGTGCCGAGCACGCCGTCAGCTACTACCACGACAACACCGCCTACACGAAAGAATGCACCGACTTCCTGCAAGACTGCCTCACCCGCCGCCACTTCGCCTGGCCGAAGGAAGCCTCCGACGACGCGCGATAACCGCATTGCCACCCCGTAGGGGCCGGGCATACCCGGCCCTCAACCTTTCGGCAAACGCCCCGTAGGGCGGTCAGTCCCCTCGCCGCTCCTCTCATTTGTAGGGGGCGGCGTCCTCGACGCCCCGCATATCGTCCGCTCTGTTACCCCGTTTTTCTAAAAAAATCAAGCATAGAGGAGTGCATCACTATGACCCACGTTTCCACCCCGAACGCCCCTGCCGCCCTCGGCCCCTATTCTCAGGCCGTTGACACCGGCTCCACCGTCTATTGCAGCGGCCAACTCGGCCTGGATCCCGCCACCGGCAATCTGGCCGATGGCGTGCAAGCCCAGACCCACCAGGCCCTCAAAAATCTGCAGGCCGTCCTGAACGAGGCCGGCCTGAGCCTCGACAACGTCGTCAAAACGACGGTTTTCGTGCAGGATCTGGCCGATTTCGGCACCGTGAACGAGATTTACGGCACCTACTTCCACGGCGGCTTCCCCGCCCGCAGCTGCGTCCAAATCGCCGCCCTGCCCAAGAACGCCCTCGTCGAGATCGAGTGCATCGCGGTACGGTAATTGCCCACTTTTAAAAAAACGGCAGACCGCCATTCAACGGTCTGCCGTTTTTTATTTCCCATAACTCGCCAAAAACTGTCTCGTCCGCTCCTCTTTGGGGTGGTCGATGACCTCTTTCGCATCGCCCTGCTCCACGACCACGCCGCCGTCCATAAACAGGATGCGGTCGGCCACGTCGCGGGCAAACTTCATCTCATGGGTCACAATGATCATCGTGGTTTTATGCTCGGCCAGCTCGCGCAGCACCCGCAGCACCTCACCGGTCAGCTCGGGATCCAGCGCACTCGTCGGCTCGTCAAAGCACAAAATATCCGGGTGCAGCGCCAAGGCGCGGGCAATCGCCACCCGCTGCTGCTGCCCGCCCGAAAGCTGGTGCGGGTAGTGTCCTTCGCGGTCAGAAAGTCCCATCTGCGCCAGCAGCTGCCGCGCCTGCGTCTCGATATCGGCCAGGATCTGCTTTTTGTTCTGCTTGTAATCCGGGCGTTCCTTCGCCAAAAGCTGGCCCGCCAGCATCACGTTTTGCAGCGCCGTGTACTGCGGGAACAGGTTGAAATTCTGGAACACCAGCCCGAAATGCAGCCGCTTTTTGCGGATGGCCTCCTCGCTCTGGGTGCGGGTATCGGCGGCGCTCCACAGCGTCTCGCCCGCCACCGTAATGCTGCCTGCGTCCGCCGTCTCCAAAAAGTTCAAGCAGCGCAGCAGCGTCGTTTTGCCGGAGCCGGACGACCCGATGATGGCCAGGGCCTCGCCCTCGGCCAGCTCAAACGAGATATCGCGCAGCACCTTTGTGGTGCCAAAGCTCTTGCCGATGCCATTTACTTCCAACAATGCCATAGCCGCGCCCCCTTACTTGAAATAGTCCAGCCGCTTTTCCAGCCAACCGAACAGCAGCGTCAGCGCACCCACGAACACAAGGAAGAACACCGCTGTGGAAAACAGCGGCCAGATCAGCCCTTTGGCACTGTACTCTTTCGCCATCATAATGATGTCTTTGTTGGCAATGACATTCGCCAGCGAGGTATCCTTGACCAGCGTGATGATCTCATTGCCCATCGGTGGCAGAATGCGCTTGATGACCTGCAAAAGCGTCACGCGGAAGAAGATCTGCGCCTTGGTCATGCCCAGCACCTGCCCGGCCTCGGTCTGGCCTTTGGGGACCGCCTCGATGCCGCCGCGGTAAATTTCCGAAAAATAGCAGGCGTAATTGATGGCAAACGCCACCACCGCCGCCACCAGGCGGCCGCTGCCGCCCGACGGCCAGGGGCTGGTAAAGCCCATCAGGCCCGGCCCTAAGTAGATGACCAGAATTTGCAGCATCAGCGGCGTGCCGCGGATGATCCAGACAAAGGTCTTGACCACGCCGCGCAGCGGGGCAAACTTGCTCATGGAGCCAAACGACACCACCAGCCCCAGCGGCAGTGCGAACAACAGCGTCAGACCGAACAGCTGGCAGTTGAGCCAGAATGCCTCGGTCAGGCGGCCCCAGATAACAGCCGCCTCGCCCATCAGTCGGCCAGCGACAGGCTGTACTTGTCGGCCAAAGCCTGCATCGTGCCGTCGGCCTTCAGCTCGTCAAAGGCAGCGTTCACGGCGTCGGCAGCATCGCTGCCCTTGCGGAAGGCCACGCCGTACTCCTCGGCGTTCAGCTCGTCTTTAATAGCCAGGTTCGCGTAGTCGGTGCCGTCACCGATCATGGCGGTGGCCAGCGTCACGTCCAGCACAGCGGCGTCCGCCGTACCGGCAGCCACTTCCATCAGACAATCGGTCTGGACGGATTTGCTGACGTAATCGGCCTGGGCCAGGCTCTCGTCATCGTTGATGGCGCTCTCACCGGCGGAACCTGCCTCGGCGACCACGGTCTTACCGACGAGGTCCGCAGTGGAGGAATAGTCGGCGTCAGCCTTCATCACGACGACCTGCGCATTCTTGGCGTAGGCCTTGGTGCAGGCGGTGTTGGCCTGGATATCATCCGTCAGCGTCATGCCGTTCCAGATGCAGTCAATGCTCTTGGCATCCAGCTCAACAATTTTGGTGTCCCAGTTGATTTCCACAAATTCCGGCTCCACGCCCAGCTTCTCACACACAGCGGTCGCCAGCTCGGTGTCAAAGCCGGTGAAATTGCCGTCGGCGTCGGTGTAGTTCATCGGCTCATATACCGTGTAGCCGATGGTCATTTTGCCTTTGCCCTTGATGTAGTCCAAGTCGCTGTCCCCGGCTGCTGCGGTAGATTCCACGGTGCTCTCGGCCGTGGACGCCGCCGTGGATGCGCTGCTGCCGCAGGCTGCCAAGCTGGCCGCCATACCCAATGCCAGAACGGTGCTGATCAGCTTTTTCATGATGACTTCCTCCTTGTATACACTTTACACAAACCCTCACACCACCGCTCTAAAGCGGTAGCATTCTTTAATAGTAATGCAAAACCTCTTTTTCTGCAAGACCTTTTGCAAAAAAAGAGGTGAAAAGTATATTTATGCAGTTTTACGCCCGCCCCGCCGCATACTGCGGCATAAAAAGAATACCATGTCTCGGCAGTTTTTGCAGCTGCGGAACATGGTATTTTTTATTTTACTTTACGACCCTGACCATATCCCGGCTGATGTCCGCCAGGCTCGCCGCGCCGCACAGGCGCATCGTGTCGGCCAACTCGGCACCCAGCTTTTCCACATAGGCAGCCACGCCGTCGGCACCGCCGCCGTACACAGCTGTCACAAAGGGGCGGGCAACCAACACGCCGTCCGCGCCCAGGGCCAGCGCCTTGAACACATCGTTGCCGCTGCGGATGCCGCCGTCCACCAGAATTTTCGCGCGGCCATCCACGGTCGCCACAATGTCCGCCAGCACTTCCTCGGTGGCGGGGCAGTCGTCCAGCACACGGCCGCCGTGGTTCGAGACGACGATGCCCACGGCCCCGGCCTCGATGGCCTTTTCCGCGCCGCGCACCGTCATGATGCCCTTTAAGATAAACGGCACGCCCGCCGCCTGGGCGATTTCTTGCAGCTGCTCCACGGTCTTGCTGCCGGCGGGCGGATCCAGGTGCTGCAAAAACGGCAGGCCCGCTGCGTCAATGTCCATCGCCATGGCAAAGCAGCCGGACTGCCGCGCCATCGTCATTTTTTCTGCCACTGTGGCGTTGTCCCACGGCTTCACAGTGGGGATGCCCGCGCCGCCGCTGGCCGCAATGGCCGCCGTTGCCCCCTCCATGACCTTGGGGTTCGTGCCGTCTCCGGTGAACGCCGCAATGCCCGCCGCCGCGCAGGCAGCGACCAAAATTTCATTGTACTGCAAGTCGTTGTATTTATCGCCGTAGTGCAACGTCATTGCGCCCACCGGCCCCGCAAAAAACGGGTATTTGAACTTGCGTCCAAAGAGCTCCAGGCTCGTATCCGGCTCAAAATTCTCGTGGATCGTATCCATGTTCAGCCGCACGTTCCGCCACGCGTCAAAGTTGCGGATCGCCACCGTGCCGCTGCCCTTGGCCCCCGGGCCGGGGATGGTGCCACCGCAGGCGCGGCCATTGCACACCGGGCAGGCATGGCAAAAGCCCATCTGGCCCTTCGCCGCCTGCAAAACTTCTGTATAGGTCATAGCAATTTTGCCTCCGTTGGCGGGCCGACGCATCCCATCGGCCCCACAAAAAATCAAAGGAATTATGCTCCGCGTGTATTATACCGTGTTTTGGCCGCGACTGCAAGACCGCTGGCTGCCACCATTGCACCCAGCAGACACAGCCCGACCCCTGCGGACCCGGCAGCATCCCCCAGCCAGCCCAACATCGGGCTTGCCGGGATCATCAGCAAACTGTACGTCATGCTGTCCACACTGATAAGCGTCGCGCGGCGGTCGCTGGAAATTGACTCGTTCATCCGCTGCATACTGTGCAAGAACCACACAGCCAGTGCCCCCTGCACCAGCATCGGCCCGACGGCACAGGCCCACGCCGGGGCCGCCCCAGCCAGCAGTGCCCCCGCGCCAATGGTCAGCGCACAGGCTAAATACAGGCCGCGCAGGGTCCTAGGGTGCAGCCGCCGCCCCAGTGCCGTGCCCGCCATACCTGCAGCCCCGGCCAGCAACCCCGGCAGGAACAGCCATTCCATGGCCCCGCCCTGTTCCGTCAGCCGCTGCTGCACAAACATCGACGTCAAGTAGCTTGGCAGCGAAATCACCGCGTCCGCCGCAATCAGCCGCCGTGCCAGCGCACTGCCGCGCAGGCAGTCGGCGCTGTCCAAAATATGCACACGCAGCCGGGCGGGCAGTTCCCGCAGGGTGTGCCGCTCCCGGGCGGCCTGCTCATCGGTGACGATGGGTTCTTCCAGCCGGGCCGCCGCCAGTGCCGAGAGCAGCGCCGACACGGCGTCCGCCAAGTAGTACCCGGCGTAGCGCAGCACCCCTGCCAGCAGGCTTGCCAGCGAGCCGAGCGCCGTTGCAATTTTCATGCAAATCGACGCATTGGCGTCCACTTTTATATAGTCTTTCTCCCGCCCGGCCATTTTCAGGCTGTCGTAGATTAGGGCTTCGGCCGTGCCGGAAAGCATATTGTAGCCCAGCGCCTTCAGCGCCATGGCCGTGCAGATCAGCCCCAGCCCCGGTGCAGACGCCATGGCCAGCGCCGAGAAAACGCCCAGCACACCGCCGAAAATCAGCGTGCGCCGCCGCCCCAGCAGATCCGCAGCCATGCCGCTGGGCACCTCGCACAGCAGGCTCGTCAGATGGAACACCCCTTCGGCCAGGCCGATTTCCGCCAGCGAGAAGCCCCGCGCCGCCAGCAGCGCCACCCAGACGGCATCGGTAAACCGCAGTGTCGAGAAAAATGCGTGCAGATACACGCAGCGCAGTTGTTTTTGTAAATTCATCGGGAACACCCTTTCGCTCAAGAATCACGAAAACGTGCCCTTTTTTGCACACAAAAAGCGCCCCGCAGCAAAGCCGCAGGGCGCAAAAATGCACACACTTATAGCTTTACCGGAACTTAGACAATGCCTAAAAAAGGGCACACTTACAGCGTCAACTCGTCAGGGGTTTCCTTTTTTCTGGAACACCACACCGAACTGCCAACGCATACGTGTGCTCTCCTTCCCGGTAAATTTGGCTTTACTATACCACACCGTTTGCCAAATTGCAAGAAAAATTGTACAATAGAAGCAACTTTGAAAAGCTCGGGGGGAACATCTATGAAACGTCTCGTCATCGGCCTGCTGGCCCATGTTGACAGCGGCAAAACCACACTGGCCGAAGGGCTGCTCTACCGCGCCGGCGTGCTGCGCAAGCTGGGCCGCGTCGACCACCGTGACGCCTTTCTGGACACGGACAGTCAGGAACGGGCGCGGGGCATCACGATTTTTGCCAAACAGGCGGTGCTGACGCTGCCCGCCGCCAACGGTTGCGGCGAGACCGCGCTGACCCTGCTGGACACCCCCGGCCACGTGGATTTCTCCGCCGAGGCCGAGCGCGCCTTACAAGTGCTGGACTACGCCGTCCTCGTCGTCTCCGGCACCGACGGCGTGCAGGCCCACACCGAGACACTGCGGAAGCTGCTTGCCCGCTACCGCGTTCCTACGTTTGTTTTTGTCAACAAAATGGATCTGCCCGGCGCGGACGCTGCTGTCCGCCTGCGGGAGCTGCGGGGCCGCTTCGGCGACGGCTGTGTGGATTTTTCCGCCGCGCCCGACCCCGAGGCCCTGGCCCTGTGCAGTGAGCCGCTGATGAACGAAGTCCTCGACACCGGCACCCCCGCGCCCGAGACCGTCATCACGGCCATTGCGCGGCGGCAGGTCTTTCCGGTGTTTTTCGGCGCGGCGCTGCGTCTGGACGGCCTGGACGGCTTACTGCGCGGCTTGCAAACGCTGACCCGCACCCCACCCCAGTGGCCGGAATTTGGCGCACGCGTGTTCAAAATCAGTGAGGACGCAGGCACCCGCCTGACCTGGCTGAAAGTCACCGGCGGCGTGCTGCACGTAAAAGACGTGCTCCCCGGCGGCGAAAAGGCCGACGCCCTGCGGCTGTACAATGGCGGCAAGTTCCGCCTGGTCAGCGAGGCGTTTCCCGGCATGGTCGTGGCAGTGGCAGGCCCGGCAGCCACCCGCCCCGGGCAGGGCCTTGGCGCAGAATCCGACGCGGAGACGCCGCTTTTGGAGCCCGTGCTCAACTACCGCGTCGACTGTGACGCCGACGCCCACACCGTTTTAAAAGCCCTGCAGACCCTCGAGGACGAGGACCCGCAGCTCCACGTCAACTGGCGCGACGACCTGGGCGAGGTACACGTCCAGCTGATGGGCGAGGTGCAGCTGGAAATTTTGCAGAATATTTTACAGGACCGCTTCGGGCTGGACGTCACTTTCAGCGAGGGCGGTATCCTCTACAAAGAAACCCTGACCACCGCTGTGGAGGGCATCGGCCACTATGAGCCGCTGCGCCATTACGCCGAGGTCCACCTGCTGCTGGAACCCGGTGCGCGGGGCAGCGGCGTACAGCTGGCGGCAGACTGCCCGCCCGACACACTGGCCGAAAACTGGCAGCGGCTGATTTTGACCCACCTTGCCGAGCGCACCCACCCCGGCGTGCTGATCGGTGCGCCGCTGACCGACGTAAAGATCACGCTGGCGGCGGGCCGCGCCCACCAGAAGCACACCGAGGGCGGCGACTTCCGCCAGGCCACCTACCGCGCCGTGCGCCAGGGCCTGCGGATGGCCGCAGCCAAGGACGGCGTGGCATTGCTGGAACCGTGGTATGACTTCACGCTGGAACTGCCCGCCGACGCGCTGGGCCGCGCCATGGCCGATGTGCAGCGGATGTGCGGCAGCTTTGAAGCGCCCGAGACGCTGCCGAAATCCGAAAACACCGTGCGGCTGACAGGCCGCCTGCCGGTGGCCACCGCGCGGGGCTATGCGCGGGAGGTCGCGGCCTACACCCACGGCCTGGGCCGCTGGGCCGTGCTGCCTGCCGGGTACGACACCTGCCACAACGCCGACGAGGTGCTTGCCGCCGTGGGCTATGACCCGGACGCCGACACCGAGAACCCGGCTGACTCTGTGTTTTGCGCACATGGGGCCGGGTATCTCGTCAAGTGGGATGAGGTCCCCACCCGCGCCCATGTGTCCAGCGGGCTGGAACGCCGCTTAAACGGCACCCCCGCCGCCGACGAGGACGCTGCCGGGCAGGCTGACGCCAACGATCGTCGCCGCCGGGCCGCCGCCTACCGGGGCACGCTGGAACAAGATAAGGAGCTGCTGGCGATTTTTGAGCGCACCTACGGCAAGATACGCCGTCGTGGCGAGACCGGAGACGCCAAAAAGGCTGCCCGCGCCGCCCTGCACACCGCCCCCGCTGCGGCCAGCGTCCCCGCCAAACCAGTATCCACCGGCCCGGATTACCTGCTGGTGGACGGCTACAACGTGATTTTTGCCTGGGACGACCTGCGCAGGCTGGCCGACGGCAATCTGGACGCCGCCCGCCGCCGCCTGATGGACATTTTGTGCAACTATGCAGGCTACAAGCGCTGCGTGCCGATTCTGGTGTTCGACGCCTACAAGGTGCGCGGCGGCACACGGGAGGTCGAACAGTACCATAATCTGTATGTCGTCTACACCCGCGAGGCCGAGACCGCCGATATGTACATCGAACGCGCCACCCACGAGCTGGCGAAGGAGCACCGCACCCGCGTCGTCAGCAGCGACGGTGCCGAGCAGATCATCGTCATGGGCCACGGTGCCCTCCGCGTCTCCGCCCGCGCCTTTGAGGAAGAAGTCCGGGCGGTGGAGAAAGAAATACGAGAGTTTTTGGAAGAATAAATCAGCAGAATGTAGGGGCGAGGCATGCCTCCGCCCGCAGCGTACCCACAAAATGGCGTTGATGGGATGGCTGCGGGCCGGGTATGCCCGGCCCCTACTTTTTCATAAACGGAAAACTTTCAGAAAACTCCCCCTGCTATACTGTCCTCACACCCACCGGAAGGAGGTATTCCCCATGCTGCCAATTCTGATCGTCGACGACGAGCCGAGCATTGCCCAGCTGATTGCCATGACGCTGGAACCGCTGGGCCAGCCGCTCATCATTGCGCACGACGGTGAACGCGCCGCCGATCTGCTGGAAACGCAAAAATTTGACCTGGTCATCCTCGATGTCATGCTGCCGGGCGTCGACGGTTTTGCGCTGATGGATTACATCGCGCCCACCGGCACGCCGGTCGTATTTTTAACAGCCAAAAACGCCGTGGCCGACCGGGTGCGTGGGCTGAAACTGGGCGCATATGACTACATCGTCAAGCCTTTTGCTCCGCCGGAACTGCTGGCCCGGGTGGAGGGGCTCTTGCGCCATACCGGCCGCCGCGCGGCCACGCTGAACGTGTTCGACGCGGTCATCGACCCCGACGACCGCACCGTGACCCAGCATGGCCAGCCGGTGGAGCTGACCCCACGGGAGTTTGACCTTCTGCTGGCCCTCGTCCGCGCCCAGGGGCAGGCGCTTTACCGCGAGACGCTTTACGAGCGGGTCTGGGGCCTTGACGCCGAGCCGACGCCCCGCGCCCTCGACCTGCACATCCACCGCCTGCGCAAAAAACTAAACTGGGCCAATAAGATCGTCACCGTGCCCAAAATCGGGTATCGCTTAATAAAATGACGTTTCTCCGTAGGGGCCGGGCATACCCGGCCCCTACACGCCCCCCGAAAGGAGGTTTCCCATGTCCCGCTCCATCCGTCTCGCCCTTGTCCTTTTCTCCCTTGCCCTCACCCTCACGGGCAGTGCGCTGGCCTGCCGCACCTTCCGCGACCAGCTCGACGCACTGGAAACCCAGGCCATGCTCCAACACCAGCGCACCGTCTGCGGCGTGGAAAGCGACTTCACCGCCGCCTGCGCCGCTGCCCGCGCGGTCGCCTCTACCGACGACTTCACCACCCCTGCCCGCATCGGCGACAGCTACACCCGCGCCCAGCAGCTCATCCTCGGCGCCAGCACGCCCGCCTTTGCACTTCTGCGTGACGGCACAGTCGAATACTCCAACACCGGCCTGTCCGGCGCCGCGCTCCAACAGGCCGCTGCGGACACCGACACGATCCTGCTGCGCGACCGCCAGCTGCTGTTGGCCAGCGTACTGAACACGAACCGGAACATCATTCTTGTCTCTGCTGTCGACGCCGCCGAAGCCTACACAGCCCGCGACCAGCTGCTCCTCAGCTGGCTGGCCGTGCAGGCGTTTGTGACGCTGGCCGCCCTGGCAGCGGGCTGGCATTACGGCAAAGTGCAAGAGCTGAACGCCCGCCAAAGCCGCTTTGTGGCTGACCTGACCCACGAGCTGAAAACCCCGCTGACCAGCATGATTGGCTATGCGGACCTTTTGCGCAGCGGCATGTTAGATGACGCCCGCCGACGCACAGCCGCCGACGCTATCTACCACGAGTCCACCCGGCTCGAGAGCCTGAGCCAGCAGCTATTGGCCCTGCAAGGGCTGCAAAAGAACGGTATAGCGCTGCAAGCCGTTGACGTTGCCGCCGTGTTCCATGATGTTGCCCGCAGCCTGCCCAATGCACCGCTCACCCTTGATGCCCCCGCCGGGGCCACGGTACAGGCCGACCGGGTGCTGTTGGCGGACCTGTTGCGCAACCTGGCCGTGAACGCCCTGCACGCCAGCACCCCCGGCAATACCGTGCGCCTGATCTGCACCGACGCCGGGAACGGCTGGCGGCTGGCCGTCATTGACACCGGCTGCGGCATCCCGGCCGAGGCCGTCCCCCACCTAACGGAGCCGTTTTACCGCGTTGACAAAGCCCGCGCCCGGGCCGACGGCGGCAGCGGCATCGGCCTGGCCCTCTGCGCCGAAATCGCCGCAGCCTTTGGCACGAAGCTCAACTTTGCCAGCGAGGTCGGCGCAGGCACGACCGTCTCCCTCACCCTGCCGAAAGGAGGCCCCCGCCATGAAAAAGCTGTCTCTTAACGCAAAATTCATCACCACATCGCTGTTCTGTCTGGCACTGCTGGCGGTGCCCGTGCTGGCCGTGCAGGGGCAGGCGCTTTACTACGCCGCGCCCCAGCCCCGCCCGCAGGTGCCCGGCGTCATGAGCGACGAGGTTCGGCTCGACCCGCTGGCCGGGGCACTCTACCGCTACGGCGTGCAGGGCGGCTCCAGCACTCCGCAGAGCTACGATATCACCAAGGACGTGTTCACGGTCATCCGCGGCAAGCTGCGGCAAGCCGCTGCCCGCAGTCTGCTGACCGACGACCAGCTTACCTATCTGCTGGCCCAGCTGGACGCGGGCGCGGACACCAACCCTTTCCAGCAAAGCCTTACCGCGGGCGAGCCCAATGTCACCTACGGCATGGTAAAGTTTACCGGTGACCTGACACAGGTCTACTTTGACTACTTTATCCCCAGGGATGTACACGAAACCGAGAGCGGCGGCACCGCCTGCGTCATGGACACCGAGACTTACCTCGTCATCGACTACCTGCCCGACAACGGCCCGATTGTGGACCTGTCCATCCACGACGAAAACTACCCCGCCGGGGAGGATCTGGACACCGTGACGCAAAATTTCATTGCCCAGCTGAACACCACGATTCCCGGCCAGTGGCAGCAGACCACGACCCCCGAGGACGACCCGACTTACCAGCGCTACATTTACGCCCATGATTCCGGCGTGCTGCGGGTGACGTCGCACCACATCCACCAGCAGGATTTCAGCCTGACCGTCATGCTGGAGCCTGAGGTCTACGGCAGCCTGTACCCCCTGAACAACCTGGCCCACGACCCCTACGGCCAGACCTACACCGCACCCCTAAAATAAAAAGCACAAAAAACGCCCTGCACCGCAAAAATACGGTGCAGGGTTATTTTTATCTTTCAGTATCTTGTAGGGGCCGGGCATTCCCGGCCCGCACGCTTATGGGGGCTGCCCCTTTCTCCCTTTACAGTTCCTTCGCCGCACACAGCAGCACTTCCAGGGCCTTATCCAGCCCTAGCTTGCTGGTGCAGAGCGTCAGATCATAGTTGCGGCTGTCGCCATAGACCTGGCCGGTATGCTGCTTGCAGTAGTTGCGGCGGGCGCGGTCAGCGCTGTCCATATCCGCTTCCAGCTGGTCAAACGGCGTGTCCGGCATCAGCTTACGCATATGCAGCAGACGCCAGTTGCGGTCAGCGTGTACAAACACCCGCAGGCAGTGGTCAAACTCCCGCAGGATATAGTCTGCATTGCGGCCGACGATAACACAGCTCTCCTTATCCGCAATTTCCCGGATGGCCCGCACCTGGGCGTCCCACAGTTCCTCGCTCAAGGGGCGGTTGTAGAAGTTGAACAGGCTCTGGGTAAAGCCGAACTCGTGGGGTACGCGCTCGTCCCAGCGGCGCACCTGCTCGGGTGTCAGGTGGGCGCTGGCCTTGGCGGTCTTTAAAATGATATCACGGTCATAGTAGGCAATATTCATCTCCCGCGCCAGGCGTCGGCCCAGCTCGCCGCCGCCCGCACCAAACTCGCGCCCAATGGTAATGATACGCTTCATGGTCGTTTCCTCCTTACAGCGTTTACAGCGGGGCCATTGCAGGGGCGGATGCAAGCATCGCCCTCTGCAAGCCTACGGCACCACTGCAATTTCAGGATTTCTTATTACTTCTATTGTACCAAATCCCGCGGGAAATGCAAGGGTTCAGCTTGCACTATTCAGCCGATATCCCACTTTATATACGGTCTGGATGTCATTTTCCAGTCCCAGCTTGCGGCGCAGGCGGTTGATATGTACATCCACGGTGCGGCTCTCGCCAATGTAAGCGTACCCCCAGGCGGCCTCCAACAGCTGGCTGCGGCTCAGCGCCTTGTCGCAGTGGGTCAGCAGCACAGTCAGCAGTGCAAATTCCCGGGGCGTCAGGCACAGTTCGTGCCCCGCGCGGCTGACCCGGTGCGCCGCGAGGTTCACTTCCAAATCTTTATAAAAGACATCTTGTGCGGTTTTCATAACGAACATCCTCCTTCCGAACAGGACAGCTTTTTGCGATTCCTCACATCTATTATAACGACAGATGTTTCCAACTTGTTACAAGATTCGCGAAATTTAAGGCAAATTTAAAGATTCTGTTTAAATTTTAGAAGTTTTTATTTCTCTGCGTTCCCATTTTCCACATTTCAACACTTCCCTATCATCGTACTATTTTGTACCTTTCCCCTGGGTTTTCCACCGTTTCAACACAGTTTTCCACATTTCCACAGTGGAATCCTGTCGAAAACCTGTGCAAAACGCGGAAAACCCGTCCCAGCCCCACCGTTATGCGGATTTTTTGCGTTTCGTTCAAAGTTGCTTCATACGCTGTTCATTTTTTCAGTCCATGCTATACTTGTCACAAAAGAAAAGGAGGCTACCCCCATGAAAGAGACGACACAGCCGCCGAAAGACCCAAAGAAGAAACTTTGGATCGGCTACGCGGTCATTCTTTCCATCGTCATTTTAAGCAATATCTTCCTCTTCCCTGCCCTGATGCAGGCCAGCGTCAAGAGCGTAAATTACAGTACCTTCCTGCAAATGCTGGAGGATAAGGAGCTTTCCACCGTCCAGATCGAGGATCAGCAAATTTACTTTGTGGACAAAAATGAAAACTCCTACAAGACCAACGCCATCGCGCAGGATAACAACCTTGTCGCCCGGCTGGAGGATGCGGGTGTTGAGTTCGGTACAGTCTATCAAAGCCCCACCATCTGGGATTCGCTGCTGAACCTCGTCATTTCCTTCCTGCCGATGATTTTGCTGTTCTGGTTCGTCAACCGCTGGGCATCCAAAAAGATGCAGGAGATGGGCGGCGCAGGCGGCAACGCCATGTTGTTCGGCGGCGGCAAATCCGGCGCAAAACAGTACGTCGTGGACGACGAGACCGGCATCAAATTCAACGATGTAGCGGGCGAGGACGAAGCCAAGGAGAGCCTGCAGGAGATCGTAGACTTCCTGCACAACCCTAAAAAATACGAGGATATCGGTGCCAAAATGCCCAAGGGCGTGCTGCTCGTAGGCCCTCCGGGCACCGGCAAAACGCTGTTGGCCCGCGCCGTCGCCGGTGAGGCCGGCGTGCCGTTCTTCTCCATCGCGGGCAGTGAGTTCGTCGAGATGTTCGTCGGCATGGGTGCGTCGAAAGTCCGCGACCTGTTCAAGCAGGCAGGCGAAAAAGCGCCCTGCATCGTCTTTATCGACGAGATCGATACCATTGGCAAAAAGCGTGACGGCGGGGCGAACCTCGGCGGCAACGACGAGCGCGAGCAAACGCTGAATCAGCTGCTGACCGAGATGGACGGCTTCGACGCCGCCAAGGGCGTCGTCATCCTGGCCGCCACCAACCGCCCGGAGTCCCTCGACCCTGCGCTGACCCGCCCCGGCCGTTTTGACCGCCGCGTGCCCGTCGAACTGCCCGATTTAAAGGGCCGCGAGAGCATCCTGCGCCTGCACGCGAAAAAAGTCAAGCTCGGCCCTGACTGCGATTTCGGCGTCGTCGCCCGCATGACCCCCGGTGCCTCCGGTGCCGAGCTGGCCAACATCGTGAACGAGGCCGCCCTCTGCGCTGTGCGCCACCGCCGCAAGGCTGTGACCCAGTTTGACTTGCAGGAGGCCGTGGACACGATCCTGGCCGGTGCGCAGAAAAAAAATAAGATCCTCAACAACAAAGAAAAGTGCATCGTCTCCTACCACGAGGTCGGCCACGCCCTTGTGGCCGCCTTGCAGACCAACAGCGCCCCGGTGCAGAAAATCACCATCGTACCGCGCACGTCGGGTGCGCTGGGCTTCACCATGCAGGTGGAGGACGGCGACCATACCCTGATGACGAAAGAGGAAATCCTCAACAAAATCGCCACCCTGACCGGCGGCCGCGCAGCCGAGGAACTGATTTTCCACTCCATCACCACCGGTGCATCCAATGATATCGAGCAGGCCACCAAGCTGGCCCGCGCCCTCGTCACCCGCTACGGCATGACCGAGGACTTCGACATGGTCGCCCTGGAGACCGTGAACAACGCCTACCTCGGCGGCGACGCAAGCCTTGCCTGCAGCGAACAGACCGCAGCCAAAGTCGATGCCAAAGTCGTGGAGATCGTGCAGGCCGAGCACCGCAAAGCCTACCAGCTTTTGAGCGACAACAAGCGCAAACTGGACGAGATTGCGCAGTATTTGTACGAGAAAGAAACGATTTCCGGCGAGGAGTTCATGCGCATTTTGAACGCACAGCCGCAGTTACCGGCGGCTTCCTTGGCAAATTCCACAAAAGCAGCTGAATAATTTTGTGCAGTTGTTGTCTGTTTGCCCCTTGACGGAACTGCCGTGGGCTTGTATGATAAGAACACAAAACATCCCAGTGAGAGGGGGAAACAAGCGTGACCTTTGAAGAATTGCAGGACCTGCTGGCCGAACAGTTCAGCTGTGATACCGGTGAGCTGGGCCGCGGCGTGACGCTGGCCGACCTGGGCGCTGACCACGAGGACATGGTAGAGCTTGCCTGGGCGCTGGGCGAGGCCATCGGCGAAGAGATCGACGAAAGCGAACTGAGCGACGAAGCCACCATCGGTGAGCTGTGGCGCTTCATCCGCGACAAAGCAGAAAACGCAGAACTGTAAACCCTAAAAAAGGCCTGCCCCACCGGCAGGCTTTTTTGGTATGCTATCCTATAAAACATCCCTATCAAAACCCGGCCTTTTGCCTTATATCGAATGTAGGGGCGAACATTGTTTGCCCGCCAGCTTGACCCGGCAATGCTTTTCCGGGAAAGCCTCGGGCGGGCAATGATGCTGTTCTACACCACCCAAAAACAGGGCTACCATGTTGACGAACTCTACACCTACGAGCTGATGAACTATCCCGGCAGTTTCTATGCGTTGACCGGCGGCTTTGTGCTGTACGGCTACATTTATAATGCCGACGACCTGCTGACCCTGGCTGAATCCGCTCTCCCCATTGCCCACGCCGAGCTATTGACCGACACCGCCCGATGCCCGGTGTATTATATCAAGTTAAAATAATTCACCAAAGGATTTTTCCATGCCATCACGTAAAAAACTTTCCCCCCTCGCCCTGGTAGCGCTGCTGTTCTTTGCCTGCACCATCGTGTATGGCCTGCTCAGCAGCTACCCGCGGCAGCTGGCCGTGTACAGCGACGAGCTGCGCTATCTGGACGTAGCCCGCAGCCTGCTGGCCGGGCGCGGGCTGCGCGTGCGCAATATGCCCAGCGACTACCAGAAAATTCTCTATCCGCTCTGCATCCTGCCTGCGCTGCTGCTCAAATCCACCGCCGCGCAGATCACGGCCATCGGCTGGCTGAACGCCGCCTACATGGCCAGCGCGGTTTTCCCGGCCTATGCGCTGGCAAAAACCATGCGGATGAACCCCCACCGCACGGTGTTCCTGGTGGGCGTCACGGCGGTGCTTCCCACGATGTCCGCGGCCTCCACCTTCATGAGCGAGACGGTCTTTCTGCCGCTCTCGCTGTGGCAGGTGTATTTCTTCCTGCGGGCCATGCTGGCTGCGCCCCGGGCGCGCATTGGCTGGTGCGCGGCAGCGGGCGCATTCTGCTACCTGCTCTACTTAAACAAGGAAGTGGCACTCTACTACCTGATTGCCTGGGTGCTCGTCCGCGCCTGGGTCTGGTGGCACGACAAAGCCAGCTGGAAAGCTGAGCTTGCCGCCACCGCCGTGCTGCTGGGCAGTTTCCTCGCCTGCTTTTTGCTGGCGAAGGCCACGTTGTTCCGGGGGCTGGGCAACTCCTACAACCAGACAAGCTGGCTGAACGCCGAACAGTGGCGTTTTCTGCCCTTTGCCCTCGCCTGCGACGCGCTGTTCACGGTGCTGGCGTTCTGGGTGTTCCCGGTGCTGCTGCCGATCTGCGGGCTGCACCGCCCCCGCAAGGGCAGCGACGCCCGCCGTACCCAGCTGCCGCTGTTTCTGTTGCTGTCCCTTGCCATCGGTGTGGCGGTCATCGCCTGGTCCATCACCGTGCGGGAGGACCTGCACTCCCCCTCGCCCCGGCAGCATATGCGGTACTTGGAGCCGCTGCTCATTCCGCTGCTGGCCGTGATGCTGGACACGCTGGACGAACCCCTGACCCAAATGCGCCGCCGCGTGCTGGCCGCGCTGACCGCCCTCTGGGGCGTCGGCTTCGTGCTGGTCTGCCGGGCCATCGGTGCGGGCGCGGGGGACAACACCCTTTTGCAGTGGTTTGACTTCATCGCCGATCGTCTCGGCCGCCTGCCCGCCCTGGGGCTGAACGGCTGGCTGGCCGTCTGGCGCTTCGTCATTGCTGCAGGCGCGGCCGTGCTGGGCGTGCTGCTGGTGCGCCGCAAATACCGGCGCCCGCTTGCCGTGGCCGCGTTGGCGCTCTGCGTGCTGTGCTATGCGGGCGAGTGGCGCATCAACCGCTGGACCTACGCCATCCCCGCCGAGACTGCCGCCCGGGCCTCAGCCCTGAACGACGCGCTGCAATCGCTGGACGGCACTGTGCTGTTTCTTCCCAACGGCATCCGCCAGCGGGACAGTCAGCTCATCGAAACCTACATTTCCCGTGATTTCTACATTGTGGAATACGAGACGCTGCAAGCCTCCGGCCAGCTGGCAGACGGCGTGCTGGACCTGACTGCCGAGGCCATCGGTCCCGAGTACCCGGGCCACCCCTACACCGACCTGACCGCCGCCGACTGGCTGCTGGTAGCCGATGGCGTACCCGTGGACACCACCGCGCTGGAGCACAGCGGCATCCCCTGCCCGGACGGCTATACCCTCTACCGCAACCCCACGCCGGGGCTGGTCGCTTTCCTCGTGTAATTTTTACAATCCAGCCTGTTGCCATTGGGGCGCGAAGCATGGTATACTGTATGTGTATCGTCCATTTTCGCAAGGAGGCGCCCTATGGGCCTGATCAACACCATCCAGACAAAAACCGAACAAGCCCGCGCGAAGGAACGCATCCGCCCGCTGCTGGAAAGCCGCATGATGCGCGATATCCTGCTTGAGATCAGCCAGCGCGGCACTGAAAAGCTCGACCCGCAGAGCGTCCCGCTGGATCAGCGCCCCTTGGCCTCCAAACGCGCCGCCGAGTGCGGCACCGCCGGGTTGCAGCAGAGCGTTATCCGGGAAATATTGCTCGACGAGACCGGCATCGTGCTCTATGCTGGCAGCGACGAGGTCAAGTTCCTCTACGGCGACTACAATTACGAGAACATCGACGACACCGACTGCCTCCCCGCCGTGGCGCAGTATCTGGTGCAGCACCTGCTGGGGTATTACAACATCACCCGGACGTTCTACTCGGTGTCCAAGCACAACGGCCGCAGCATAGCCGAAAAGACCCGCCAGGTCTTTATCAAGCGCCACCACGAGGACACCCCCTTCGACCCCCAGCCCACCCGGAAACAAAAATTATTTTAAGGCACCGCGCCCCATGCCAGCAACGCATGGGGCGCGGTTTTGTTATACGCCTTTCCCCCTTGTCTGTTCCTGCGGGCGGGGCCACGCCCGCCCCTACGCCCTCTTCCCCATCGCCAGCACCGCCACGGTAATATCATCCCGCTTTTCCCCGGCGCGGCAGGCGGCGGCATCCGCTACCGTCTCGGCGGCCTGCTTGGGGGTGTGGCCCAGCTTAGCGCAGAGCTGTAACTGCTGCATCAGCCAATCGCTGCCGTCTGTCAGGGCACCGTCGCTGACCAGCACCACCCAGTCCCCCGCATCCAGCGCAAAGGTCGTGGAGCGGCCCACCAAACTGTCCAGCACGCCCATGGGCAGGCTGGCACCGTCCAGCATCCGGGGCACGCCGCCCCGCACCAGAAAGCTCGGCGCAGCTCCGGCCTTGAACAGCCCGGCCCGTCCGGTGTACAGGTCCACCGTCAGCAGGTCCAGCGTCGCCCCGGCCTCCTGCTCGGCCCCTTTCAGCCCCAGCGCCACATTCACAAGCCGTGCGGCGCTCTCAGCGGCAAAGCCCGCCCGCAGCAGCTGGGCTGTCAGTTTGGCGGCCATCTGGCCGTCCACGGCGGCGGCGCGGCCTGTGCCCATGCCGTCGCACAAAAGCATCTGCGCCCGGCCGCCGGTATCGCAGAACTGGTCCAGCGCGTCGCCGCTGACCGGCTGGCCGCTGGCCGCGTGGGCCGCCGCGCCGAATTCCACCGTGAACAAGGGCCGCTCCCCAAAGGTCAGCATCGTGACGGTACGGCAGTGGGTGATCTCCGGCGTGTCCATATCGCGGCGGCAGATGCGGCTCACCTCGTCGGTCAGGCCGCGCACCTCGTCCTGGGTAAAGTGAGTGCGGCAGATCGTTACGCTGGCGGTCAGCCGCCCGGCCAGGTCGGCGGTCACGCTGCATTCCAGCGCGTCCAGCCCCAGGTCCGCAAACAGTTGGGCCACTTTTGCCTCCCGCCGGGGGTCCGGCAGCCCGGCCTGGCCCAGTTTGCCCGCCAGCTGGGCCAGCGCCCCGGCCAGGGCGCTGTACTGCTCGGTCAGGGCGGTGCGCAGCATCGACGCCCGCGCCCGGGTCTGGCGGCGGCTGCGCCACAGCCGGTAGCCGTGGTTGGCCGCCGTACACAGATCTGCCGGGTGGATGCAGACTGACAGCTGCCCCGGCAGGTCCTGCACCTCAACGCGGCCCTGGCCCTCCAGAATCGGCTTTAGATGGTACAGCCCATCCATGGCCGTGGCGTAGCCCCGCACCCAGCAGCGATTACGCCGGGTGCAGCTCTGGCAGGTGGTGCGGGCCACCTGCTCCACCACAAAATCAAAGCTCTCGCCCTTGGGCGGCATCTGCCGCTGGCAGACTGCGTTGACCGTGTCGGCAATATCACTTAAGGTGTCGGCCACGCTGGCCAGCTTGCGGGCCGCGCCGCTCAACCCCTGGGCCTGCACCGGCGGTGCGGGCGGCGGAAAAATTTTGCGCATGACCCCGCCCGGCACAGCCATGGCCGCCGCTATGCCCACCCCGGCACTGACGGCCAGCGGCAGCGCACCGGCGGCATCCGGTGCGGCCAATGCCCCCACCGTGCAGCCCGCCGTGAACACCCCGGCACAGCGCCAACGCTCGCCCGGGCAGAGGCAGGCCGCGGCCAGGCTGCCCATTGCCACGGCCAGCGCCGCAAAAGCCAGTGTCGGCCCTGATGCCGTGATGGCCGCCGCCAACGCAATGCTTAAAACCGCCGTTTGTTCCAGCGTGCCGCCGATGGCTGCGCACAGCCCCGCCCCGGCCGCCAGCGCCAGGCCCGGAGCCAAAGGCCCGACGGCACAGCGCTGTAAGCAGGCCGTGACCGCTGCCAGCCACAGGCAAACGCCCCGCGGCTCCCGCGCGGGAAAACGCGCGAACGCACAGCCCAGCCCCGCCGCAAGCAGGGCCGTGCACCCCACCGTGACCGTCTGGGAAAAATTTACAAGGCCCCCCAGCAGAATGATTTGCACCAGCTGCGCCGCCGCCAGGGTCAGGCAGCCCGCCAGCAGCCCGGCCTTGGGGCGCTCATCGATAAGCCGCCGCACCGTGGCCACAGCCACCGCCGCCGCGCCCAGTTTGATGCCCAGCAAGGCGGGCTGGAACGCTATCCCCGCCGCCAGCGTGCCCACCGCTGCCGCCAGGCAGTAGGCCGGCGGGCAGCTGATGACCAGCGCCAGCCCAAAGGGGGCCGCCCCGCCGTAGACCTGCCCGGCCCCCAGCGCCAGCCCACCCGCCAGCGCCGCGCCCTGCCACAGCAGCGCCGCGCTGCGCGCACCGGGCAGCAGCTTGTCTATATTGGTATGTAAGCGTTCCCCACTCAAAACAGCCATCGTTGTTTCCCTCCGCAAATATACAGTGTATGTCCGGACGCTTTGCACTATACCACGCCCCGCCGCCGCATTTTGCCGCAGAGCGCAGAAACCCGAAAACAACGTATAAACAAACAAAAAAGAGCACCGCAGCCCATAAAAGACTGCGATGCTCTTGTGTAAAGGCTTCCCCCTTGGGGGAAGCTGTCGCCAAAGGCGACTGATGAGGGGCAGGTTTGCCGATGCAACCCGTTTACCGGGCAATCGCGGCAAACCTGCCCCTCATCCGGCCCTTCGGGCCACCTTCGGCGGTTGCGCTCCGACACGCGCCTGCGGGCGCAGTCCCCGGGAGAAGGCTTTTCACTGCCGCCACGTCCACCACAAATACTTGGTGTTCGTGACAAAATACCGCTTGAATAGCCGCTTGGGGTCCTGCATCAGGCGGTAGAGCCATTCCAGGTTGTGCTTCTGCATCCACTGCGGGGCACGGCGGATATTGCCCGCCTCGTAGTCGAAGGCGGCGCCCACGCCCACCATCAGCGCCTGCACGCGGTCCTCGTGTACGGCCATCCAGCGCTCCTGCTTCGGCGCACCCAGGCCCACCCAGACAAAATCGGGCTTGGCCTCATTGATCATCCGCACCACGTCCTCGTCCTCCTCGGGCGTCAGCGGGCGGAATGGCGGGGAGTACATTCCCGCAATGACAGCTCCGGGATAATTCTCCGTGACTTTTTCCCGCAGCACATCCAGCGTTTTCTGCGTGGAGCCGTAGAAATAATGGCGGTAATGCTTGGTTTTGCTCTCCTTCAGCAACTCCTTCATCAGGTCGGGGCCTGTCACGCGGGCCGCGTCCACATACCCCTGCTGGCGGCTGTATTTGGAGAGCGGGCCGCCGTCCGGCAGGGCCATGACTGCGCCGTTCTGCACCTTCTGGTAGTCGGGGTCATCGTGGGCTGTCACAGTGGTGTGGACATTTGCCACGCAGATGTATTTCCCGCGCCAATCTTCCAGTTTTTCCTCGATGAGGCGCAGTGTCTTGTCCATATCGGTCACGACGATGTTCACGCCCATGATGTCGCAGGTGTTCATCAACCGCAGGTCCATGTACCGCATACCGCCGATGCTGTCCAGTTCGCTGCGGGCGGTCACAAAGTCGTTGTACACCGGCACCGCCGCCACCCGCAGGTGGAAGTTATCGGCCAGCAGCATGATACGGCGCACTTCCTCGGCGTCCTGCACATCCTGGGCCAGCACCAGCATTTCAATTTTCTGGGTGCGCACGACCTCAAACAGGTCGGCCACCGTGCCGCGGTAGTCGGGCAGGTCGGCGCAGGGGGCCGCCGCCAGGTAGCCGCTGTACCGCATGGCCATCGTTTTCTTTTCCCGGAAAACTTCGTTGTAGAACCGGTGAGCCAGCTCGCCGCTGCCGATGATCAGCGTGCGGGGCACAATGTCATGCCGCCGCACATAGGCGGTCGCCAGGGCGCTGAACAGCATCCGCTTGGCCAGGATGCCCACCACCGACAAGACATAATAGTAGGCCAGCAGCAAACGCGAAAGCTGACTGACGCGGAAGATGTAGAACACCGTCGCCATCATCGCCAGGCCCACCAGGTTCGTTACGCCGATCTGGAACAGCTGGCGCATTTTGTTCTGGCTGTGCAGCGAGCGGTAGCAGCCTTCCACCACATAGCAGGCCACGTTCACCAGCGCATACAGCCCCGCGATGGGCAAAAACGCCCAGACGTCCCACATAAAGAAGCGGCTGCCGATCGGGCTGACGGAGCGCAGCGCGCCCGCAATGATAAAAACGACGACCAGCAGTATAAATTCAAACAGCGCGTTGAAAAAACGCAGCATGGGCGATTTGTTGTAGTGCATAAAGTCCCCCTCCAAACGGCAGACATATATTGGGATTATAGCATATTCCACACCAATTTTCAACCAACCGGACGCGATTTTCCACACAAGCGGCATCATTTCCGGGTGGAACAACAACTGCGGCAGCCAGGTTTTGTTGGTTTGAGCGCGAAAAGCCCATTTGCCATTCTTTTGTCAGCGCCCTTGAAAGCTGCAGCCCGGGCGCTGCTGCCGTTGCGCCTATAAAACAGCACCAGCCGTCACGGGGGGCGTGACGGCTGGTGCTGTTATACTTTAGGGGGTTGTTTTATCCACAGTAGATGCAGACGTTGTTTTCCCAAAACTCGTGCTCCTGGGTGCCATGTTCCGTATTGGAATAACGCTTGCAGGGAGAATTGGCTGCCGTGGGGGAAGGCTTTTTTATTTCTTCTCAAACTCTTTCGCCACATCCTGCAGCAGCGTCCGGATCGGCAGATGCTGCGGGCAGATGCGCTCGCACTTGCCGCAGCGGATGCAGTCCGACGCGCGGGAGCCGGGCTTGGTGTGAACATCCTCATAATAGTAGTCCGCATTCCAATCGTGGTGGATGCTCTTTGTGTTCATGATAGCGAACAAATCCGGGATGGCGATGTGCCGGGGGCAGCCCTCGACGCAGTAGCGGCAGACTGTGCAGGGGATCAGGTTCATCTTGCGGAACTCTTCCACCACCTGATGCACAGCGGCCATTTCTGCGTCATTCAGCGGCTGGAAATCCTTCATGTAGGAGAGGTTATCCTTCATCTGTTCCAGGCTGCTCATGCCGGACAGCACCATCATCATGCCGGGGAAGCCCGCCGCAAAGCGGATGGCATAGCTGGCAGGGCTGCCGCCGTGCAGGTCGTCGAAAATCTTCTTCGCGTCATCGGGCAGGTTGACCAGGCTGCCGCCCTTGACCGGCTCCATAACCAGTACCGGCTTGTCGTGCTTACGGCAGACCTCATAGCATTTGCGGCTTTGGACGGCAATGTCATCGTAGTCCAGGTAGTTGAACTGGATCTGCACGACCTCAACCTGTGGGTACTCGGTCAAGATCTGGTCCAGCACCTCGGCGCGGTCGTGGAAAGAGATGCCCACATGGCGCACCTTGCCCTCGGCTTTCAGCTCGAACGCCGTCTCATAGGCGCGGCAGTCCTTAAAATGCTGGTAGTTGGTCGACCCCTGGGAGTGCATGAGGTAGAAGTCAAAGTAATCGACACCGCAGGCCTCGAGCTGGCTCTGGAAGAAGGGACGGATATCCGCCTGCGTCTTGAAGTAGCCCTCGCTCAGCTTATTGGTCAGGATGTAGTCTTCCCGATTATGGCGGCTGGTCAGGCACTCTTTCAGGGCCAACTCGCTTTTGCCCTGGATGTAGCCGTGGGCCGTGTCAAAGTAGTTGAACCCCTGCGCCAAAAAGGTATCGACCATCTGCTTGGTCTGTTCAATGTCGACGCCCTCGCCCTGCATCGGCAGACGCATACAGCCGAACCCGAAATTTTTCTTGATTTTTTCCACTTGTAAATGCTCCTTTCACAAGTTGTTGCCTCTGGGAACATTGTAGCAAACTTTAACTTTAAGTTCAAGAGAGGGATATAAAAAGGCTTCTCCTGAGGGAGAAGCTGTCTGCGAAGCAGACTGATGAGGGGCGCGTTTGCCGTTACCACCCGTTCACGGGCAGCAGCGGCAAACGCGCCCCTCATCCGGCCTGCGGCCACCTCCCCCCCCAAGGGGAAGGCTTTATCTTTTTTCCGCTTACAGCACCTTACTCAAGAAATCGATCGTCCGCTTCTGTTTCGGGTGGTTGATGACCTCGTCGGGGGTACCTTCCTCGACGATATACCCACCCTCCATGAAGATCACACGGCTGGCGACCTCGCGGGCAAAGCCGATCTCGTGGGTGACAACGACCATCGTCATACCCTCGGCGGCAAGCTGCTTCATGACTTGCAGGACTTCACCGACCATTTCCGGGTCCAGCGCACTGGTCGGCTCATCAAACAGCATGATATCCGGGTCCATGGCCAGGGCGCGGGCAATAGCCACGCGCTGCTTCTGGCCGCCGGACAGCTGCGCCGGGTAGGCTTCGGCCTTGTCAGACAGACCCACGCGGTTCAGCAGGTGCAGGGCCTTCTCCTTGGCTTCGCCCTTCGTGGCCTTTTTCAACTCCACCGGGGCTAACGTCATGTTGCCCATGACGTTGAGGTTATTGAACAGGTTGAAGTGCTGGAACACCATGCCGACATTCTCGCGCACTTTGTTCAAATCGGTTTTCTTGTCGGTCAGGTCGTGGCCATCCACAATGACTGTGCCGCCGGTGATTTCTTCCAGGCGGTTCAGGCAGCGCAGAAAAGTCGACTTGCCGCTGCCGGAGGGGCCTAGGATGACAACGACCTCGCCCTCATAGATATCCGTCGATACATCGCGCAGGACCTCGAGGTTGCCGAAGTTTTTTTTCAAATGCTCAACGTGAATTTTTACATTCTGCTTATTGACGCCCACGGTTGAGCCTCCTCTCCACCCGCTTGGCAAGGCGGGACAGCAGTGTAATGACGATCAGATACATCAGCGCGACAATGCTCCACACCTGGAACGCGCTCATCGTGTTGGCCACGACGTTCTTGGCGGTGTTGACCAGCTCGGGGAAGCCGATGACCGACAGGATGGACGTGTCTTTCAGCGTGATGATGAACTGGTTGATGATGGAGGGGATCATCGTGCGGATGGCCTGGGGCAGCACGACCTTGGCCATGGCCTTCCAGTACGACAGGCCCAGGCTGCGGGCGGCCTCCATCTGGCCCTTGTCCACGCTCTCGATACCGGCGCGGATAATTTCCGCCATGTATGCACCGCAGTTCAGCGCCAGGCAGATGGTGCCTGCCTGCAGGGCGGTCAGCGTGAGCTGCGTGTTGATGCCTAGCATGGTATTCAGGTGCATGATGTTGTTGAGCAGCATCGGCACCGCAAAGAACACGTAGAACGCAAGCACGATCATGGGCACGCCGCGGATGACATCGACAAAAATCGTAGCGATGATGTTGCAGGCTCGGTTTTTGACGACACTCATCAGGCCGACGACCAGGCCGATGATGCAGGCAAAGAACAACCCGCACAGCGCCAGCAGCAGCGTCTGTCCCATAGCGGCCGCCAGCAGCCCGCCGTAGTTTGCAAGAATTTTAGCCAAGGGTCAAGACTCCTTTCGGGGTGGTTGGATACAAAGCTTCCCCCTCGGGGGAAGCTGGCCGCAAAGCGGCCTGATGAGGGGCAGCCTGCCCGCAGCTGCCCCTGTATGAGGCGGCCCGGCAGACTCGGCCCTCACCCGGCGCTGCGGCGCCACCCTCCCCCTCGCGGGGGAGGGCAAGGGATTTTCGCAGAGGCCGCAAAAGCGGGGCCGCCCGCAAAACAGGCGTCCCCGCGTGCTTTATCGCTTGTTAGCCCAGGTACTTTGCCAGGATCTCATCATACTTGCCGTTGGCCTTGATGTCAGCCAGACCGGCGTTGAAGGCATCCAGCAGCTCCTGGTTGTCAGCGTTGAAGATGGCGAAGCCGTAGGGGGCGGGGTCGCTGGCGGTGTCATCCAAAACCTTCAGGGCCAGGCCGCCGTCCTTGATGGAGGCCTTCATGATGGGGGTATCCTCAAAGCAGCCAACGCACTGGCCGCCCAGGACAGCCTGGTACATCGTGGGGGAATCCTCAAAGTAGGTGATGTTGAAGCCGTACTCGTCCTTCAGGCTCTCGGCATAAGAAGCACCCTGGGTGCCGGTCTTGACGGCAATGGTCTGGCCGCTCAGGTCGGCGAAGCCGGTGATGGTGGAATCCGCGCCCACGGTCAAGGTCTGGGTGCTGTCATAGTAGCCGTCGGAGAAGGTCCAGCCGCTCGCCTTGCGCTCATCGGTGATGGAGGCGCCGGCGATCATGCCGTCAGCCTGGCCGGCCTGGCAGGCCGCGATGGAAGCATCCCAGCCCAGGCTCTTGAGCTCATACTCAAAGCCCTGGTCCTCGGCGATGGCCGCCAGGATGTCTACGTCGATGCCGACAAAGTTGCCGGAGGCGTCGGTGTACTCAAAGGGCTTGAACACCGTGTCGGTAGCGATGGTCCACTTTTTGCCGGTGGCCTCGGTGGTGGCAGCCTCAGAGGAGGCAGTGTCGGCGGCTTCCGAGGAAGCAGCCGTGGAGGATGCGCCGCCGCAGGCAGCGAGAGACAGGGCCATGACGGAGGCCACGCCGAATGCAAGCAGTTTTTTCATGAGATACTTTCCTTTCCACTCCACAAATTTTTTCCGCCGCCGCGCGGCGGGCCGATGCAGGAACCAAAAAAGGGCAATAGCGCCATGGGACCATGCTGCTATCGCCCTTGATAGTTTCTGCTGTATCGTACTTATAATTATAGCACACCGTCGGTAAAAGTCAATACCAAAAAGCAGTTACAGCTTTATTAAATTAAGTTTCGCCGCCGTTTCGACGATGTTTTTGTAAATTTGTGCGTGACGAAGGGACACAAGGCTGCATATGACTCACGACAGCTCGAACATACCGTGGTAGAGCTGGTAGTATTCACCCTGCTTTGCCAGCAGTTCCTCATGGGTGCCGCGCTCAATGATATGTCCGTGTTCCAGCACAATGATGGCGTCGGCGTTGCGCACGGTGGACAGCCGGTGCGCGATGACAAACACCGTGCGGCCCTCCATCAGGCCGTCCATGCCTTTTTGGATGAGCGCCTCGGTGCGGGTGTCAATACTCGACGTTGCTTCGTCCAATATCAGCACCGGCGGGTCAGCCACCGCCGCGCGGGCAATGGCCAGCAGCTGCCGTTGTCCCTGGCTCAGATTCGCACCGTCAGCCGTGACCATCGTGTCATACCCCCTGGGCAGGCGGCGGATGAAGGAGTCCGCATTGGCGATCCTGGCCGCCCGCTCAATTTCCTCCTGCGTGGCATCCAGCTTGCCGAAACGGATGTTGTCCGCCACGGTGCCGGTGAACAAATGTGTATCCTGCAGGACGACACCCAGCGAACGGCGCAGATCATTTTTCTTGATAAGCCGCACATCCATCCCATCGTAGGTGATGGAGCCGCCGGACACCTCATAGAAGCGGTTTATCAAATTGGTGATGGTCGTTTTGCCCGCGCCGGTGGAGCCAACGAAGGCGATTTTCTGGCCCGGTTTGGCGTAAAGCGAGAGGTTTTGCAAAATCATCCGCTCGGGCGTGTAGCCAAAGCTGACGTCGTGGAACCGCACATCGCCGGTCAACGGCTCGGGCGGCACATCGGGGCGGCTGCGGTCACACCAGGCCCAACGGCCGGTCTTTTCGGCGCATTCGGTCAGGGTGCCGTCGGCGTTTTCCCGCACGCGGACCAGCTCCACCGTGCCCTCGTCGATCTCGGGGCGCTCTTCCATGACCGTAAAGATACGCTCCGCGCCCGCCAGCGCCGCCAACAAAAAGTTGCCCTGCTGGGTAAACTGGTTGATGGGCAGGGTTGTCTGGCGCACAAACACCAGGTAGCTTGCCAGGCTGCCCAAATCGGACCAGCCCCACATAACCATCAGGCCACCCACCACCGCAATGATGGCGTAGTTGATGTAACCGATACTGACGACGGCGGGGATCATCGTGGCGGCGTAGCTCTGGGCACCGGTGCCGGCTTGGCGCAGTTTTTCGTTGCGGGCGGCAAAGGCGGCCATGTCGGCCCGCTGGTGGTTAAAGACCTTGACCACCTTCTGGCCCGCGATCATTTCCTCCATGTAGGCGTCCAACTCGCCCAGGCTGGCCTGCTGGCTGGCGTAGTAGGCGCGGCTGCGCCTGGTGGAGTAGTTGATGTACCAGAACATGGCAATGTAGCCCACCACGACCAGCAGCGAGAGCCGCCAGTTGAGCACGAACAGCAAAAACAGCGTGCCTGCGATCTGTATAAACATCTGAATGACCACCGCAAAGCTGTTGTTCAGCGCGTCGGAAATCGTGTCCACATCGTTGGTGAACAGGCTCATCAAATCGCCCTTGCGGTTCGTGTCAAAGAAGTTCAGGGGCATCGTCTGCAGGTGGGCAAACAGGTCGCTGCGGATTTCCTGGGTGATACGCTGCGCCGTGCGGACCATGAGCTGGGTGTAGCCCAGGGTGGACAGCGCGCCGATGAGGTAGACGAACGCCGTGAACGCCACGACCCTGGCCAGGTAGGCAAGACTGCCGTTTTCCAGAATGCCGTTGACGGCCGGGCGTATCATGTAGGTGCCAATCAGGGCGGCCAGGGCGCTGATGGACGTCAGCACGCCGATCAGTGCCAGTTTGCGCTTGTGGTGGCCGAGGTAATCGCCGAAGCGGCGCAGGGTGTGGCGCAGGTTTTGCGGGCGCTTACCGCCGAATGCTTTCGCCATCTGCGTCGCCCCCTTTCATCTGGGAATTGTAAATTTCCTGATAGATCGTATCCTTTTTCAGCAGTTCGTCATGGGTGCCAACGGCGTGCAAACGGCCGTCGTCCAGAATCACGATGATGTCAGCGCTCTGGACAGACGAGATGCGCTGGGCAATGATGAGCTTGGTCACGTCGCCCAGCTCGGCCAGCGCGCGGCGGATGCCGGACTCGGTGGCCGTATCCACGGCGCTGGTGGAGTCGTCAAAAATCAGCACCTTGGGGTGTTTGAGCAGCGTGCGGGCAATGCAAAGACGCTGCTTCTGCCCGCCGGAGACATTGCACCCGCCCTGGCCCAGGTCGGTGTCAAGGCCCTGGGGCATACGGTTCAGAAATTCATCGGCGTGGGCGGCGCGGCAGGCGGCCCACAGGTCGTCGTCGGTGGCATCGGGGCTGCCCCATTTGAGGTTGTCGCGGATCGACCCGGAGAACAGCAGGTTCTTTTGCAGCACAATTCCCACAGCATCCCGCAGAGCGGCCAGGTCGTAGTCACGCACGTCATGCCCGCCGACCTTGACGGTGCCCTCGGTGGCATCGTAGAGGCGGGGGATCAGCTGCACCAGCGTCGTTTTGGCCGCGCCGGTGCCGCCGATAATGCCCACCGTCGCACCGGCGGGGATGTGCAGCGTGATGTCGGACAGGGCGTTTTTCTCTGCCTTTGCGTTGTATTTGAAGCTGACGTGGTCAAAATCGATCCGGCCGTCGGGGATCGTCTCCACCGGCGCGGCGGCGTTGGCCAAATCGGGCTGCTCGGTCAGTACCTCGCGGATGCGGCGGGCGCTGGCCAGCGAACGGGACATCTGGAGAAACACGCCGGAGAACATCATGACCGAGTTGAGCACCTGCAAAACGTAGCTCAAAAAAGCAGTCAACTGGCCGACGCTCATGGTGCCATGCAGCACAAAGCCGCCGCCGAACCAGAGAATGCAGACGATGGCCGTGTACATGACGGCCTGGAATGCGGGCAGGTTGAGCACGGCATAGCGGAACGTCTCGGTCGAGGCGTCGCTGAGTTCGGCGTTGACGGTGTTGAACTGATCGTTCTCATAGTCGCCGCGCACGAACGCCTTGATGGCGCGGATGGCGGTGAGGGATTCCTGGATGCGGCCATTGAGATGGTCCACAGCGCTCTGCTGGCGGCCATAGAGCGGGCCGACTTTCGAGACGATCCAAGCCAGCACGGCAGCAAGGATCGGCGTTGTGATGAGGAAAACCAGCGTCAGCCGCGGGCTGAGCACACAGGCCATAGCAAGGCCCATACCCAGCATGACCGGGCTGCGCACCAACGGCCGCAGGCCGGTATTGACAGCGTTGAGCATGACGGTAACGTCGGTGGTCATGCGGGTGACGAGGGACGCATTGGAGAAACGGTCAAGGTTCGCGAAGTCGAATTTCTGCACGGCGGCATACTCCGCCAGGCGCAGCTCCGACGCAAAGCCGTTGGCAAACCGCGCGGCGTACCGGGCATAGAGCAGACCGGTAATGAGCGCCAGCACCGCGCAGAGAATCATCAGCCCGCCCTGCCGGAAAATAACGGCCATATTGTGGTCCGGCACGCCGTCGTCCACCAGGGTGGACATCAGCACGGGAATGACCATTTCAAAGATACATTCAACAAAGATAAGCCCCACCGCCGCAAACAGGTCTTTGCGGTAGGGTTTACCGTAACCAAAAATCATGCGCAGGTCCTGCATGGATGGGCCTCCTTGGGGGTAGTAAGTTCGTTTTGCAGGGGAAATGGGCAGTAACGGCAAGGTGCGGCGGGGTGAGGGCACCCCGCCCTACGGTTGGAAGATCAAGTGGATATAAAGGCGTGGCTGCGGGGCGTCGAGGACGCCGCCCCCTACAACTAAAGTATAAAGCCGTTCTACGGGCACCGTGCGGTCAAATCGAGAGCGGCAAGGGAGAGCGGCAGCCCTCCCCCGACAGCGCGGGCGGAGCAGAGCCCCGCCCCTACGGGCATCCCATTCCCACAGCGGGGGTTCGGGGGAACACCCGAATTTAAGGTGGAGCAAGGCCCGTAGGCGTTAAGCGCGAACAGTAATACTGCGTTCGCGTAGCCGAAGGGCCTTGCGACTTCCGCTTTGGGGTTCCTAGGGGCGTGCAGCCCCTAGGTCGCGGGTCCGCT
>OJPZ01000172.1_pt1 | contig 40637 bp, 33 predicted proteins | sample 1598611 | NCBI WGS metagenome assembly OJPZ01 (sample SAMN03922494, study PRJEB24848) | human gut metagenome | isolation source: stool sample | host: Homo sapiens | place: Germany | collected 2011-11
GTCTCGTGGGCTCGGAGATGTGTATAAGAGACAGAGCCAATACCGTGCCCCAGGGGTCCACCAAGCCGCTGTTGCCGCCAAACCGGGTACCAGCGTCATCCTGGCCGCAGGCGTTGCAGCAGGCCACAAACATCTGGTTTTCCACAGCCCGGGCCTCATATAGTAGCCGCAGATGCCCCGCCCGCTGCACCGGCCACTGGGCTACTAGGAAGAGCACCTGGACGCCTTGTAGGGCCAGGGTACGGGTCAACTCCGGGAACCTGAGGTCATAGCAGATCAAAAGGCCGCAGAGGGTATCGTCCAGGGGAAAGACCGCCAGATGGTCCCCCGCCTGGAAATATACGTCCTCCTCCATGGGGGAGAACAGGTGGGTCTTGTCATAGGAGCCCACCAGGCTACCCTGCCGGTTGAAGGCCATAGCGGTGTTGTAGCGCTTGCCCTCCCGCAGGCAGGCCACGCTGCCCGCCACCAGGTTGACCCCCAACTCCCGGGCCAAGCCCCCACACAGCGCCGCCGTGCGCTGGCCATCTGGGTCCGCCAGCTCGTCCAGGCCTTCCTTGGGGAAAAATCCCGTGTTCCACAGCTCCGGCAGCAGAATGACGTCGGGCCGCTCTTCTTTGGCTGCCTGGCGCACCAGAGCTTCCGCCTGGCGGAAATTCTCCTCGGGCCTGGCAAAGGCCACGTCCATTTGAATGCAGGTTATCCGCATGGGAAGTTCCTTTCCCCCTTATAGGGCGTTGCGGCGGATCTTGCCGCTGATGGTCTTGGGTAGTTCGTCCCGGAATTCCACGATCCTGGGATATTTGTAGGGCGCGGTCCGGTGCTTGACAAAGTCCTGGATCTCCTTCTTCAGCTCCTCGGAGGGTTCTTTCCCCTTCACCAGCACGATGCTAGCCTTGACCACCTGGCCCCGGACCTCATCCGGCGCAGCGGAGACCCCGCATTCCAGCACATAAGGCAGCTCCATGATGACGCTTTCGATCTCAAAGGGCCCGATCCGGTAGCCGGAGGATTTGATCACATCGTCCTTGCGGCCCACATACCAGAAGTAGCCGTCCTCATCCCGCCATGCCACGTCTCCCGTGTGGTAGATGTCATCGTGCCATGCCTCCTTGGTGGCTTCAGGGTCCAAATATCCATTGAACAGGCCGCAGGGCACTCCATCCTGGGTACGGATCACGATCTCCCCGCTTTCCCCCACCGCAGCGGGCTGGCCGTGGACGTTGAGGATATCCACCTGGAACAGGGGGCTGGGCTTGCCCATGGACCCGATCTTAGGCTTCATGCCCACCAGGTTGCCAATGACCATGGTGGTTTCGGTCTGGCCGAAGGCTTCCATAACGGATAGGCCGGTGGCCTTCTTGAATTGATGGAACACCTCTGGGTTGAGGGCCTCGCCGGCGGTGGTGGCATGGTGGATGGAGCTTAGGTCGTACTTGCTCAGATCCTCCTTGATCATGAACCGGTACATAGTGGGCGGGGCACAGAAGGTGGTGATGTTATACTTGGCGAACAGGGGCAGGATGTCGTGGGCATCGAAGCGGTCGAAATCATAGGTGAATACCGCCGCCTCGCACAGCCACTGGCCGTAGAGCTTGCCCCACAGGGCCTTGCCCCAGCCCGTATCCGAAATGGTGAAATGCAGGCCGTCGGGCTCCACGCAATGCCAATATTTTGCGGTGATGAAATGTCCCAGGGCATATTTATAATTATGGGTCACCAGCTTGGGATAGCCGGTGGTGCCGGAGGAGAAGAACATCACCATGGGGTCGCTGCCGCAGGCCGTGTCCGTCTCCCGGTGGAAGGAGCGGGTAAACAGCACGGATTCCCCATCATAATCGTGCCAGCCTTCCCGCTGGCCGCCGCACAGCACCAGGGTCTTTACCCCGGGGCAATTGGGCAAGGCTTTCTCCACCTCTTCCGGGGCATGGCTATTGGCGCTGCACACCACAGCCCGGATATCCGCCGCCTGGAAGCGGTATTCAAAATCCTTTTGCAGCAGCTGATCCGTGGCTGGCACCGCCACTGCGCCCAGCTTATGCAGGCCCAGGATGGCAAACCAGAATTGATAGTTCCGCCTGAGCACCAGCATGACCCGGTCTCCCCGCTGGATTCCCAGGGATTTGAAATAGTTGGCGGCCCGGGCGGATTGCAGCTTCATGTCCTGGAAGGTGAACCGCCGCTCTTCCTTGTTGTGGTCCAGGTGGAGCATCGCCAGCTTATCCGGCTTTTCCCGTCCCAGCCGGTCCACGATATCAAAGGCGAAGTTAAAGGTTTCCTCGTTTTTAAAGGCGATCTTGGTGAGGGCGCCGGTCTCGTCCTCCGTGGCGTCGATGAAGTCCTGATAGATGAGACGTCCTGTGGTGGTAGCGGGCCGGATAGTCTCCGCGACCGCTTCCTCCTCGGTCTCCTCCCCAGGCAGGATCATGGCCAGGAAGGTACAATCCGCCCCATCCATGGCGATCATGCCATGGGGCGTGGAACTATCATAATAGATGCTGTCCCCTTCCGAGAGGACTTCCTCATTATCCCCTACCCGCACCTTCAGCTTGCCGGAAAGCACCAGGTCAAATTCCTGCCCATTGTGGGAGGTGGTATGGATGGGTTGATTCTGCTGGGCAGGATCATACGCATAGGTTACCCAATAAGGCTCTGCGATCTTATCCCGGAAAAAGGGCGCCATATTTTTGATCTCGATGCCCTTTTCCTTGGCCGTAGTCTGTCCCTTGCCCCGGCGGGTCACCGTATAGGAGGATAGCCGGGCACTACGGCCCTGCATCAGGTCCGTGATGCCCACGTTGAAGGTAAGGGCGCATTTGTGGATGAACGTAAAGGGCATATCCGCCCGGGCGGACTCATAGGCGATATAGTCCGTCAAGGAGACATTGGTATATTGGGCCATCTGTTCCTGACTGTAGCCGGATATCTCCCGCAGTTCATGAATGCGCGCTGCAACGTCCATCAGTTCACGGGATGCGGGTTGGGCTTTTTGTGCCAGCATAGCTTTTTTCTTCCTTCCATTTTGTAAATAAAAAAACCGTCTCAAAGTTTCCTTTGAGACGGATTAGCTCCGCGGTACCACTCAAATTGCATATATAAAATATGCCACCTCATAGACTCCATCAAGTCCTTCGCCTTTACGCGGCTGCACGGGTGGCGTCTACTGCCTACATGGGTTCGGGCCACCGGCTCGGAAGGGATGGGCATATGGAGAAGGGCCGCTACCGGCTTGCACCTACCGCCGGCTCTCTAAAAGGGACGCAACTCCGCCGTCTTCGTCATTGCCTTTGTCATATGCGATTGCAGTTACTTTATCATATTTCCCCGGCCTTGTCAACAGCATTTTGTCATATGGGGGCGCCTAACAACTATTACAACTATTATTAGTTAAATCATTAACATTTCTTAACGAGAAAATCAACCATACAGGTTTTTTTCTTCCCCCGGTTGACAAATAATGCGGAAGTTGGTATAGTTATTGCAATTGTTTGGAAAGGAGTTTTTCGTCATGGCCGCTCAGATGCATTGTCAGGCCCATAACCCGGCGCAGGCATGGATGGCGGGTATGTCCTCCTTTTCTATAAATGTACGCCAAAGGCACACAGTTCTTGTGTGCCTTTATGTTTTCCTTCTTGGCGTTGCGCTGCTGGGCATTCTTAGCCTGGCGGCTATTCTGCTTTGCCTGGTACTTATTATTATGCTACCCCGTCAAGGCGTTCGCCCAAGAATAGACGGTTAACCGGTACAAAGATTCCCGGGCCCCTGTTCTTAGCGAACGGGGGCATTTTTGTTAAATTTACAAAAGGAGTCTCGCCATGTTAGCAAAATGGCCCCTTACCCATAAACACATCCACCTGATCGCCGGTCATTATGGCAGCGGCAAAACCGAATTGGCCGTATCCTTGGCCCTTTTTGCAGCCAAGCTCCGAGCCTATCCCCGGATCGCCCTAATCGACCTGGACATCGCCAATCCCTACTTCCGTTCCCGAGAGCGCCGAGACCTGCTGGAGCAGGCGGGCGTCGGGGTATTTGGCAGCGCCTACCGGGAGGAGATCACCGCTGAGCTGCCCGCCCTGGGCGCCTCCGCCCGGGGGCCTTTAGAGGACCCCCAGTGTCTCTGCATCGTGGATCTGGGGGGCAACGGGGAAGGCGCCAAGGTGATCCGCCAATTTGGGGATTATTTTCACAGCGACGATCACGAGGCCCTGGCGGTGGTGAATGCCAACCGGCCGGATACCGCCACGGTGGAAGGGGCTTGTATGCATCTTGCGGATATTGAAGCCACCATGGGCTTTCCGCTCACAGGCATTGTCAACAACTGCCACCTTTTGCGGGAGACCACCCCCGCCACCATCCAAAAGGGTCACACCCTTTGCCTGGAGCTGGAGCGGATCACCGGGCTGCCCCTGATGCTGGATTGCTATCCGGCTCCCCTGGTGGACCCAGACGCCCTGACGGCAGCCGGCTTGGACCCGGCCAAGTTGATGCCTCTGGGCATGTATATGCGGGAGACCTGGCTGGATCGATGAAGTCAACCGCCTCTGCGGCTGGTTTGAAATAAGGAATATCTTGGAACGAAAATTTGGAAGGAGCGAGAAACAGACATGGCAAATTTCAAGGTGACCTTTCAGGATGAAAGGTGCAAGGGCTGCGGCCTATGCGTGTCCGTATGCCCCAAGAAGATCATCGCCATGGGGAAGCACGTAAACAGCAAGGGCTATAGCCCCGCAGGCATCACCGACCAGGGCGCCTGCATCGGCTGCGCCAGCTGCGCGGTGATGTGCCCGGATGGCGCCATCGAGATCTACCGGCTGGAGGAAGGAGAAGCAGAATGACGGAAAAGGTTTTGATGAAAGGCAACGAGGCCTTTGCGGAAGCCGCCATGCGGGGCGGTTGCAAGTACTATTTCGGCTACCCCATCACCCCCCAGAGCGAGATCCCAGAGTATATGTCCCGGGAGCTGCCTAAGCGGGGCGGCTGCTTTGTCCAGGCGGAAAGCGAATTGGGCGCCATCAACATGACCTATGGCGCAGGCGCTGCCGGCGGCTGCGTGTTCATTTCCTCCTCCTCCCCGGGCATCGCCCTGATGCAGGAGGGTCTTAGCTTCCTGGCCAGCGCCGAGGTGCCTGCGGTGATCCTGAACGTTTCCCGCTGCGGCCCCGGCATCGGCGGCATCCAGCCCGGCCAGGCGGACTATTTCCAGGTGACCCGGGGCGGCGGCAACGGCGATTACCATATCCCCGTATTCGCCCCCTATAATATGCAGGAAGCGGTAAACCTCATCTATGAAGCCCCCGCCCTGGCGGAAAAATGGCGCACGCCGGTGATCCTGCTGGCGGACGGCATGATGGGCCAGATGATGGAGCCTGTGACCCTGCCCCCGGAAAAGCCCATGCTCCAGCCCCAGGAGATCGCCCCCCGGAAGGATTGGGCCATCACCGGCTGGGATGACCGGGGCGGCCAGCAGAACCGCCGGGTGGTCAAGTCCCTTCGGCTCCAGCCCGAAGCCCTGGAGCAACATGTGGAGCACCTGTTTGCCCGCTATGCGGAGGCTGCCCCGGACTTTACCCGCTATGAAGCCGTCAACCTGGAAGGCGCCGAGATCGTGTTCGTGGCCTACGGCACCATCGCCCGCCTGACCCTAGAGGTCATGGATATGCTGGCGGAGCAGGGCATCAAGGCGGGGCTCATCCGGCCCATCAGCCTGTGGCCCTTCCCCGAAGCCGCCTTTGACCAGATCTGCCCCTCCACCAAGGTGGTCATCAGCGCAGAGCTCTCCAAGGGCCAGCTGCTGGACGATGTGAAGCGGGCGGTTTGCGGCCGCTTCCCCGTGGAGCTCATCTACCGCACCGGCGGCATCATCCCCACCTCCCTGGAGGTTACCCAGAAAGCGAAGGCTATATTGGAGGGTTTAAAATGAAACCGATCTTTACCTATACAAACGGCATGCTCCCTGTGAGCACCCACTATTGCCCCGGCTGCACCCATGGCATCGCCCACCGGCTCATCATGGAGGTGCTGGAGGAAAACGGCAAGCTGGGTCAGGCCATCGGCGTTGCCCCCATCGGCTGCAGCGTAATGGCCCACCAGTATATGAACGTGGATATGTGCGAGGCCGCCCATGGCCGGGCCCCCGCCGTGGCCACCGGCATCCGCCGGGTCCATCCCGATAAGGTGGTCTTTACCTACCAGGGGGACGGCGACCTGGCCTCCATCGGCATGTCCGAGATCATTGCAGCCGCCGCCCGTGGCGAGCGGTTTTCCACCTTCTTCATCAACAACGGCATCTATGGCATGACCGGCGGCCAGCTGGCCCCCACCACCCTGATCGGCCAGCGGGCCACCACCGCCGTGGAAGGCCGCACCAAGGCCCAGTTTGGTATGCCCATCAAGATGTGCGAGCTACTGGCCCAGCTGGAATGCGCCGTATACGTGGAGCGGGTAGCCCTCAACTCCCCCGCCAATGTGCGCAAGGCCAAAAAGGCTGTGCAAAAGGCCTTTGAAGTACAGGAAAAGGGCCTGGGCTTCTCCTTTGTGGAGTTCTTGTCCACCTGTCCCACCAACTGGGGCATGACCCCGGCGGACGCCATGAAATGGGTGGATGAAAAGATGATCCCCTACTATCCCTTGGGCTGCCTGCGGGCGCCGGAACAGGAGGCTTCCAAATGATCCAAAAGCTGTTTTTCGCCGGCTCCGGCGGCCAGGGCGTGATCCTCATGGGCCAGATGACCGCCTATGCCGCCATGTATGAAAATAAGGAGGTCACCTTCCTGCCCTCCTATGGCCCTGAAATGCGGGGCGGCACCGCCAACTGCACGGTGGTGATCTCGGATAAGCCCGTCAGCTGCCCCCTGGTATATGAGGCGGATGTGGTGGTGGCCATGAACCTGCCCTCCATGACCCGCTTTGAATCCCTGGTCAAGCCTGGCGGCATGCTGTTCTACAACGAATCCCTCATCCCCGCCAAGCCTACCCGCACCGACATCCAGGCTATCCCCGTGCCCGCCAACGACATCGCCATGGAGCTGGGCAACAGCCGGGCCGCCAACATGGTCATGCTGGGCGCCGTGTCCCACATCGCCGGCACCGCCGGGGACGAGGCCCTGGACCGGATCCTCCAGAAGGTTTTCTCCGGCAAGAAGGCCAGCCTGCTGGATTTGAACAAAAAAGCGTTCCATGCTTTTGCAGACGCCAAATAATATCCGCTGAAAGGAGCCGCTTATGGCAGACTATACCTTCCCCGTTATCCGCACCCAGCATCCTAAACCTAAGCCCCCCCAAGATAAGCTGGGCTTTGCCAACTACTTTACCGACCACATGTTTGAAATGCGCTACGACGAAGGCCAGGGCTGGCACGATGGCAAGGTGATCCCCTATGGCCCCATCTCCCTGGACCCGGCTTCCGCAGTGCTCCACTATGCCCAGATGCTCTTTGAGGGCATGAAGGCCTACAAGCGGCCTGACGGCGGCATCCAAATCTTCCGGCCGGACATGAATGCCAAGCGCATGGCCAACACCTGCGAGCGTATGTGCATGCCCAAAATGGACTACGATTTGTTCCTGGCCGCCGTCAAGGCCGTCGTCCACGCGGACGAGGACTGGGTGCCCAGCGAACCTGGCACCGCCCTGTATATCCGTCCCTTCATGATCGCGGATGAGGTATCCTTCAGCGTGCTGCCCGCCAAGCATTACCGCTTCCTCATCATCCTTTCCCCGGTGGGCTCCTATTATGCTGCCAACGATGGCGGTCTGTCCACCACCCGCATCTACGTGGAGGATGAATTCATCCGGGCGGCCCTGGGCGGCACCGGTTTTGCCAAGGTAGGCGGCAACTATGCCGGGGGTATGAAGGCTTCCCAGAAGGCCATGGCCTACAACTGCAAGGACGTGCTGTGGCTGGATGCTGCGGAACATAAATATGTGGAGGAGATCGGCACCTCCAACGCCTTCTTTATGATCGACGGGGAAGTGATCACCTCCCCCCTTACTGGCACCATCCTGCCCGGCGTGACCCGGGATTCCGTTTTGACCCTGCTGCGCAAGTGGGGCGTGCCGGCCAACGAGCGGAAGCTAAGCACCGATGAGCTGTTCGCCGCCGCCAAGGCAGGCAAGCTCCAGGAGGTTTTCGCCAGCGGTACCGCCGCGGTGATCTCCCCCATCGGCGTGCTCCATTACCATGGGCAAGACTACACCGTTGGGGATGGCAAGGTTGGGCCCATTGCCCAGCGGCTCTATGATACCTTATATGGTATGCAGACCGGCAAGGTGCCCGACGACATGGGCTGGACGGTACAGATCTGACCCAATGGACCCCGGGCGGCCACGGTTTCCCAGGCTACCCGGGGCAATTTTCGGACTAAATGATGGAAAGGCAGGTAAATCCCATTGCAAAATGTTGAAATTATGGACATGACCCTTCGGGCCAGCGGCCAGCTCTCTGCTTCCGGCCTGAGTTTTAAGGAAAAGCTGGAGATCGCCAAGCTGCTGGAAAAGTTGCGGGTGGACGTGGTGGAAACAGGCTTTATTGGGGATGCGCCCGCCGATCTGGCAGCTGTGCGAGCCATAGCGGATACCTTGGTTACCAGCGTGGTCTGCGTGCCGGTGGGCCTAGGGGAAGAGGAGATCCGCCGGGCCGTTCAGGCCTTGGAGCGGGCCAAAAAACCCCGGCTGAACCTGGTGGTGCCCACCAGTGCGGTACAGATGGAGTATACCTATCACCGCAAGCCGGACAGCATGCGCAAGGCCCTTTCCCAAAGCGCAGCCCTGTGTGTCTCCCTGTGTCCGGATGTGGAATTTACCGCCGAGGACGCCACCCGCAGCGAGCCTGCCTTCCTGGCGGAGATGGTCCAAACCGCCATCGACGCCGGGGTGAGCCGGATCACCCTTTGCGACAGCGCAGGCCAGCTGCTGCCCGAGGAGACCGCCGAGCTGGTGCGGGAGCTCACTGCCCAGGTCCCCGCCCTCAAAAACGCGGTGCTGGGCCTGCAGCTCCGGGACGATCTGGGCTTGGCTACAGCCAATGCCCTATCTGCCCTTTCCGCCGGCTGCGCCGCCTTAAAGACCACCTTCAACGGCATGGGCGCCACCCTGTCCATGGGCCAACTGCTCCACGCCATCGCCCAACGGGGCGACGCCCTGGAGGTGGAGTGCCAGGTAAACAACACCCAGTTGCAGCGTTCCTGCAAGCAGATGGAAGCACTTCTGGGTATGAACCGCACCGGCCGTTCCGCCTTCAGCCGGGTCATCGGCACGGCGGAACCAGAAGGTAAGCGGGATAAGGAGCCCATCACCCCAGAGACCGATATCTTCACCCTGCGGCGCAAGGTGGAGCGCATGGGCTATGACCTGGAGGAAGAGGATCTGAAGCGGGTCTATCAGCGGGTATTGCGGCTGGCCTCCAAAAAAAAGGTGGACGACCGGGATCTGGACGCCCTGGTGGCGGAATTGACCCGGCATGTGACCCCCACCTATCAGCTGATCAGCTATGTGACCAACAGCGGCAACAACATCAGCGCCACCGCCTGCATCCAGCTGGATAAGCAGGGGGAGACCTTGCAAGCCGTATCCCTGGGGGACGGCCCCATCGACGCGGCCTTCCTGGCCCTGGAGCAGATGCTGGGCCATCACTTTGAGCTGGAGGATTTCCAGATCCAGGCGGTTACCGAGGGCCGGGAGGCCATGGGGGACGCCCTGGTGAAGCTGCGCCATGGCGGCAAGGTCTATCCTGGCCACGGCCTGTCCACGGACATCATCGGCGCCAGCATCCAGGCCTATCTCCATGCGGTGAACAAGATCGTCTATGAGGAGCAGAACGTATGAAGCTATCCTTTGAAACCCAGGGCTTTGATTCCTTTTCCTGGGAAGACGCCTTAGCGTTGGCCAAGGAAAACGGCTTTGGGGGCGTTTCCTTCGCCTATACCCCCAGCTTCTCCCAGCGGTTTGCCCATGGCCCGGAGGCCAGCCGCCGCCGGCGGGATCTGGAGTTGCGGTGCCGGGAAGCCGGCCTGGATATCCCCTGCCTCTCCACCGGCGCGCTGTTCTCCCAGGCCCCGGCCGACCCCCAGGCCCTCTCCCAGCTCCAGGACGCCGTCTCCCTGGCGGGCATCCTGTCCATTCCCTATGTGGCCCTGCAGGCCCAGGCCCAACAGGCTCCTGACGACCTGTTGCCGGTGCTGGAGCAGCTTTTGCCCCTGGCTGCGGCCCAGGATGTGACCTTGCTGCTGGAGACCAGCGGGCCTTTTGGCGATACCAGCGCGTTGCGCAGCTTGCTCAACGGCTTTGCCAGCGACCACCTGGCCGCTCTATGGAACATCGCCGGGCCTGTGGGCGCCGGCGAGACCCCGGGCAAGACCATCGAAAACCTGGGGGCTTATGTGAAACATGCCTATATCCAGGACCGGCAGGATGGCCAGCCCCGGCTTACCGGGGATGGGGAATATCCCTTGCAGGACGTGATGCTGGCCCTGCGCTCCATTGACTATAAAGGGTATCTGTCCCTGGTCTGGCCCCCTCAAATGTGGGAAGAGCTGGGCCTGGACGTGGCCCTACCCCACTTTGCCAACTATATGCAGCGCTTCCTGGGGGCAGGGCGGGACGGTACCCGGCTGTATTCCAACCGGGCGGGCACCGGCTATTTCCCCTGGCCCAAGGACCGGCTTATCCCCCTGACCTTTTCCCAGATGCTGGATCGGGTCACCGAGATCTTCCCGGACCAGTACGCCTTCCGCTACACCACCCTGGACTACACCCGCACCTATTCGGAATTCCGGGTGGATGTGGATACCTTTGCCCGTTCCCTCATTGCCCTGGGGGTAAAGGCAGGGGATCATGTGGCGGTTTGGGCCACCAACGTACCCCAATGGTATATTGCCTTTTGGGCCACGGTGAAGCTGGGGGCGGTGCTGGTGACCATGAACACCGCCTATAAGATCCACGAGGCGGAATATCTGCTCCGGCAATCGGACACCCATACCCTGGTCCTCATCGATGGGTACCGGGAGGTAAGCTATGTGGACATCATGAAGGAGCTGTGCCCGGAGCTGGCCACCTCCGACCCGCAAAAGCCCCTCCGCTGCAAGCGTCTACCCTTCCTAAGGCACATCATTACCGTATCCTCCCGCCAGCCCGGCTGTCTCACCTGGGGAGACGCCCTGGCCCTGGCGGAAAGGGTGCCGGTAGAGGAGGTTTGGCGGGGGGCTGCCCAGGTGCATCCGGACGACGTGTGCAACATGCAATACACCTCCGGCACCACCGGTTTCCCAAAGGGGGTCATGCTCACCCACCGGAACATCGTCAACAACGGCAAGTGCATCGGCGACCGGATGGACCTATCCTCCGTAGACCGGATGATGATCCAGGTGCCTATGTTCCATTGCTTCGGCATGGTGCTGGCCATGACCGCCGCCATGACCCATGGGGTCACCCTTTCCCCCCTGCCCTATTTCTCCCCCAAACCCGCCCTTGCCTGCGTTAAGCAGGAGCGGATCACCTGCTTCCATGGGGTGCCTACCATGTTCATCGCCATGCTGGAGCATCCGGATTTCCGCTCGGAGGATTTCGCCTTCATGCGCACCGGCATCATGGCGGGCAGCCCTTGCCCCGAGCCGGTGATGCGGGATGTGCTGGAGAAGATGCATATGACCGAGATCACCATCGTCTACGGCCAGACCGAAGCCGCCCCCGGCTGTACCATGAGCAGCACCGACGACTCCATCGAGGTGCGGGTCTCCACCGTGGGCCGGGCTTTGCCGGAGATCGAATGCAAGGTGGTGGACCCGGAAACCTGGGAGGACGTGCCGGACGGGGTGAACGGGGAGTTCGTCGCCCGGGGCTACAACATCATGAAGGGCTACTATAAGATGCCCGAGGCCACCGCCGCCGCCATCGACAAGGATGGCTGGCTCCATACCGGCGACCTGGCTTGCCGTACCCCGGAGGGCAATTACCGCATCACCGGCCGGCTCAAGGATATGATCATCCGCGGCGGCGAAAACATCTACCCCAAGGAGATCGAGGAGTTCATCTACACCCATCCCAAGGTGCAGGATGTGCAGGTGATCGGCGTGCCGGACCCCAGCTACGGGGAGGAGATCATGGCCTGCATCGTGCTCAAGGCCGGGGAAACCATGACGGAACAGGAAGTAAAGGACTTCGTCAAGGCCAGCATGGCCAAGCACAAGACCCCTCGCTACGTCCAGTTCATGGACGCCTTCCCCATGAACGCCGCCGGCAAGATCCTCAAATACAAAATGCGGGAGGACGCCGCCAAGGCCCTGGGCTTGAAACCCCAGTTCGACGAGCCGGAAAAAAAGGCTTGACGATGGCACGGCCATGGTTTATAATGCATAATAATTGATATGGTATTTGAAATGCGATGATGGAAATAGCTTGATGGCTGTCTTGCCCAGAGAGCCGGCGGTTGCTGAAAGCCGGTCTTGACGAAATCTTGCGGTCACTCCAGAGCAGGCCTCCTGAAATCCACCGAAAGTAGGGAGTTCCGGGTCCAGCCCGTTATAGGTGGGGGATTTGATGGAATCCTGTAAAGTGGATTTGTCCGTAAAGGGCAAATCAAATTGAGTGGTACCGCGGAGCTTACACAAGGCCTCGTCTCAAAGGAGACGAGGCCTTTTATTTATTCAAAATTATGATTACGAAAGGAGAGCGCAACGATGCTGTGCGATCGATTCGTCCAGGCGGACACCCGGGACTATGCGTCCTTCCGCCAAAGCTTCAAACTGACCCCGCCCCAAAACTTCAACTTTGGGTTCGACGTAGTAGACGCCATCGCTGCCAAGACGCCGGACGCCCTCGCCCTGCTCCATGTGGACCGCCTGGGCCAGTGCCGCCGCTTCTCCTTTGCGGACATCCGGGACCAAAGCGCCCGCATCGCCAATATGCTGCGCCGCCAGGGCTTGAAAAAGGGGGATACGGTGTTGCTGATCATGCGGCGTGCCTATCAGTATTGGCCCTTGAACGTAGCCCTGTGCAAGCTGGGCGCCGTGATGATCCCCGCCACCGCCCAGCTGCTCCCCCACGACATCAGCTACCGGTGTAACGCCGCTTCCGCCAGGTTCATCATCTGCGCCAACGACCCGGGCATCCTGGCCGCCGTGGAGGCCGCCCTGCCGGATTGCGCCAGCGTGGAGGGCCTGTTCCTGGCCGGCGGCAGCCGGCCAGGCTGGATCGACCTGGACGCCCAGGCCGCCCTGGAAAGCCCCTTCTATCCCCGCCGCCGGGGCAAGGAAGGCACCTGCAACGCCGATCCCCTGCTGATCTACTTCACCTCCGGCACCACCGGCTTCCCCAAGATGGCCATCCACGACCAGCTGTATCCCCTGGGCCACATCGCCACCGCCCGGTATTGGCATACCAACAAGCCCGGCGGCCTGCACTTCACCATTTCCGACACGGGGTGGGCCAAGGCCGGCTGGGGCAAGATCTACGGCCAGTGGCTGTGTGAATGCGCGGTGTTCGCTTACGATTTCGACCGGTTCGACCCTGTGAAAATCTTGGAAATGCTGCAGACCTACCGCATTTCCACCTTCTGCGCGCCCCCCACCATGTACCGGATGCTTACCCAAAACAACCTGGCCGCCCAATATGACCTAACGGCCATCACCCATTGCTGCAGCGCCGGGGAACCCCTCAACCCCGAGGTGTTCCAGGATTGGAAGGCCCAAACCGGCCTCAGCATCCACGAGGGTTTCGGCCAAAGCGAGACCACCTGCTGCCTGGCCACCTTCCCGGGCATGGCGCTGCGCTCCGGGGCCATGGGCAAGCCCGTGCCCGGCTATGACATCCAGCTCCTGGACGAGGACGGCAAGCCCGTGCAGCCCGGCCAGGAGGGCGAGATCTGCATTCGGGTGGCGGAGCGCAAGCCCCTGGGCCTGTTCCTGGGCTACTACCGGGACGATTTGGCCACCGCTCGCGCCTGGCACGACGGCTTCTATCATACCGGGGACGTGGCGTTCATGGACGAGGCCGGGTACTTCTGGTACGTGGGCCGCAAGGACGATTTGATCAAGTCCTCCGGCTACCGGATCGGTCCCTTTGAAGTGGAGAGCGCCCTGCTGGAGCATGAGGCGGTGCTGGAAGCCGCCATCACCGGGGTGCCGGATCCCATCCGGGGCCAGGTGGTGAAGGCCACCATCGTGCTCAAGGACGGCTATATTGCCAGCGACGCCCTGAAAAAGGAGCTGCAAAACCATGTGAAGCGCACCACCGCCCCCTACAAATATCCCCGGCTCATCGACTTTACCGACGCCCTGCCCAAGACCGCCAGCGGCAAGATCCGCCGGGTGGCATTGCGCTAAGGCAAGCGTTGACAAAATACGCCGCCTCCTTTAGACTGGAAGGGAAAATATTGCGCATGGTGCCGTGGAGCCGTTGACCCCATGGCGCTATACCTGCGCGGGAGGAAAACGCCATGATCCAATTCCAATGCGATTATACCGAAGGCTGCCATCCCAGCATCCTGGCGGCCCTGCAAAAAACCAACCTGGAGCAGACCCCCGGCTATGGCACCGATCCCTATTGCCAGCAGGCCCGGGAAGCCATCCTGGCCCTTTGCCAGCAGCCCCAGGCCCAGGTCCACTTCCTGGTGGGGGGTACCCAGGCCAACGCCACGGTGATCGCTTCCATTTTGAAAGCCCACCAGGGAGTGATTTCTTCGGAAATGGGCCATATCGCCACCCATGAGACCGGCTCCATCGAGGCCACCGGCCACAAGGTCCTGACCCTGCCGGCGCCGGATGGACGCCTCAGCGCCCAGCAGGTGGACGACTACTGCCGCGCCCACTATGAAAGCCCCACCTTTGAACACATGGTGCAGCCCGGCATGGTGTATATCTCTTGGCCCACCGAGTGCGGCACCCTCTACTCCAAGGCCCAATTGGAGGCCCTGCGCAAGGTTTGCGACGCCTGGCACATGCCCCTGTTCCTGGACGGCGCCCGGCTGGGTTACGGTCTTACCAGCCCCCAATGCGACGTAACGCTGGCGGATATCGCCCGGCTGTGCGATGTATTTTACATCGGCGGCACCAAGTGCGGCGCCCTGTTCGGGGAAGCGGTGGTGATCGCCAACCCCGGCTTGCAGAAGGATTTCCGCTACATGATCAAGCAGCACGGGGGTATGCTGGCCAAGGGCCGGCTCCTAGGCCTACAATTCCTGACCCTGATGACGGACGGGCTGTATTTTTCCATTTGCAAAAAGGCCGTGGAGCAGGCTATGGCCCTGCGGGCCGCGTTCCAGGCCCGGGGCATCCCCATGTGGGGGGATTCCTATGTGAACCTGCAATTCCCCATCCTGACCCAGGCCCAATTGGACGCCCTGACGGAGCGGGGCTACCTGTACGAAGTATGGGAGCCCACCGACGACGGCCGGTTTATCGCCCGCTTCTGCACCAGCTGGGCCACCACCGAGGAAAACCTCCAGCGGCTCATCCAGGACATCGGGCGGCTGTAATAGCCCCCTTTGGCCAGCCCCATAGGGCATGGAAACGCCCCGGCAAGATGCTTGCCGGGGCTTTCCAATCGGCGGCAATGCGCCCTTTCCCCTGTTCCCCGTCCGTCAAGGGCACGGCCAGGGGCCTTACAAGGCTTTTATCCAATCACCTTCCGCGCCCCCAAGGACTTTTCAATGTTTCCCCGTTTTTTTATACTCTGGCCCCCGCCTCCCGCAGCATGGCCAGGGCCGCATCGGCGGCCTGGCCGGGGGTGCGGCCTCCGGTATCCAGCAGGGGCCAGCCCAGATCCTGGTATAAGGGCAGCCGATTTAAGCTCCGTTCGATCACATCCGGCTGCCGAAGGCCCTTTCCCACATCTCCCCGAAGACGCTTCGCCAACGTGGTTGCCGGGCAGACCAGGGAAAGGGTATACAGGCGATAGGCCCCCTCCAGCCCGGAAAGGATAGCCGGCAGGATATCCGCCTGGTGAAACACCCAGCAAAACAGCACGGTCTCATAGGCCGTGCAGCCCAGGAAGCCGTTTAGCAGATGCCGGATGTTGTCCACCGCCATGGCCCGGGTCTCCGGGGTATTGATGAAGGGATGGGCGTCCCAGCACCAATCCCCGTCCAGGAATACGCAATGGTCCAGCCGGGCTTGCATTTGCCTGCAAACCGTGGTTTTCCCTACCCCCATGGGGCCGCCAATGCAGATCAACTGCTTTTGCATTCTGTCTTTCCGCCTCCTTTGCCGGCTTTTCCTTCCCTTGGGCAGATGCTATAATGATGGGGAATACGCATACCGTCAAAAGGGAGGTTCCTTATGTTTCAAATGGCGTCCCCCCAGGACCGGGCGGAATTAAAAGACCTGTGGCAGCTCTGCTTTCAGGAGTCCCAGCCCTTCCTGGATTGGTTTTTCACAGACCGGTTCCTGCCCGCCTATTGCCCCATTTACCGGGAGGACGGGGTCATCCAGGCCGCCCTCCACGGCCTGCCCGCCCATATGCGGGTCCGTGACCGGATCGCCCCCTGCGTGATCATCGCCGGGGTGGCCACCCATCCGGATTTCCGGGGCCGGGGGCTGATGCGGGGGCTGTTGGGCTATTACCTGCCCTATTTGGGCGGGTTGGGCATCCCCCTGGCGACCCACCGGCCTGTGACCCTACGGACCTATGCTTCCGCCGGCCACTTCCCCGTCAGCGACAGCCGGTACCTGTCTCTGGCCCCGGACGCCCCCCGGCCGGCGGAGGACCCCTGCCAGCAGGTTCCCCTCCTGGAGCGGGCTTCGGAGCTATATGGCTGCTACCAGCGGTTTTCCCTGGGCTATAGCTGCATTCTAAGCCGCAGCTATGCGGACTTTTTCCTCAAGTGCAAGGACTATTTGGCCAGCGACGCCAAATGCATCCTCACCCGGGATGCCCAGGGCCAAGTGGAAGGCTACTGCGTCTATTTCGATTCCCCAGGGGAAGGGGCCGAACCGCCCAGCTTATATGGGGAAGAATGCGTCGCCCTGTCTCCGGAAGCCTATGCAAGGCTGTGGGCAAGCCTTGCAGCGCGCAGCCAGGGCAAGGCCCTGAAGGTACGCATGGCCCCCAACGCGCCCCTATGCCCGGCGGGCGCCCAGTGGGAGACCCTGCCCCGCAGCGTATGGGGGGTGACGAATGTTTCCTGCCTGTTGGCCGCCCTGGGGCTGCCGGGGGAAGGCGTCCTGGAGGTGGAAGACCCATTGGTAGCATCCAACCGGGGGCTTTACACCCTTTGCGGGCAACCCGCCCAAGGGAAGCCCCAGTTGGTCATCCCGGCGGGACGGCTCGCCCAATGGGCCAGCGGCTACAAAACCATGGCCCAGCTGGTGGCGGAAGGCCAGGCCCAGGCGCTGGACCCGGCCATCGTCCCCATCCTGGACGCAGGGCCCCGGCTCCCCTGCTTCACCATAGACGAATATTGATCGCCTATTGGGGTACGGCTTCCCCCAGCACCTGGCCGATGGGCTGGCGTAAAATCAGATCCGCCCGCCGGTCGTAAGGGGTCTCCGTCTTGTTGATCAGGATCAGATGCTTCCCCATGAAAAACTCCAGCAGCGAGGCCGCCGGATATACGGACAGGGACGTGCCGCCCACGATCATGGTATCCGCGCTGCTCACCGCCGCCATGGCCCCCCGCCACACCTGTTGATCCAGGGGCTCCCCATAGAGCACCACCTCCGGCTTGATGAGGCCGCCGCATTGGTCGCAATGGGGCACCCCCTGGCTGTTGCGGATATAATCCCCGTTAAAAAACCGGTTGCATTTCATGCAGCGGTTCCATTCCACGTTCCCATGGACCGGATAGACCCGCTTGCTGGTGCAGGTTGTCGATGTTTTGGGTGATCACCGCGTTCAGCTTGCCCGCCGCCTCCAGCCGGGCCAGGGCGTAGTGCGCTGGATTGGGAGATGCGGGCACCAACAGAACGCTCTTATAATAATCATAAAAAATATCCGGATGGGCCAGGAAGAAATCGTGGGACAGCAGCACCTCCGGCGGATAGCCAAAGCGCTTTTTCGCCGCCTCTGCCGAGCCCTTGCTGCGAAAATCCGGTATGCCGCTTTCCGTGGATACCCCGGCGCCCCCTAAAAAGGTCACCACCCGGCTCTGCTGCAACAGCTTTTTCAGATCCTCTACGCTCCCTACCATATCCCATACCTCCCGGGTTTTTCTTTCATCATACCCCCCGCGCCCGTTTCCTGCAAGCATAATCCGCCCCTTTGCTTTCCCAAATACAAACGCCCCGGCCATCTACGCCGGGGCCAGAGGAAACCCTTCCTCTGCCAGGATCAACTCCACCCCGGCGGCCTCCAGGCTGGCCCGGCAATCCGCCGGCACCTGGTCGGTGACCACCGCGCTCACGTCCTCGGTGGGCATCAGCATCACCACGCTGCGCCGGCCAAACTTGGAGGCGTCCGTCAGCACGATCCGCTTTGCCGCCCGTTCCCCCATAGCCCGTACCGCCTCCGCCCGGAGCATATCCACATTGGAAAAGCCAAAGGCCGGGTCATAGCCATCTGTTCCGAAAAAGAATTTATCCACAAAAAACTCCCGGGCGCATACCCGTACCAACGGGCCGGTGGCAGTCTGGGCGTCGGGATCATAATTGCCGCCCAGCAACACGGTCTTTGCCCCGGGCAGCCGGCCTACGTAACCGGCAATGAAAGCGGAATTGGTCACGATGGTCACATCCCGCCGCTTTTCCGCCAGCTCCGCCGCCAACAGGGCGCAGGTGGAGCCGGATTCGATCATCACCGTTTCCCCGTTTTGTACCATGGCGGCGGCCCGTTGGGCGATCCGCCGCTTTGGGCCATAGTCGAAAGCCATGCGATATGCCACATCGTCTGAGGAGATCTGTACTGCGCTGCCATGCTGCCGCCGCAACAGCCGTTCCTTTTCCAATTGGGCCAAGTCCTTGCGGATGGTCACTGCGGATACCCCTAGCGCTTCCGCCAAGGCGCTCACCTCTACGGACCCCGCTTCCCGGACCATATCCAAAATGCGCATACACCGTTCGTTCATTTCCATGTCTCCTCAAGCATTTTCAGGCTTATCCCCGGGCATATAGGCCCCCTTGTTCGCGGCCTGTTCCACGCCCTTTTTTGTGCCGCTTTTATTGTAAGGTCGCGCCTGTTCCTTGTCAAGGCGGGCCCCTTCGCAAAGCCTCTAGCGGAATCCCCGAGGGTATGCTATACTGAATCGGATCATCATGATGGGAAAAGGAGATTTTTATGGAAGATCTGCAAGCCTCCTGCCGGCTTCGGCTGGTTGTGCTGGATATAGACGGTACCCTCACAGACCCTGCCGGCGATATTACCCCGCCGGTGCAGGCGGCTGTAACGGCGCTTTTGCAGCGGGATATCCTGGTGGTAGTGGCCACGGGCCGCAATTTAGCCGAAATGGACCAGGTATGGGAGATCTGGCCCCAGCTTACCCGGATCGTCTATAGCAACGGCGCCGCCATTACCGGCATGGGCCAGCCCCTAGACGGTTATTTTCAAGGCATCCCCGCAGCCGTGGCCCGAAAGGTTTACCAAGCGGCCATGGCGGCGGATACCATGCCGGAGATCTATGCGAACGGCAAGATCTATGTGGAGGCGTCCCGCTGGGAAAAGCGGGTCTACTACCGTGCGCAATACCTGGAAGAAACCACGCCTGGGTCCCGGACGCCGATCCCTTCCTTGGAAGCGATCCTCTCCCAGGGGGACCCCTGCATTGAAAAGGTAAACGTGTTTTTTCCCTGCGGCGACGACCGGCTGACCTTTGAAGCTGCCAACCAGGGCATCGGCCTGCGCACCTCCCATACCATCCAAGGGGGTCTGGAGTTCAACAACCCCAAGGCCACCAAGGCGGAGGCGGTAGCCCATATCTGTAAGGCGCTGTCCATCCCCGCCCAGGCGGTGGCCGCCCTGGGAGACAGCCAGACGGATATGGAGCTGTTGCAGTGGGCGGGCTTCTCCTTTGCCATGGGCAACGCCCTGCCGGACGTGCAGGCCTGCGCCAAGCAGGTGGCGCCCCCCAACAGCCAAGACGGGGCCGTATGGGCCATCCGGGAACAGATTTTGCCCCGCTGCCCCCAGTAAAACCTCGGCGGACCTACCCCGCCAAATAAAAAACAGGCGCCCGATGCTGCTTATTGCGCAGCCATTGGGTTCCTGTTTTTTACGGTAAAATTGGACGCGGAGACAAGTCCACGGTCGCCCGGGCTTAGGACTTTCGTGGGGCGTATCCTGTTCCTGGGAGGACCTACGCGCCCTTCAGCTGATATGATCTGGTACAACCGGCCAAATGGAACACCGGGCCAAGTCCCGGCGGCAACCTTTCCGCCAGCCGCTATTGGCGGCACCGACCATACATCCAGGTATAGCGGGCGATCCGCCGGGCCAAGGCCGGGCTTGCAGCCCCGGGGGCCATGCGCCAGCGCCAGTTGCCGGCGGTGGTGCCCGGCTGGTTCATGCGGGCTTCCGCCCCCAGCCCTAAATAATCCTGCATTTGGGCGATGAACAGATCCGCCACGGAGCCCATGCCCCCGCGGATCATGGCCCAAGCCAGGCCCTCCCCTTCCCGCACCCCCAGGTATTGCCGGGCCATGGCCACGTCTGGGCCGCTGGCCTCCGCGCACCAACCTGCCGCTGTGGTATTATCATGGGTGCCGGTATAGCATACGCAGTTACGGGGATAGGTATGGGGTAGATAATCGCTGGGCTCCCGGGAATCAAAGGCGAATTGCAGCACCTTCATCCCCGGATAGCCGGAATCCGCCAGCAGCTTGCGCACCCCCGGCGTCAGATACCCCAGGTCCTCCGCGATCACCTCCAGGGAGGGATAGGCCGTTTGTATGGCCTTGATAAAATCCCAGCCGGGCCCCTGCATCCAGGCCCCGTTCCGGGCGGTGGGCTCCCCCGCAGGCACGCTCCAATAGCTTTCCAGGCCCCGGAAATGGTCGATGCGTACGGCGTCATACAGCCGCATACTGTTGTGGAGCCGCTCTAGCCACCAGGCGTAACCCTGGGCTTTCATGCTTTCCCAATCGTATAGGGGATTCCCCCATAATTGCCCATCCTTGGAAAAATAATCCGGCGGGACCCCCGCCACCCGGGTGGGGTTTCCCTCCCCGTCCAATTGAAACACCTGGGGATTGGCCCACACGTCCGCAGAATCCATGGAAACATAGATGGGCAGATCCCCCATCAGCTTGACGCCCTTTCCCTTGGCATAGGTCCGCAATGCGTCCCACTGGGTGTAGAAAAGATACTGTAGGTACCGGTAAAAGGCCACGTCCTCCCGGCACACCTGTTTCAGCTGGGCCAGGGCCTCCGGTTGCCGCAGCCGCACAGCCTCCGGCCATTGGGAAAAGGGTCCCATCCCGTAATGGTATTTTAGGGCCATGAACAGGGCGTAATCTTCCAGCCAAGCCCCTTGCGCCGCCCCAAAGGCGGCCTGGGCTTCCAGGTCCCGCTCCCGACCCCGGGCAAAGGCTTTGCGCAGCAAGGGAAACCGCTGCTGATAGAGCCTGCCGTAATCCACCGGCCCCGGCGCCGTCAGATGGGCTGCCACCTCTTCTTCCAGCAAAAGCCCATCCGCCACCAGCAGGTCCAGATCGATGAAGTAGGGATTCCCCGCGCTGGCCGAAAACAGCTGGTAGGGGGAATCCCCATAGCCAGTGGGCCCCAGGGGAAGAATCTGCCAATACCGCTGCTTTGCCTCCGCCAAAAAGTCCACGAAATCATAGGCGCATTGGCCAATGGACCCGATCCCGAACCGATTGGGCAAGGAGGAGATATGCATCAAAATTCCGCTGCTGCGTTCCATAACGACTGCTTTCCTTTATTATTCTTGGCTTTTTTCTATGGATCGGATGGAAGCCCCTGCCCGTAACCGGGTGGACATGATCACGTGCCGATTTCCTGCCTTGCCTTCGATCATATCCAGCAAGATCCGTACGCTTTCTTCCGCCAGGCTTTCCGCCGGCTGTTCCATGGTGGTCAGGGTGGGGATGGTATATTGGGAAACCTCCAACCCGTCTATGGCGATCACCGAACAATCCGCCGGCACCCGCTTCCCCCGCTGGTACAGGGCCTTGATGGCCGCCATGCCCATCAGGTCCGACAGGGCGAACAGGGCGGTGAAATCCCCCGCCCGGTCTATCAGGCGCTGCGTCCCTTGGTAGGCGCTCTCCATGTTGAAATCATGGACGCATTCTACCAGATCGGGATCATAGGGGATGCCCTGTTCCTGTAGGGCAGCCTTATAGCCCCGGAAGCGCAATTCCCCAATAGAATGGTCGTCTTTTTCAACGATCAAGGCAGCGATGCGCCGATGGCCCCGGGTACAGAGCTCCCGAACCGCCCGGCTTGCCGCCCGGGTATCGTCGATGGTGACGGAAGAATAGGCTGCGGCGTCCAGGCAGCCAAAGGCATTGGTATAGGTACAGCACACAAAGGGCACTTGGAGCAACGCAACCTCTTCCGGGGTATAGTTAAAGCGGCCGCCGAAAAATAAAATGCCCTGGAGCCGGCGTTCCCGGGCCAAAGCCGCCGCCGCCCGGATCTCATCCCCATCCGAAGGGATCTGATGGAGCACGCAGGAATAATTGCGCCGGTAGATTGCAGGGGTGGCCGTTTTGATCAGCCGGTTGAAAAAGGGGTTCTCCGCCCCCCGCAATATGAGGGCTATGGCGTCGGATCTGGTCTTGGCCAAATTTCGGGCGCTGTTGTTGGGCACATAGCTGTTTTGGGCCACCGTCTCCAATACCCGGCGGCGAAGCCCCTCGCTTACGTCAGGATGCCCGTTGAGCACCCGGGATACCGTGCTTACGCTGGTGTTGCACATATGGGCGATGTCTTTGATGGTGATCTGTCGTTTCAAAAGCACACGTCCTTTTCTGCTAAACGCTCTGGAAACCGGAAATGGATAACCAAGGGACTGGTAACGTTTCCAGGTTGCTATAGTATACCATACCCCCTTCTTGCCTGTAAAGCGCGCCCTGCCCCGAAAAAAGCCAAACGCCCCGGGCAGGGGCGTTGTCTCATGGGATAGCTAAAGGGCCTAGGCGCTGCATGGGCGCGGGGTGGCGGCATTCCCTATCCGGCGAGCCTTGCCGCCCTTGTACAGGGCGGTCAGCGGCGCCGGCGGGCAGCGTCGCGCCGCAACCCACCCTAAGCCCTAGCGCAAACGGAGCCCTTTGGATAGGTGGTTTTTCAGGGTACCGTTCACCCCTTTCCCCAGGCCCAGGGGGCAGCCTGCGGTCTCCACCCGGCACCAGCCTGTTAGGCCGGCGTCCACCTCCAACGTCTCCCCCGCAAGATAGCGGGCCAAATCCTCCCCCTGGGGCGCCACCCGCCGCGCCCAGGAAAGCCCCGCCGCCATGGCCAGGGCATGGCTGGGCTGAAAACGGCCCCGCACCAGGTCGCCCGCATAAACGCCGGCCGTAAGCATGTGCACCCGCTCCAAGCCCTTGGGCAGGGGCTGGGAAAGAAGCAGCACCCGGCCGTCCGGCAGTTGCACCGGCTTCCCCAGCAGGGGACCGGAAAAGGTATCCTTGCAAAAGGCCGAAAAAGCCGCGTCCTTACACTGGGGCAGGGACAGCTCCCCCAGGGGCTTCTCCACCCCTGCTGAGCCGGCATGACGCAACCGGGCCACGAAATGGCCCTCCCCCTTCACCCGGTGGGGATACAGGGTTTCGGCAGATTCCAGCTGAAAGGCCGGATGCCGCTTTAGGAAATCCTCCACCACCCCCTGATTCTCCTCCTGGGAAAAGGTGCAGGTGGAGTAGACCAGCAAGCCCCCCGGCGCCACCGCCTGGGCTGCGCTCCCCAGGATGGCCTGCTGCCTTTTGGCGCAGGCGGCCACATGCTGGGGCGACCAGGCGGCTACCGCCGCCGGGTCCTTGCGGAACATGCCCTCCCCGGAGCAGGGCGCGTCCACCAGCACCCGATGGAAATACCCGGGCAGGGCCTCGCATAAAACATCCGGCCGGGCGCAGGTGACCACCCCATTGGCCACCCCCAGCCGCTCCAGGGTAAACCGCAGGGTCTTGGCCCGGCCGGGCACCACCTCGTTGGCCACCAATAGGCCCTGACCTGCCAGCCGGGCGGCGATGCCGCCGCTTTTCCCGCCGGGAGCGGCGCATAGGTCCAATACCCGCAGCCCCGGCTCCACCTCCAGCGCCCCGATGGGGGCCATGGCGGAAGGTTCCTGCAAATAGAACATGCCGGCCAGATGATAGGGATGGTTCCCCAGCGGGGGCGCATCCGGAGGTAGCAAAAACCCTTCCGGTAGGATGCCCCCTGGCTCCAAAGCCACCGGGGAGATCCGCAGGAAATCCGCCACGCTAAGGCGCAGGGGATTGACCCGCAAGCCCCTGCGAGGGGGCTGGTCATAGCAGGCGAAAAAGGCCGGGGCCTCCGGCCCCAGCCTTTGCTGCATACGCTGCATAAAAGCTTGTGGTAATTCGATCATATCCCTCCCGGGCCTTAGAATACCCGCTTGGCCCACTGGAAGTTTTCCGACGCCCAATCCGACCAGCTGCTGATGATAACTTTCCCTGCGCTGGAAGAGGCGTGGATATACTTGCCGCTCCCCATATAGATGCCCACATGGCCGATATCCGATTCGCCCACGCTATTGGTGAAGAATACCAGGTCGCCCCGGATCAGGCTGCCCTGGTCGGGAATGGTCTGCCAGGAATCCACCCGGGCAAGGTTTTTGGAAGACATACGGCTCACCTGCACCCCCGCGGAGCGCAGGCAATAATATACCAGGCCCGAGCAGTCGAAGGAATTGGGGCCTTCATCCGCATATACATAGGGGCAGCCCAGCCGGCTCTCCGCCGTGGCGATCATGGCCTCCACACCGGAACCTGCAGAGGGAATGCCGTCTCCCTCAATATCCGAACCGGACCAATTCCCGCCGGAACTGCCGCCCGAATCCGGCGTAGAGACAGGCGCCTCCGTCTCCTGGGGGATCCAAAGCTCCGGTGGGATCTCGCCAGGCTCAGTGACAGGCTCGTCCTCTTGCGGTTTCTCCGTCTTGACGGGGGCCTTGGTGGCTTCCGGCTTGGGAGTCTTGGTGGGCTTCGGCGTGGGGGACGGCGTAGGCGTGGGGTCCACCTTTGGCAGGGCGTCGGAGGAATACAGCACATCCCGGGTCTGCTGATCCTCGATGCCGGTGGTGGCCAGCTTGTTCTTGGTCTGGAAGGCGATCAGGGCTTCCTGGGTAGCGGTGCCAAAGTATCCGTTGCGCTTTTCCCCATTTTTCCCATAATAGCCCAGGTCATACAGCTGGTTTTGCAGGCGCTTTACATCGTTGCCCGAATCCCCGGCCTCCAAATGATAGGTGGCCGCCTCTTGGGAAAATAGGATGGACTGGGTCAGCTCGTCTGCAACGCCGGTCTCGGTCATATTGTGGATTCGCTGGAACCGCTTGATGGCTTCCGCCGTCTGCTCGCCAAAAAGCTCCGTGGGCTGGTCGCCATCCAAGTATTCCAGCTCCATCAGCCGGATCTGGATATCCATGACCATGGGATCTGTATCCCCTTCCCGCAGGGTGCGGTACTGGCTGCCGGCGTCTTGGGAACGGACTTCGCTATCCCCAGCCTGCATTTCCGCTGCTGGCGCGGACAGGGCGGCCACCGGTTCCAAGGGCGTCTCAGGCAAGGGCGTAGCCTCGGGGATCTCCACCACCGTAGGGGTAAGGCCAATTACGTTAAACAGCAAAGGAATCCCAAGGAAAGTCACCGCGCCTATGGATGCCACGCATAATACAGGCGTGCGCAGCCGCCGAAGTAAGCTGGCCCGGCTTTCCTTTGCCCGACGTTTTTCTTTCCAGTCATTCACATTCGTATCCATGGTATAATTCTACCATATTTCGACCTGGAATAACAAGGCCAACTGCCCATTCCTTGCATAAACCAGCGGATTTTGGGGTCTTTTCCGTCAAAATGTTCCAGCATGGCGCTGCCAAAACAGGCCGCTGCCATAGCGCTCCTTTGATTCCCCCCCCTTTAACGCCCTAGGGATCGGCCTTGTCCGTGCTTTCGCGTTGGCATAGACGGCGGGTTGTGGTATAATAATTTGGATTTTGTTGTAGGGAGGATGGAGCCATGGCAGTGCTTGCCGCCAGCGGTCTTAGCAAAAGTTATGCTGCCCGCACCCTTTTTGACCAGGTGAGCTTTGAATTGGCCCCCAAGGATAAGGTGGGCCTGGTTGGGGTGAACGGCTGCGGTAAGACCACCCTCTTTCGCATTCTCAGCGGGGCGGAAGCCCCGGACGCCGGCAATGTATATCAAAGCAAAGAGGTCCGGCTGGGGGTTTTGCAGCAAAGCGTAGAAAGCGGGCCCCAGAGCCTATATGCCTATGTGTTGGATGCCTTTTCCCATCTATTGCAGGCGGAGGCGGAATTCGACCAGGTGACGGCTGCCCTGGAAAACGCCGCCGGAGAAGACGCCGCCCTGCTGGTGCGCCGGCAAGCCGCCCTGCAGGATCGCTTGGGCCGGGAAGACGCCTTGACCATGCGCAGCCGTACCCGCAGCATGCTGTTGGGCCTGGGCTTTACAGAACCAGAGCTGGCGCAGCCCCTCGCCACCCTCAGCGGCGGCCAGCGGAACAAGGCACAGCTGGCCCGTTTGCTATTGAGCCAGGCCAACCTGTTGCTGCTGGACGAGCCCACCAACCACTTGGATATGGATGGCATCCGCTATTTGGAGGATTTTTTGCGGGGCTATGCTGGTACGTTTATGGTGATTTCCCACGATCGGTATTTTTTAGACCGGGTCACCACCCGCACCATGGAGCTCAAGCATGGCCGATTGTTGCAAAGCAACGGCAGCTATACCCGCCATTTAGAGCTGACCGCTGACCGGAACGAGATCCTGCGGCGGCATTATGAAAACCAAAAAAAGGAGATCCGTCGCCTGGAAGGGGTCATCGAACAGCAACGCCGTTGGAACCAGGCCCACAACTATGTGACCATCGCCTCCAAGCAAAAGCAGATCGACCGGCTCAAAGCCGCCCTAACGCCCCCGGAAGCGGATACTGCCTCCATCCGCTTCCACTTCACCGCCCAGGAGCCCGGCGGCAACGACGTGCTGCTTTGCGATGATCTTGCCAAATCCTATGGCCAGCCTCTGTTTTCCCATGCATCCCTCCACATCCGCCGGGGGGAACGGGTATTCCTATTGGGGCCCAACGGCTGCGGCAAAACCACCCTGTTGCGGCTGATCATGGGCCGGGAAAAAGCCGACCAGGGCCAAATTCGCCATGGCGCCCGGGTAAAGGCCGCCTATTACGAGCAAATCATGGACAACATGCCCCCGGAACGCACGGTGATGGAAGAGATCCAGGCGGCCTATCCCCGTATGGACGGCGCCCAGGTGCGTAGCGCCCTAGCCGCCTTTCTCTTTACGGGGGACGCCGTATTCAAGCAGATCGGCCCCTTATCCGGCGGGGAAAAGGCCAGGATCCAGCTGCTCAAGCTCATGCTCAGCGGGGCCAACCTATTGCTGCTGGACGAGCCCACCAACCATTTGGACATCGATTCCCGGGACGCCCTGGAAAGCGCCTTGGAAGCCTATGAGGGCACCCTGCTGGTGGTGACCCACGACCGGTATCTGGTGAACCGGCTGGCGGACCGGGTGTTATATTTGACTCCGAATGGGATTCAATCCTATATCGGCGGCTATGACGACTATCTCAGCGCCCGAGAGGCGGAAAGCCAGGCGGAAGCGGCCCGGCAAGCCCAACAATGCCCCCCCCACCACAAGCCCAACGCCTATCGGGAGCAAAAGGAGCGCCAAAGCGCCATCAACCGGGCCAGCGGGGAGGTGCGGCGGCTGGAAGACCGTATCGCCCAGGCCGAAGAGCAGCTGGCTCAGCTCAACAGCCAGCTGGCCAGCCCGGAGGTGGCCACAGATTATGTTCGGTCCGGCCAATTGGCCCAGCAGGCCCAAGAGGCCCAGGCCCAGCTAGATGCCCTCTATACTGCCTGGGAAGCGGCCCAGGAAGCTTTCGAGGCCCTGACCAGGGCAGAATGACCGGCCGCTCACGCTGGTCGTGATATAACGTCCCTTCGCGCCACAAAAAAATTGGCCTTGCGGCCAATTTTTTTATATGCTATGGAACATGCTGCGCATGGGAAAGCCCGTGGCTTGCCTATCGGGATATGGCCAGGGGGATCACTCCTCCTTTTCCTCCTCTTCCTCTTGGCTGGGCGTAGGCAGTTTTTCCACCAGGGCTTCTTCCACCCGCCGGTCTTCTACCCGTTTCACATGGATGCGCAGGCCGTTTACCTCCACCTCCAGGGTCTCCCCATCCTGGGGAATGGTGTGCAGGCAACTGAATACCATGCCCCCCACGGTATCGTAATCTTCATCCTCGGGGATATCCATGCCCAGGGCCTCGCTTAGATCCTCCACCCGGGTGCTGCCATGGACCCGCCACAGGTTTTCACCCAGCTTTACAATGTCCTCCGGTTCCTCGGGATCAAACTCATCGTAGATGTTCCCCACGATCTGCTCCAGCAGATCCTCAATGGTGATCACGCCTGCCGTCTCGCCATATTCGTCGATGACCACGGCGATATGCACCTTATTATGCTGCATATCCTTGAACAACTGGTCCGCCCGGATGCTTTCCGGCACGCAATAGGGCTTGCGCATCAGGCTGGCGATATCGCAGGAGCGGCCCTCCCCAATGGCCAGCAGGAAGTCTCTCGCGTTTAGGATGCCCACCACGTCGTTGATATCCTCGTCGTACACCGGATAGCGGGACAGGCCGGTCTCCTTGATCAGCTTCAGGATATCCTCCCGGGTGTCTTCCAGGGAAATGGCCTCCACATCCGGGGTGCGGGTCATGGCGTCGCACACGGACACATCGTTGAATTCAAACACATTTTGAATCCATTCCTTTTCATCCGTATCGATGGCGCCTTTTTCCTCGCCTAGATCCACCATCATGCGGATCTCGTCCTCGGATACGGTTTCATCCTCCGCCTCGGTCTTAAGCCGCAGCAGCCGCAACACGCCATTGGTACTCACGCTCAACAGCCAAATTACCGGCTTCATGATCACGGAAATTGCGCTCACCACCACCGAGGTGACCCGGGCCACTTCCAGGGGCTTTTGCATGGCGATGCGCTTAGGCACCAGCTCGCCCAGCACCAGGGTAAAATAGCTGAGGATGATGGTGATGATCACAATGGAAATGGCGTTGAGGGACGCCAGAGAAATGCTCTGGAACGCCAGGTCGTTGTAGATCCAATCCACAATATAATCGGAGAAGTTCTCCGCAGCAAAGGCGCTGCCCAGGAAGCCGGCCATTGTGATGGCGATCTGAATGGTGGAAAGGAAGCTGGAAGGCTCCTCCACCAGCTTGAGCAACCGGGGGGCGCTTTTATCGCCTTCCTCCGCCATCTTGCGGAGCTTCGTAGCATTTAAGGAGATGACGGCGATCTCCGTGGCGGCAAAAAAGCCGTTGAGTAGGATCAGAAAAACCTGTAAAAGCAATTGACTGGGTATGGAATCCAAAAAAATCTCTCCTTTTTCTCTAACACGCCCTGTGGGCTAATCCGATTTTTTTACACACAAAAAGGCACACCTTGCCTGTTCTACAAAAGAACGCAAGGTCATGCCCGAAGCCAATATAGGCGTTTACGCTGTATCACGGCGTTACTTGGACTTTCGTCGCTTTCCGTATCCTCCATGGGACATCCTTTCTTAAAAAATATATTACGCATATTGTACACGGATATGGCCCATCTGTCAACAGGCCCCCCTTGCATCCCGCTGGGCATCCTTTGTACTATGCACGGCATTCTATGCAAACGGGCGCAGCCAATGGCTGCGCCCCTTTGGCTGTCGAAAAAGTGGCTTGCGCCACTTTTTCGAGGGGTTCATAGCTCCCTTGCGCCTACGGCGCGGCCAGGGAGCTATGCAAGGAAACCCTTGCTACGCAAGGCTTTTTGCGGATTTGACGCGCACCCCCCAGGGGGCCTTCTCTTGTCCCTTCGGGACAATTCACCTTGTGTCGCCAAATCCGATTATAGCCTCCGGGGGGCAAAGCCGAGCGCCGCCAGTGGCGGGAGGAGCGAGGCGGAAGCCCAGTGAGCAAGGGAGCGCCAGGAAGGCCCCACGGGCCGACGCAGCGCGACCTTTGCGAACTGCATTGCGGCCCCCGAACCCCCGGGGTTTTTTCGACAGGCTGAGGGGGAATACCGTAACAGGTATTCCCCCTTTCCTTCCCCATGGATCGCAGATCCGCTTTTCCCCGGGGGTATCGTCATGGCCTTCCCCCTGGTTCCCCGGTCCTAAAGGGGCGTTCCTGATATGCGCGGGGTTTATCCCGCCTGCCGCCAGGCCAGCAACAGGTCCACCATCATCCCATAGCTTTTTACGCCGCTTTCCTGCTGGTTGTGTTTAAGATAGCCATCGTTAAGCTGATCTACCGCCGCTTCCACTTGGCCTTCATAGCGATCCCAATATTCGTTATACCCTCGTAAGTCCCGGATCATACCCGGGGAATAGCAGGCTTCCCATACCGCCTGATAAGCGATGGGATCGGTTTTATACAGCTGGTTCCCACAATGGATCAGCGCCAGCATCACGCCAGAATAGCGAATACACGGGTCCTTGGAATGGATGCAGGCAAGATAGGCGATGAAGTTTGCCTCATCCTCTCGAGCAAAGCCTAAATAATGGGCCATTTCATGGGCGCCGCTGGACAGGAGCAGTAGGGGCGGCTGGTGCACGTTGACGTTGGCCTCTGCGGTGAAGGGGATATAGATGCCGGCGATCCCCGCCCAACTCATCCCCTCCGAAAGCCATACCCCCTTAGGCGATCTTGCCGGCTGGGAAAAAAGGGGTAGCTCTGCCCCTAGGTTCTCATAGGCGGCCGGAAGCGCGGAAAAGCTCTCCCGCCAACCCGCCGGCAAGCAGAACACCCCCCTTTCATCCTCCGGTACCTGTTCCCGAAGCCAGACGGCCTCTGTGGCCAATTCCCGGCAAAGTTCCTCCAGCTCTTCCACAGGCCGTTCCTGCACCGGTAGATCCAGTAGCTGATACAGGGTCGGCCTTGCGTAATTGAACCCCCATGCCAGGTAAAAAACATGGAGCAGGACCCCGCCCAGGATCCCTACGGTCAACACTGTCCGCAACAGCTTAACCAGCGGCCGTTTTTTTAAAATGGTGGAAAACACCCCCCATAACAGCCACCCGCACACCCCGATGATCAGCCCGTAAAGGAGAAATTCCGCTAGGGAAAAGGGAAATATCCCGCTGATAGCCCCCAAGAGCCTGCTGATCCAGGGATAGATATAGCGTGCATAAGCCTCCGCCGCCTCAGGATAGCAGGCGGCAAGCCTTGGCAGCAGCAAACCCAGGGGGATAAGCAGCAGCCAAGGCAATCGTTTCCATTGTTGGGCATAGGTGCAGGCGTTGGTTTCTTTCATGCTTTTCAGTATAGCATACTTCCCTGGGCGCCGGCAAAATTTGACATGATATGTTCACAAGCCTTCGCGCCTTTTCCATTAGAAGCGGGGAAGGCCGGCCTAGGGCTCCAAAAAAGCGCCGCCGGGCCAGGTTCCCAGACGGCGCGCCAGTATACGGCGTGGGGAGCGTTGCGGTCACGCAGTGGTATATAGCAAGGGGATCACCCCTTCCGTTACCGTAAGTTCATATGGAATATCAAAGGCAAGCCGCAGGGTCTGGGCTATGTCCTCCACGGGGATCACATCGCAGGGTAAGCTGGCGTAAGCCTCTTCCCAATTGGCCTTTGGGATCAATACCGTATGGGCGCCCCCTTGAATGGCGGCATCCAGCTTTTCCGCTACGCCTCCCACCGGCCGCACCTCCCCTTGTACGGTGATCTCCCCGGTAAGGGCCAGCTTCGGTATGGGCGCCTTCCCGCTGATGGCGCCCATCAACGCCACCGCCAGGGCAATGCCTGCGCTGGGGCCGTCCATGGGCAGTCCGCCAGGTATGTTGAACCGTACGTCGTAAGCATTGGCGTCCCATCCCAGGTTCTTTTGAAACGCCCCCAATACATTCTCCGCTGAGGTGCGCGCCGTTCCTTTGCGCCCTAACCTGCGGCCTTGCAGCTCCAGCTCCTCATATTCCACCGCCCCGCCTACCTCCAGGGTGCCCGCCCCCTTGCTGCGGGCAGGTTCCACCAAGCATTCGATCTCAATGGCGACCCCTACCCCTCCATTGCCCACCGCCAAGCCCACCGATACCCCGGCCTTAGGCGTTTCGGGAAGCTTTGGCTGAATATGCCGTTGGCAATTGCTGATTTGGGTCACCCAGCGCACATCCCCATCGGTGATTTGCCGCCGTCCTTCCCCATAGGCCGCCCCCGCTGCCAGCTGCACCATATTCACCGCGTCCCGGCCGGAGGCGCAATAGCTGGCCAACAGCATGGCCGTATCCTGCTCTAAGCCATAGCCCAGCCGGGTGGCCGCCCCCAGGGCGATCCTGCATAGGCTATGGTCGCTCAAAGGCTTAAAGTATAATTCCACGCACCGGGAACGCAGGGCGGGGGGCAGCTCCTCCGGCCGCCTGGTGGTGGCCCCTACTAACCGGAAATCCGCCGGCATACCGTTTTGGAAGATATCGTGGATATACCGGGGAATGCTGGTATTATCCCCGGAATAATAGGCGCTCTCAAAGAACACCTTCCGATCCTCCAGCACCTTCAACAGCTTATTCATCTGCACAGGATGCAGTTCACCGATCTCATCCAGGAACAGCACCCCGCAATGGGCCCGGCTCACCGCCCCTGGCTTGGGTTGGGGAATGCCCTGGGCGCCCAAGGCGCCCGCCCCCTGATAAATAGGGTCATGCACGGAGCCCAATAGGGGATCTGCAATGGATCGTTCGTCAAAGCGGACGCAGGTGGCGTCTACCTCCACAAACCTGGAATCCCCGTCGAAGGGGGAATCCGGACAGCGTTTGGCCTCATCCAGCACCAGCCGGGCCGCGCAGGTTTTCCCGCACCCTGGGGGGCCATAGATCAGCACATGCTGGGGATTCGGTCCGCAAAGGGCCGCCCGTAGCGCCCGTATCCCATCCCGCTGGCCGATGATATCATCCATTTGGGCAGGCCGCGCCCGTTCGGATAGGGGCATGCTCAATGAACGGGCCCGCATCTGCTTTAACTCCCGCATTTCCCGGCATTCCTCCCGCCCATGCTTTGGTTTTTTTACCTCCTGGGTGCCGCTGGTTTTGGCTCGCTTCGCCACCAAATAAATGCTGAGCACCAATACCACCTGCATCACAAGCCATACCCAAATATCTTCCATGCCCATACCCTCCATTTATTTCGAAACTCGCTATGCAGTAGTATGTGCAATCCCCAGAATGGCCTGCGTGGAAATAACAGGGTTTTTGCCTATAAGCGGGAAATCCCCCGGTTTCTTGCCCGCCATCCATAAAACGGCTGCAACCCATTGGTTGCAGCCGCCAGCAGATGTTCATTCTTTTATTATATATCCCTCCCCCGCAGCTGGGTGCTTTCCCTCCCGCCGCCATGGCCCTACAAAACGTCTGCAAAGCCAAAAGTGGATAGGGCGCAGCATCCAACCTGGGAAGCGCTCTCCCCTAACAGGAAACGGCTTATCCTTCCTCTGCGATACGGCGGCCCATGAGCACCCCCATCACCGAGGCCATCATCAGGCCCCGGGTCCAACCGCTGGAATCCCCCAGGCAGTGTAACCCCTGAATGTTGGTATTCAAGGCTTCATCCATCTTGACCCGGTTGCTATAGAATTTCAGCTCTGGGGAATAGAGCAGGGTCTCCTCCGCCGCAAACCCAGGCACCACATGATCCATGGCCTTGATGAAGTTGATGATGTTGATCATCGCCCGGTATGGCATGGCTGCGGTAATATCCCCTGCCTCTGCATCCGGCAGCGTGGGCCGCACGTTGGCGTGGGACAGCTCTTTTGGCCAGGTGCGCTTGCCATCCAGGATATCCCCAAACCGCTGCACCAGGATATGGCCGGCCCCCAGCATATTGGTCAGCTCCCCTACCTTCTGGGCATAGGCAATGGGCTGGTTGAAGGGGACGCTGAAGTTGTGGGAGCACAGGATGGCCACATTGGTATTCTGGCTCTTGAGCTCCTTGTAGGAATGGCCGTTGACCACCGCCAGGTCGTTGTCGTAATTCTCCTGGCTCACAAACCCGCCCGGGTTCTGGCAGAAGGTGCGCACCTTGTTTTTGAAGGGCGGCGGATACCCGATGAGCTTGGATTCATAGAGCACCTCGTTGACCCGCTCCATCACTTCGTTGCGCACCTCTACCCGCACGCCGATATCCACCGTGCCGGGCTGGTGGGCAATGCCGTGGGCGGCGCAAAGCTTTTCCAGCCAATCCGCCCCACGGCGGCCGGTGGCTACCACCACCCGCTTGGCCATGACGGTTTCCTCCTTGCCGTTCTCCTGGATGCATACCCCTTTGCATACATCCCCCTCCAACACCAGGTTGGTGCATTCGCAGCCAAAGCGCATTTCTACGCCCCGCTCCTGCAAATGCCGCTCAATGGCCAGATAAATGTCCTGGGCCTTTTCGGTTCCCAAATGCCGGATGGGACAATCCACCAGCTTTAACCCCGCCTGAATGGCCCGCTTGCGGATGGCCTTTACCTCCGGGGTATTGGAAATGCCCTCCACTTGGGTGGACGCCCCAAACTCCAGGTAGATCTTATCCGTATAGTCGATGGTATCCTGGGCCAAGGTTTCCCCAATGAGGGTAGGCAGATCGCCGCCCACCTCATAGCTGAGGGAGAGCTTTCCATCGGAAAACGCCCCCGCGCCGGAAAAGCCCGTGGTAATGTGACAGTAAGGTTTGCAATTTACACAGTGCCCGATCTGGGCCTTGGGGCAATGGCGTTTTTCCACCGGCTGCCCTTTTTCGATGAGCAAAATGCTTTGCTTGCTGCCCTTTCGCAGCATCTCCAATGCGGTAAAAATACCCGCAGGCCCTGCGCCTACGATGACCACGTCTTTTTCCATAGGGTACCTCCGTAAAATCTTTTAGCGAATCCTGTAAAAAAATGTTCGGCAAGGTTTAGTCAACCCTGCCGAACCGAACCGTACGTATGAACTTTTGCCTTCCGTCTTCTAGCATGCGTCACTTTCGCGGCGGGGGGCCTCCAGCCTGGGGGCTTCCTCCCGGTATTGGAATTTAGGGGCTGCTTTTTTCTCGATCACATCCTTGGTGATCTCGCAGCTCTTAATGTCGTTGCGGCTGGGGATATCGAACATGATCTCCAACATCACGTCTTCCAGGATGGCCCTTAGGCCGCGAGCGCCTGTTTTACGCTCGATGGCCTTATGGGCCACCGCCACCAGGGCATCCTGGTCGAAGGTGAGCTCCACCCCATCCAATTCAAACAGATATTTGTACTGCCGGGTCAAGGCGTTCTTGGGCTGGGTCAGGATATCGATCAAAGCCGCCTCATCCAGCTGATGCAGGGTGACGATCACCGGCATACGGCCTACAAACTCGGGAATCAGGCCGAATTTTAGCAGGTCTTCGGGCAAAATGCCCTTGAGGATCTCGCCGATATCCTTTTTCTCCTGGCTCTGCACGTCCGCGCCAAAGCCCATGAGCTTTTTGCCGGTGCGCTTGGAGATGATATCCTCGATGCCGGCAAAGGCGCCGCCACAGATGAACAGGATATTGGTGGTATCGATCTGGATGCACTCCTGCTGGGGATGCTTGCGACCGCCTTGGGGCGGCACGTTGGCAACGGTGCCTTCCAGGATCTTCAGCAGGGCCTGCTGCACGCCCTCGCCGGACACATCCCGGGTGATGGAGGGGTTTTCGCTTTTGCGGGCGATCTTATCGATCTCGTCGATGTATACGATGCCCTTTTCCGCCCGCTGCACGTTGAAATCCGCCGCCTGGATGAGCTTGAGCAGGATGTTTTCCACATCCTCGCCCACATAGCCCGCCTCCGTCAAGGAAGTGGCGTCCGCCACGGCAAAGGGAACGTCCAAAATTTTTGCCAGGGTTTGGGCCAGCATGGTCTTACCGCAGCCGGTGGGCCCCAGCATGATGATGTTGCTCTTTTGCAGCTCCACATCCCCGGCCTGTTTGCCTGCGGTGATGCGCTTATAGTGATTGTACACAGCAACGGACAAAGCCCGTTTGGCCATATCTTGCCCCACCACGTATTGATCCAGGGTCTTGGCGATCTCCTGGGGCTTGGGGATGTCCTTCAGCTCTGCCTCGCCGTCGGCCTTGAGATAATCGTCGTCAATGATTTCCTGGCACAGCTCGATGCACTCATCGCAGATGTAGACCCCCGGGCCCGCAATGACCCGGCGTACCTCATCCTGGGATTTTCCACAGAAGGAACAACGTACAGAGCCGTTATCCTCAAAAATCGTCATCCGTTACCTCCTTGGGGGAATGATCTCATCCACCAGGCCATATTGCAATGCAGCGGCCGCGTCCATGTAGTTATCCCGTTCCGTATCCTGGGCTACCCGCTCCACCGGTTGCCCGGTACGTTGGGCCAGGATCTGGTTCATCTTATTCTTGATCTTGATCAGCTGTTCCGCCTGAATGGCTACATCGGTAGCCTGGCCCCGGGCGCCGCCCAGGGGCTGATGGATCATGACCTCGCAATTGGGCAGGGCCTTCCGCTTGCCTTTGGCGCCTGCCGCCAGCAGAAACGCGCCCATGCTGGCCGCCATACCCACGCAGATGGTGCTTACATCGCACTTGATATACTGCATGGTATCGTAAATGGCCATTCCCGCTGTTACGGACCCGCCAGGGCTATTGATGTAAAGGCTGATGTCCTTGTCCGGATCGTCCGCTTCCAAGAAGATCAACTGGGCCACCACCAAATTGGCGGTATCATCATCGATCTCGCCCCCCAGGAAAATGATCCGATCCTTGAGCAGGCGGGAATAAATATCATAAGAGCGTTCGCCACGGTTGGTTTGTTCTACCACCATGGGTATCAATCCGGCCATATATGTACCTCCTTTTTGCTTGCGGCAGGCCTATCCTGCCGCTGGGTTATTCCTGCGGTTCCGCCGCTGGGGCTTCCTGTTCCGCAGGGGCTTCGGCCTCGGCCGCAGCCTTCTTTTTCCGGGTCGCCTTCTTCTTTGGCGCCACTTCTTTGGCATTTTCTACCAGCAAGGCCAGGGTCTTTTCTACTACCACCTGGTCGGCAAAATACTGCCGGTCATCCGCCTGGAGATTCTTCTCAAAGTCCTCCACCGTCATATTGCCAAACTGCTTGGCGTATTCCGCCACCTTGTCGCCGATCTCTTCCGGGGTGGCCTCGATGGCTTCCGCTTTGCTGATGGCTTCCAGCACCAGCTGGCTCTTGACCCGCAATGCAGCGTCGGCCCGATACTGATCCCGCAGTGCCGAAATCTCGGTATTGGTATATTTCAGATAATCTTCCAAGGAAATGCCTTGCATTTGCAGCCGGTATCCCATATCCTGCAGGAAGGAATCGATCTGCCGCTCCACCATGGCGTCCGGGACTTCCACAGTGGCGTTTTCCACGGCCTTGCGCACCACATCGTTTTCCTTCTGGATCTTGGCGTTCTTCTCAGCTTGCTCCAGCAGCTCTTGCCGCTTGGCATCCCGCAGGGCTTCCAGGGTATCATACTCGGATACGTCTTTGGCAAATTCATCGTCCAGGGTGGGCAGCTCCTTGACCTGGATACCATTCACCTTTACGGCAAACACTGCCTTTTTCCCAGCTAGATTTTCCGCATGGTATTCTTCGGGGAAGGTGACCTCGATGTCCTTCTCCTCGCCAACGGCCATACCCACCATCTGCTCCTCAAAACCGGGAATGAATTGGCCGCTGCCAATGGTAAGGGTCTGGCCCTGGGCGGTGCCGCCGTCAAACTTGACCCCATCTACGCTGCCGGAATAGTCCAGATTCACCGTATCGCCGTTTTCCACAGGCCGGTCCACATCCACCATCCGGGCCACGCCTTCCTGCAGCTGGGCAATGGCAGCGTCCACCTCGTCGTCCGTAACATTATACGCACGCTTCTCTACTTCTATACCCTTGTACGCGCCCAGCTCCACCTCGGGCTTTACCGCCACCACCAGGCTGAATACCAATGGGGTTTCCCCTTCCGGAAGGGTCTCGATGGACACGTCGGGCCTGTCCACAGGCTCTACGCCCTGTTCCGCAATGGCAGCCTGGTAAGCCTCGGGATACACGATATCGAAGGCGTCGTCAAAAAACGCCAGGGGGCCGTACATATTCTCGATCACCTTCCGGGGGGCTTTGCCCTTACGGAAGCCGGGCACGTTAAACCGTTTGCCCGCCTTTTGATAGGCCTTCTGGGTCGCCGCTTCGAATTGTTCCGCCGATACCTCGATGGTCAGCTTGACTTTGCTGCCTTCGAGCTTTTCCATAGTTGCCATTTTAACCTCCGAACCTTACGCGTTTTCTTTCTATACTGGGCCACACCCAATCCCTGGCCGCGCCTGGCAAAAGCCGGAACCCGGCCCAATTATATGGTGTACCGTCATACGAAGTATAGATTATCACAACCCGCAGCCTTTTGCAACGCAATTTTTCATCCGAACCTGTGCTTTTCCGTGAACTTTTCGAAACGGCTTTTGCTGCTTTCCCCGCCTCCCTGCCCCTGCCCCAACCGCCCGCACCAGCCCCCGCATGCACGGGCGAAGGTCTTGCCTTTTGCTGCGCCAGGGCGTATAATGCCTCTTGTATGCCTAATGAGGACAGTTCGCAACCATCCTGTCCGAAAACAAAACTAGGGACAATGGGGCGGCCTCTGCCGCCCTGGAACAGATCGCCATGCCGCGACGTTCAATCATTGTCAGAAGGCGGCCGCCATAATGGCGGCGTGGCCTTTATCATTAGGAGGTGAAAACAGATGGAAAAACCCTTGTCCCATGTTCAGAAGCTGACTTTTTCGGGGCTGATGATCGCCCTGTATGTGACCGTTCTGTACCTGACGCAAAGCTTTTCCTTTGGCGCGTACCAAATCCGCATCGCAACGAGCCTGTATGCGCTGGCGTATCTGTTTCCGTTCCTGGTCGTGCCCCTGGGGCTTGCCAACGCCATTGGCAATATCTTCGGGGGATTGGGCATACTGGATCTGGTGGGAGGCTTCGCAGCGGGGCTTGCCACCACAGGGCTGGAGGTGCTGATCCGCCGGGCAAACTTGCCCCTATGGCTTTGCGCCCTGCCCATCCTGTTGGTCCCGGGCCTGGGGGTTCCCATTTGGCTCTCCTATCTGTTGGAGCTGCCCTACTGGCCCCTGGCTCTGAGCCTGGTGATCGGCCAGATCGTGCCGGCTATCTGCGGGGTGGGGCTGATCCACCTAGGCAAACGGATCTGGGCCGCCCCGGACGAAGAAAGGAGCCTAGTATGAGCCAACGCAGCCAAGAGGAATTTGGCACCGTTTCCCTGTTGGGGAACGGAAAAACTTCCTATTCTATGGACTATGCCCCCGAGGTGCTGGAAACCTTCCCCAACAAGCACCCGGACAACGACTATTTCGTCAAGTTCAACTGCCCGGAGTTCACCAGCCTCTGCCCCATCACAGGCCAGCCGGATTTTGCCACCATCTATATATCCTATGTGCCCGGCCCCCGCATGGTGGAAAGCAAGTCCCTCAAGCTGTATCTGTTTAGCTTTCGCAACCACGGGGATTTCCACGAGGACTGCATGAACATCATCATGAAGGATCTCATCCGCCTCATGGACCCCAAATACATCGAGGTTTGGGGCAAATTCACCCCTAGGGGCGGCATTTCCATCGACCCCTACTGCAACTACGGCAAGCCCGGCACCCCTTGGGAGGCCGTGGCTTTCCAGCGGCTGACCCAGCACGACCTCTATCCGGAAAAGGTGGATAACCGGTAGGCAGCAAAGGGTCGCCTTTCTGGCGCCAGGCTGCGGCTGTGGGCGCCAGGGCCGCGGGGCGGGGGCGGCGGGCGCGCAAAGCGCGCCGTGGCGCCGGCGGCTGCGCCGCCGGCGCCTTCGTTTTCCCCGGCCGGGCACAGCCCGGCCGGGGAAAACCGCCGCCCCCGCCGCCCGGCCCCTATGCGCAGCCCCCACCACAAGCTATGATCCCATAAGAACGGGCTTACCTGCCTGCAAGGAGGATATCGATGGACTACCTGGTAGACGACGCCGCATTGGATGCGGCAGCCTTTCTCGCCTTGGCCAACAGCGTTTGGCCAGGGGAATACGATGTGGAAAAGACCCGGCAGGCATTGGGCAAGACCCTGAATATCACGGCGTACCATCAGGGACGGCTTATCGGTTGCCTGCGCATCCTCACGGACGGGTGCTATTTTGGTACCATCACCGAGGTGCTGGTGCTGCCCGCCTTTCAGAAGCAGGGGGTCGGCAGCCAGCTGCTCTCGTTGGCCCGGGCCCATACCCCGACCCTGCTATACTTCGGGGCCAAGCCAGGAGCGGAAGGCTTTTACGAAAAAAACGGCTGCCAAAAGGGGATGCAGGCCTATATCATCCACAAGGCATAAGTATGGAGGGGCGGCCACCCAAGTGGCCGCCCCTCAGCTTGTCGAAAGAGTGGCTTAACGCCACTTTTTCGAGACTTCCATGGCACCCTTACGCCTACGGCGCGGCCAGGGAGCCATGCAGAGAAACCCTTGCTACGCAAGGCTTTTTGCGGATTTGCCGTACACGCCGC